>JADMIO011227104.1_pt1 | contig 93588 bp, 65 predicted proteins | sample 8958161 | NCBI WGS metagenome assembly JADMIO01 (sample SAMN16585339, study PRJNA669376) | soil metagenome | isolation source: Crop rotation soil | place: USA: Cullars Rotation, Alabama | collected 2011
CCGCGACTTCAAGTCACGTGAATTCCAAGCTTCGGATCCCACTGTGCTGGAAAGACAAATGCAAAAAGGACAGCGTTGGCGGCGACTATTGCGACAATAGCGCTGCTAATCGAATTATCTAAATGAATCATCGCAAACGGCCAGTCTCATGTTTACTTGCCTACGAAAACGTACCACAGAGAGATAAAGTACGAAGTAATAGGGAGTAAAGCCATAGTCACGCTAAATAATACCAACTTCAACACTGCAGACCTGTAGGCTCACGCGTAAAATTCACCTAGCGTTTCGCTCGCTTACCCACTAGTCGTTTCTTCGCCTTTCAGCTCTAGCCTGCTAGGTACCTTCTGCTGGATGTTTTCTTTCTGTCTCCCCTCCAATCTACTTGACTCGCTGTATCTTTGCCGCAAGCCTGACTTCTCCATAATCATCTACAGGGCACGTGCATGACGTGCGTCGGATCCACTACCCTAGTGGGAGAAAAAAAAAGCAGTCCCGTGATTAAAATCGCACTATAAATTAACGCGATTACCCCAGACTCTGGTGGACTTGGTGAAATTATTTCATGACCACGTGCTTTACTGACCCTAAACTAAAATTAAATTAAATCCTCAATGACCCTGGACATTACCCCTACATTACCCTTAATTACCCTAAATAACCCTCTATAGACCTTGACATGACCCTTGACCAACTAGAACTAGCTTTAATCATGTCAAATGATTAGGATTTGGAGGCTGGGAAAGCGCTTTGTCCTAATCACGGGACTGCATTTTTTTTTTCTCCCGCTTGGTTAGTGGCGTCGGATGGCCTTGCGCAGTGTGGGACACGCGTAGAATAAGATAGGCAGTCGCAGATGAAGCAAGCTTAGCTGTGGCAGTGCATCCGAATATTTTCTACCAACAACGTCGGTAGCCACGCACTGGCAGTGGTCGGACGCTTATCATCGGCACACAGTAGACAGCAATACTCCGCGACCTGAGTGAGCCATCGCTCACCCTCATCCCAACGAGGGCCACATCACCATCCACATGAACGCTGTCAACATCCATTCACTGAATCTGTTAATGTAATTTCGCAATCGACCATAAAATAATATTTGCCAAAGCTGGGAGCACTGCGCACCAGTAGTATTAATGTACACAAACTAAATGGTATCAAAAGGCTGATTATCTCATATCCATAACTTTGGTTTCTCAGCATAAAGTCATTTACTGATTGCTTTGCTTCGCACCAATAGTTTCCCCAAAAGGGAAATTGCAAAAATAGATCAAGCCGGCCACTGTTTTATAATATGCTTGATGTCACACTAACCACCCAATAAAGCGCTTCTTTTGGATAAATAGAGCCTTTGACCTGTGAAATATATATGACCTTGTTTGCCAGTGCGTAACTGCCTGATGATGAATAATGGTTGATCAAGCATTTAACAAATATATATTAAAAGAGGTAACACAGGGCTATTTAGTGGTTTTTGCACTTTGATGATATAGAGGCTGAGAGTATTGTGAAAATTAATCCTGAAATGCATTAAACAAGCGCGTAGTGTTGCGGTTGGGGAATGCATGGGTTGCAGGCAACGTCCGGAGTGTTACAACTGCAAGTGAGAATGCGTGCATGCGATAGCGAGCAAATCTGCGCGCAGCCTCACTCTAATCCGGATTGAATATGGCGAATCTAGCGGCGCAGTTGTCTGGAAGGGCCAATAGTGGCCTGATTCCCTCTATTTATAGGAAGTACACTGTGTTAAAAGTAGCCGCTCCATGTACATTATCTTCATGTAGTTCCTGTGCAAGGAACTAGACCACTCATGTCTGACCCCCCTAGAAACCAGCCTAAAGCCCCTGTGATTCCGCGGCAATGCACAAATTAAATTGTCTTTGCGCCTTGATGGGCAACAGTAAAATCGCCCATTTGAGCGTAAATTAAGTATGCGCGGCATAAAACGGATAGCGGCCACGCATCAGTGCCACTTTTTTTACGAACACCCATTAATATGGCCCATCCATCCATCCATGCTGAAACAATTCCGAATAGCAACACTCAGTATTTATTATAATCGCTTGGATACCACATTACAAATTCCCATTACAAAATGGTACCTTATAGATATTCCATATCCCACCCAATGATTAGCTTCAGCCGAATGAAACAATGAATGTAAAAGCATGTACACTGGCGCTCCTATAGTGCGGGACATCTAAAAACGAGATTATGTGACCACTTTTAAGACCCTTTTTTTTAAACGCTTCTTCTTCTCCAAATCGCACTTTAGAGCTAAAATACCAACGAAGTTTTATTTTGCTTAATCGGGAGAATAGCACTTCGTTGGCTTTATTTGGATTGCTCATGCCCTGGGGAGCAGTAGGGCCCAAAGTTGCACACTTTTGGCATGCGAGCACCAAATTGGCCGCTGACACGTCATACGTCTGAAAGAGTAGCATTCCTTGCGCAGACATAGTTTCATTAGTCTGTCGTAAATTATGGACTGGCGGCACGCAGATGCAGCCGGTGAACGAAACAGTGCACACTTGCTAGGCTTGCTCTCGCCGGTTACTCCCCCACTAGCGCATCTTCCCCTTCTTTATTGATAAACAGCTCAAGACATACATAACATGCACTTATAACCGCTGGCTTCTCTGAGTCCGAGACACCGAGAAACACTCTGATAGATAACTTTGCAATACCTTTCCACCCGAGCACACACGCAGCCAATGAAGGGGCCAGGCTGGAGAGAGGATGTCCATGAAGACTGCGTTGCAGGTGCCCAATCAATGACCATAGTATGTGTCGAGTTTCAAAGATGCTCAGTCTTGTCAAATAAGAGTGTCTTTTCCAGACGAGTCTTTCACGCAGCATCAATAACACGTCGCAAGTGGGAAGACCAAAGTAATCACTGCTGGTTGTCATCAAAGCAATTTCATACATAGCTTACCTCGCTGATACGCCAACAGTAGTAAACGGGTAAGGCACTCCAATGCGTCACAGTTGCAGAACTACAAACAAGTCGGCGTTGCCAATAATTGTCTCCCGATTGCATGCACTTTGGTATGAATGAAATGGCCTAAGAAAGAGAGTGCCCCATAGGGCGATGCTGCGGGATCTCTCAGGCTTGTTAAATTTTCTAACGCAACTTCCACAATTAATATTGCCAAGCGCCTCAGTACGCAAGCAGTAGGTGACTAGTTGAACAGGAAGTGCGCTGGTAACGGTGGTGCGCCCTTGATGCGGCCTCTTCAAGGGTTGGCAACAAAGGATTCATGCGGACCAATGCATACAATCATTGAATACGAACGGTTAAAGCATTTTTTACTTTATTTTGGTCGAATAACATGCTATTTGTCATTGCTCCTTTGCTAACTCGGATCGCTTGCTGCTGGCTACAGCGACTGCGCCACGATGTTCAAGCGGCTAAGGGGACATGTATTCCAGAATTCACAATTGGATACGCAAAATGCATACTCGGGGGCGAGCAATATATTCAACTGCTACGGCAGTAAGATGATGTGGATGTTTTTGCAAAAATGTGGCAGCAGTGCGGCATTCTTTTGCACTGCTCTGTCAGCGCTTACGCTATAGCGAGATCTGATACATCCTAGATCAGCATCACCTACTCCGACTTGTTACAGTGCACTAGGCGTGGAGTACGTATCGTTAGATTGTTGTAAGTGAGTATTGAGCGATGCAGCCCTGAGTGCTTACAGCAAGCAACAATCGACTGCGTTCCCTGGAATGGTTACACAGCAGCTGGCTTGCGTTCTGAGAAGAACAAAGACGAAGGTTTTGAGTGCGCGTCACATATGCATGCAATGTGATTCTGAGTGCAAATGAACAGCCAATCATAAACAATTCCCGAGCGCAGTGTAACGCCTTTGGTTCGTTTGTTTATTCGCTTGATTGGCTGCATACAAGCGACCCTAAACATAAACTATTCCAATAAGCTTGGCCCCTTCGGCTATAAAAGGGGACCATTCGCCCGCCATAATTGCCATTGCTTTTTTTTCTGCAATGGTTTCCTATACTGCCAAGACCAACTTCAATCGCGTTTTCTGTGGGACTCCCGAGCAGAAGCAGCGCTTAATTACGCTTGTGGAAAAATGCAGTCGGATCCAGATCCACACTACACATTTTGTCAAATTCTACCTTATGAACTGTCCTGCTGTCGACCAGCGTTTCCTACTGAAGGACGCGTACATCATTATCGCAAGCTCCATCAATCGGCTGGATGACGACAAAATCCTCGGGTCGCAACCGAGAGTCGGATGCAGATTCGATTTTCGCATGCATTTCGCTCCTTTCATCCGACAATATAGAGAAAAGCGCAATTACAAAGGGGAAGGAATTAAGAACTTTGACCAACTTGCTGCATATATGTCGGAAACATTCTACACGAATATTACGGGTAAATCTAATTCACATCGATAAATGTAAAATTATTCTTTTAGTGAATCTGCAGAAGAATTTCATCAAGAACGTTAAAAGCATCATAACGGCATTATTAGTTAAAAGAGGAGATGGCGAGCTAGACTTACGACGCCATAAAGCAGCGACAGTGAGGACTGCAGTTCTCGGTAATGCACCTCTGCCAGACGAACAACAGTGCAATGTCTTGGCTAATGAACTGCTGGGAATCCTGCCAAAAGGCATTAGTACGAATGGCATTGCTTATGATCTTGCCGCGAGGCCAGAAGCATATGCCTATTCGTATGTCCAGCTGAAGCGACTCTACGAAAAATACCAGTTGAGAAGTTTTAATGCGGTCCCCTTGTCAACTTCCAAAGTCCCTCGCCACCTTCTGATTGACACCAGGATTTTAATTCAGAATATTTTGTGCTGCTCTCTTGGGCCAATCAATTGGGAAACGAAAAGCGAATACTGGTCAAAGGCCTTCAACTTGAAAAACAAGGCCTTTAAGAGTAAAATGGGCCGAACATTTAACGGGATTGTTTGCACCGATGGCATATCCGTCTGCGTTGTACATGAGCCGCCGTCTCAGCAGAAGCCGAAAAGGAAGAAGCAAAAGAAATCCTCGTGCAGAGAAAATGAAACCTATGTCGAGGAAGCTCTGCAATATGTGAAAAACGATTACGTCGTCATTGATCCCTATAAGAGAGACCTGCTTTTCTGCCTGGGGTCCGAGGGAGAGAAGCTGCGCTACACGCAACAACAGCGCGCTGTGGAAACAAGGAGCAAAAAATACAGAAAAATTAGAGAAAAGCTGATCACAGGCGCTGGAATGGATGCAAGTCCATTCGATGTGCGCGCTTCGAAGGCAACTTGTGACCCCGCTGGATTCGATATTTACTTACGGGAATACTTCAGCGAAAAGTTCGAAGAACAAGAAGTATTCTACCAGCAAAGGATATTCAGGAAGCTACGGTTGAATGCCTATACCAACGCGCAGAAATCGGAAGCGCGATTTGTGAAAAAATTTAAAGGGGCATATGGCGACGGTCGACAAGTGTCAGTTATAACGGGCGACTGGGACTCGGGTGGGAGGACTTTCCGCGGGCAAGCCGCCACGAAGGGAAAGGGATTTAGGTATCTTATTTTATTTGACGTATATTAATATGCAACATAAGGACATGTTCCGCAGGGCCGGGTACGACGTGTTCCTGCTGGACGAGTTCCGGACGTCCCGGCTCTGTCCCTTCTGCGGCGGAGAGAACCCTCCTGGCCGGTTTTCGCCGGCCAAACCCAAATTACGGTGCGGGACACAACGGTAAGTTCAAAATTGGCCGCTTTTCACTAATCTGTCTCGTGATGTCGTCTTTAGATGTCCCGCACTGTATTCAAGATAAACGCCAAAGACTTGCTTGTTAAAATCAAACCTAGTTATTGTAAACTAATTGATTCATATCACAACGGATAAGCTCTTCTGCAAAAGTACATTTCAAAAGTCTGGATATATAACGGGCAGCTTGCAACGTGAATTTTGCGCCGACGAAAAAATAAAACCACTTCGCTGACGATTGCATGATATCAGATGCCTTAGCGTATAGAAAAAGGATATCACTGATTCCCAGTATGAATCTGGAAATAATACTTCTCGAGCCAAGCCAATACCATACATGGATAGGATACAAAAAATGCGACAGTTAAAAACGGTTTAAACAGCAAACACGTTCGTTTCAGACAAGTTTCGGCAAATGAGAACCGAAAAAGCCGGTTTAAAATAAGTAAAGCTTATCAACAATTCACCAATGTATATTATCAACACCAACAAAATCACATATATCTGAATATCCGTTATATATTGGCATGATGATTACACTAAACGCAGAAAAAAGTTAAATATTCAAGGTCAAGCAGCAACTGGCTGCGCATACGCTTACTTGCAAATTTACGAGTCCACTCGCGTGCAGTAGCTTCATATTTGGCTATGTCGGTCTTGTATAAATGAGCAATTTCCGGAACGAGAGGGTCGTCTAGAAAAAAAAGTCAGAACACTCAAGGAAATTTGCAAGCAAATAGCAGTATGCTGAAGGCACCGGCAATTGACAAAGAGTCAAATGTTCCGTGCACCCGATAACAACCGCTGGCGCAGCATTTCTAGTAACGTCACGTACCAGGATTGGGATCTGTAAGCATAGAGCAAATAGACAGTAAGACTAAACGCAGCCGTCAAACCACAATAAATCCGACAAAATACCTTTAGAGATCGTAAGCGCAGGGCTCCATTGGTCGCGCAAAATATCTAAGCAAATACTTCCGTTACTGTTAATGTTTGGATGGTAAATGCGCGTGGTAAAGTTGACCTGAAAAAGGCGCAAAGGATGTGGCTGAGAAAAAAAGCAAATATACTTTTGGTGGTTTGAATGGATAGTCAGTTGGAAAATGAATGCCTAAAAAGAAGACTCCTCCGGCATACGGACTATCTGCCTACAATAGCCAACATAACGTAATGAGCGTATGAGTAGGAGCAAAGTGGCAATGAACCAGGTGGAGCAACTTACCGGCCCCATAATTGTTGCCTGCCAGTGATATACTATGCAAGTAAAAATAGAGGTGCATGTTTACAGAAGACGCAAAAGCCAAGCGCTTACAGTCATCGCCAATTGGACCAGCGCTGCACGACGAAGGGGGATCTCGTCCAAGATCTTGCAATTCCTATGGAAAGCAAGGCGTTAAAGGGTAAATAAGCGAGGCGCTACCTTACTAATCCTTTTGAGAGACATTTATAGAATGGCGTGTAGTAGTTGTTAATAAGTGTAAGGAGGACGTGTGCTGTAGACAAATCCGGTTGTTTGCCAGCGGGAAATAGCGTGACTTGAAAATGTGGCGGATCAGCAACGGCTTCAGATCAGCAAGGCTTTCGATAGCATTGAAATTGTTAGCCAACAACAAAATACATAATGATTATCGTGTGCAAGTGCTGGACCAGCTGCTGTCATTAGCCAACTCCCAATCTCACCGCACACTAAAGCAGCATCCCTCTATCGCGGACTGTGTATTTCTGAGTCGCGATATTCCACGCCTGCGCCCGAGCTAGTATTGACTGTGGCGGATCAGCAGGGCTTTCCATAACATTGAAATGATTAGTCAATTATAGAACACATAATGCTTACCGTGTGCTTATGCCGGGCTAGCTGCTGCCGATAGCTAATTACCAATCCCACCGCACACTAAAGCAGCCCCCCCCCGGCCGGGGCGCCTATAGCTGACTGTGTATTTCTGAGCTGCACTGTTTCTCAGCCTGCACCCACCCTAACAATGACTTCTTGCTTCAACATAGCTACGGTGGGCGCATGCGTTGCTTAGCAGCTCCACCTCCGTAATTTCTAACTATTCGTACCACAGCCTTGCGACACATCCCCGTTACTCATGCCTACCCTGTACGCGTTGAGGCTTATTTTGTACAAGGGAGCGAGGGGCTTGATTGAAGTCCAGGGGAGATTCAAGGAAAAAGGGGTTCACTTTTATTTACAATATCACACAGTTGATCTACAGAGTGCTCTCTACAGATAGTGAGATATAATGGGCCGAGCAGTTTATGTCACTATCCGAGGATGTCATTAAAGTGAATTGTATGTAGCCTTCCAAAGAATAATAAATTCAACAGCTTCCTTACGCGGTAGGATGTCTGAAAACTACAAAGCTCTTCAAATTAAGGAACAGCAGCCGACTTGTGCCTGCTTGTCGCATTCATACAGCTTTGAAAGCACAGTGTGATTATCGGATAGTCGACAAAAACTGCGAATACCTCCAGTTGTTTCCAGGGCTGTCACTAGTTAGTACGAGGACTACCTATTTATGTCACTATCTGAGGATGCCACAAAAGTGAGGTGTCACTCTCTGAAGGGAAAACTCTGTAGTCATAATGGCCACCAAGTGGCGCATGCATATCCGTTACTGGCGGCCCCATCCCGAATAGACAAGTAAATTGCCATTGGCTAGCCAACAATGCGTCATCCCAGTGAAATTATGAACGTGCAGTACCTTTCCTCCGCTAGCTAGCCGAGTAGTCCGTCACTCGCACCCCACCCAGGCTGCAGATTAGAGGAGGATGCATGATTTGCCCGCTCTAATTAGCAGCCATCGATAATCTGACCACAATAGGTATATGAACGGAAAATGTACGCAGGTGTTTTATAAACTAATAAATTGCTAATACTAATATTTGCATGCCTAAGCCTTTGGGCTAAATTGAATGTTTACCAGCTACAAACGAAGGTTCCCCATTAATTACGCGCTCCATTATGGATGAGAGCTGAAGCCAACTATAATCTGTAACATTGTCAGCTGTCAAAATTCGTCCATTGCGTCCTCATCACCATCCAAAAAGTCACCATCTGCAATTTCCTGAGCTAGCTCTCGCTCCCGTGTCATAGCCTCCTCGGCCAACTCCAAATCCTTCCTGTGTGCATCTTTAGGGAATCGTAGTGCTTTCACACATTCATTGTGTAACTGCAAACAAAACTGAATCCTTTGATCATATGCACGCTGCGGATCAGTAGTCAAATATACATCAGTCGTCTCCTACGTCGAGAAGTTAACGGTTTGCAGGCGTCCAAATTATACCTTGGTCTGCACGCATCCTTGTTCATGGATAACATTGGCTTCAATAATACCATCTCGAATGGCCTAGAGTACGACATACAATTTTGCTTAAATGACAACAAATCTGCTTACTTTGGCTACAATGTATTCCGCGTCCGCTTCGCTTTCCAAACCTAATTTTAAGCAAATATCACGAAGGGTTATTTTTGAGTAAGCCAGGCAAAGGAGTCGAACACCTGTCTTAATTACGTTATGGCGCAAACGAAGAATCAACGACAGAGTTCCATCTCGGTCAAAGCATTTAGTGTGTTGTTCCAATACATTGTGAAATTTAGCCAAATCTCCGATGCGAACAGCTAGCGCAAACAATAAATGCTTTCAGAAAAAAAAAATGCCTTGGCATATTTCCAAATAGGGTTTCAACGATTTGCGCAAAATGTTTGTCCTAAATATGCTTCGCTCAGGTATCTCGCCCATCAACAACTGAACAACAACCAGGAATTTATGCACAATTTGCTGAAAGCCGGAGGCAAAAGATCGCCCCTGAGGCGCTTTTCGAGAGGCTTGGAGTAAGTGAGCATGCGCTGCAGAGTAATCAAGATGAACAGCTTTGATGCGGCCTGTATTAACGGCGTTTGTCAGAACTCGCGCATTGTCGTTGAGCACATACCCAAGTAATACATGTACCGCGCCAGCTGATTATTATTAGCGGCAGATTCGGGAAATGGGGAATTAGTAGCTAGTTTTTCTGCTTGGGTGTATAGATTGGATTTTATATAATTCCTCAAGAGCAAATTTAACACAGTAGCCTGAGTTTCTTCGTTATGCCGGATGGTGGAAGAGCGCAAAGCAAGCAAAAGAACGCTGTTCAGTTGTAGCAAAATCACGAAAGAACAGGCATACCTCCGCGAATCATTAAGTTTCCCACACCGTTCCAAAGAGAGCGAATGATAAAAGTAGATGCGAGCAAAGATGGGGTCACAAGTGTGGCGGGCGCTTGCTGAAGAAGCCTTTACAAGAATTGAGCCAAACTCTGCCGCCTAAACCACAGTGAGGTATCAGACGGTAACCACTGGCGAGGAAAGCACACCTGCTCAAAATCCTTATTGTCGAAAAGCAAAAGCAATGCGATTAGGCAGATGAAATAGCATGCTTCAAGGGTGTGAAACACTTGAGGGGCGGACGCAGCTGAAGCAGTTTGGCGGGCTTCTTTATCATCCGCCTCCATATCAGACGAGCGAGCTTTCTTTATCACAAGCATAAGCAAAAAAAGTGCAAATACATGCCTGGACATGGGTAAGGGCGTGCAGTAATGGTTGCTTCAGGTCAAATTCTACCAGGCATCAACAGGCCAGAAACAAAAGTACGTAAGCGACCTTGAGGAATCTTGTTTTCAATAAGCAAAACAAGCACGCGCAAATCCACTCTCCTTCTGAACGAGCCCAAGGCTCGAAGAGAGCGGATGACTAGACGCGTGTCCAGTTGCTTCACAGCCCTGTCCAACAGGTCAAGGGAACGCCCCAATTCTAAACGTGCACGGCGTATGTGGGAAAGAGCAGCGCAGCGCTCCGAGTACCTTGTTTAAAGCCCAGCGACTTAGCCGAATCGTCGACGGGCACATCCGAATCAGCACTGGGAGGCATTGTGACAATTCCGTGCACTGCGCAGGGAAACCGAAGAAGTCACGCATTCACTTCCAAGACTTGCAGTTAGAGTGGGTTGCGCGCAGAATTAGTCACGCCGTCGCAAATGTCATACAAAACTTACGTGTGGCCTCGCATCGGACCATTTGCTACCAATGGCGTCAGTGGCCATGCACCACTGGCAGCGGTCGGACGGTTGTCATTGCCACATAGTGAACAGCAATACTCCGCAGCCTGAGTGAGCCATCCCTACCCCTCATTCACGCATGTGCCACATCACCATCCACATGAACGCTGTCTGCCTGCTTTCATCGAATCTGTTTGTGTAATTTCACAATCAACTATCAAACGACATCTGTCAAACCAACGAGCACAGCGCAAGTGTGTCATTAACGTAGGCAAACTAAATGACATCAAAAGACTGATCATCTCCTTTCCATCACTTTAGTTTCCCACTATCTAATCGTGTACAGAGATCCCCCTCCAGAAACTGACAGATAACGGGCCTAGGCTTTTGTGTCACTATCCGAGGATGCCACTACCTGGAGGGAGATCTCTGTCCATATCAATAAATGAAACTAACGGTGAAGTTTGGTATTTAGGCACCATAATTGCATTTCAACCCCTCCCCTTATAATTTTATTGTAACCCATTTGGGTAATTATTGTGGTAGTTTATAAACGCAACCAGTTTATTCTCAATACCTGTTTTCACATGACCGCATTTGGCGAGCTAGCCAATCAGCCATATGCCGATCATTTTCCTAATAGAGTCGACTTCTGCTTACTTCTGTGCCGACCTTGAAGTAAGTGTGGAATGCAGTATAGGTGGCCATCCCCTAGAAGGCGTAGTGGAATCTGTGACCCGTGCGAAGTCGTAGCATTAGCAGCCTAACGGGCCCCCTACCCCGTAGGGGCACGTTGGGATGCTCAGCACTCCCGTAAGGAGTAAGCTTATTTTGATTTGGACATTTTCATGTTACACGTGCCACGATTTGCGCTTGAAAAATTATAAAAGGAGAGCCGGTGCAGCCACTTTTTTTCAGTTGAATAACCTCTTATCCAGCCAATGATCACACGATTATTCACGTGATCATTGGCTGTTGATATGTGCCTAATCGATCAGTCGTAATTCACTAATATCCTCGCCTATAAATCGAGCGATACTAGCAGGTTCCTCAGAGCACGGGTGAAGGTTGTGGTCAACTTGTTGTTTTGAATTAAAAAAACCTCCACAAGGCTACTGTGTCTCGATCATTATCCGTCCTATTTATTAGGCCTCCAATGGGCAGGGATCCGCTATCTCGTCCCGTGTCACACAGACACGCTCAATCAGGTGAGCTGGATCCTCGATTATCGTATCAGATCCCCCGACCAAGGGATGTGCGTCCTCGCCATCTCCGACATGCGCATTTTCACCAGTATCGCTTCCATTAAGCTCGTCTTCGTCGGCAACTGTAGCGTCATACGCGACTATACCTACGGATTGTTGTTCCGGCTCTTCCTGACAGAAGGCGGGTTTCATAAATTTGATATTCACTAACATGGTTTCGTCCTCATCCTCTCGCTTTACCTCATAGCACAAATCTGAAATTTTTCGCACCACTTTCACGGGTCCTTGCCAGTTATAAAGGAGTTTCGTGGCTTTCCCTTTCTTCCCTGCTGGAACACAAATCCACACTTCGCTGCCGATGTCGTACAAAACGGTTCGTCGTCCCTTATTGTAGGCGTTCGCCGCTTTCTCTTGGGCCTCCTCGGTCTTTTTCAGAACTTCTGCGCACATCCCCGCCAAGCGAGACTCCAAGGCCACTAAATACGATGGGTTAAAACTGCTGTGGCGAGCAACCGCAGTGAATTCGATGTCCCCTGGAAGGACAGGGTCGCGCCCGTACAGCATTTTGAACGGTGAGTAGCCAGTGACTGAATGTCGGCTGCAATTGTAGGCGAAGATCACATATGGAAGTACTTCGTCCCAGTTCTCTTGTTCGGTATCGACGAAGTGCGTCAGCATCTGAGCTAGAGTTCCATTGAAGCGTTCGGTTAGGCCGTTGGATTGCGGGTGATACGCCGTAGTTCGGGCGTGTTTGATTCCTAGACGTCGTAGGAGTTCCTGAAATGCACCCGAAGTAAAGTGACTTCCCCTGTCGCTAATAAGCGTTAGCGGGACCCCATGAAGACTGACGACCGCTTCTGCCAAAAAATGGCCAGCGCAAACAGTCGAGGCTGAAGGTACCGCCCAAGCAATCGCCCAGCGTGTTAGGTATTCTACACAGGTCAATATATACTTGTTACCATTTCGCGTTGCTGGTAATGGTCCGACGAAATCAATGCCGATTCGATGAAATGGACCTGTAACTGAGAGGGGTTGTGCCAGGCCTACTGGCGCCGTCCGCGGAGTCTTCTTCTTCTGGCACGCAATGCATCCCCGTACGAATTTCTTAACATCCCTCGCTAAAGTTGGCCAGTAGAAACGCATGCGGATAGCCGAAAGGGTCCGTTGATAACCTAAATGTCCGCTAGTTTTGTCGTCGTGGAACGATTGGAGGATTGCCTTACGGCATCCCTTAGGCACTGCCAGCAAGCTGGCTTCCTCCCCCCTCCTAAGTGTTTTGTAGTAGATACGACCGTCTTCCAGCGTAAATAGCTTAGTTTTCTTCTTTTCGATTCGTGTGCGGTCATTCGGGTCTTTGTTTAAGGTACTTTGCAAAGTTCTGGTCCACGGATCTTCATTCATCGACTCTTCCCACAAGGTGTTTTGTCGGCTGAATAATTCGGAGCTTGCCGATGTATAACAGATGGTTGCAATTATCGGTAGTCTGGAGAAGGCATCGGCATCTTGATGTAGACGGCCGGATTTGTATTTGATACACATTTCATATTCCATCAGCTGGAGTGACCACCGGCCCAAGCGTCCATGCGGTTCTTTCAAACTCAACAGCCAACATAATGCATGGTGGTCCGTTACCACTGTGAATTTGCGCCCATGTAGGTACGGTCGGAATGCTCGGACTGCTCGAACAATCGCTAGACACTCACGTTCTGTAACTGAGTACCGGGTTTCGCAAGGCGTTAGTGTTCGACTAAAGAAGCTGATTGGGGTTTCGGTACCCTTTTGGTGTTGCACGAGTGAGGCACCAATTCCGTAGCTTGAAGCGTCCGTATGTAATTCGAATTCCAACATGAAATCGGGGTGTGCGAGCATAGGGGCTTCCGCCAATGCGTTTTTCAACTCTACAAAAGCCGTTTGCTGCATTTCGTCCCACGAGAAAACACAATTTTTCTTGGTTAGATCAGTCAGTGGTTTTGCTTTCTCCGTGTAGCCTTTGATGAATTTCCGAAAGTATGAGCACAATCCAACGAAGGAACGCAGTTGTGTCAAGTCGGTAGGTGGCGGCATTTTCATCAACGCCTTTACTTTTGTTTCCGATGGTTGGATGCCGTCTCGTGTTATATGGTGTCCCAGATATTCGATCGAGCTTGTAAAGAATACCGACTTCTTTGCTTTTAGACGCAGACCTACCTTGTCCAATCTTTCAAACACGCGTTCAAGGCGCTCTAAATGCTGCTCGAAGGTAGCACCGAAGACTATAATGTCATCCAGGTAAACAAGGCATTCATGCCACTTGAGGCCAGCTAAAACAGAGTCCATTAGTCGCTGAAATGTGGCCGGCGCGTTGGCCAAGCCAAAAGGCATTACGAGAAACTCAAACAAACCAAATGGGGTTATGAACGCTGTTTTTTGTACGTCTTGTTTCGCTATTGGCACTTGCCAATACCCGTTTGTCAGATCCATTGTACTGAAATATAACGACTGACCCAGCAGATCCAGCATGTCGTCAATGCGAGGCATGGGATATGAATCTCGTGTTGTTACTGCGTTCAGCTTTCGGAAATCAACGCAGAAACGCTTTGTGCCGTCCTTTTTGTCCTCCAAAATAACTGGTGCTGCCCACGGGCTGGCCGATGGCTGAATGACAGCGTTCTCCAACATTACATCCAATTGTGCTCTTATCTCTTCGCGTTCTTTAATAGAGGTTCTGTATGGCGCGCAGTGAATCGGTTGCGCGTCGCCAATGGGGATGGTGTGTTCAACTCCCGTCGTCGTCGTATTTATTGCCATGGTAGCGAATAAGTGGTTGTAACGTTGTAATAGGCCATTTGCTCGGCACTGATCGTTCGTTTCTAGTTCTCCGACTGTATATTCAGGCGTACGGTTAGTTGATGGAACAGTGGGTATTTCTTCGTCGAGTTGATTGAAGTATTGCATGGCCATTACTTCATAGCTTGTTCTGTCATCCTCTATAGGCATCGCGCGAATTGAAGTTGAAGATGATATTCCTTTATCGAAGAAGGTCACTTTTAGTTGCGCAAAGTTAAATGTCGGTTTCAACGCGAACAGCCATTCTTTTCCGATTAGTAACGGACAAATAAAGTGAGGCACTACAGCCATTTCCATCATTCGTTTTACTTTCGCGACTTGCATTTGGCAATAAGCCTTTCCTACTGATCGAAATGGAAGCTTGTTAGCAGCCCCCATCTGTATATTAGCGCTATTGTCAATCTGCAATCCAAGGCGTAACGCTTCCTCTTCGTCAATAATAGATAGGTCTGAGCCAGTGTCGATCATAGCTACCATTGGCTTGCCGTCGAGTTTCAGCTCTACCTCTACTACTAAGCGTCTTTGGTTTTCGTACGTGATTAGCGGTTCAATTTTTGACAGTCGCTCTATTTCCGGTTCCACTGATATAGAGTTGACGTGTAGAGTTTGTGAGCTTTGCTTTTCGCTCTGCTTCCATTGTTCCAATTTTGGCAGCAACGGGCAATTTGCACGGTAGTGTCCTATTTCCTCGCATAGAAAGCATGTAATCTGCTTCCGTGGTTTGGGTTGCTGACTCGTAAATTCTTTTCTGGGTTGCCTGGACTCATAGGCTGGTGTATCGATAGCGTTGACCGCCAGGTAACGCTTCGAACCGCTTCGTGTATCCGTCATTGGTTTGGTTTTTTCCAGTCTCTGTTCCGCTACTCGGAGGTCAAGTTTGAGTTCTTCTAACTGTAAGTAGTATTTGTGATTGACTCTGTTGTGTAGTTCTGGCAGTAAGCCGTCTAATATGAAGTCAATTTTAACGCCTTCGTCCATATTCGCGTCGACGGTGCGGCATAGTCTGATAACACTTCTAATGTATTCCGCTACGGGTTCGTTACTGGTTTGCTTCTTATTTCGTAGTTCTCGCAATTTCATACGTTGGTAGTCTTCCAAGAGAAATTCGCGTCGCATTTGTGCTTGTACTTCATACCATGTTTTGGGTTTCTCTTCATTCGTGAGGCTCAGCCACCAGTCCTCTGCAGATTCTATCAGGTAAGTTGTTAGGCCATCTATTTTTTGTCGATCGCTCCACCCAGCGCTGGTGCTAATGCGGTAGTAATCGGCCAACCAGCGCTCCAGATCGGAGTTGTGGCGTCCATTATATTTTGGTAAACGTTCACGCAGATCTAATTTTACTAGGCGTTCGATTAGTCGAGCATCTCTCTGCTCGCCATCATCATAATTAATAACGCTATTATCCTTCAGCTTTAGGTGTTCATCTAATGAGGGACTGCGCTTCCTTAAATGAGCATGTGCTGCTTCCATCGTCGCTCGGGTAACAGGCATTGTTGCTCGGGTTCTCCACCAGTTGATATGTGCCTAATCGATCAGTCGTAATTCACTAATATCCTCGCCTATAAATCGAGCGATACTAGCAGGTTCCTCAGAGCACGGGTGAAGGTTGTGGTCAACTTGTTGTTTTGAATTAAAAAAACCTCCACAAGGCTACTGTGTCTCGATCATTATCCGTCCTATTTATTAGGCCTCCAATGGGCAGGGATCCGCTATCTCGTCCCGTGTCACACAGACACGCTCAATCAGGTGAGCTGGATCCTCGATTATCGTATCACTGTGTTGTAAGGCGCCTCAAGATGTTTATTCTTCCTCTCACATGACCCCTAGTCCCTTACATCATCCTCCCCTCAATTAGTAGCGGTCTCCTCACCTTCCTCGACTCTCTTCAGTCTGCTTACGTGCACCACTGTTTTCTTTTGTGTCGTTCTCCCACTCCGGCTCCTGCTTTCCCTCCCCACGCGGTACGTAACTCTGCCTAATCTCTCGAGAATACGGCACGGCCCAACCCACCGCGGCGATAACGTGGGATGCGTTTTTCCCGATTGTGCGTGGCCGAATAACCATACTCTGTCCCCGACCTCGTAGACCACCTGGCGATGCCTTTCGTTATAGTGTCTGCGCTGCGTTTGTATGGCCTGTCGGCGATATCGTAGCGCTGTATTCCGTAAAACCTCCATCTGTTTAGGCAACGACTGTGCCCATTCATTCCGAGATATCGCCGGTCCCCCAAGTGGTTGGATGACGGTTTGTGGGGGCTTGCGCCCAAATAACAACCGAAACGGTGTGTCATTCAATGACGATTGCATGGCCGTCCGATATGCCCATGTTAGTGCTGGGAGATACAGATCCCATGTTGTCAGTTGGTCCTTGAGATAACACCGCAGCATTTGTTTCATAGTGCGATTGAATCGCTCTACTGCCCCATTTGTTGATGGATTGTATGGAGGCGCTAAGGTGTGCCGCACGTTATGGGTCTCGCAGATCTGTTTCAACAAGTTTGACGTAAAATTCGCACCATTATCCGTTAGAATTCTTTCTGGGGCCCCATATTGCAAAATAACATCTTCAAGCAAGAACCGGGATACTGATTCGGCAGACTGTACCTCAAGAGCCTTAGTGACGGGCCAGCGCGTCAAATAGTCAATCGCACATATAATGTACCGGTTTCCTCGCGGTGTCGTTGGCAGCGGCCCCATGATATCTAACGATATCAGCTCGAATGGTCGAGATACCTCAATGGGGACAAATACTCCCGCTGGGCGGCCCAGAATCCCCTTGCTTTCCTGGCAACTTGAACATTTCCGGACGTAATACGCAATTGAAGGTCTGAAACGCGGCCAATAAAAGTATTGCCGCAGCCTTTGGTACGTTTTCTTTATTCCCAGATGCCCGGCTGTCGGTGAATCATGAAAAGCAGCCAAAATAGTCGTGCGCAAGGACTCTGGGATCACAAATTGTAGACCTGAGGTTTGGTCGCACGGCCACTTATCTGCTCTGTGCACTAAGACGTCATCGACTACCGAGTAATGTTTCACAGCGTATTGCGTCGCTCGGCTCAGCGGTGATGTTCTCAAGTACTCCTTCACATTTCGGCACCATAAATCACTCTCCTGTAGGGCTCGCAATTGGTCAATTGTAATCGGTCCTGAATTGGGCACAGTAATGGTCGCACTTGCGGCCATGGTATGCACGTCTGACGCACTCTCGCACTCAAAAGATTGGGGGCTCGAAACCTGGGCACTCCGGCGCAATGGGGCGCGTGAAAGCGCATCAGCATGGGGCAACAATTTTCCCGGCATGTAGTGGAAGGACAAATCATAGGATTGGAGAATCATCAGCCAGCGAGCTCGCCTGTAGTGTGGGTCAGTGGTCTTTAAGATGTCGACAATAGGTCGGTGGTCGGTATACACTCGAGTGTGTCCGCCCAAGATATACGGTCGAAAAAATTCAACAGCCCATACCACCCCCAGGAACTCACGATCTGTGGCCGCATAACGCTTTTGTGTATCGGTGAATCTACAGCTGGCGAAAGCGATAGGTCGTCCATTCTGAGAAAGCACCGCCCCGATGCCGATTAACGATGCGTCCGAGTGTAAATCAAAGGGCTGGGAGAAATCAGGGAATGCCAGTATCAACGGATCCGTTAGTCCGGCCTTCAGGTGGTTCATAGCGGCCTGTTCTTTCTGCCCCCAAATGAAGGCGGTTGACGACCCAATACGCTCATATAATGGCGCCGAAAGCTCAGCAAAGCGCGGAACAAACTGACGGTAAAAATTGCACAACCCCAGGAATCGCTGTAGTTCGCGCTTTGACGATGGAATAGGCATGTCTAATATTGCGTCGATTTTCCGTATTTGCGGAGCCAACCCGTTTGCGGACACGGTGAAGCCTAAAAAATCAATAGACGTTTTCAGAAAGGTGCACTTTGAGGCCTTTAATCGGAGATTTGCGATGCTTAGACAATCAAGGATTTGACGGATGTGGTCAATATGTTCGTCAGATGAGGCGGAATATATAATAATGTCATCGAGGTACACAAGGCAGCTTCTCCCTAAGTAATCTTTTAAAACGATATTCATTAGGCGCTGGAAAGTTGACGGTGCATTCATAAGGCCAAACGGCATCACATTAAATTCGAACTGACCAAAAGGCGTGCGAAATGCTGTTTTCTGCTTGTGGTCTTCGTCGATCGGTATCTGCCAATACCCGTTTACCAAATCTAGCGTCGAGAAAAAACAAGCATCCTTAAGTTGATTTAACAAGTCATCTATTCGCGGAAGAGGAAAATGATCTCTGGTCGTAATATTGTTTATTGGCCTGAAATCAATGCAAAATCGAAATTCGCCAGATACTTTGGGCACCAGAAGCGGCGCAAAACACCATGAGCTCGTAGACGGCCGTACAATATCCGATTTTAGCATTTTTTTAACCTCTGCTTCCATAACAGCCGATTCATAATGTGAATATCGGCGAATTGGGGCAACCAGCGGTGGGTGATCCCCGGTCTCAATCCTATGGGTGATTAGGTTTGTCACTGATGTTCCCGAGGTCGACTGTGCGAAAATATGAGCAAAATCAGCAAGTACTTCTGTCAGGCGAGGCTGAGTCGTAAACACAGACGCGGCGGATCTCACCGAGTTACCGTTGCCAGCTGCAATCGGATAGAGGCTGTTATCCGCTAGGGATACCACTAGGGCGGACCACCGGATTTCTTTTAGATGTCGTTCTTGCCACTCAAAGCCAAGAGTGATTGGATACAATTGTTGGCCGACAACGTATAGTGGCGTCTCGCAGTAATAGGTTCCAAATTTCAGCGTCGGCTTGACCATTGAGTGTACATGCCGCATTGAAGAAAAATCGGCCAGGACGTAAGAGATCGGTATAGCGGCACGGATTATGGACAACTTAAGTTTCATCGCAGCTTCCGCTGTGATGGCCGAAAAACTGGCGCCAGAGTCCAAGAAGCACGGAACTTTCTCATTTTGTATTTCGCCCATTATTACTGGTTGTTTGGGCGTCATTGATGTAAACTGTGCCAAAACATGGCTCTCCGTCAAAGGAGTATTTCCCACCCTCAAATTGGCCCTTGATCCTCCTAGAGGAATCGTATTAGGCTCGGAAATGTGCGCACGGAGCTTTGCGTCAACCTCTCTCGCGGTCTCTGTTCTGCTCTTTAAAGGGGCACTGTGATCATTTGAATCTATATAGTTATCATGGGCTCCGCGATCTCTGTGGTCACCCCGATTACTCCGCGCATATTGGTCATCACGGTCACTGCCACTATCCTGCTCCTTTTGGGGCTCCGAACTACGTTCTGGGGTCGCACTGGTGGTCTCTATATGACCTCTTATATAATTAGGTCTCAGAGTGCTCTCACCGCGTCCAGTTCTAATAGCATCGTGGTCATTATCGTCGCTATGGGGCTCAGTTACTTGTGGGCTCTGTATAGGGCTCATTGATAGATCTGGGATGAGTTCGCCCTGCCACTCATCCCACTGTCTTTTCCCGACAGCTGGAACTCATGAGTCATACCGGCCGCTGAATGGGTCTTCGGTTTAGCTCTACAGTATCGTGCAACGTGCCCATATTCGCGGCAATTAAAACAGAGAGGTTGGCCCTCGCTATTGCGCTCAGGAAGGTAGGGGCGCGGCTGACGTCCTGTGAGATGCGAAAGATTCGGATTTGGTCTCAGTCGCTTCCCCGGAGGAAGGCTGCTTAGGTTCCGAGATGCAGCCAGGTCCAAATTTTGTGCTCTCTGCACTGTTTCCCCAAAGGTCATGGCCGGAGCATTAAGCAGACTGGCACGTAAGCTTTGCCTGATTTTGGCAATAAACATTGCCGATAGGGCGGAATCAGATAGCTTCATATCAGTCTCCCTATATGCGGACATGAATGTTGAATAAAATTCGTCAACGGATTCCCCTAGTTGGTGCGTCAGTGTGCAGAAATCATAAGCGCGGCGAAGGGGTGTGGACTGTGCCACGTAGCGGGCTTTCAGGGTGGCAACCAAGCACCCCCAATCCGTTTTTTTCTCCTCCTCCAACTCGTCAAAATACCGGCCTGGTTCTCCTTGAAGCCTCACTGCCAGTTCGCGGCATTTCTGTTGATCAGGCCAACTATAATAAAAGGCAACACGATTGAAGCGGCGGAGCCACTCTTCGAAGTCTACTCGGTCGATCTGGAAATTTTCCAAAGCGACTTTCGGGGCAAAACGTGCGTATTCTGCGTTATTGTCCCTAGCTTCTGCCTCGGCACCTAGATCTCCATTCGGCAACTCATGCGTTGTGGCATCTTCGACGTTGATATTTGATTTCGCTAATTTTCGAGCCATCGCACGGAATCCCCACCAATGTAAGGCGCCTCAAGATGTTTATTCTTCCTCTCACATGACCCCTAGTCCCTTACAGTGTAAGCACGGAATAGCACGTGCGATTGTTTGGGTCAAAACAATCGCTGCCATTTCAACAGAACAATCAAACAATCTAACAATCGGAATTCCAGTCTATATTTAGAATAGTAGTATAAATACCCCAAATGCGTCTTTGAAATACAGTAGACTCTCGCTTTAGTCACATATATTGTGACCACGTGTAAAGGTGACTAAAGTGAGGATGTGACTAAAGTGAGAACCGACTGTAGAGTTAATGCTTCTGTGTAACCATAAGACTTTCGTCGGAGTTTGAATTTCTAAACAATCAGGAAGATCCCACAATTAATAAAATAGGACCTGCACCGATCAACGGCTATAAATTCTATAAAGTTTGAGGTTCAAATAGGTTCTTTCTTTGGAACTTGTTTAATAATGCCGGCCAGCCGTGTCAGGATATCGAATCAAGACAAGCTGAAGGTAATTCAATTGGTCGAAGCAGGGAAAACGCATGAGCAAGCTGCTCAAGAATATGGCGTTTCTCGTACTACGGTTACAAAGCTTTTGCAGAAGAAGGAAATGGTTACTCAAAGGTGCCAAACCACCCAGCTCAAAAAGAGGAAGGTTTTGGATTATCATCATCACTTCTCAATGATCGAAGAAATGTTATGGCAATGGCATGCCAGTGTCGAAATAAATGCTCCTTCTCTAAGCATTACGAGCGCGGTACTGCGGTCTAAGGCACTTGAATTTAAGGACAAAGTCCTTGAAAAACATGCCGCAGACTTACCATATGAAACGGTGGAGGCCCTGCAAGGGTTTAAAGCTTCTAATGGCTGGCTGCAACGATACCTTGCCAGAACAAAAACTGCAAACGTCCAGAAATGTGGTGAGCGTGGTTCTGCAAATCCGGAAGGTATGCAAGATCGCCTTGCCCTGATCAGACGCGAGCTTGAAGGTGTTGCATTGGAAAACATCTGGAACGTTGACGAGACGGCTCTCCTTTACAAATCCACATCAACAAAGTCGTATGTAACAACAAATGCTGATGGCCGCGGGGTGAAAAGATTAAAAGACCGCATTACAGTGACTCCAATCGTTAATGCGGCTGGCGGAAAAATGGCACTTCAAGTAATTGGGAAAAGAAAAACCCCCAGAGCCTTGAGGGGAGTAAACGTTTTTGAAGTATTCGGCATCCATTACGAAGCTCAAAAAAATGCATGGCAGAATAATTCGTCGTTTTTACAGCTTCTTCAGAGGATGAACCGTATGGCAGCGCAAAAAAATGTTATTTATTACATTTTAATGGACAACTGCAGTCCACATGTCATTGCGGCCAAGTCTTTCAGATATGGTCAATCTCCCAATGACACTATCAAGTATGAAAACATTGTCGTTCTGTTTCTCCCTCCAAATTCTACTTCTTATTGCCAGCCGTTGGATCAAGGCATTATCCGGTCCTTTAAAGCAGGTTTCCGAAAGGCACAACTGCGAACACTTTTGCTGGAATATGAAAGATGGCAAATATTCGCTGAAAGTGAAAGTCCTGGCTCGGCAGGGAAGTTTGACCCTAACGCGCATACACATTTGAGAAATGCGCTTAGCTGGATTCAGGAGGCTTGGAATGGAGTTACAGAGAATACGATACAAAGATGCTTTGTGAAAAGCAATTGTCTCCCTTTGCTTGCTCAGACTGATGCGAATGTATGCATTCTCCGTGGCTCGACGAATTCCAGGAGTGCTGACAACGATCTTTCAAATTTGGAGGAAATGATGGCCGAGATTTCGCTCCATGAGCAACTGGCGTCGTCCCTTGGAGTTACTGGCGCACTAGAGCAAGTTGATCAACTTCTGAGCTTGGATAGCGAGATTCTTACTAGTTCAGACTTCGTCGACGAGGATGAAATAGTTGAATCGATTGTTTGCGAATGCCTGGATGCTCCAGCCGATGTCGAAGATTGCGGCGACAGTAGCGATGCCGTAGAATTGGTGACGCCGAAACAAGCATGTAAGGCAATCCAAGAAGTTTTAGCATTTGTGGAAGTATGCGATACTACTATTGTACCGGCTGACAAAAAGCAGCATGTCATTTCTACTATGAGGAATTTGCAACCCTCTGTAATACGTTTTATTGATAGGAACCGGCAGAACAAAAGTAAGCAAACGTCAGTAAAGGATTTCTTTCCACCTTCAAAAGAACGATGCAAACTGTCAAGTAGAATAGAAATGGAGCAACATAAATTATCCGAAGAGGAAGAAAATAATTAGCATTTGGGAAAGCAGGGGCCTGGTAGCAAATAGTTGTCGAAAATTGAACTATTACATGATTAAATACATTAATTCTACTAGTGTGTGTAGTTTAGTGTTCATATTATGATATCTTCTGGATAAGCGACAATAATATTTGCCTTAATATCAACTAAATGAGCACGAAATCCAATGCTTCCCCTTCAAAACAAGTGTATTAAGAATTAGTCATAATAACTTAACGTGCATTAACTCGCCTAGGTTCGACAAAGCTATCGGGAACATTGATACGGGATGTGACTAAAGTGAGAAAAATTTGTGCGCAGAAGGTACCAATTACATGGGAAATTATGTGACTAAAGTGAGGAATGTGACTAATTTGAAAGGTGACTAAAGTGAGGATATGCGGCAAATTTAGTATGGCGATATAATGGGACCGCAAACATATGTGACTAAAGCGAGGATGTGACTAAAGTGAGGTGTGACTAAAGCGAGAGTTGACTGTAAATACCCTTTTTCCCAGCCCACCTAACCGCGTCACCTGACACGCCTCCCTTACAGGCTGGGTATTGAGAATAAACTGGTTGCGTCTATAAACTACGACAATTATTCACTGTTGGAAGATTCCACAGGGATCGGCGCCATTTTTCTGGTCGTTGGGCGCGCCAAGGCGCCATTTGGAAATTTGCCCTCGCCCCCCAGCCTAAATGCTTCTGATATCAATATGCCACCCCCACTTCCTTCAAATGCGCAATATAGATTCCTACTAACCGCATCAGCCGCGGGCTTTGCTCCATGTTCGCCAAATCCGCTAATTGGACGCCGATGCATAGAAAATATACGTCTGTGATGTACCCAGCAGAATCCGCCAATCTCATTTTGCCAGTTCAACAATTTCTGGTCAGCCTTCAGTCTGGTAAAACGCGCTTATTCAACGCAATCTCTATTAAATGTCCGTGCATCAATTCTATTAGATGATAAGAAATACTAAATTAAAACTCTATAAACAAATTCTTCAGGCTACGGCGACGCCTCCTAATGTACATCATTATGCAAGTCTGCTCCAATTATTCATAATATCATCCAGGTAGGGCTTTATTTTTCTACGAAACACATCTCCAAGGTTTGGAAATTCTAAATAGGTGTTCATTATGGACAGCAGCTGCCAGCTTTCTTTTAGAAAACGCAAAACATGCTGAGCATTATTCGCATATAGATGATTCAATCCTGCCTCCTGCTCAATATTGACAATTTGAGTGGTTATGTCGATATTAGCATTGAAAAGAGCTTCTTGAAAGCCGTCAATCGTGTTTTTGCTTAGGAATGCCGCTTCAGCACTGAAATATTTGAGCAATGGAACAGCATCATTTAGATTTCTGTGAGTAAATACTCCACACAATATGAATGCAACGCTCCCCCCGAGAAGGTTTCCATTGCTACATGCATGGATAACCATATCAACCAATTCCTCGTACTGCTTATCTGCAGCCATGAGATTAATATGGATGAATTCTAGAAAACCCACAAACGAGTCAAGTTGCAGTTCTACCCTTCCCCGCATTTCTTTCCATTGATCTGTCCCGGCATTTACTTTCTTAGACATTGCTTGAAGGAGCAATATGCATGTGTCCCAAATCGGCGGATGTGTTGTGTTGCTAGCTTCGGTTGGCAATTGATCAGGCGCTTGTAATTGCCTGATAGTTATTTCCACGTCAAGCAGTCCTTCCTCGCAGGCCTTGGCCATCTGATTCTGAACGACTGACTCTAGCGAAGTAGAATCCGCAAACACTTCTATTAAACTTTGTCCTGATTCTATGGGGTATGTAAGAACATCACATACGGCTTCAGCAACACGGTCCATGTACATGCTATTCAAATGGCAAAAATTATTAGCTTCAATCGCCAAAGCAGAAAGCCTCGAAAACACTTTGTGCGGCCAGGAGATCGAAGCCCATTCTGGCTTGCCGCGCCAGGTGACAGATTTTTGAAATCGCTGGAACGCAGTTGCTGCACTCATGCACAACCATATGGATGCAACAGCCCTTAGGAAATAGCCCATTTCGCCTAAGAAACCCGGTGCGTAGACAGGCTTTGAAATATGGCGTTTGCCGGGCTTGCTTAAACCCGAATAAAACTGAAGTGTAGCTATGGTGCGGGACACTTAGTCACGCCAAATTTGGGGTAGGATTTTCAATACTCATCTCCTTCACCAGTGTTGATGTAAATACAAATTTCTCTCTGGTACGCTTTAGAGACCTATCTTAGCTATCGTTTATCAGAGAGTTTTTTGGATTGGACAATTTTCCAAGGAGGAGTGAGCCATGGAAAATTGACCATTTTGTATGGAGCAATCAAAATTTGGCGCTTCACATATTATAAGTTTCTAAACAAAATACATGCGTTTTACATGCGTAAAAACGTAAAATTTTTAAATATTACAGCATTTTTGTCTATCGAGCGTAAATTTTCAATAGAGTAAGCCTTTTATTAGGGCACAAATTACATGTGTGATCATTTTCCCTGATGCCAATAATGACGGATAGTGAACGACTGATCACCTTGTTCATGAAATAAGGGAGAAAGCTATTTCTATCTTTATGGCAAATTCTCCTCATTGCATAGCAGTATTTGCGTTTGATAATGCAAGTAGCCATAGGACTTACGTCCCTGACGCTCTTGTTGCACTAAGGATGAATTTGTATCCTAGTAGCACTTAGCCGAAAATGCGGTCTACCATATTTGGGAACGGCTGCCACCAGGATATGGGCTTCCCTGAAGACTAACATGGCCCGGAGATTGGCGGACAGTCAAAGGCTATGAAAGTCGTGCTACAAGAGCGCGGGCTATAGCGAAACGGCTTGCGGGGGAGATGTGTTAATAGAGAATGCACAGGAGACGATCAGATTGGTAGCTGCGCTTTATCAATCCAAATCCAGCAGCCTGGTTTTCTGGCAGAAGAAGGCAATGTTCAGGAAACTATTAAGGATATGAAGATAAGATTGGTTTCCACCCAAAGTTTCATTGTGAACTAAATTTTATTGAGCGGTTTTTCAGCCCGGCTAAATGTTTTGCAAGGAACAAGTGTGATAATACTTGGAGAGGCTCAAATCGAACAGTTCCTGATGTGCTAAATGCCGTATCGATCGAGAATATACGCGAACATGCGCGAAAATCAAATCGCTACATAGAAACTTACAGAAAAGGATTGGAAGGAAATGCAGCAGAATATGCTGTTAAGAAGCATCGTTCGCAGAGGCGGATTACAAACACTATCATGGATGGCCTTGAGACGCTCCTTAATTAATGCTTTGAAATTCTGCAATTCAAAAGATAATTAAGCATGGCTTATGTCTCCACGTACTTTATTGACAATCCCATAATTGTCTAATACGCGATTCCATCGTTTGTTGGGATAAGCGGCAAATAACTGATAATGAAATGAATTTATTGTGCACAATCTGAGAATTGTTATATATGGCCATTGCGTCATGAATTATTATGGGGAAAAACTAGAGGCTCCATCACGCGATCGTAGGACCCCTGGTTCCGCATCAGACCAATTTTTATTGCAAAAATCGACTTTATTCGCAATCTTGTTTTTTCGAAAATTTGGCGCATCACGTGGTGAAATTTTGGCTTTAGGTGCCCCGCACCATAGAAATTTAGGATAGTTCATGGATCAGTGCTGGGATTTGCAGCCAAACACCTGCTTGCCCTTCGTTTAAAGATTTTCCGATCCGCTTTCTCGTCGATTGGTTGCACCGCTAACCGATTTAACGGGTGTAGGCGCTACGGGAAAATTACTGGCCTAATTCAGAGATCACTCTGATGCCAGCTCTGTCGCAGCCTGTAACAAGAAGTTGTGATGATGAGAGTTCGATTAACAATCTATATATTTAGTATCAACGTTGGACAGCTCTATTTATAACCGCAAGGGAACCTTCTGGAAGGGGAAGGTTCCCGAACCAGGGGATCCTTGTGTAACACGTTACACAGCCTGTGGACACTACGACATGCTGCAGTGCCTCATTCTTCCGAGTGCTGCAGCTAGCCACCCCATCTACACGCGCACACGCATCATCACTCATTCTCACAATCATACACCAGACTTTCCCTTCTCCCTGGCTACTTCGTTCGTATTCGACCGATGTTTCCATTTTTTCACCCCGCCAAAACCCTCCTAGCCTCTGCCCATTATGGGCATTGGCGTATAGGAATATGTTTCGTATATTGCGGGCAGCATTAACGTCCCTATTCCATCGTGCCCAACATGTAGGGCACATGCGGAGCGTCCAGAATGTTGGATTGCCTGTCAACCGCCCATTGCAATTTGAACATATTTGGCTAGTATTGTATTCATACTCTAGCCGCACCCGGCACCTTTTCCTTAGTTCGCTGCATAGCAGCAGAATAGGTCCTGCTGCATGCCCTCTGGACGAGGAGGAAAAGGTTGAATCACCAAATGCGACGACTGTGGCTGGATCACCACCAGTCAATCGCTGGCAAAGACCATGAGGAACCTTTTGCTTGTTGATGTAGCGGCCAAAGCGAAGCCATCGCCAGCGTTTTTTGCCCCAAAAAGCGATCAGCCCAAAAAGATGCGGCAGCACATGCCGGTAATAGGCTTAAATGCCTGCGACGCTTGAGGAAGCATGTTATAACGGAAGAGAGGACAAAGATGCAAACTATAACCAGATAAAAAACAACGTTTAATTAACATTGAAGCAACGGGGCCCGCAGATGGGGCAGGAATAGGCTTCTCTGCGCGAAAACATTCCAAAACTACGTGCTATTTTTTTGCAATCTTATCAATGGCTGGAGCTTATCCGTATCGACTAAACAACGTAAATAAATTGGGCCGATGGTGCACTTTAGTTTCAAACTCTTGTGTTATTGTATACAAGGGGAGGGGGATGTTTATGGCTTACGACATAAATTTAATATGAAAGAGTAATCAGCACATTGTAATTGCTGAAGCTTGCGTTTTTTGCGATCGCCTTGATTTCAACGGCATTCATTCAATCTGCGGTCTCATGGTAGGAGGAACAACTGATCGCTGAATTGATGTTGTCATCAGGACGATAATTATGATTTGCAGTTGCATTATACCTTGTGCAAGTCAAACTGTGGAGCTCCGGCTGATTGTTACATGGTACTGTAGTAGCTAATGTACTTAAGTAAGAGGTATATGAACGTTTGCAAGCAGCCCGTTTAATATTTATTCACAACGATAAAGACACGGAATTTCTATATACGCGCGCTCTCCCGTTAAAGTTTCGAGCACATCCGATGTCTTTTATTTACGTACATAAAAAGGTTATTACAATAAAATGGGCAAATTGTCGGGCCATGCCGTAAATCTAATGACTACGCGGGGCGTTGAAGCCGGTGACCAGTCAAACTGATAGGGATTGTTCATTGATGCGTGTAAACTCTGAAAACAGAATATATAAATGTTCAAAGATGAGGGCGAGGTGACTGAGCTGGAATTGTTTTATCAGCAGTGGCACTTAGACTTACGTTTTTCGATGAATCCCTTGCTCGCCTCAGGCAGCCATAGACAAATAAATGCGTTTGCAAAAGCAAGGCATTGGGAAGGCAAAACATGATTCTGTCGAATGCAATAGACATTTATCAAACGAATATTTTCCCTTGGCTGGGATTTCAAATGTCTCCAAGGACCATTGGTCCTCAAAATTCTCTTGATTCCAGAGTATGCAATTGGAGCTGCCTACTGATGCAAGAAATAAGTCAGACAAACTCAGCGAGCCACGTTTTGGGAACGCAGTCGTAGAGTTTAGTGGTGGATATTTCAGTCAGTACAAACAAAAGAACCATAATGCACCTAGTGGCAAACGACGCGTTACCTTGATGAACAATTGGCAAATAACGCATATTATTGTGGTCACAGTAGTAACCGCAGGTCAAATGAAAACGACTCTAAATTGCCTATGAAGCATTATAATTCGTGGTTAGGTGCAATAAATGGATTTTTGAATGAATTTCTGGAATGCTTCATCTAAGTATCGCTCATGGTTGTTTATCAATGAAACAGTTTACTCTTTGAACTGTTAACAATATAGTAAAAGTTATCAATCATTTATTTGGAGCCTTTTAATAAAAGCCTTTTATGCTTGCGTGGCGTTGGCAAGGGAGGGCGGCAATAGAAATTTTCTAAATGAATTTCGGCTTTTGAGGGTAGGAGAGGTTCCTGGCCACTCCCTTGCTCTAGTCAACCCAATACAAAGGCGCATGCGCATGTAAGGGTACAAGTAAGCACGAATCATACGGGCGGCCTAGGCTCGCTTAGATAATATATAGGTATAGCTAACTGAAGCCAGGACTGTAGTTTAATTCCAAAGAGAATGGTGAAGGAGTGCAGCAGAGGACAAAAGGGAACAGGCGATAAATCTTTGAATCCATGTGTTAATAAAAAAATAAGAAATGGTGTTTATATTGTCGCTTTTCCTAAGCAATATTTCAAAAACAATCTACTTAACAACGCCAGCAAGCTACTGAGCAGAGATTGTCGATTCACTATCAATAATGGCCTGAATTTTTTCTGGTATGTATTTCTTCAGGCTCATAAGCACTTTTTTGAATTCTGTATTCAATTTGTCCTCTATCTCGTCAGCCATTGTCCTTTTGCTCATGTAGGAATTAATCACGATCGATACTTTCATAACCGCAGATATGCAAGCTTTCGTGAGAATTTTGTAATTTGGATTTTGCTCCTTCAACATAGCAGCATGCTGCAGAGCTTTTGAAAAGACGAGCTCACCAACTTTATCCATTTGCTCCTCATCTTCGCATTCATCAAGTGGATAATATGTCTTATTTTCTACATCCGGATCGTCAAGGTATTGATATACCTTGGTGCCATGATAAACGTCATATTTCAGAAAGCTGCAGAGTATTTCAAACGGCTTTATGTCGCTTGTATCATTGCATGCATTCAATAGAAACCGCAAGTACCGGGAGTATGAGTATTTTTCATGTTCCCCCCCCCCTTTGCCATAGCAGCCCATGCAGAATATTGTCAGGAAGGCAATCAGGGTAGTGAGCAGTAAACTAGCTTGTGTGGCATACGTGGCACTTCGAAACATGAGAATCATAAGTAACAGAAGGTATGGAAAGCAGTTGAAATGCACTGAACTGAGGAGGTACTGTTGCGCGACGAGGGGGCAGGGGAGGGAGGATCGGCGGGCGGGAATGGCGGGGCGATCTGATGCAGACGCGCGGGGACGTAGATACAGTGCTCCCTCGGATAATGCATATCATCCGTGGACAGTGTTTGTTATGATTTATCTGAGGTTATCAATTAGTAGAGGGTGTTACACAAGCCCGACTGCCCTATCGGCTGCGAAAACTTAGGGGCCATGTGACCTACTCAAGCCATTTGCATACAACATTCAGTAGACTCTCGCTTTAGTTACATATATGGGGCCACGCATAAAGGTGTCTAAAGTGAAAAGCGGCTGTATGTGGCTTTATCACTGAATTCTAATATTATGCATGCAATGTAATGTTTACGTCGTAACGCCTATTGAATAAGGCGCTGTACTATTTTACTTGCTCATCAACAATGTAACGCGTAAAGCGATTGTTTCCCTTCCATACTTGTCCTCAAAGGATTGTCCACGAAAAATCAATGAACAGCGAATCGCAAAGATTTGATAGGGGCTGTCAATGCCATTTTTACAAGATGCGACTAAAGAGGGAACGATTTGTATGCGGAAGATGCTAATGACGTCAAACATTATGTGACTAAAATGAGGATATGCGGCTAATTCAGAATGGGGATGTAGTGGTGCCCCAAATCTATGCGACTAAAGCGAGAATCAACCGTACGTGCGGCAGTCATTTGTCTATGACACGCGTGAGGGTGCCAGGAGTGATCGCTAAATCGCTAGTGGCCTTTTGCCGGCCTCCTTGTGGTGGTTGATTACGTACATTTGATTTACAGTAGTCACAGCATCACGATTCCAGTACCGTTCTGGATGTTTGCACGCTTGCTGACGTATTTCGCTAATATAAATCAGTTAGTTAAACTAATGCGACGATAGAAGCACACAATTGAAATTACACTAGCGCAATAGCGCCCACATACGCAAGTACTGTTTCATTGATGATCATACAGTGCTGTTGCCCTCATTCATAGTGCTAGGTATTGGGAACACTTACATAGCCATTTAGCTTGTACTGTAGCTGAATGATCTGCTACGCGCCATATTTAATCATGGAGTCAAACTTCCCATAATTGATATTTTTTAAAAAATTTGTCAATTATCGATTAGCCAAGGGTATCAATTATACACCATAGAACGGAGTCCATTCCCTCCATTTTGTGCCAATTATCCAAGGTTATCAATTATCACAGTATCAATTAGTCGAGGGAACACTGTACTAAAACTTGCAGTTCCGGAGGATGCCAGTGCGGAGAAGGATAATGATGATGAAATTGTGGAATACCAGCCAACTCTTTCCGGCAAAGAAAAGCTAAAAATTATTCATGACGCAATTACTCTTCTTGACGTCAGCAATCCAGAGCATGCCGCAATTTAGAAGGGGCCTCGTAAAATTCAGGATGGAATCCGCAAAAAGAAACCAATCCGGACAACTTTACACGCCTTTTATCATTGACATAGCATTAGACTGAGATGATATTTATGTAGCTGCAGAAATAAACTGTTTACAATGGCACCAACGCAAAGAGGGTACAAATTTCCGTGCTCATTCGCCAGCCATTCCCGCTTTTGGCTTTGTTCGCATTATAAACATTGGACGTAATGCATCGCTGGTTAACTTGTCAAGCATGAAATTAAATTGCCGAATGTAATGTTCAAGCAAAAGGTGAAAAGTTTTATAAATCATATTTCAAAAAAAAATTATCAATTATCAATTATCTGAGGTTATGCATTATGCACCATAGAACGGTGTCGGTTCCTTCAAATAGGTATGCATTATCCAAGGTTATGCATTATCACAGTATGCATTAGCCGAGGGATGACTGTATTTAAGTACAGTTGAACCTGTGCTAATTTATATTTCCCGTGGAACGAAATTTTATAAATTAGCACAGGTTATAAGTTATCAGAGGTGGTTACACAAGAGATCGGCGGCCAAACGTGACCGATATTCGAGCGAAAGACTGCAGGAGTATGCGTCAGTAAGGGCTATAGGCGGACCTCATGAGCTAACAGGTTGACGCAGCGATATGGAAATTAAGCGTAAGAAATATGACGGGCCTCGATATATAATGGCTCATTCGCTTATTATTAGATGAAATCAATCACTTGCCACGGACTGTATCTCGTGCCTTAGTTAAACGAGGTGTCTAATTCTCCGCGATCAAGTATGCAAAGTTTTAGATATCAAGGACAAAGCATTGACGAACCTGATGATTGAGTGAAGCTCGAATCTTAATAGACATTGCAGACGTGAAAATCCGCGGCTTTTTTTATTATTGGTTGCATGCCTTGTTTTTAGTCGAAATCGGTTAAAATATCATTCCACAGTATTCCCATTAATTTCGTGTGCTACATTTGTGTTCCCTATAATACCACGCGTTTACTCACGCGCGCATTATCTTTTCGTTTTAAAGCTGCACCGATATAATTATGCCACAGGGAAAGCAAAATCTAGTTGTCGGGAATCTCACTAATGCCCAACGCCTTGAGATATGCCGTCAAAAAGATCAAAATCCGCGGGTCACACAAACTGCACTTGCTGCATGGGCCAAAGATAAATTTAACCTTGCAAAGGCACCGACTCAGGCAACGATCAGTCATGTACTTAGCAAAAAGCGCCAGTATGAGGCCATGGGTGCATCAGAACTTGACGCAAAACGCCCTCGTATGGCCACTTGCCAGCAGCTAGATACGGCTCTTGCAAATTGGGTTTTTCAATGCCAAGCGCGTGGGGTTGCAATCTCGTCGGATCTAATTAAGGCAAAAGGGAAAGCGTTTTCTGAACAATTGAACTTGACTGATAAAGCCCCCGAATTTTCGAACGGATGGCTTGAGAGCTTTCAGAAGAGATATGGTTTGAAGGCCCATGTACTGCATGGTGAGAGCGGCTCAGCCGACACAGCAGCCATCGAGACATCAATGCCTCGCATTCGCGGGCGATTATCCAAATATTCCCTGAAAGATATATATAATATGGATGAGACGGGTCTCTTTTATCGAATGGCACCAGACAGAACTATTGCTCAACGCCAAATTGAGGGATCAAAGAAAGATAAAAGTCGGTTGACCATAGCCCTAGCAGCGAATGCTGACGGATCCCACAAAATCAAGCCATTTATTATTGGCCACGCATGCAAGCCGCGAGCATTCCAGAAGAAAACCGGCGAGCAATTGGGTTTTTACTACCGTGCCAATGCCAAGGCGTGGATGACTGGCGTTCTGTTTCAGGAATGGCTAAGAAAGATGGACGGCACCATGAGGTCAGCCAATCGCAAGGTCCTTCTGTTGCTTGATAATGCGCCAGCGCACTTCATGCCAAATGAGGAGCTAAGCAATGTTGAATTGCTTATGCTGCCTCCGAACACGACATCGAAGATCCAGCCGATGGACGCTGGTATCATTGCTGCCTTTAAGCGGCGATATCGCCGCTTTCAGCTACACGATGCGCTTGATAAGGATGCGGAAGGCGAGGCGGATATTTATCATGTAGATCAGCTAACGGCCATGAAATGGTATGAAGCGGCGTGGAAGGACATCACACCGGCCACCATTGCAAACTGTTTTCGGCACACTGGCCTTTGGCCGAAGGATGAGAGGGCGCGTGAGAGCCATGCCCCAGAACATAGTGTTGAAAGTGCGATTGATCAAGAACTCGCAGTGGCCATTGAATGCCTGCATCTTCGCCACCCAATGACCATCAAATATTTCCTAAACCCTGTAGAAGAGCAGCAGAATGTCCATCAACTGCTTACTGATGAAGACTTACTTGCATTAGCAGCGCCTGAGCCACCTGCTGATGCAGAGGAGTCAAATGAGGATATAACGGTGGAACACGTTGCCTCAAGAAAAGACAAGCTACGTATTATACGGTCAACTATCCAGCTGTTGGATGTTTCGAAGCCAAAGCATGCTGCCCTCCACCGGAGTCTCCGCGAATTTCAGCAAGAGATTGAAAATGAGGGGAAGACACGGCAGTTGACCTTAGATAGATTCCTTAAACCCGCGTCACGTAACTCATGATAACTTATAATTTTGAAAAATTTATAAATTATAATTTAGGGGAAATTATAAATTATACACCATACTACCGTGTCGGTTCCGCGAAAAATTATAAATTAGCACAGGTTATAAATTATCACAGGATAAATTATCACAGGTTCAACTGTAGATGCGCTGTGTAAAGGATGGGGGATCTCCTTTTTATTCTCATTTTTACACCTAATCAATGACGAAAGTCAGTAACGCCAACCCGTCCATTGGGCAAGCTAGCGCTTTAGCTGCGCAACAGTACAGTGCAAGGGACTGGGGATAAATTAAGTTGATGTTAGAAATTAATGAGCTATCTAGGCCCGATTTAACTATGTTGGTATAGGATCTAGATGGACCTAGGTCACTTATGCAAATTACTGATAGTGTAAGATTGCAAAGATACCTTAATCCGTATATTCGTACGTGCCGACAAATGGAGTACAGAGAGTGCTGTGGGATGATGAGAGATAAAAGAGAAGGAGGGTTTTTTTAGTTTTTTTTTACAGCAATCACCACTATTTATAGCCTGCTGCTTAGCGCGTCCTCGCAATCCGGATTTTCCCCGCGCCGCGAATCCCGCCGTTGCTCCGCGTGATGCATTCGATTATACGTGAAGGAATTGCTTACATTAATGGTCACGCTTACGGCGTGGTTGCGAAGATGGCCTACCACATTGAATAAATATCTCACTTATCTTTCTCCGATTGCAACGTGCAATGCAAGCTAGCCAAAAATACTTTATTTGTCAACTTGCTCACTAAACCATTCAATATGTTCCTTTAAAGCAGCAGCGCCATAATCAAAAATTTCCTTATCTTCTTCAATTTCCGAGGGAATGCGTAGGTTAATTAGGCGTTGCCGAATAAACGCCAACATCATGCGTTGATTTAATAAGAGAGCGAGCTTGGGATCCTTTGGGTAACTAAGCCGTTTTATTTTGTTGCCTAGCGGATGCATCAACACGGGGAAATCAGATTGGTTTTGGTGACCGGTGCCCAAAATCGTAGCCAATCGAACAGAATTACATACGTCTGAATTCTGCTTCTGCATATTTTCTTCATTTCGAATAAAGGCTGTCAGAGCGGCAAAGTTCTCGCTCCATTTCGAAAACTGCTCGGAATTGATGATCAACGTCGGGGAACGGATGCTCGTTATATTTAAAGGCTTTGGCAGGGGAAACATCCATGGATCAAGGATGAGTCCGCCTGCGAAGGACTTTGGTACATCCGCTAGAGAAAGAAGCGCGGTAGCTCCTCCAAAGCTGTGGCCAGCGACGAAAACCAATCCATTGCCTTCAGAATCACAAAGTTTCAGCCGAGACTTTAGTGAGGAAAGGGAAAAGGTTGAAGGCCTGGGCTGCGAGGAATCATCAAGCACATTTCGCGGTGCGTTGCCGGAATTTAGGTGCTGCAGGACATCCAGGGTGGCCATTACTTCCTTGACTCGGAATTTCAGCTGCGTTGAGCGCAGACCGTACGTCACGTCTACTTTTTGGGAAGTAGGGCGTTGATAGCTCATCCAATTGTCCATTTTGCCAGCAATCTGCGTGGTACTTGCCGAGCCGTCGCGATGCTCAATCGCAAAAACAAGCATGCCGAATGAGGCGAGGTCGCCGCACAAAGCAGAATACGTCGTCCTACAACCACCAAGGCCATGGGAAAAAATGACAACGGGCAATGTGCTGGCGGCACCATTTGGCTGCCATAAGGGCGCATTTGCAAGCGCAGGCTTGAAGGCCGCACCAATCCCGCTCCCGTTCAGAATAAGCGAAGAGACGAAGCGGGGGAAGCGCAGAAAGTCGCCGTAGCCTGGATGGTTGGGGTGGGGGGGGGAGCAGGCGATGAGCGGTCGGAAATTAAATTCAGCCTACCTTTGCCATACAAGGGGTCGGGAAGCCAGCTTGCTCTGGCGTGGCTGGCGTCAGAGGAGCAAGGGTAGTAGAGACGCACGAGGACGGTGGAGTGCGGCTTGAGCGGCTCGCCCTTCGGCCCCTCCTCCTCCACATCCCCCATCCGGAACGCAGAGTGGCCGGCCGGCGGATGCCATTCAAAGTCGTAGCAGCCGACGGCATGCGGGCCGCGGTAGTCGGGCAGCTCGGCCGCCACCAGGACTGGACGCTTCAGCCAAGCGAACAGGCGGCTCGCGGCCTGCAGCAAGGAGGAGGGCTGGGAAGGGGGGAGTGGGGCGCGGACATCGGAGGCTTCCGGCACAGCCTGATTAGGAGCGGCATTATCCATACTATAGCGGCAATCAGCTATGCGTAGGATGGGCTGCGCCAACCTCGCTCCGGTCACCGGGGAATTCTTCCCCTCCCCCGTGCCGCACCATCAAATCATCCCCAGCCCACGCGGCCCATCCACTGCCCAGACCGTCGCATGCGGCTACAAAGATGTGTCCCTTTCATTACCATTTATCAACAAAATACAATTGTTCAACATAGTAGCACAGTTGGCGCCTCAAACAGCGCAGATCATTTATCCAACGTACTGGAACTGCAGCAGCGCCCGCACACGCGGAATGCGCAGCCGTGGCGGCACAAACTTTTCAATCACTTCTACTTTGCGCGCCTTCAAATACAACACCTGATCGCCCAATTCATTGCCGTCCAGCAGCACAGAATCATTCCCCGCCGTCTCCGTCCCCCTGCGAGTCACTTCCGTCAGGATATTCGAGCTTATCGGATTCTCATAATCTGACACCGCGTAGATCAAAAGAAGCTTCCTGATCTGCGCGTGGTTCAGCAGCGAGCACACCTCAATCATCACGTCAATGTCCGCAGGCGTCGACTTGGGCAGCTGCAGCAGCTTCACCGCCTGATTCAGCCTTTCCAAATGGTGCTTGTTATCTCCCAACACGCCTTTCTCCTTACACCACTCATCCAACCGCGTCAAATTATACTGGATTTGCATTCCTGCACCCAACTATCGTCAAATAATAGCGCAAACAGCTTACCGCGCTTCCAAGTGCAAAAGTTTTTCCTAAATCCCATGTGCAATAAGCCAGTCGCAGTTGCCACAAACAATACCTCATGATAATGTTATTGAAACCGATTAGACCAACGGAACCAAGCAGCTCCCCAATAATTTGCTTCATTATTACCTGATCAACCGCGTAATACTCCATAATCTTCCAAATGTTGTCTAGGAAGCTATGGACATCGTCGAATTTGATGCCGGCCCCATTCCGGCCGCCGCCTGCAGCTACCCCATAGCCTACCATTCGTCGTAGGAAACCAACATCGGCATTGGCCGCGGAAGACCCTCCGCTCGTAGCAAATCCAGGCAGGTCCTCGCTTTCAATTATCCCAGGAATCACCATCTCGCGAAACTTCAACAAAAGCTCATTGCTCCATCCAAAATAAATATCAGATAACAGTGACTCCAGAAATGGACTGCATTCTTGAAGTGCGCTCTCCGCTTCCGACTGCATCTCATCACTACCTGTGCTTTCGCTAAGCGCCGTCTTCACAATGGACAAAAGCTCAAACACATTGGCAATCCAAAATGCAAACGTAAAGTTATTTTCATTCGACTAGCATTTTCCATAGTAAATGTAAACTATATAATGAAATTACCAAAGTTTCCTTTTGGACTGCAGATATGACCCCCATCATAAGCTGCCTCACGCGCGCACCAGACGCTGTCGCTTGTACCATTCGCAAAACTGACAGGCCAATAAGATGTGCGGGATATAAAACTTCATGTGCAGGTGGCTTGCTAAAATTATTCATGTCCGGCACCGGTGGATACACCGAAGAGACTAAGTCATCCACAAGTTCATTGAAGAGTTCGTCGCTCTCCAATAACCCACCAATGTCTGAGAAATCTACGCTGTTGCTCAAATCGTGATTTTCAATTGCCAACGACGGCTGTCCGAACTCATTTTGTTTATCCTCAACCACAACGGGTGCTTTAGCATGCCTTGATCGCGCATCGTTAGCTAAGCCATTGTACGAAGCTCGTTCAGATAATGAGTCTGCCAGTTGTATCTGAAGGCGCTTGATTTCCTGCCTCAAACATTGAATTTCGTGTTGAGCTTCTGCAAAGTTGCTGTCTTGTAAGTTTCCACTAACTTTCGCTAACAGCTCGGCAGAGTCCGGATGATCGGTATTTAACAAATTAGAAATCTCTTTTTCCAAATCAAGGTGCTTTATTTGGTTCCATATACTTAATTCTCCATTGAGACGATCTATTTCGCTTTGCATCTCTGCCATCACTGATGCATACTGGTCAATATCGCGGGAAATACCATTCACAAAATCATTCTCAGCAAACATAAATTTTGACGCTTCATTGTTTGAGCCATTCGCATTAACCAATTCAGATTTGCTAATCAAACTGGCTGATTCCAACTGGCAACGAAGACGAGCGATCTCTTCTTGTAACAATTGCACATCAATGCTTTCGGATATAGCATGATTGGGCGCAGCGCTCGGTGCCAAAATCGAAGACATCGATTCGCTAATATCCATGTCTGAATTTTTTCGAATAATAACTTCAGAATGATATATAGGCGGTTCAGCTATAGCGGAAGCTTCGACAGACTGCACACTGCGTCGATTCGGCTTCTCCTTTTCTACAATCAACTGCTCAAGTTTTTGGCGACTTTCTTCCAGTGCAATATTTAGCCTTTCGACTTCGGTAGTTTTAAGTGAGAGAGCGTTCGTTAGGCCTTCAATTGCCTTATCAGATTGGTTCGCTTCACTCCTGACTTTTTCAAGCTCCTCAGCTAACAGATTCATCTCGTTGTCCTTCTCTGCGCGTATTCGTTCGGCTAAGCTGCCGTCAGAATTCGCCAAATTATCTCGAGCTTCTTCCATACGTTTTATTTCAGCCTTCAACTGATCTATTTCGCTTAATGCGCTCGCAAGGCGCTTGTTTAGAGACCTGTTATCTTGCTGCTGTTGATTGACTTTCTGCGTCAAATCCGCAACGGTATTCTCCAATTTCAGCTTCTGCGCCTGAGCAGTTTTCAAGGAACGCGCCTCCAACCGCAATTTTTTCAACTCGGCTTTGGCTAGCTTCATTCTCCAGCAACCCTGAGCAAGTACGATACAGCTGCGAACGCGATGGTATTCCTTCTGGGAAACCCACCTACGATATGTCGCTTGGATTTTGATAGCCGCCCGCTCAGCTTTAAGTTGATTGTAATAAATAACGGCAATACGACGACGGACAGCGGACTGACAAATTATTATGCTCCTACGCGTTCTCGAATACCAGCGCTGAGCAGTGCAGCTTCTGTACCAAGTTTGTATCTTGCAAGCTGCCCTTAACTGCATCAAATAGCGACGTAGACGAATAGCTTGATTTCGCCTGACTAAAGCTTGCATTGCTATAGTGCATTTCTTTAAACGGATATATCTTTTCTGACAAACAATCCGCTTTACATATTTCTGGATCATAATTGCTGCTTCATTAATGCGTTCCGCCCGAAGCTTCTCCAAATGGGCAAGTTGCCCAGCACGAAAAAATATTTTAGACAGTCCAATTTGATATTTATCTTCGTCTTGAAGAACGGTATTAGCGATCACGGATGCAAATTGCCGTTCGTCTTTGGAGCGCAGTTTGCTCTCCACAAGCAGATAAAAACGATCTACAAATTCCAAAATAGATCTCCTTGAGGGAAACCCACTGCAGCTAATTCGTATGGTTTCCAACACACCGCATGCTCGCAACTGCGACAATATCATCTGGGGATCAAAAACCCAAGCTTTCTTGGCTTCATTTGGCTTGATGCATCGGATATAATGAGATTCAGTGGCAGAAATGGTATCCATCAAGCTTACTAATGAAAGCTTAAAAACCGCACCCAATGTCTTCTTTTTATGTGCCGCTCCCGATCCTTTCCTACCACGAGCAGGGGATGTTTCCTCCTGCACACTGTCAAGCATCAATGGAGGGAATAACTGTTGTAAAAATTCAAATTTCGTATTGTTTAAAACTTCCAACATTTCGTCTGGCACTGTATCTTTATTTTTTTCCAAAAATCCTTCAGCCTCATATGTAACGTCATTCGCATAATGAACGATGGTAAAAGCAGTATTGGAGAACCTTGGCTTTCTGAAGGCTGTTTCTTTGTCTTTGGTCTCAAAATGAGTATAAAGCTTCTGCACAAATGTGTTGTCATCAGCCTTGGGGAACCTGCATTCCTCGTCCAACAACGATAAAACACCTATTTTCCCTTCAATTAAATCGATGCAAGGTTGATTATCACTAAAGCTAATAAATGTCCAGTTGCTTATTTGTTCTTTCTTATATTCTTCTTGCTCTAGCTTAAACACATGCTGATTAAAATGCTGCTGCAGTTTCTCGTTTGCATAATTAATACAAAATTGCTCAAATGAATTCGCTTCAAAATGCTCAAAGCCATAAATATCCAGTACCCCAATAAAGTTCTTCGCCTCCGCCACAGAACTGCATACTTTTTCATTTATCGTTTTTACCAACCAATCGAATAAATTAGCGTATATATATTTCGCTACCGAATCTCGGACCACTACTCCCTGACTTGGTGTCAACGTTTTAATGACTTTTTCATTTCTAACAACAATCTGCCGCTTCTCCAGCCATTTTTTAAACAACTCCGGGCTAAGTTGAAGCAGCTCTACAGCATTATCAAATGAAGAGCCTGTTTCTATTTTAGCCCCATAATTCTCCGATCCGCCAACTACAACATTGCCCAGATGAAGAAGCCCAGCTAGCAACTTGAAAATATCCGTTTGCAAATGTTCGGACACTCCAATTAGTGACAGGGCGTTTTTGGTCTCAGAAAATTCGTGGATATCATCAACTCCTTCAATTTCATTTGCTCCACCTTGCTTCAAATAATAAAAATCATCAACATTTTCAATCTTTAGTTGCTCCTTGAGTTCAGGAGGAGCGGCCTTGCAAAGCTGATAGAAAATATGATAATTTCTTTCATTCGCAGGCTGATACACCAATCGAGATCGCTCCAATAAATACGTGCGAAAAAACGCTCCTTTTATACGAGCCTTCTCATCAAATTTGATTTCAATGTACTTTCCAAAGCGAGAGCTATTATCATTACGTGTGGTTTTTGCATTTCCAAAAGATTCAAGGACCGGATTGGTGGCCAGAATTTGTTCCTCAATGTAACTCATCTTTATTTGGCGACTGGGATGAGAAGGAGCGCTAGCCAGGTCATTTACAGAGGCCAAATATCTCATAATAAATTTAGCACTAACAGTCTTGCCTGCACCGCTGGCGAATGAAAATCAAACAAATAAAATCGGATAAAGCAAACCTCTCTCCTGACACAATAATAGTTTGATTGCGCTGTTCTCGGACCATGCCTTGAAAGGCATCTTCAGCAATCGCAAACAAATGAGGCTCAAGCTCTCCCCTCTGGTGTCCATAATAAGCTTGAATAACATCGGATGAATACAAAGAAAGCTTCTGAAAAGGATTAACAGCTATTAATACAATCCCGGAATATGTATAAATATCGCATCGCTCGTATCGTACATGAATATTGTGAAGGACTATGAAAATTAAGACGAAATGCTATATAGTGTTGGTTCGTACCTGCTGGCTCGTTCAAATGACTTAGGTTGGTCAAGTCGTCAATTCCTTCAAGTATAGGAGGGTTGCACAAAGGTGGTAAGGGTTTTTGTTTTTTCAACAGCTGCTTTACAGTAGACTCAAAGACAGCCTCGGAGCCGTTTTCGAGTGCGAAGCGCATTTCAAGCTTCCCCAACGACGGACTATTCTCGTCAAGTTCCAACTGTTTGTCCACCAAGCTGCCCACCACCCATCCTCCACTTTCCTCGTCGGGAAACCATGCTTTAATCCCCTGTGCATGATGTAAGCAGAGCAAAGCCCCAAAAAGGATACTTTGACGTAAACGTCAATTGATTGGGTGAGCTCAAGGTCCATGCCGGCGGAGCACTCTGCACACGAAATCCCCACACTCACCTTACGCAGAGTGCACGTGTACGTCACAATCGGACTGCAAGGTTGCTATAGTGCGGGACCTGTGAAAACGACATTGTCAAATGAATTTTTGAATAGGCATCTGTTTGTCAGGATCGGATAGCAAGCCTAAAATATTAACAAAGATTTATTTCCTCGGTTAATAAAAATAAGCCTTTGTTCATATTTTTGAATTTCCGAAGATGTGCGAGGGCAGTAGACTTTCAAAATTGTGCATTTTTGGCTGGCAACCATCAAATTAGACGTTGACAAGCTTTATATTATAGTGGGTTAGCCGCTTCTGCGCAGACATAGTCTTCTCAGTCTGCCCAGAATAATGCAACGAGTGCATACATATGCAGCTGCTGAATTAATAGCCATCATTGAAGGACATAATCATTGGTGGAAGTGATTGTCTAGCTAGCGCTAGTTGCAACAACCTATATTGCAGTATACTCCTGAGCCAATTCCTTGCATCCCTATCTCCTTCCGCCAGTGCACCCTCCCGTTTTTGATTTAATAACAACTAACGAAAGCATTTCGTGCACGCTATTAGTGCTTGATTCAATGGAAAATTGTGCTATAAATAATTCAAGGAATCGGGCGCCCTGAATGTTCTTGCTGAGGAGAGAAGTCTCCTAGTCGGTTTTCGCCGGCCTCACCCACATTACGGTGCGGGACTAATTGGTAAATGCAAAATTGCCGCTTTCCATTAACTTGTCGCAGGCTGTCGCCTTCAGATGTCCCGCACTGTATCGCAAACTTTGAATATGGTGGCACAATCTCCCACGCAATCACATAAATAAAAAGAGTGCTGTCAACCAACAGGGGAACCAGGATACTGGCCGTGGGCAAAAAGTGTTATATATTTACAAATGTAAAATGTCGCAAATAACTCATTCAACTTTACTAAAGTTATTCTTTGCGATTTCGTTCTGAATTTTCATGGCCTCTAAGATAGCTGATTGAGAATTCCGCCTGTCCATAAAATATTTCTGCATATCTCCATACTCCAAGTCACTAAGGCACATTAGCTTGGCAGCTGCGCAGGCTATGCACTTACATAACGGACCTCCGCTTGCGGAAATGATGTATCCCCATCGAATGTAATCCATTCGATTCCTGCACCTAAGATATTAAGTAGTCGAAGCTCCCGCTATTGAGATACCATGTTAAAATCCTCTATTAGCTTTTCCAACTCTGCATTTCGGCGTTTCAACTCATCATTATCTTGCTTCAGAGACTGCAACTCTTGTACCTCGGACAGCGTAGCTGGGGAAGTTTTCTTATCTAATGCTGCAGAGGTAGGCGAGCTAACCGTTTCCAGCAACGCAGAAGGAGAGATGTGAGGGATAAGGCTAGGAGAAGAATCCGTATTGCTCCGGCTACGAGATGGCATAGATGTGGGGCTGGAAAGCAAGCCCGCGCTCGAAATATCAGCAATTGACAGCGTAGTGGGCGTCTGCCTAAGGTAACTAGCGCATTAGCCAACATTTACCTGCGAGGCCGGCTCGGTGACTGCAGATGTTGCCAACTGAGCTACGGCAATGTCCAACTTTTTTTTTAATTCTTCTATGTAATCTGCAGCGTGCTGCATAATGGCCACTCCTGGTGCATTAGGGTTATTGGCTAGCGAAGGGACCAGTTCGCGGAGCGCACTAAGGACGTGCCTTTGCCGCATACGTCGCTGGACATTAACGTTACCTCACAAAGTATATAACAATGACCTTTCTCTCCATTTCATTATGGGATTCTCTACTTTTCTTCCTGCACATGCAAATTAACAACAGCTAATGGCCACTAAACCCTAATTTGCTTTGGGATTTTGGCGAATCGCTGCTATCGGACATTGAATATTGAACGGCTCGTTGGCGGGGTTTGAATTTTCGGCGCCTAGAGCCTAGGTCACATGTCATAAATTCAGGTTGCTGTAGGGTGGGCTGCGCGCAAATTGCGAGGTTGCGCGCAGTTCACGTGCTCCAGATGTAGGGGCTTTTCGGGTGGGGCGCGAGCGACAGACTATGTGCGGATTTCCTTGCAATCTCATGCACGCACCTCACTCTCACTTATAACATTCCGGACATTGTCTTTAATTTATCCTTTTTACAATCGCAAAATTCTGTGCTTGTCTAGCGCATTATAGAGTTAATTCTCCCATTACTCCCAATCTCCTTGGCTTCAAAATGCAAAACATTCATTTAAATGCCTTTTTAATTGTAATGTAAACAGGGAGACTGGGTGCAGGTGCAAGGAATTCTGGTGGTAACAAAGTTTACCCACTTGGGCGTTTTTATTGAATAACTGGGCTATTTATACAAACACTGATATCAATATATCACGTCATCTTTTTTCCGGGGCTATCTGATATACTATTATGCATTTTCTTTCGACCATGCACCATCGTACACCAGAACAATCATCCTAATGACCACTGCCGTTTGCTCGCTGGTAGGCGAACCATTTCCATGTTAACAGACTGAAACTGGTCAGTCCTATTGCTTACAACTGTCAATCGTTCGTCTGCATCCCCCAACTCGGGCCCACTATGATTGCTTGCTTAACCTTGTCACTAACTCTTTCGAATTGAACTCGAATGTTGCCTATTAATAATGTCCTTAATGAGCACTGAAGTCAATTCCTTGCGCTCTCAATGAAAGGTTCATTTCAATAAGAGCTTTAATGCAGCCAGGAGCCTATATAGTCAGTGAAATGTGCAGATATTATGCTACTGCAATAGTTGCAAAGATCTGAAATAATTAATAAAACTTATTTAAGGTTTCGGGCTTTGTATGCACTAGAGCCTCTCCATTTCATGCTTCATGCGAAAATTATATCGGCCACGAAATGCGCAGAATAGGATAGTTAAATAAACAATTAATCAGAATGTACTGGGTGAGAATTAGCCTCCATGTAGAATCTAAGTAAAATAAGCGAGGTTGTGTACTCTATTATTGAAGAAGACACGTATTCAGTTTAGTCTGGCGTTGCTATTGTCGCAGTCTAGGGGGAGTAATTGAGTGAGAACTCCAACTCCTGCGGCACAGCGCGCAGGCACAGCGCCTGTGATCAGCGAGCGTATATCACAAGCGCATCTGTCAACCAATCGCATCCATTGCAATGGCGTCTACAATCGCTTGCGTCATTGCCACCGCCGCCCTCCCATGACTTCCCTTTTGTTCTCGCTATTTTCTCCCTTCTCCTGCTTCTCGCCCTTCTCTTTGCTCCTTATGCGAGAACAAAAGTACCCGACTACAGAAGACGCCAGTGCCGATCCAGAAGAAGCCCCTGCCAAAAGACCCAAAACTTGCCAATGCGGTAGCACTAGCCACAGCCGTATACCTTGCAAGGCTTGCCCTTTGTACAGGCCTCCGCTCGCTCAGAGCGATGAGCAGGATGGCGTGGCGTATACCACCTCCACGGTGAAATGTGCGCTGTTAAAGCTGTCGGCCAAGCCTTCGCTAGCCATAGCCATTGAGAACGCTGCCGCCAGAATGACCGCAGTCTCTTTTGAGGCTGCAGAGCTAGCAAACACAGTTGTTTGCTACATGCTCGAACGATCTGAGGATTGTCTGGTCCTTGATCAAACATTCATACGGCGAATCTTCGAGGCAGTCTGTTCGCGCAAGTCAAGCATGGGAGCGGCAAATAAGGTTCGATGCGAAGTCATCAACCGCGTTCGCGACCATTGCTACGATCCGACTCGTCCACCGAAGCTGGCCTGGATTGACTCGAGTCATCTGGGTCAAATCATTACGAATGCGGCAAAGATGTACATGACGAACTGTCAGAACCACATCGCGCTCAACCTCGAGCACCGTGTTCGGATTTGGATAAGGCACAAGCTTTGTAAGAAGCTTGATATGCTCTCCGTCAATGAGATCAATAGCCTTGACAATGGCGTGTGGTATGCGCTCTCGCACAGCTGCACTGCTACCTTGCCGCGATTTGTGGCAGGGATGACTCCAGAGCGACGTCTCCTTGTTGAGCGTCGTTATCACCACGTTGTGCAGCGTCTACGGTCGTTGTTTGGGCAATTATCTGTTGGTGAGGCCGATGTCAAGGCCGAGTGGTGGCGGTATCTTAAGCCGCTTCATCGCATTCTGCGCTGCTTTGAAAAGCATGGTCGCAGATGCGCGGAGTCTGGACAAGGAGGAAAGAAAGGGCTGAAATTGTTTACCCTATTGCCGCTGCATTCATATCAGTGGCGCCATTTCCTCCTAGACACAAACGCTCTGTACGATCTCTACTCGTCAATCGGGTTTGCAGATCACTCTCGAGTCACCCTGAGGGACTTTAGAGAGAATGCGCTGCTATGGTGGCGCAGAGCCTTCCACATCGACACAGTGACAACGAGCCGCCGCAAGTTTGCTTTCAGCCTCCAAACTGATGGCGTAGCGGCAAGCGTGCTCTTACGGCGTGTAGCCGAAGGGGATAATGAGGATGCTGAGTCATCGGCAGACTCGCAATTCACCCCTCTCAGTCTTACTGAGGATTGTCGAGTGGTTGGCTTAGATCCTGGTCGGCGAGAACTATTCGTCGCGATGGACCAGAGCGGCAAAGTCATCCGGTGCAGCACGCAAGAGTACTACCACCTTGCTGGCTTTAAGCAAGCGGAGAAAAAGCGAAAAGGTTGGCTCGACAGGGACGAGTCTCTCCAGGCAATCGTTCGGGCCACACCAACCGCTGCTTGCTCAAGCGTCGTGGGCATTCAAGCCCATTTGCGACATGTGCTGCCACATCTCCCGGAACTGATCGCTTTCTATGGCGAGAAGCGTTGGCGTCGTCTCCGCTTTGGCGGCTACGTCAACAGGCAAAAGGGTCTTCATGGGCTTTGCCAGCCATTGACTGATGGTGATCCAGCCACAGTCATCGCATTTGGAGATGCAACCTTTTTCTCCTCGTCCAGAGGGCATGCAGCAGGACCTGTCAGGCTGCCGTGTAGTGAATTAAGGAAAAAAATGCTGGGTGCGGCTAGTGGACGAATACAACGCTAGCCAGATATGCTCTAATTGCAATGGGCGGTTGACAGGCAACCTAAAGTTCTGGACGCTCCGCATGTGCCCAACATGCCGGACCCGATGGAATAGGGATGTCAACGCTGCCCGCAATATAAGGAACGTATTCCTGTACGCCAATGCCCATAATGGACAGAGGCCAGGAGGGTTTAGGCGGGGTGCAAGGGATGAAACATTGGTCGAATACGAACCAAGTAGCCAGAAGGGTAAGTGTGATGCATTAGTATGTGAATGAGTGAATGATGATGTGTGTGTTTAGGGGGAGTGGCTAGCTGCAGCCCTGGAACAAGTGGGGCACTGCAGCGGGTCGTGGTATCAATGGGCGGGTCGTGACCATGGGCTGCGACATTCTGAACCCAACCTGCCCTATAGGTGGACGCGCCTTATTTGATTACCCGAAAATGGCTAGTAGCAGCAGCAGCGACATGCGTGGACTTCACCAGTTCATCGTTGACTTGCGGAAATGTTTGTGTGCTTGGTGATGGGCGAAGAAGTGAAATACTGTGCTATAGGCGTCAACATGGAGGAAGAGGAGCAGCGCGTTAAGAGGGAACTAGCGCACATCCGCGCTCAATTTTCCGGTAAATATTGAGGTTACTGCAACTGATTTTGTTTAATGCCTTGTGTGCAGCCAAAAAGCTTAACGCATATAATCGCAGAAAATATATGTGCAAATTACTATACATGCAACAGTTGGGCTACACCATTGACTTTGGCTGGCCTCAGGCAATTGTGCTTGCACACAGTTCTGCGGTCGGCGACAAGCAAATAGTATTATCTCTATTGAAAAGCCCTGTGTTACACATACAAATTCTCATAGGGATATTTGGCTTTGCGTCATCTATTTTCTCTCGATTGCGCCTACAAGCATCAAATTATCACCGCCATTTTGAACGACTTGCGCTCACCCTCTGAAACAGCAAAACTTTATGCTTTGTCGTTCACCGCCTCTATTCTGGACCCCGAGATTGCTGCTGGGACTATCCATAAAGTCGCATATTTATTTGAAATGTTGAGTGGGCTTGCTTTAATTGATGCTACCCTCCATTGCAGGAATTATTCTGAGAAAGTGACTAAAGCTGCGGCGGTGTGCCTTTTGCGACTGATGCAAACTCTTCAAAACGTAAAGACGATCAATAACACTTACTCACTCGTAAAGCTGGCAGCAGAGAGATTGACTTGTCTTAACTGCGTACTTTACTATTTCTTTTCATCCCCTTCTCATCTTTGTATAATAGGGCTTGTCATCGGCGTTGACATCCTTGCTTACATCTATTGTTTCCCAATTGCCGGAATTGGTCAACTATTGCGCGAAAGATGTCATTAAACTAATACACAATGTGCATTGCTTGTTGCCGTTATTGTTCAACTTGTCAATAGATGATTGTGGAAAAAAAGCTTTCGCGGCACGATTATTATTACGCGGTCCCGTCTCCTTGGCTATTGGTGAAGCTTTTAAAGCTATTACAATTGTCCGTTTTTTCGGGTTGGCTATGAGTTTTTCTTTTGGTATAATGCATTACTTAGTGCCGAAAGAAAGCTTAGCAATGCTGAAAAATGCGCTAAATGTACTATTTAAATACGTGCATTCTGAAATAAAGTCATCGCAACAGTCGAATGCCCAGAACGCAGTGTTGTTCGAAACGCTGAACCTTGCTATCCACATGGAATTTATTTCAGGAAATGATTCTGCTCTAATTACCGACCTGGCGTTTAGATCGCAGCTGATCTCTCTGCTCGGTCGACTGATCCATATCAAACATGCAAACCTGCGTAGCGCAGTAATTGATGCCATGGCTCAGTTTGCAAAGGTTTTGATTTCCGAAAATCCTGCCAATCTGTCCCTGTTGCATGTTCATTTGGACTCTGTTTTTGATGCCTTGGAAGCGAAAGATTTTACTGTGCGATACCATGCTATCCTGTTAGCTTATACGCTTGCAGACGACACCTGCGCATCCAAGATAATCACAGCATTTATGAATTTACTTGCCTTCTCTCCCAGCCCTACTTTTTACGCTCGACTTGTCATGTGCATTATGAAGCTGCTAGAACGGTTTGGCAGTAAGAAGCTATGGTATGTGGACATCGTACTTCAATTGCTATCTATTCGATTAACTCTCTCTGGTCCGGATGCTGATTCCAATCGAGCGGCTGTTAGCAATGTCCAGCGAATTGCTTGGGAAGCAGCTGCTTGCCATATAATAGCCACTGAGGACCTACAAAAATATGCTATAAAAAAAGCATTTTTACATATATCAACTCTCGATTGCCAGTTCCTACCTGGCGGGGCGATGTGCTTTTGTTCGTTTATTGTCGGCAAATTAATATCTCTGCTTTCTGAGCGTTCAGTTGAAATAATGAATGCTTTAGGGAGATGCCTTGCACATAACTGGGATGCCATTACGAAACATGTGTTACTGGAGAGTATTTTTTACGTCGCATGCTTTGGGTCTGACGCCTGCCAAAGCATCGCATTGGACTTGTTTGGCCAATGCTACCTTGCTGACTCGCCATTAGCATATCAAATGGTTGGAGAATATTACAGCATCCTGATGCTTCCAGAAGAGGAAAGGAAAAGCATAGTTGCTGGATTGGACACGTTTCTAATTAAGAATGTGATTAAAGGAACGGAAATTGATTCGACTGATATTTTGCCCAGTCCCAGGCAAACGTTATCATTCAAGATTCTAGGCAAGCATACTAGAAAAATGTCCACAGGCTCGAATAGAAAAGCAGGAATCACCAAAGGCAATTCGGAATATGATTTATTATCAAATTTGGACGACTTGAAAAATGAATCATCGCTTTATGGCCTTGTGGAAAAGAGCTTGTGGATCCCTTCAGGCATTCTAGCTACAACTCCGATTGGTCAAATATTGTTTACAATTAGCGTTTCTGATCATTCCTGCATTATGGAAGTATCATTGTGTTCGAAAATGATGGTAATTGTGACAATCCATGAGATCATTATACCAGCATCCGACGATGGCCTTGAAGTCCACGCAACTAGGCCATTGAATGAAGGCATTGCATTGGAGAGTGGTGAAAGAATGACGCTTGATTTGGAATTTATTTGCAAAAAGGAATTCATGGCCCATCCTATTTTGGTAATGTCGTGCAAGGTGAACGATAAACTAACCAACGCTAACCTTGGCAATCATAAATTTCATATTGAGCTTCCCGTCGCTATCAGCCGGTTTTTCAAGAGCATAAGGATGGATGAATCGGAATTTGTATGCAGATGGAACCAAATAGGAAACAGGGATGACATGGAACAGCAATGTACTGGGGAGTTTCGTAAAGTGCAATGCGCTGAGGACTTGAAGACGATCATTGACGGTTGCCAGTTAACAGCATTGGAAGATATTGATCCGTGTCCGGACAATTTTATATTTGCGGCCATTATACAGTTCCAGGTTAGTGGGAATGTGGGCTTCTTAATGCGCTTGGAGCCGAATTTTGAAAAAAGGGTATACGCTTTTATTGTCGTGATTGAAGTTTTGTGTGGCGTAGGTGTATCGGCTAACTATTCGATCAATTCAGCCGTCGCTGGCTGATTGTTTAGTTAGGTTTTTTGAGCATTATTTGTAAAGTAGCAATCATGTAAATATTGAAGCGCCATCCTAGCGCTGCAGCTGAGCAAATCCGTTGTTTTTCAGTGTATAAATACACGCTGGTAATTTTCGCATTGCAACATACAATCCAGCGTAATCATTCGGCTATTTTAGAACGAGCACTGCCTAGACGTCCAATATCAAGCGCTAGACTGTACATAATAACACGATATGCAAAGCATATGGCAATGCAAACTAATGAAAGACATGAACGGCGTTGGGGAAGCGGCCGGGCAAAGAACAACATTGCCTAATACGTAGCGTAACTGGATGTACTACAGGCCTCTCGTCTAAGGCGTACTCAGACTTTGATTACGCAAGCCTACATCATTGGCTTTCAAATAGGAAAGTGAAGGTTTATGCATGACAAGCTTGACGCCACGGGTTGGCAGGGATGCGAGAGATGACTATTGCAGACATGCGGTCGGCGTGGGAGTGTGTGTGATAATAGTGGGCGAAGCGGTCTGCAAATAAGAAAGATAGTTGAAATGCGGCACATTTCCACCACAACAAGAACGATGACCAGAGCCAGCATCACACAAGCTTTTTCGCTTCGAAGAAGCCGCGGAGATGGCGCATCTGCCAAATGCAAGTCAAACCTAATATAAGCGTCTGGAGCAGCGTGTAGTAGACGACACGGCGGTTGACACGAACGCTGGTAGTGTAGAATTTGTTTTCCAGATGCTAGAAGGGAAATGGGTAGGAGGGGGCAAAGTTGGCCTACATTCTGGTACTGTTGCTCGCGCCTGATTCCATTCAAATGCTTGTTGAGTTTCCGCACCTTTTTAGTGATATCTGGGAAGCGCGCGTAACTACATGGCCAGACGCTCACTAACCGTCGATTCTTTCTTCGTGGTCGGCAGCGGGGCTGTTTTCCACGTGGGAGAAGGCGGTATTGATGATGAGGCGCTATTGCGGATGGGGTTGGTGGGAGCGGAGCAGGCTTACCACGGTGTGGTTTTCAAACCACGAGGTTGTGTTGCTGGAAAAGCACAAGCGGTGGTTGCCCGCTTCGGCCGCGGTGAATCTGTACTCGCCACTGAGAGCGCCGCGCTGGTTGACCAACACACGGCCCGTTTCCATTTCCTGCGGCAGCGGGCGGGTTAGAGTGAGGGCGGGCGGAGGAGGCGAGCGCATGGCGGCAGGAGGGCTGCCGTTGTGCACAGACCATGTCGTACCTCAACCTTGATCTGAATGCCGCTGTCTGCCGGCTCTATCCACTTCCTTTCCTGCTCCGACCACAGTTTCGCGGTGTATTCGGCTGCAGTGCACGGGTGAGGGGCGGCACAAGGAAGCAAATCAAATACCGATGGCGACCGTGCCCGGCACCAGCTCCTCAAAGAAGCACTTTGGGTTGGAGTTGTAGAGATAGATGTGGAACGCGTACGGGGCGTGTAGAGAGGCGGCTATGAGAAGCAGCAGGAGAGTAGCGAGCATGTTGGATGCCACTGCGCGCAACCGCCCAATGACCGGTGAGAAGCGGGCGCGTGATCAGCCGTTGGATGCATATACGCGCTCTCTCTTTGCTGCGCGTTGGGCGCACGCCTCGTCCACCGCCCACCAGCCAAAGCATCTTTTCCAGACGTCGTTATGCGCAGAAGGGCGCGCCTGGCCTACAGCGCAGATGCATTGGTGGTGCGACTTGTCAGGCACCGATCGCCGGCGCGCCTCCTGACCTCGCCCTCCTGCACCCACACACACCCTTGCCCATCGACCTCCTCATCTCGCTGTTCCACGGCCTGCATACAACCTGTGGCATGCCCTGGTGGCTTTCTCTGGCCGCTGGCACTGCCGCGCTCAGGTGCGCATTCACCCTGCCGCTGGTAGTCAAACAGCATCGCATGGCGCAGAAACTTCTTGCCCTGCAGCCCGCGATAAAGCTGCTGCACGAGCGTTTGCCAAAATCACTCGCGCTCGAATACAGAAAGAAAGGCCTGTCTTACGAAGAGTATAAGGCTGACCTGCAGGCTGAGGTACCATCCACCCATTTCCTTTCGCTCTAATGTGCCTCCCAGTTTCGACGCAAGATTGCCGAATTGTACAGGAAGCATGACTGCCAACCTCGCTTTTCTCTCCTAATCCCCCTCATACAAATCCCTCTGTTCATTCTTTCGTCCTTTGCCGTTCGTCGCATGTGCGGCCTCCCCTTGCCCTACTTCGACCAACAGGACCAAGCTCTGGCAATCATCCCAAGCGCTGGACTGGAGTCGGGCGGCGCCTTGTGGTTCACCAATTTGCTGCACACCGATCAATACGCGGCCTTGCCCATGGCTATCGGCTTGGTTTATCTGTTAAATATTCAGGTGCGTGTGGCGTTGTGCTTTGCATGAGTATTGTGGCGGTGGCTAGTTGAGCGCGGCCAAATCGAACGGCGAAAAGAGCGTTCGAGTGCGCATCATCACCAACGTTGCCCGAATACTGTCGGTGGCAATGGTGCCGATTGCAATGCAAGCGCCTACGGTAAGCGCGCCGCCCAATGCGCACCTCATCGTTATTTAGGCTTTGTGCGTGTACTGGCTGTCATCCGGCTTATTCAGCACCGCGCAACACTCACTGCTGCAGATCGCACGGATCAGGAAACTGCTCGGCATTCAAAGTTACAAGCTTTTCATGGTTCCCCGCAAATAGCGATCGAATCGCTTTGCCTGTACAAGTAAAAACACACGTTTAATGTAAATTCTATGTATACAACGCATTCAGCTGTTTCCCTCATGCCCAATTTCCGCAACTAGCGCATTCGAATCATCCACATCGCCCTCATCCTGCTGCATTCGATCACTATCGCAAATGACTACATTTCCCAACGCAGCCGGCGCCTCCCCATTCACATCAAACACACCCACACCAATATCCTGCCATCCCCATCAGTCTCCATAATGCTCAGTAAAACTACCATTTCTATAAACGCATCCGCTCCCTCCACATTTTCAATATTCACATGTTCCCTGCCAAAATTCGCCTGCTTATCGGCCAAAGCACGATTGGCATTCGCAATTTCCGGCAAGAAGCCCTTCAGTCGATCCAGCACTGATGCATGTCATTAGCAACCAACGCTGCCTACTCACAATCTCCCGCGGACGCATCGCTCAACGGCAAAGTCCTACATGCGCCTGCACCCATCGTGGCCTGCCTAAGCGTATCTAAAATGGCGGCCACACAAATGCAGGCTTGGCAAACCCTGCAGACATGCGCTTACGTTTGAGCTGGCCGTCTTCCGCTAGTTCCAACAACGGCCGCTCGTTGTCCATATTCCAAGCGGCGCAAACTGCAGTCGTCAGGTCCCGTGAGAACGCGAGTCCGCAACGAAATGCGGCTGATAAATGGTTGCGCAAGGTATGAGGGTAGGCGTCGGAGTGACCGCAGCTTAACGCCCGTGATGCCTGGCACCAGGCCTCGCTAGTTAAGGAAAGAAGGGATATCCATCTTCCCTGTGCTGCTTAAAAACATCATCGTACAAGTCCTTGCTCGCCGCCAGTCACGTGGACAGCTTTTCCGGCCCAATAAATGCAACGGAGGGCGTTTATCGGGGATTAACGGAGGAAGAGAACGTCTTCCGCAAGTCCGCGACCCGGTTACGCAAAGGAAGGACTCGATGTCCGGCGGTGGCGGCGCCACGGAACGTCCGGGTCAGCATAGCGCGCGCGGCGGCTGTGTACACCACTGGGAGTGGCAGCATGCCGCGCCAAGCGTCAAGGCCGCATGGACGTTACACAGACGGCCTTAGCGGCCTCACCAAGGCGCTCATATAAGCAGCAATAGCCCACTTAGTCTCAGCAGTTCCTAGTTTCCGCCGGCTCCTTGTAAAGTCATTGAGAATAAATTTGGCTTTTAGGGCGGAGGGGGATCTATGATCCCCCAAAACCCCGAAAGGCCAAAGTCCCCGGCACGTGAACGCTACCGAGTTAACTTGCTTGTTCTCTAATGAGTGCTAGCGCCCTCAGATGCAGCACAGCTGTGCGCGATTTTGTCATTTCTGCGTTAGCGGGTGGGAAGCGCGTTGACGGCCGATCTGCTTTTGATTATCGCCAGATGAGCGTTGTGGCGAATATAGAAATGCCAGGGCAAGTAGAGGTCTCCTTGGGCAACACGCGGTACGTGTGATGCGCAGTTATCTGTCGAGCGGCGTATAGCGTTATTGCAACAACTTGTGCTGAAATAGTCAAACCTCTGCTGGACAGGCCTTCTGAAGGCGTTCTGAAGTTTGCGCTGGAAGTTGATGAACGCATTTCACGTTCAAAGGAGTAAGGCTGCCCTTGCATCTCTGCCACCCACGCATGTGTGCAGTAATTACAGCAAGCAGCTCGCGCTGGATAAAGTGTTGGATACGCTATTGCGGCATGGAAAAGTGGTTGATTTGGAAAGTTTGTGTATTGTGGCAGCAAAATATGCAAGGCTTAATTTTCGTGCATGCTTGAACTTGTCAATGCGCAGGTATGGCAAATTACCGTGGACGTGCGACTACTGGATTACGACGGCAATTTGGTCGATGCTGTATGTGCCGCTGTGATGGCAGCGCTTTCCTTGTGCCGGAGGCCAGAAGTCAATGTTGTAGGCGAGGAAGCAACTATTGTATTTTTTTTTGGTTATTATGCACTACTTGTCCTAGAATTCGACAGATACCAAGCCACCGATTGGCCTAAATATGCACTGTGTTCCGATTTGTGTTACGTTTGCATTCTTTGATGACAAGTATATCCTCGAATTCTACTCTACTAATAGCATGGTAGTGATGTCTTTATCGCTGATCCTACTTATCAGGAGGAGGATATTAGCAGTGGATCGCTAACCATCGCCGTCAATAGTCACGGCGACGTTTGTTTCATGTCAAAGGACGGTGGCAGCCCATCGGCACACCAAGATTTACTGTATTGCGTTCGACTGGCATCCCAAATGTCAAGGATAATATTTTCAGCTATAGACAAAGCGGTTGATAGCATTGCGTGTTTAGACGCAGCGTATAAGTATTAGTTTCCATTATCTGATTGTTTATATTAAATCGTTTGATTCACTATACTTTATGCATTCGATTCATCTCTGTTCCTCTCTCATGCGCTGTGCTTTGCTCAAAAGGGCTTTGGGTTTGACAAAAATGCTGCTATTATTGCATGAAAATCATTAGGATGCTACACGTTTCGTGCTATTCTATATTCCTCGGAATCATCCAAGGCCTCTAACACCAACAGTCTGTATATCATAAGGTCTGAGCAGCGACTTGCACAACCATATATGTCGCGAGGTGTACAGGATTAGGCAGGTGCCACAAACATCGCTTTGCATTCTGGACTAGCCATTCGTCGACAGGAATGGCAGCAATTTTTTTTTGCTATTGCGGTTCGATTGTGGCATTACCAAGCAGCCTGCAGATGTCGACATAAGCCCATTTGATACCTGTTTCTTACGCAATAGCTAAAAAGCGCTTTAACAGACGTACAAAGATCTGATACTGTAACGCATCAAAAATCGCTCTATTGCGTGAACTGCTTGTTACAATTTTAAAAAGAGAAAGTTTCACGTACAGCTGCACAAATATCAGGAAAGATGTCCAAAGTGCGTGTTTCGGTGGTTTGTTAAGGGGAATATTATAAATTTTTCTTTCTAGCCTGCCAATACCAATAAACAGCAGAAAAAGGAAAATATGCAGCGACAACAAAGTTCGACAATGTAGGAACCAGTGACAAACATGTAGCCTGCGCATGGATAAATTGCTTGAGCAGCCAAATAATGACAAGACGACCATATTTATTTGGTCGAATTGCATTACATCAGCCCTAACCGCTGAAGGAGGTAACGGAAATACACAATGGCACTCACAGTCTCTATAGAACAACAATGAATATAGCAAAATAAGCCAAAGTTGCAGCTAGCATTATATTTGTGGACTCGGGAGCGATTAAAGCTAGTCAAATGCCAATGAATGCGCTTGCAGTTCTCCGCATAAATCATTTTTTGGGCCAAAAATTCAACACACGGCGCACGCAAAAACTGACGACTGAGATTCTGCAAAGCGGTGAGTAGCCTGATGCTTCCGGAATAGCACACAATTGCAAACCCATCAATTAATAGAATGGCTAGCAAAGCGCGGAAAAAATAGCTGTAAGGAATTGTATTAAAATGCTCAACGTAGTAAGGAAAAAGCGAAATATCTAAGCACATTTAGCTAAAGCGCAAGACAAAGCCAGAGCATCATTTTTCGTACAGATGCCTAATGTCTTCCCATCGACGCTACATACATCGCGTTAGAATAATATTCAGCGGAAGAGATACATACTCCTTTATTTACGCGAGCCCACAGCCGGTTGCTAAGAGAATCAAACGCAAGAGCAAACCCAAGGCCAGAGATAAATATAGCACCAATAAACACAGAGTTTCGCCGAACTAATGTATTGTAGACTCTATTTCCAAATGATGACTGAGCAGCCGCGTTTCCTGTCATCTTCGGCACTTAGTGCAAATGCTGCAGTTTAAAAATCTTAATTGTCACGTGCCAAAGCTGGGGTAAGTTGATGACACCGCTTTAGGCGAAGCGTTATTACGTTGGTGCAGTGTGCATGTGAAGCTTTGCGACAAGACAGGACAAGCCTGATCATTGGGATCAGACGGCGTCTAGCTTTTATGGGAACTCCTGCAAAATTTGTGGAAAGGCCGAACTTTTCCTTGTTGTGGTTCGTTTTTCCTAAAGCGGTTTTGCTACTATGAGGTTTCTGCTGTTGGCTTTGAAGCAGTGTTTGGGAGTTTTACAGAGCGTAAGGCGGCTAGCGCTTAACGTCCTTTCGCAGAAAAGACAGAATGGGCTATTGATTTGGAACTAAGCTACCTATAATGTTAACATTAGGCTGCTAGTTTGCACATGTGTGGAATTATCAAAGTCCAAATAGTCGCAGTAGGGCGGGCGGTCAGTAATATACGAGACAGTTGGTGCAGTCATTGCGCATTAGTGTATTGACTAACTAGTCCATGGCAGCGCAGAGGAAGCCAATGAAACAGTGATTACAAAACGCGTCACAGAAAGGCGCTGGGGTCTGCTCGTGCGGTGTGTATTTGTTACAGCTATAGTGCACACAACGCAGATAAATTTTTTAAAGGCGACAAAAAAAGCATAAATAATTTATTGCTTGAATAAAGTAAAGCTTACCTTTGCTATTTCAGCAAATACATATCGGCAACTTTTATGCCTGTCGGTTTCGCGTGAACGCTGCTGGGCGATTGCCATGTCGAGCATAATGGAACAGCAATCGTCGCATGTTACAAGCAGCCATCACATCCTTATTTGCCACCTGCAAACGTAGCTGATACCATGAAAACAAAATTAAACTCACCACTCCCGGAAATAGCGGGCACTGCACAAGTCGTGGGCATGGCATTCTTCGCAAGGTGCGGCCCGGACAAAAGACGCTCGGCTGAACTGGCTGCTTGCCTTCATCAACGCACCACTTTCACCATTTTAGTCTGACATTACTAAAGGCGAGTTTAAGAGCCCTTTTCCCACTACATTTACTGTTTGCATACATATTTCGTCAATTTTGAAGGCTTATATATTCAAACTCCGACCACGGATTAAACAAATGAGCACATAGTTTTGTAGCTCTTGCGTCGCTCTACAATACTATGTCTGGTTTGCTTACAATTTATGTCAAGTGAAAAAGATTTAGGCAGTCGAAATTTGACCAAAAAAACATGTGGTCTTTAAGTTGTGTGCACTATAGGGTGGGCTGCACGCAAATTGCGAGTTTGCGCGCAGTCCACGTGCTCCAGATGTAGGGGGCTTTTCGGGTGGGGCGCGAGCGACAGACTATGTGCAGATATCCTTTCAATCTCATACACGCGTCTCACTCACACTTGTAACATTCTGTACGCTGCCTGCAAGCCACCCTTCTCCCAACCGCAGCCTTTTGTGCTTGTTTAGTGCATTATAGAGTTAATTCTCCCATCACTCCCAATCTCCTTGGCTTCAAAATGCAAAACATTCATTTAAATGCCTCTTTAATTGTAATGAAAACAGGGAGACTGGGTGCAGGCGCAAGGAATTCTGGTGGTAACAAAGTTTACCCACTTGGGCGTTTTTATTGAATAACTGGGCTATTTATACAAACACTGATATCAATATATCACGTCATCTTTTTTCCGGGGCTATCTGATATACTATTATGCATTTTCTTTCGACCATGCACCATCGTACACCAGAACAATCATCCTAATGACCACTGCCGTTTGCTCGCTGGTAGGCGAACCATTTCCATGTTAACAGACTGAAACTGGTCAGTCCTATTGCTTACAACTGTCAATCGTTCGTCTGCATCCCCCAACTCGGGCCCACTATGATTGCTTGCTTAACCTTGTCACTAACTCTTTCGAATTGAACTCGAATGTTGCCTATTAATAATGTCCTTAATGAGCACTGAAGTCAATTCCTTGCGCTCTCAATGAAAGGTTCATTTCAATAAGAGCTTTAATGCAGCCAGGAGCCTATATAGTCAGTGAAATGTGCAGATATTATGCTACTGCAATAGTTGCAAAGATCTGAAATAATTAATAAAACTTATTTAAGGTTTCGGGCTTTGTATGCACTAGAGCCTCTCCATTTCATGCTTCATGCGAAAATTATATCGGCCACGAAATGCGCAGAATAGGATAGTTAAATAAACAATTAATCAGAATGTACTGGGTGAGAATTAGCCTCCATGTAGAATCTAAGTAAAATAAGCGAGGTTGTGTACTCTATTATTGAAGAAGACACGTATTCAGTTTAGTCTGGCGTTGCTATTGTCGCAGTCTAGGGGGAGTAATTGAGTGAGAACTCCAACTCCTGCGGCACAGCGCGCAGGCACAGCGCCTGTGATCAGCGAGCGTATATCACAAGCGCATCTGTCAACCAATCGCATCCATTGCAATGGCGTCTACAATCGCTTGCGTCATTGCCACCGCCGCCCTCCCATGACTTCCCTTTTGTTCTCGCTATTTTCTCCCTTCTCCTGCTTCTCGCCCTTCTCTTTGCTCCTTATGCGAGAACAAAAGTACCCGACTACAGAAGACGCCAGTGCCGATCCAGAAGAAGCCCCTGCCAAAAGACCCAAAACTTGCCAATGCGGTAGCACTAGCCACAGCCGTATACCTTGCAAGGCTTGCCCTTTGTACAGGCCTCCGCTCGCTCAGAGCGATGAGCAGGATGGCGTGGCGTATACCACCTCCACGGTGAAATGTGCGCTGTTAAAGCTGTCGGCCAAGCCTTCGCTAGCCATAGCCATTGAGAACGCTGCCGCCAGAATGACCGCAGTCTCTTTTGAGGCTGCAGAGCTAGCAAACACAGTTGTTTGCTACATGCTCGAACGATCTGAGGATTGTCTGGTCCTTGATCAAACATTCATACGGCGAATCTTCGAGGCAGTCTGTTCGCGCAAGTCAAGCATGGGAGCGGCAAATAAGGTTCGATGCGAAGTCATCAACCGCGTTCGCGACCATTGCTACGATCCGACTCGTCCACCGAAGCTGGCCTGGATTGACTCGAGTCATCTGGGTCAAATCATTACGAATGCGGCAAAGATGTACATGACGAACTGTCAGAACCACATCGCGCTCAACCTCGAGCACCGTGTTCGGATTTGGATAAGGCACAAGCTTTGTAAGAAGCTTGATATGCTCTCCGTCAATGAGATCAATAGCCTTGACAATGGCGTGTGGTATGCGCTCTCGCACAGCTGCACTGCTACCTTGCCGCGATTTGTGGCAGGGATGACTCCAGAGCGACGTCTCCTTGTTGAGCGTCGTTATCACCACGTTGTGCAGCGTCTACGGTCGTTGTTTGGGCAATTATCTGTTGGTGAGGCCGATGTCAAGGCCGAGTGGTGGCGGTATCTTAAGCCGCTTCATCGCATTCTGCGCTGCTTTGAAAAGCATGGTCGCAGATGCGCGGAGTCTGGACAAGGAGGAAAGAAAGGGCTGAAATTGTTTACCCTATTGCCGCTGCATTCATATCAGTGGCGCCATTTCCTCCTAGACACAAACGCTCTGTACGATCTCTACTCGTCAATCGGGTTTGCAGATCACTCTCGAGTCACCCTGAGGGACTTTAGAGAGAATGCGCTGCTATGGTGGCGCAGGGTTTTGCACATCGACACAGTGACTACGAGCCGCCGCAAGTTTGCTTTCAGCATCCAAACTGATGGCGTAGCGCCAAGCGTACACTTACAGCGCGTAGCCAAAGGGAATGATGAGAATACTGAGCCGTCGGCAGACTCGCAATTCATCCCTCCCAGTCTTACTGGGAAGAGTCAAGTGGTTAGCTTAGATCCACGTCGACGAGAACTATTCGTCGCGATGGACCAGAGGCAAAGTCATTCGCTGCAGCAACGTGAAGAAATGATGTCACACCTTTGTTTATCGGAACATATGTCCAAATCTATTATATGCACTAGAACCAATCTCCTTTCAAATCCTGAGAATAAGGGTTAATAGGGCCCTTTTCATACAAGGGAGTAGGGGTGGAGCGAGAATCTTTGCTGGCCAATGATGGCGCTGACGCAGAAGCCAAACATGAGGATTGGCTACTGACCCTGCTAAAGCCAGAATTACGCATATCGCGGTTGTTCGAATGCCCGCGATTACGAGAAGAGCCTCCACGCCCTCCGCCCGTTCGTCCAAAACCGCTTTCCCGAGCCACGTCGGTTAAATAATCAGGGACCTCTTGTTTCGCTTCTTGAAGCAGCTCGACCAGTTGCCTCGAAATATTTCGATTTCCACGGTTGAAAAAAGCAGTGGCAATTCCTTTGTTGCCAGCCCGCCCAGTTCGACCAATTCTGTGAACATAGTCGTCAATGTCGGTAGGCAAGTCGTAATTGATGACATGAGCAACATGTGGAATATCTAGGCCGCGCGCAGCAACCGCAGTAGCAACCAGCAAAGGAAAGCGACCATTTCGAAACTGGTCCAAAGCCATCTCTCGTTCGTGCTGCGTCCGGTCACCGTGAATAGAGTTCGCGGGAATATCATGATCCTGCAAAAATATAGTGAGCGAGTCCGCCATACGCTTCGTTTCGACAAAAATAAGAGTACGACCAAATACAGCAACGGGATCGGAAAAGCGTCGCGATCTATTTGATGAAAGTGACGGCTGCGCTTCCTTCCGTTTGCTTTCAAACACTTCGATTTGGACGCTTAACAAATCCAGCAACACTGCTCGCTTGTCGATATCTTCAACATATTCTATCTATCGTAAATTATTCGAAAATAAAAAAAAAAGCCAAAATCGCACCTTTTGTACAATGTTCTCGCTAGTACTTCCAACTCGACCAATGCACAAAAATACATAATCACTAAGAAAATCACGCGCCAACATTTGAATTTCTCTAGGAAATGTAGCGCTAAACATGAGTGTCTGACGAACTCCCACAGGTGGCATGTCCGACTGCTCAACGATTTGACGAATTTGTGGTTCAAAGCCCATATCAAGCATGCGATCCGCTTCATCAAGAACCAATGTGCGCACATACTTTAAAGAAATTTTCCCACGCTCCATCATATCGGCCAGTCTACCGGGAGTGGCTACAAGCAAATCGCATTGTCCATCGCTCAATTGTCTCAATTGCACGCCAATGTCTGCGCCTCCATAAATTACACAAGGCGAAACCCAGGATCGGTAAGAAAATTTCTTCGCTTCCTCATAAATCTGTAAAGCCAACTCTCGAGTAGGAGCCAAAATCAAAGCAAATGGATGCGATTTGCTACGGACATATACTGGCAACGATTTGTCAACTTCAATTTTCGGCGGGCCCAATCGGAATGCCAAATTTAGCAGAGGAAATAGGAATCCCGCAGTCTTTCCCGACCCGGTTTGCGCACAGGCCATCAAATCACGACCACTGCCAGCAATCGCAACCGAATTCTTCTGAACAGGCGTTGGCACAGTGTAGTTTGCAAGTTGGATGTTGGAGAGAAGAAGCGTGTCAAAATTTGCATCCGAAAACTAAGAGAAATTAAACAAATATTACAAAGAGCATACGCTAGTGATTGGCTCCGGCACATTTTGCCCAGAAACTTCGACAGGAATGTCGTCATACTTGGAAAAATTAATTCCAGGAGCGCCTCTGTTAGCATCATCCTTGTCGCCAAAAAGCATTCGCTCTGTCCTCAAATCGCGCGGCCCCGGTCGATGTTGATTATTCACCCATGCACCACGAGATCCTCGGGAGCCTGAAGACGACTGTCCCGAGCGGAAACGGTCAAAGCCTGCCCCACCTGAAGAACTATAAAGCTCTTTATTCACCAACAGAAGTAGTACTCACCTGCTGCGATTCGAAAAGCCATCAAAGCTGATAGTGTTTTGCCCTGGAGCAGGCTGACACGACTGCCAGCCACTGTCTTGCTGCGGAGGTGTAACCGCAGCGGGAGTGCGGGAGCGGGCATGCGGAGGGACATATTTATTCTTCTGTTGCGCCGCTTGATTAGTGGTCGATCGTGGAACAACATCGGTTTGTCTCTGACTCTGCTTTACCCCATTCGCCATAGACAGCATAGCTATAGTAAACCCGGCCAGTCATACAACATATACAAAGGAACCAACTCTAACCTATTTTTTCAACTACGATTGCGGGTGATGAGCCCGGATTTGTCACCGTGCAAGTCATCAAAGTGGATTAGCACGTGATGCCCCACGTGTGCTGTTATGCAAACGGAAGTTTGCACAAAACTGATGTATGCAAAGCACTTTTGAAAATTGACGTCCAGTCGAGGCCGCGCCTGCCTAACTGTTCCCAACACTTGTTCCAGACATCTTCATATTTACTACATATTTTGTTGATGGAGAGGATGCCTCTCACGCGGAATATGAAGGCGAACAGCCCAACACATTGAAAGTTTTTGTCAAACTATCCTACGAATGGCCTCGTAAGCGGCCGAGCTTGAATTCGGTGACATCGATCCCAAGGACAAACATGCACGGTCTCAACCTACAGCTTCCAATCGTCTCGGTGAATATTAACGTTAGACTCGTCCTTACTAAGTACTTTGGATACGGTGCGGGACAAATTGGTAGGTGCAAAATTGGCCGCGTTATATTAATTTGTCGCGTCATGTCGTTTTTAGATGTCCCGCACTGTAGATATCCGTAATATTGACAACGTGCTCATCACATTCGCTTCGCAGCAAACGATGCTTCGATCACCCTGCAGAAATATATGGAATCTGTATATTATTATATTGAATGTACACTTGGTTTCTTACAGAAAATATCAGAGCATAGACGGCAGTTCCTCTTTTGACTATCCGCTGAACAAAAAGAACTTTTACTCGATGCTCCTTGACTGATCAATGATTGAGTAGATAAGACATTCCACGTCAGTCAGCTTGAAAAAAACTGTCCAAATTCTTCAATTTCCCTAGGACCGGCGACTGTCCAAATGTGATGCCCAATTTTGGCATCGTTGCTTTCCTTCGCAGACTTATTATGCAGAATAGATTGAGAATCAATCGCTAATAGCTCTGCCTTCAACAGATTCCCCAGAACGGTAGATGGCCCCACCACCAGCCACTTTCGAATTCCCATCGCATGAGCTCTTCTGATGCTATCGCGCCACAATACCGGATGTGTGATCTGCAAATAAAGTAGTTCTGGTATTTGGCGACAGTCCGTAACCTGTAGGGGACCATATGATGATCACTTCAAAACCCGACAAGTATATTATCCTTACGCATTGGGCATTATAATTCGCTATTACTGGCATCAGCATCGGCTTATATTCCAGTTGCTGCAAGGATTCGCGCATTTTTTCCGCTGCAGGCTTCATCAAGCGGCAATGGAAGGGCGCCCTGGTAGAATGAGGTAAGAGCCTGAAGCCGTTCATAAGTCAACGTACGATACAGGCAACGGCAAAGCACATGTAGTGAGCGCCTTGGTCTTGCACAAATCCGCAGCTCCCTCGACGCCAGCCTTTGTGCCACTAATCACTATCTGCGAAGTCTAGAATGGAAACAAGGATGATGTGTGCATCGACATTAAGGCCTTACTGAATTAATGTTTGAAATTTCGACCACTTCATCAGGCATTTGCTGTTGAGCAGACGAAATACAATCTTCAATCTGGTCGGGGCGGACGTTGGGCCGCAGAGCAAGAGCCATCATCGAAAAAGGCGTTTTTGTAGAAAAGGACTCTACTACACGCATCATCTCTTCACCACGCCTCTTCTAATCAAACGTTAGAAAGCCGAGGCGTAGGTTGAGTATACGACAAGACGTAGGGCGTCCACATAAGCCATTGCCTGGCTAGCACACGCATGCGCGGTATATTCACCCATTGAATGTCCGAGGGCCACAGCACACTCGTCCGCCAAGTCAAATCCGCATTCTGTGCGAAGAGTGTTGACAATGGCCGCGGACGTTGCTAGAATTGCTGGCTGTGCGATATCGGTCTGCTCCATACGAGCTGCCTCCCCACAGTCCGACAATAACGGAGTAGGCAGCAATAGCAGCTCGAGCGCGTCGGGAGAAACGGATTTGAGATGTTGCAAGCACAATCGCGCACTGGCGAAATGAGCGTTGAGCTCCGCGCCCATTCCCAAATGCTGCGAGCCCTGGCCTAATCAAACGTAGACTGAGCCTGCAAGGAGAGACGCGGCGCGTACCCGGAAACAGAACTGCCCAGTCTGGGCGACAAACATGCATAGTGGAGAAATGGCGCTTCAACGGCGCTGACGTAACTCGGCACAACATGCCGTTGGCCGCGATCAGCTGATGAGAATGGGGAGTCGGTTAGTGGATCGCTGGGTGATTGATTATGAGCAATGCAGTGTGCAATACTCGATGCACCTCGTGGGCAAGCGGCTTCTGAAGCAGCTGGCCCTGGTGTTTCCTGATATGCCCATTGGCAGCGGTGTGCAGTCGGAGGATGGTCTGTACGCTGTGATTGTCTGTCTGCGAACCAGCTGCGATCTGATACACGGCGGCTGGGCTGCTGAGGCTGAAAAACAACGCATGCTCGATGTTTTCAGGCATTGTTGCGATGAAGTGCGCGTGCGTGTAGAGGCGTCTGCGGGTGATTTAAGATGGCGGCGGTGGTGGATGGAGATCTGCGATCCGGTTACGGGATATCCGGTACGCGTGGGTCTTCTCGCTATTTAGCTCAGTCTGCACTTCCTCCGTATCACAGGTGTACTCTCAACGGTCTAACCATACGCATGCGGATGTCCATGTGGTCGCCGACCTGCTCAAGTATGACACACTTGACTGTTGCCCTACCGGCTGCCGGATCCTACTGCATCCTGATTGGGGTAGCGCGGTGTATCCCGGTGTAATGTATGTGAAGGCCCCCGAACAAATCATTCAAAGCGCGCTTGCATCAATCCACACGACATCGATATCTCGCAATGCTTCCACTCAAGCCTCACGGCAGTAATAGCAGTACAGAGTTTGGCAACCGCGCTGCTCACGCTGCGCATAACTGGCCAGCAAATGATATTTGGCAGTTGGCTCGAACAGTAGTGCAAAACGTGCCCATCCATTGGACGCTATGGTTATTGGCCTTGGGGGAAAACGAACAGAAATATGCTCAACATCACGGCACGCATGTAACAGATGACATTTTCCTTCATCCTTCATGTAATAAAATTCATATTTATCATCCACTTGTTGATCATGCGCAGTAAGTAAACATCCGGGAAGTACCATAAACTCCGGAATGAGCACTGCCGGAGGCGATGAACACGGTTCACGCCATCGCCTTTTCGTGCGTCCCTTGCCTCGCTGTCAGCTTAATCAAGGCGCCTTCACGTTGCAGCCTTTGGTTCCGGTAAACAAGCGCTGCTCGCGCTACCATGTCCATATGCGCCTGTCAAGCGGCCTGCATATGCCATTTGGCCATGATGATTAGTCACTCAGGCCCGTCGTTTGGTTGCACAATGCCTGCTTGGGTCCGCGGACGCGTCCACGGCTCCTAACTGTTGTCCCAGCGCAATCATATGACGCTTAGTTATGATTTTCCCAAAGTTTAATTGGCCTAGGAAACTCAGGACTAATTCGCTTATTAGGGATGGTGCACAACAGGGGTCTGGAACTGGATTCACTGTTAACCCTGGGGGAGGGAAGAGACCCTTCCTCTTCTCCCCAGCCTCCCATTATATTTCGGTGATCATAACACTACTACGCGGATCTACGTCACACCGCCCTGCGATCTCCCACCGCACTCCACCTCCGGTCCGCGTCTCCACCGCCCATCTTGCCCGCTTGTCCTACCTCACTCGCGATCCCTCGCGCCGTTTCGGGCTGCACGTGCCCAAGGGTAACCTAGAACGTATCATAGTGTTATGTTCGTGTAAGTATGGAGAAGAGGATGCTAGTAATATAATTGCAAAATTATATCCAGCCTATAGCTGACTAATACACGATGTGTGGCTATATTATTTATATGCGACTAAAGTGGCGCTAGGCAGCAGCCACTAGCTTGGCACTGCATGCTAAGCCATTCAGACTCCGACGAGCTCGCACGTGAAATCCTTGTTATCTCTATAACAATTGATGAATACCTCAGCAAACTGGATTAATGCATCGAACGACAAGACTATTCGTACGCATATCGTCGTGCAGTTGACCACAATGCTTGCTTTTCTATTATTACACCCATTTCCTACCCCCATGCTTTTATTTGGAGCATTATCAACTGTTTCTATAGCCGCTGTTTGGTTCCTACACTACACTGCTCGTCTGGGTGGGGTTCATTTGACCACTGCGTTTGGTTTGCCATCTTTTTTTTTCCACGTCATATATCTTTGTTGGGTTGGTTATTTCGCGTCACTAGTTTCTGACCTTGTGGCATGGCTTATTATATTGCTTGTCATCCCCTCACTGTCAATATACAAGTTGCTCACCTCAAATTCAGCACAATGAGAGGCTTTTTCAAAAATAAAAAGCATTGTAGAGTAATTGTCGGTCACAGCATACTCAGCTAAAGCCATGTTTCCAGCCAGTAAATGTCATGTAGCACGCAATGCGCCGGTGCGCTATCCAGGATTTCTCTCGGATGTGTCGTATTTGTTATTACTGTTTGCAAAAGCGTTCCAACCACATGCTTCAAAACTTGAAGGTAATTACGCGTTTGATGGCGGCTTATATGGCTCAACCGCAGACCTCAGTCGTATGTTTTTTTTTGACAGCTAATTCATTCAACTAATGTATGTATTATGACCATCGCTGCTAATGCACTAATAAAAACTACACAATTGCAATCTGTTTTGGTGCCATTGCATGCAAGGAAGTAGGCGAATGGCATTGAATTTGCAAAGCGAGACCATGCTCAGAAATGTGAGTGAATATGACATGGGTAGCCAAGGTCGGTATACTGTACGATGTATACATTAAACGTTCTGGTGGTGCCGATATTGCCATCATCGCGCAACTAAATACAGATGTTGCGCTCATCAATGTATGAACTGCCTGCACCGGCTGTGTCGATGGCTGGTTCACTGGAAATCGCTAAGCAAAAATATAAATACAAGTCGAGCGCAAAACTGATAACAGTTGCGCCCGCATCACTTGGGTTGCGGCTAAGCAATTTTGTTATGTTGCAATGGAATACCCAAGTGCATACCAGCTTTCGCCCATCTTTACAACATAAGTAGGAGGAGCTTGGTTAATTATTCACGTTGGCTTTCTGAATACGAGGGCATGGCTGTCGCTCATGCGCGTTTTTTCTGGGATTTGCGGATTGTCGGCCGCTGATCACCGTTGAAGGGATGTACTATTGCACCAAGTGAAGATCACTAACATATTTTCATAAATCGGCATGCTTAATTTGAGCATTTATTGCAAGCTGTTTAACTTTGTGGACTCTACCTAGCAAAATGCTCGTATATCTAATAGCCTATATTTCGCTGTACTCCTCATATGTCTTTGCGTGGAATGGAGCTTCTTTTAACGTCGTGATTCAGAATATTAATAAGCGGTGTGTTGCAAACTTTGATACCCTGCTCGTAGAACAACAGGAAATCTGTTCCATGTTTGCGTTAAAAGATGAGCATGGAAATTCCTTTCTCTCATATGTTGGGAAAAACGAATTAACTGCTTATCAGAGGAATTGGATGACAATGTCGCTGGACAACGCCGTGAAGGGGGGAATCCCTCTTGCGACCATGGCACCGTTAGCAAACAAGTATAATTTTGAACTGCAGAGTTGTATAAGGATTTTCCAACGGTTCTTACAGAAAACGCTTGAAAATGAGCCTTATATAGACGATCAGATGTATATTTTCTTGTATAGTTTCTCTAATCTGATTATGCGGGAACAACATATTTCTGGAGATTCGACTGGCAATAATGCAATTGATTTAAATGCTAATGGCAAGAGGAAGAAACTAAAGGTTTCCGACTCGGAAAATCGGCATATAAAGATTGATCCATCGTTAAAACGAAACGAGGGAAGCAATGCTGAATCTCTGGACGTGAAACCATCAAATGTATATCGCAAGCTGCTGCATGAAGGTTCGTATTATGGATGGACATAATAATAGATTGTAAAATGCTGAAATGTTTGTGCAACTTTGCAGGAGCCAATGACACTCAGAAAAAGAAATCATAGTCTGACTCTTGGATTCTTTGTCACCCATGCCGTTATTACTGTCATAATGGCTTCCTATTATTATGCCCATCACACATTTTACAGAAGTGGTTGTGAGAAAGTAGTGACCGCCAGAACTGTCCAATTTACTCGGCAGCACGTAGAAACGCATTACTCCGAATAATTCTTATTTTCTTTATCGTCAACACCTATCATTCTGTTTCGCAAAAAATTACGCTTCTAAATAAGCCTGGTTTATGTTATATATGTTGTTGGGTTGTTAAGATGTTTGGCGAGGTTTCACATTAGTAGGAAAAATTGCACAATATTGATGGCCATTGCATGAGTTTGAGCTTTTGAAATTGTGTTTATATCAATCGACAATTGTTATCAATATTTGCTTATATCTGTATTAATAGCTTATCTAAACACGCGAGGGATACAACATCTGTGTAGGGATAAGTGAGAGACTACTCAGCAAACATACCACGCGGACGTTAGCTCCAAAGCAGCGCGGTGGCAAGTTCTTTGCAAACTTGGCCTTCACGACGCCTGAATTACCATGGGCACGAGTGATGCGTCCCCAAATCGCGCGATACTTGTTGGCTGATTTGGTCGCGGCTTTTTCGTCATCCTTGGTCTTTGTGGTGCGCTTCACTCGGTACACATACGCTACGCGCTTGCCCAAGTAAAATTCAGCATCAGCGGCTGTTTGCACTCGCTCCAACTGCAGCAGAGAGGTGTGGACGCGCTGATTACGCTTTCCGCGCTTGAATCCGAGCACTCTGCCTTTGGTATACAAACTAAACGATTGATGAGACAAGAAACAGCAAAGCACAAGTGCAGTAGAATAATGCAAAGCCTCCTCCACAGGGAAGCAACCAACAAATCCCAAGCCACCAGAAAATAAGAAAAGCTCTTGAAACTTACCGAATAGGCTGTCCCATTACTATAGTCCTTAAATCAACGGCTATGCTACCTGATTGATGGATGGATATGGACGACTAGCAAGACCCGATCACCTGATCTTTGCTGGCGGTACTTGAAACCCGAACGTCGCTGCTGTCTGATTAAGGTAATGTCTTTTCAGTTGCTCATTTGCTTATTGCATCGCCAGAGGGGCACTTTGTAAACATTTGCATTACTTTTATGGACATTCTTTTAACGCTGTTTGGTCTTACACTACTGCTGTTCGCCGTAGGTTAGTATATTACAAAGGTTGGCTTTCAACGGCCATGTAGGATTTGTGCATAGTGCGTGGCAGCGAGACGGTGGGGATGGCTTGGTGCAGGGACAGGGCTTAGTCGCCGGCCTTCGACGAACAGAAAGAGAAGCAGCTTTAGTTAGAAACGATAGTAGCTTGTCCAGGGGCGCGGGAGATGCTGTTGCTGACAGCGGACAGGAGAGCAACAGCACAGCGCCTCAGACGAGGCAGAGGATATTTCGCCCTTTGGGAGTGCCAAATCGGCCAGAGTTTGATGTTTTAATGCAGCAATCTAGAAAATAATAATGTAGCATTTGTAGTACAGTAAGGGACATCTAAAGACGACATCACGGGATAAATTAATGAAAAGCGGCCAATTTTGCACTTACCTAATGTATCTATTTGATCTTTATTCCATGCGAGCAAAAACACCATTACATGTTAATTCCAAAACAGAATAATAACACTTACCTATTAGAGCCCGCCCGTAATTTGGGCTTGGCAAGCGAAAACTGACCAGGAGGGTGTGTAACGCGGCGGAACCTCTCAGGACGCCCTTCCCCTTGGACCAGACTGCGCACAATGGCCAGCTGGTTCATCGTCGCCACGTCGTCCCGATTCCAAAGCCTCGAGGATGGCCGCATGCTTGCTGACATACGTCGCTAACATCAGTCAATTAGTTCATTGCAGAACGCGAGTCATACCTTGTGCAGCGCAGCAACCCATGCACCATCACCTCGTTCTCCTTCCACGGCTTTGGATTCCGCCGTCGACGAAAGGTCTCGACAGGTCCTTGGCAAGCGGGGCAAAGCTTCGACGTCCGGTATTCGTCTACCAGAAGGACGTCGTATCCACCTCGCCGGAACATTTTTCCTATGGGTACATGTTAGCACAAATCCAAATCAAAAATTGGAATACCTAAACCCTTTCCCTTTCGTCGAGACTTGCCCAGGTGGGGTGCGGCCACCCGCATCCCAATCGCCCATTATTATGGACACCTGGCGCCCGTCGCCGTAGCTGTCCTTAAACTTCTTTAAAAACTTCGCCTCCGATTTCTGAGCGTTAATATAGGCATTTAACCGCAGTTTCCGAAAAAGCACATTGGAATAAAATTTTTCCTTCTTTTGAAACTTCTCACTGAAGAACTCCCGGATATATACGTTGTATCCTTCTCGGTCGCAAGTTGTCTTCGAAGCGCGCACATCGAATGGACTTGCATCCATTCCAGCGGCTGTGGTCAATTTTTCTCGAATTTTTCTGTATTTTTTGCTTCTTGTTTCCACAGCGCGCTGTTGTTGCGTGTAGCGCAGCTTCTCTCCCTTGGACCCCAAACAATACAGCAAGTCCCTCTTATTCGGGTCAATAACGACATAATCATTTTTGACTTCTCCTGGGGCTTCTTCGACATAGGCTTCTTCATCCTTTACGGTTGCCTTCACTGGATCCTTCCTTTGGCGCTTTTGTTGAGACAACGGCCCATGGACGACGCACAACGAAATGCCATCAGTTTGTATTATCCCGTTGAAATGAGCATCAGCTTTGCTTTTAAACGCTTTGTTTCGCAAATTAAAAATTTGGGACCAGTATTCTTTTTTTTTCTCGTCAGTAAGCGCCCCGACCTTTGACTGACCCAAAATATTGCGTACCAGAATGATAGTGTCCACAAGAACATGCCGAAGAATTGAAGATTTAGCCTGCGGGACCGCCTTGAAACATCGCACGTTGTGCTTTTCGTAAAGAAGACTGCGGGCAACATAGGAAAAGGCATAAGCTTCCGGCCTCGCGGAAATATCATAAGCGAGACCTTTTCCATTCATGTCTTGCGGCAGAATTCCCTGCAACGACGCGATTAGATCTCCATATGTTTTCGTTTCGGCCGAGTGATTCCTCTCGAAAACAGCTTTTTGTACGGCTTTTGCTTGATCGAGGCGTTCTTGCAAACTCCCAGTGCCTCTTCTCACGATAATTTCACTTATGATGTTCTTCAGGTTTTTGGTGAAATTCAAACTGATGTTAACTATTAGACATTAAGAGATCAGGGATGAGAGGAAATACCATATAAATTCTGGGCCAACATTTCGCTCATATAGCCGGCGATCTGGTTGAAGTATTTCAACCCTTCGCCCAAGTACTTGACCTCCGCCTTGTACTGCTGGACAAACGGCTGAAAGTGACGACGCAGTTCAAATCGAGTGCCCGCTTGCGCCTGATTGCCATGGTTTTTGTACACTGCGTTATTAATCAAGCAGGCAATGATTGCATAGGCTTCCTTCGTTAAAGGCAACTGATCAGCAGGAGCGCAGTTCAACAGATAAAACTTGACGAAATGTGTTGTGTGGACTTCAATGCGACCGCATTTCTCCACTAGAGTTCGTAGACGCTGTCGATGCTCTGCAGTACCGCAAAAAACTATAGCAAAAGAAGTTTTGATAGTAGTGGAAGACGATGAAGAAGGCATAATATTACTTGGGCAATGGGCTAAATGGCGCCGTTTATAAACACATACATGTCAAGCTGTCATTAACAACGTTACACATAATTTAGCCTGTCATCATATATTGACATATCAGTAGGCCCTTATAAGAAGATAAAAGTTGACATGATATATTGACATCAATGTTTCTAAAAATAGCCCAGTCATTCAAAAGAAAACGCCCAAGTGGGTAAACTTCGATACCATCAGTTTTCACTTGCACAATCAGTCCGTCTGGCGTTCCCTGTCTTCTGTTTAATTACATATAATGCGTCATGTACACTAGGTGTGCTCTCTCCTCAACGTATGTTGTTTTTGCAACTGCCTTTGCGCTTTCCTAAAAATAAATAGAGCACGCTAGGCTCATTTATTATTCTTGAAAAGTCCATATCTGCGCGTCTACAGTAACTGTGCTCCAAAAGGCCCTACTAGTAGCTTAGCTGTATCCGTACGAAGTGATATGTGGCTTTTCTCCACAAAGCTGTTTCTTTACGAAAGTAAGCTTAATTGGGTTTTGTATTGCCTACAGCTGTCCACCATTACATAACATATGGGGTATCTTTTGGCGTCTGGCAACAACTGGGGTATGCTACATATGAGTGAATTAATCAAGCCTAATCCTTTTTATTATAATAATGCTATATGTTCAGTTAAGTGACACTGTTACAGGCTCTGTTTCCAGCAGTAGCCTAATGAGTGACAAATTTGCATAGATTTTCGATTACGCAACATTACGGTCAGGGCACCAAAAGGCAGCTGCAACTTCACCTGCTCGCTTCCCTTCCTGCCGCCATCTATCCATCAGCCGCCTATCTATTTGCTTGGCCTTGTCAATTTTGGATCCTGAACAAGTGCACTTTAACATGTTTGAGAGCACCTGCAACATCGTCCTCTGGGCACTCTCTTTCTTAGGCCATCTCATTCAAACCGAGGTGCACGCGTTCGGGTAACAAATATTGGCAAGGCCGGCTTGTTTGTAGCTCTGCAACTGCGGTGCATTGAAGAGCCTTCCCATTCACTACTGCTGGCGAGCCAGCGAGGTAAGTCATTCTGTGCATTTGCCTTGCTGATACCGGCAGTGATGATTTTGCATTTCTACTTGCGAGGTGTTATCGATGCCGCGTGCAAGATTCGACTGGAAAAGGCGCACTCGGTTTAGTAGACTGAGCACCTTGAAAGGTCGACTCATACTGTGGTCATTGATTGGGCACCTGCAACGCAGTCCTTCGGGGCATCCTTTCTCCAGGCTCGCCCCTTCATTTGATACGTGTGTGGTCGGGTGGAAAAGTACTGCGAGGTCATCTATTTGGGTGTGCCTCCGTGTCCCGGACTAGGAGAAGTCAGTAGTAGTGAAGCCAGCGGTGATAGAGTGCATATGTGTATTGTTCAGCTGTTTATCGATAACGGAGGGAGAGGGCGTGTACTGATATAGAGTAAGAGGCGAACGCTAGCCTAGCAAATGTGCACTACTATTCGTTCCCTAGCAGCATCTACATATAGTCAGCCCATCATTCGCGACAGACTAATGAAACTACGTCTGCGCAAGGAATGCTGTCCCTCAGATGTACAACTTCTCAGCGGCCAATTCGGTGTTCGCATGCCAAAATTATGCAACTTTGAGACGCTACTGCTCGCCCAACGCTTGACCAATCCAAATAAAATCAACGGAGTTTTATTCTTCCGACTAAGCAGAATAAAACTTCGTTGGTATTCTAGCTCTACAGTGCGATTTGGAGAAGCAGAACCCTTTTTAAAAAAAACGTCTTGATAGTGGTAACGTGATGTCGTTTTTAGATGCCCCGCACTGTAATAAACGTGTTTTAATCACGCAATCGGGCACCATTGTAATTGCACGTGCAACATCACCTATCCCTTTTCTATCGTCCATCCATCTGTCGCATACTCTCCCAGCGAGTATCAACGGTCAGTAATGAAGTATAGTAAAGGTATGGCTTGTATGAGGGCGCTACTTACTCTATTTGTAGACGTTAGCTCTTCTGGACGCAAGAGCCGCAAGGCCCATTTCCAGGCGCCCTCCGCCCAGCGCCGCATCATCATGAGCGCTCCGCTGAGCAAGGAGCTGCGTGAGAAATATAATGTATGCCTGGCTAGTAGAATGGGATGTCTGACGTCTTTTAGGTGCGGTCACTGCCGGTGCGATCGGAGGATGTGGTTCAGGTGGTGCGTGGAAGTCATCGCGCTCGCGAAGGCAAAGTAATTCAAGTGTACCGCAAGAAATGGGTTATTCACATTGAGCACTTGACGCGAGACAAAGTCAATGGCGCCAGTGTGCCAATCGGCGTGCACCCCAGCAAAGTCGTCATCACCAAGTTGAAGTTGGACAAGAACCGCAAGGAATTGCTCGAGCGCAAGGCCAATGCTCGAAAGGGGCGTCAATCGGCCTAGGCTATTCAGGCCTTTGTCATGCCATGTATGTGCTTCTTAAACGGCCTCGAAAGAGCTGTTCTCGATTTCTGGCCGTTTAAATAGCCCGCCACTTGTTTAGCTTAATTAATACATCATCGCGTAGAAATCAGAGCACTTAGGGTGGGGGGCGAGGACAAATTTTCCAATGGCGCCTTGGCGCGCCCAACGACCAGAAAAATGGCGCGGGCGCGCCATATGGCGCCAATCTCAGTGGAATCTTCCAACAGCTAATAAGTAGCCAATTGGGCTACAAAACAATTATAAGGGAAGGGGTTGAAAAGCAGTTATGGTGTCTAAATACCAAACTTGATTAGTTTCATTTATTGATTTTGGCAGAGATCTCCCTCCAGGTAGCGACACCTCACTTTAATTACGTAAAATCCTAGGCCCATTATTTGTCACTTTCTGGAGGGAGAGCTCTGTAAATAATTAGATAGTGGGAAACCAAAGTGATGGAAAGGAAATGATCAGCCTTTTGATATCATTTAGTTTGCCTACGCTAATGACGCTCTTGCGCAGTGCTCGTAGCTTTGGCAGATGCCACTTTATGGTAGATTGCGTGAATGGAGGCAGTGATACGGACCGAATTGGCTCGAGTCACGGGGATGAGTTGTTTGACTGAGGGGGAGAAATTTTTAGCGTTAGCAGATGTGTCAGGTGGCGGGGATCCAGCCTAGGTGGTAATTGATAATCCGTAGATCCATCCATTTAGACTGTCTCCCGCAGCTTTCCCGTTACACAGCGCATAAACTGATTAGACCCTATCAGCAGACAGCGTTCATGTGGATGGTGATGTGGCACATGCGTGGATGAATGTGAAGAATGACGTGTAGAGGCGCTTGTGACTATGACGTCTACAAGGATTCCCACTTGAACAGCCACAGCTGTTGTCATCTGTTCCGCCGCCTCTTTCCTTTCCAACCGGCTATTGACACTCTGGACTGTCTCCATTCAGTGAGCCTACCTGTCTTTTACGCTACCCTATGCTTTGGCTAGTCTTTATTAGCTGATCTTCTGCCTACCGCATTGCGGATAATTCTCCGGAAGGGAACAAGCAAGGATGATCAAATGAGCTAAGTTTCCTGCACATGCCTAGTCGCTCTGTTGTTGTTGTGTATTACAGGAAGAATGGCTGGCGGAGAATTTCGGACAATGGATTAAAAGGCTTGCTCCCATGTTCTCGTGCTCCGAACGTATAAGATCGTTACTGAGTACCAAGGACTTGAGGTTGCGGCCTGAATATTCCATTCCGTGGCGGATTACTGAGGCTCCCGAGGTAAGGGTGAGGCGGATGATGATTATTGAGTGTGGTGTAGGGGGGCTCTCAGGGGAAGGTGCTAGTTGGATCAGAGATGACACGCTAACGCGTGCTGGGTTGTGGAAGGCCATAGATGGGGTGTAGCGATGGCACTAGCTGAGACCACTCCGGCCACTCTCTACAGCCAGGTGGATGGTTTACTCGGGCTGCGGAGTATTGCTGTTCACTATGTGGCAATGACAACCGTCCGGCCGCTGCCAGTGGTGCGTGGCCACTGACGCCATTGGTGGCAGATGGTCGGATGCGAGGCCACAGGTAAGTTTTGTGCGACATTTGGCGCGCCACCCACCCTAAGAGCACTGCATCACATAGCCATTTAATTTTGCACAACGTGTCACTGCAAACATATACAGTCCGGACACCCCCTAGACTGCTGCACTTGATTCAGACAGTTTTTTTGCAAACATTTGCGATAGCGTATTGGCGTCCGCGGCGAACTTTCGAATTCCCTCCGCGAGCTTTTCCGTGGCCATTGCATCCTCATTTAATTGCCAACGAAATTCCTTCTCGCCCAGTGAAACACGCGGAGCGCTGTCCTGTTTAGCTATAGATTATAAAATAGCAAAATGCGATTAGCATGTAATGATAAACTCCTTACCCATCTCGGGCGAAAGCTTGCGCTCAATCGGCTTGTCACTTGACGCCAATTCATTCAAGAGCGCGGGGCTAATGGTCAAGTAGTCGACGCCTGCCAGATTCTCAATTTCCCCAACATTGCGGAAACTGGCGCCCATCACAATGGTGGAATAGTCGTATTTTTTGTAATAGCTATAAATGCGCTGGACGGATATTACGCCAGGGTCGGATTTGCCGGCAAAATCCGCCGACGGCTCCTTCGCCTTATGCCAATCAAGGATGCGGCCAACGAAAGGTGATATCAAAGTGACTCCTGCCTCCGCGCAAGCCACAGCCTAATGATCGAGTAAAAATAGCCTGCAAAAACGCAAAGCATTACCTGTGGAAAACTGAACAGCAGAGTTAAATTGCAGTGGATGCCATATTTGGCCTCAAGTTCCTTGGCAGCGCAAATGCCCTCCCAAGTCGAAGCTACCTTTATCAAAATGCGCTCTTTATCAATACCCATCTGCGCATACAAATCGATTATGCGGCGTGCTTTCTCCACAGTTGCGTTGCTATCAAAGGAAAGGCTGCAGTCAGGCTGTAGTGTGTATATGAGTAGTAAGGCGATACCGCGCATCCACTTCCGTTGACACTCTTCCGGGAATAATTTTCAAGATTTCGGCGCCAAAATTTACAAGGAGTTTGTCCACAGCCCATGCTACTGTCTCCTCAGCAGAGTTGCTAAACATGCGTAAGCACAAGAGTCGACAAATAGCGCACGTTTTCTTTGAGCGGGCAAAGGCAAGAGCGTCTTCAATCAACGGCTGATACTCCTCTTTCCCTGACGCCTGAAGGATTAGGGACGGATTGGTGGTGGCGTCCGTGGGCTTAAAGCGGGAGATTGAATTGAAATCACCGGTATCGGCGACAACCGTGGTCCACTGCTTGATTTGGTCGAGGGCCGAAAGCGTCATCCAGGAGCGTTGAGGCTAGGGTGGGCAGCGGGCAGTGATAAGAGAACTACAAGCCAAGTCATGTGCTGCCAAGTCCAACCTGACAGTTGCATGGGCATGCATACTGATCGTGTTTCAGTTGGCGCGCAGCCTAATAATCAATTATAAATAGTTCACATTTAAATCGATGTAAACCAGTTCTTAATATATAATTTTACCATTATATTTTATACGCTACGATTCTCTATAATTTTCACGGACTTAACAGCAGGATAAGTCACGCCGTCGCAGATGCAGTGAAGGTTACTTGTGGCAGAGCATCGGAGCATTTGCTATCAATGGCACAGGTCGGAGGCTTGTCATTGTCACATAGTGAACAGCAATACTCCGCAGCCTGAGTGAGCCATCCCTCCCCCTCATCATCCCAACACGGGCCACATCACCCTCCATTTGAATGCTGTCTGCCTACTTTTACTCACTCTCTTTGAATGATTTCGCAATCAACCATAAAGCGGCATCTGCTAAAGCTGAGAGCACTGCTCAAGTGCGTCATTAACGCGGGCAAACTAAATGGCATCAAAAGGCTGATTATCTCCTTTCCATCACTGTAGTTACCCACTATCTAATCATTTACAGAGATCCCCCTCCAGAAACTGACAAATAATGGGCCTAGGATTTTATGTCACAATCCGAGGATGTCTCTACCTGGAGAGAAATCTCTGTAAATATCAATAAATGAAACTAATCAAGTTTGGTATTTAGGCACCATAATTGCTTTTCAACCCCTTCCCTTATAATTTTTGGTAACTCTATTGGCACTTATTAACTGTTGGACGATTTCACTGAGATTGGCGCCATACGGCGGCCCCGCGCCGTTTTTCTGGTCGTTGGGCGGGCCAAGGCGCCATTCGTAAATTTGTCTTCGCCCCCCCCACCCTAGTTGCATCTCATGCAGCGACATTTGACCCTCGCATTAGTCATGCCAAAGTTTACTCACCTCTACGCACGACCCCTATATATGTGACTAATGTGAGGGTCTACTGAATATAATCCTACACAACATAACTGGAACCACTACCTCTTCTCTTTCATCGCATTCCGTGCCTGTCACGTCCGCAACGCCTTGTGATGCAGGTATCATTGGTTTGCTCAACTTATAACTGCTAAACGACATCCTTGCCTGCTCACGCACACTGCTCATTCATTGCTGCGCAGATGAGACGCTTCCCACAGCAGGCTGAAGACCTACTCCGCAAATTCATATTTCTGGTCAATATCTCGCATCACGATGACCTTCACTGCTGCATGTACACTGTTCACGGAAACCGTTGTCAGGCATCAATGATTCCGCCACAGATAGGCGCTGCCAGCAATGATCAAGGCTGAAAATGAGTGCCATTTAGGGTAAACTTGCATGTAGCCTAGTATCGAAATATTGCCGATAGGACTCAGGACTTGGCTTTTGCAGATCAATAGGCATTTGCAAAATGGGTGGGATAGCCAGATCTGCATGTCCCCAATTGATCGGCAAAATAAGTTGAATTTAAGCTAATGGCTTCTTATTAAAGCCCAGCTTGTCGTATTTTTTGGGTAAATCCATAATTTAAGGATGCGTGAGCTGCTATATAACTTTCTGATTTTTCTGTTGTTTACGGTGGCTGTTGCTGAATGGGACAAAACTAGATTAGAAGGCATCATTAGCCAAGTATTTCGAGTATGCGCAAGCACAGAAAACGAGCCAATTGCGGAATTGAGAGTGCTTTGCCGTACCTTAGAGAAAAGGCATAACTACAATGAATGGCAAGGGGTGAGGCTGCTTGAATGTGTGCTGGATGGACCTGCATTGTCTGCTAATCAAGAGGAGCTTGCTTGGATGATAGCGACATTAAAAGATGCGAAAGTCCTTATGAAAGAAGTATCCCCGACCCAATATTCCAGTTCACGCGTCGCAGAAGCCTCGGTTGATGTTATTCAACGTTTGCTCAATTTCGCAGAGAATAATCAATACGTCGATATGGACGCGGAGAACGAAATATTCTTAAATTTGCAATATTTTGTTCACATAACCGAAGAATTTATAGGCAGTACTACACCATCCACCAACGACGCTGTTGATGGACAAGTGCAGCCGGGAACTGGCGAAAGTCTAGATCGACATAAAAGTTCAGACGCTGATGATAAAAAGGTAGAATCGTCAAATAACCCGCCACCTACCGGGTGGATGTCGCGGATTTTTTCAAGATTTTATTAGAATCAACGATAATAGATGATTTTTTTGGGTGTAGTTAATTACGCTGGGCAATTAGCATTACACTGCTGATCTTCTGTTCACTTCAATAATCGCTTGCATTAGGAAGAGCTGCCTGTTCTGCCCACATCTATGATGTGCATACATTTCAGAGATTTATGCATTTTAAATTTCCTCTAGGCCACATGGTATTTGATCGGATTTACTGCCATTGGCCGCCTTTATCTAGCACGTTTTTCATAAATTGTCTCTACATAATCAGCTATCGTGTTGGGCCTTCTATCTGATACATTTCCCTTTATAATGTTAATTAAGTTGCGTGTTCATGTTTGCATCGGAGGCTTCCCTGTTGGAAAGGCCCATCTCGCTGCATGATTTGATGTCACAATTTCTACCGTTCAGTAACACCTTCTTCATTTGTCCACCTGCGGCTACATATTTATCTCCTTAATGCCTCATCGTTTTTTGATCTTCCGCCTTTAGTTGATGACAGGTGCCTTTTATAACTCATTTGCCTCTCTGTTCGTAAAAGGAGGTTTTTAATTCACATTCAATTTAGCACAGTCATTTTCAATGTCAGATAATTGACTCTTTTCGCTCAGGCAATATGAGTAGTAATATCCTCAGTATCTGGTAATGCGGAAATAACTAATTATTGCTCAATGAAAGCGAAAAAAAGCCTCTCCAATTAACGTAATGCGTATTTATTAGTCACAATCCTGCGCCATGGATGATATGCTTTCCGTCCAATATATGCGCATTATCTCACACTCCATTGTTTTAATTGTACATTTTTGCATATATTCTAGGCGCTCGCACTTGCCAGAAAGTCGCTGCGCTTCTACAGACTAGTTTGGGTGAGCGCAATGTCAAAAACTATGCAAGAGTAAGGCAGGACGACTATTTGCTACAGCCGCTAATAAATACAATGTGCGTTTATATTGCTTCAAGCCGCTTGCGGCAACTACAACTGGGATAGAAGATGCTCTAATATAGTGAAAGTGGTTGACTATATTGCGAGTAGTACTATAGGTGCTCAAGTCCGATTTATTATTTTTTTACCAAATTATAGCAACACATTATACATTTCCCTCTGCTAAGTCTCCGTGCGGAAAAAACCTGATGTTTTGTATTATCCCTTGGGCGTCTTTAAATGAAAGCATGCTGTTTCCATATATTCTGTAATTGATGGGAGAATGGTAATATAGGTAGTCGGTGAGCGGCGCGCATTGTTGATATCCTTCTGACCATTGCGCAAATAGCTTTAAAAACTCATCTTCAGGGATAGTAATAAACGTTTCGGGCGGCTTTTCCCTTATTATTGGTTCACTGCTTGTGAAGTATTGAAATCCACCATTAACGTCGTGCTTCTTGAGAAAGTAATTCTATGTACGCACTTTATCCGCACAATATTTAAATAACACGTACCGGCTGCGCATTAAACAAACTTTGTAGGAGAGAAAAACCGTACGCAAAAAGCGTAAATATGTACATTTTCAGAAGGTGGGCGGTGAAGAAGTCGACAAGTCATGGATGAGCGCGGTCTTAAAGTACAGCGCGCATGGATTTGCGCTGTTCAGCTATTGAACGCCTGCTAATCCATCTGGAATTTTGCGTTCAAACGACTGCTAATCATGAAGCGAATGTGCATACTACTAATTTAGGGCCAGGCAAAAATCCCGCTTCCTTAATGAATGTCGCAACCTGCATCGGATGCTATTTTACACAGTGCAAATATACTTTGGTCATGACAGCATGGATCATAAACATTACTGCTAGCGCACTGTGAGCAAAATATCGCTTTATATCTGCGTGTGTCCTTTGCTCACTGCGGAAATCACGATAAGCAGATAATGATCGAAATGTAAGGTAAGTTATTTGCGGCTTTTCCGGGAGGGTGCCTTGTCTATTTAGCAGTACTAATCAGACCAATCATTACGCTTATCGTGCAGTAGGCATATTTGGCTATTTAACGAAGTTCATTTTGCCATTCAGTGAATTACATGCTTGAAAGCGAAGGAGCAACTGGTGTCTGCGCGATGTTTCAACGCTGCAAACCCAATACAAGGATTGCGATATACGCATATTGGATTGATTTGAACGGCGCTATCATTAGTTATTGAGGTAAAAGTGATAAAACGTTTCGGGGAGAGCGAATCAAACCGATGATATGGCGGTAAGTGCATTTGCGTCATGCCATGCTAATATTGCTGAATACGAGAGATCAGCTCATCTAGGGTGGGGGGGCGAGGACAAATTTTCAAATAGCGCCTTGGCGCGTCCAACGACCGGAAAAATGGCGCGGGCGCGCCATATAGCGCCAATTCCTGTGGAATCTTCCAACAGCTAATAAGTACCCAAATGGGTTACAAAAAAATTATAAGGGGAGTGATTGAAATGCAATTATGGATACTAAATACCAAACTTTATTAGTTGCATTTATTGATATTTACAGAGATCTCCATCCTGGTAGTGACACCTCACTTTAGTGACATAAAAGCCTAGGCCCATTATATGTCACTTTCTGGAGGGAGACCTCTGTACACGATTAGATAGTGGGAAACCAAAATGATGGAAAGGAGATGATCAGCCTTCTGATGCCATTTAGTTTGGCTACGTTAATGACGCACTTGTGCAGTGCTCGCTGCTTTGGCAGATGTCGTTTGATGGTTGATTGCGGAATTACACAAACAGATTCTGTGAATGGATATTGAGAGCATTAAAATGAATGGTGATGTGGCCCCTGTTGGGATGAGGGTGAGAGATGGTTTACTCAGACCGCGGGGTATCGCTGTCTACTGCGTAGCGATGATGAGCGCCCGACCGCTGCCAGTGCGTGGCCACCGACGCCCTTGGCAGCAAATGGTCTGATGCACTGCCACCAGGTAAGTTTTGTTTCACCTGCGACTGCCTGACTAATTCTGCGCGCAACCCACCCTGGCAATTATAGTGCACGCGCAAGTCACGAGCCGAAGGGCCTAATCGCATGAGCGTAGTCAACCTTACCAGCGTTGTTTGCGAAAACAATCCGGCTGCCTTTCTGGACCCATACCGGTTTGAAATAACATTTGAGTGCTTGAGCGAGCTGAGGGAAGGTGCGTGTGCTGCGCTAGGCTGGAGCTGGGCCAAAGTGTGCATGACGTGTGTTAGACTTGGAATGGCGTCTGGTGTACGTTAGCTCGGCCAAGGACGCAAAGCTGGATCAGGAGCTGGAGAGCGCGCTGGTTGGGCCAGTTCCTGTTGGCGTGAGCAAATTTGTTTTGGAGGTGTGGGCTTTTGTACGTTTCTCCACGCTGCTTAAACACCTCGCTGTGCTTCGCAGGCTCCTCCTCCAAACACAAGCACCATTCCTGCCTCCGATTTGCTGGACGTCACCGTCATACTGCTGATCGGAAGTTATTGCTCGAAGGAGTTTGTGCGCGTAGGCTATTACGTGCGCAATGAATACGAAGATGAGGAATTACGCGAAAATCCGCCTTCGACGCCTGACTTTACAAAATTGCGGCGGTCCATTCTGGCTGAGAAACCAAGGGTGACGCGTATTCCTATTGAATGGTGCGTCCGGAGAGTGTGTTTTCGTGCGCTAACACGTTCGTTTGCATCCTCGTTTACAGGGACGCAACGCCCATGGCTATCGATGACACTTCCGCTTCCGCTCCCCTGACGCCCACCACCCATCAAAAGCTCACCGGTCTGGCAGTGACGGAAGGCGACACGGCAATGGCGCTGTAAATTGCGATCTAATTATAATACAACATGATACGTTTCAACAAATAACGCGCTCTTGGCTACTCAATTAGCCACTTTGCCGCTACGCTTCACACATCAAATGATGCACTCATCTGCGTCTCTATTACCTTTTCCGCACGTCATAATTGGCTCGTGTGTGCGGTTATGGTTCTGGCCGATCATTGATATGGCTACTATCGTGGCTTTCATCCTGCGCAGGATTTCGGTTCCTCGCGGACTTTACCAGCTGTTCGAAATCATCTTTGTATTTCTGCTGTACATGAATGCGTTAAGCGATCAAATCAAATGCAAAAAAAGAGCAATGAAAGGATATCATGCGCAGCCAACTGATCATCAGTCATTTTGCCAGCCTGAACAACAGTTACGGCCGCATCGACCTTTTCACGAGATTCCAACTGCTTTAATAGTTGTGAATGATGAAGAGGACGAGCAGAATCCTGATTTGCCTGGTGTAGGGTGACGAAGATGGAGTGGCGACGCTGAAGCGTAGCTTTATCCCCATGACTCGGGATTCCCAGTTTCTACCAGAATCGCCGAATGAGACGACGGAAAAGAAGCAATGATCGCTTACGATGCAAATCTGACGCAAGGTGGCGACGCTGACCATACTGTATGCCAATTTAGTGGGCTTTGGCCAATCCGACTTGCCAGGTGTAATAGCCTGGGCTTGCTTTGAACGCTTGCGCTGCGACACGCGCGTATTGGGCGTCGGGCAAGCCAAAGATGTCCAGGCCTTCGCTGCCTGAGAGCGGGTATGTGCTGGCAACGCAAGCCTCACGTCATTGCCGGATGCAGACTGCAAACAAGCGTCCAGATGGGTATTGACGGCAGCCTCGTCCACGGGCGTCTGGCACACCGGGCACTCGACGAATTTAGAAGGGCGCTCTGCCCATGCACCCATCAACATGATTTAATACACATATTACCAGTGTTCGACCCTTCCACATGATGCGCGCTAGTTAGCAGAGCGGTAGGCTTTGGTGATTTTGGCAAATTATTGGATGAGCAAACGGGTGGCGAGCACTGTTCGTTTGCGGTAGATTTGGTACTATTACAATGCGCCACAATTACTTTCAGCAAAGCGGCTCTGCAGCAGCACCATAGCGCAAACTAACAAACGAAATCCGACTGCAGCGCGCACCTGCATTTAGAAAACTGCGAGGAAATCAATTCCACCAGCGGAATAGGCTTCAGTTCGTGCTGCTCATAAGCAACTGCACAAATGGGGCATCTGTACGCGTCCGCTTGGGCAGACGCCGCTGACCGCACACACAACGAGCAAAATGTGTGTGCGCAGTTAAATAGAGTAACTGGAGCGGTAAAAATCTCGCGACATATAGGGCAGCGCAGCGCTTCTTCAATCGCGCCCAAACTCTGCCATGGCCAGTCGGTCGAATCGTCCACAGTGATCGACATCAACTGTCCACTACTTCAGTCGCTACTGCAAGGTGTCTTCAGTAACGTGATGGTGGTCGCCCTAGGGTGGGTGGCGCGCCAAATGTCGCACAAAACTTACCTGTGGCCTCGCATCCGACCATTTGCCACCAATGGCGTCAGTGGCCACGCACCACTGGCAGCGGCCGGACGCTTGTCATTGCCACATAGTGAACAGCAATACTCCGCAGCCCGAGTGAGCCATTCCTCCCCCTCATCCACGCATGAACTACCCTAGCAGTTGCAAAAAAATTCGCAGTCCCGTGACATCCTGACTAAATTTTGGATGGGGTAGATAATGAAGTGCCGCGAGCCTGGGGCGCGCCCGCAGGGCCACGATCCATCGTGATTGTGTGACCCTGCAGGGACCGGCGCGTCCCTGGGCTCTGATGGGGCGGATAAATAGGGGTGGTAGATGGCGCGTAGTTTTCGGCTTGTTTCAATTAAATAAAACGGCTTATATTGAGATGACTGCTTCATTTCAAAGTATAAGCTCGCCAACTGCGGCAAAGAGCGCGAATTCTGCGCAACAATAACTATGACAAAAGTCCTATTTATCTACCCCACATTTTATATGGCATTGCAAAGCCTTGCATAAGCTCTCATTAACCAATCATTCATTACACATGCCTAACAGTAAGCGTAATCGTCACATTTCACGTTTTATTTGCAATCACAATGTTTAATATTAAAGAAACACGTTAAGGTAAAAACATGGTCGCTTCATCGCATGCCCACGTACATGGCAGTGTTCTTTTGTTGTTGTAGGCTTTTACTGAACGCATATACTGAAACGCTGGTTTCAATGTCTTCCTTATGACAGATTGCTGTCTATCATTCCCCTTCACCTTGTCATCTTTTATATGTGAGCTCAACCAGTTAATCAGCTCCTCCACGTCGGATTCGAAGCTTGCGTCTACTACTTCGTCAGCATGATCGAAAAAATGCGTGCTAATCTCATCAAAGCTTTGATTTAAATTGCGGTTGCTATCATCATTAACTGATGCTTCCTGATCATTGATACCCACTAACATTACAAAGGGATAATGTTCCAGCCGTTTGACATGCCTGCTATCCCTAAATGCAGCTGATTCATTCGTGGATTGAACTAAATGCTTGCACAGAAGAAAACGACTATCGCAAAAAGCTTTGCAACTGCAAATCCATTTACTGACGTCTGTGTAATACCTTGCTGCGCTATCAGGAGCAATAGGTCGTTTACTTAGACTATTCCATTCTTCCACAAAGCTCTTGTGCCATGCCGGATCTAACCTTTCTTTGCATAACTGATAGTGCTTCTTCATGAGCTGCGGAACTAAACGGCAGATAATGATATGAACCAAAAGATCCATGCGCGGCTGATGAAATTTATAGAGATAATCCCGTTTAAGCGATTTCCAGTGGGCTTCCACCAACATATTTGTCCTTATTATAGGAATCAACGGATATGCAGCACGAGCCCATAGCTTCCATTTCGCCTCCGAGTACCATTCTACCCATAAATAGCGCCATAAATGTGGAAGAGAATTGATAAAGCAAAAGTCATAAATCTCCCTAACTGAACACTCATAGATATCCTCGCTGCTAACAAACTTTCCATGAGCATCCACAGGAAAAAGCGAATGACGATTAGAATGCCATTGAATTAAATTTATTAGCTCTTCCTGCTTGGTTGCTGGGCACAATGGCGAAGACGAAATAGATAATGATAAGAAAGAATTGTCAACAAAAGAATGCCTTGCTACTAATGCCCTTTTCTGATGCTCAGTCCAGCATGCAGATGATGCCACGGACCCTATTTTAGTAAACATTGCCCGCCGAACGTGCCACCAGCAAAGGCAGACTTTGGTTTCTTCCCATACGGATTTTAGAGCATTGATTTGTGCAACGTCTTTGTCAGTAAAGACGTACCGTGGCATTAATCCGCGCTCTTTCAGGCACATTAGAAACCTTTGCAGCATTACAGTTTTGTTGAATGCAATTCCAGTTTTCAGTTGCAGCAATAAATATGCTAGAGGGAAGCCTACCCCGTTAACATTCATTATGACTGCGTAAAGCTCGCATCCTTGCCTGTTCGTCTTATAAGTTGCATCAATGCAGATTGACGCGTCTTGCAATAATAAAGTATTTAGGAAGCTGGTTTTAAATCCAATAGCTGAGGCAGAGGCATCATTAGTCGAGAGCAGTATGGCGTCGTCTCCGGCTATTTCTTCAAGTAACATCAGCGTCGATTCATAAGGATTTGCAGCTCTTTGATAAATATCCTTACTAAATTTAGCCCACCAAAAATAAACCTGATCAGCAGTTAGCAAATGTGTAGGGTCTGGCAAATTTCTGCATAGCCATCGCACTCCTTGATGAACATTCTCTCGGATAAACTGCTTAATCGATTCGGTGATTACAGCGCGCTGTGGCTTTCGATGCACAATTTCATGCACAATTTCTATATAGGCTAACTCGCAGTTCGTCGACAAATGAATAGTCAGCTTCCCGTTACAAGCAAAATGAATTTCCGATTTATAATGACGCTGACGCTTTTCCGGTGGGGACTTTTTAAAAGTTTCACACAAAGAGCAGAAAAAGTAGTATGTACATGAAACTGCAGTCCGTTTTGGAGGGTAGCGGTTCCTCAATAGCCAATGATAACCATCAGAATCCTCAACAATATTTTTAATTATTGAAGCAATGCCGTCGGGATCGTTCCTATAGTCCTCCGGAACCATTACTTTAATGTAAAGAAGTAAACCAGGCCTTTCGGAGTTATTTCCGGCGCTTGGGCCGTCCTGCGACTGGCTAATTCCCAAATACTGATGTGATGTTGTTGAACTGGATGGAGAATCTTCATCAGAGTCCAATTCGTCGAATTCATTGGAAGCGTTTTCGTTGACAATGTAGTCTGCCAGCTCATCAAGGCTAATGAAAGTGGAATTTTCATTAGCAGCAAAGTGTGCAATATCTTTTGATTTTGTATACTGTGCTGCACACCGAGAGCAGCGTTTGCTGGCGTGCGCTTTGGTATTAAATTCGGAAGCTGGCCTTTTGCAACAACAACGAGAACACCTAATGTATTCAGAAGGAACCGAAATGCTTGAAACATTAATGGAATCCATAAACGAAGAGGTAACTGGAGAATTAGATAATGAGAAAAAATCTTATTAACTTGACAACGTAAACAAATTCCATCTGTAATTATACCTAAATTCGGAAAATCCCACATAAAATCTCTATTAGATCCTTTCAACTGACCGCGTGGTTCTCGCATGGATTTGCCGATGTACGTCGCACGATGACCACAAAACCACAGGGATGGACAGATTAACATCTGCTTAGACGTCAATAAAACTTATTAAAGCAACCGGTGGGTTAATAGGGAGCTGGTCAAAATTGGACATAGCCACAGAGGAAACCCGATGAATACTTGACATCTGAACGTTGGCTTGGTTATTCATAAAGATGTATCAACTACGCATGTATGCCTCGAAAGCAATGCCCACTACATTATATCCAGCATTAATGAAGCATAATAACAACTTATAACCCCACTGCGCATAATATCGTTTCCCATCACCTTCGTTCAACGTATTATCCAACTGCGTTGCCCAGTTTATTGGAAAAACAACTTTATATTCATGCGCTAGTCAATTAGGCGTCAAATTAACGGCCAAATCAGCTATGTGAACTGCTCATACCCACTCAGGCAAGGAAATTTAATGGTTGACGGGTTCAGCAACGGCGTGCTAACAATGAGCGCTGGCCTACTTACAATCTGGTTGCATTATCACCGCACCTTTAAAACCAGTATGCCTGCACAAAACGCATTGCGTATATAACGCTTCAATATTTACCCAAAATAATTCTAATAATAGCTTTCAGCAGCATCAAGCCTAATTATTTAGCCTCACGTTAACCTGTTAAGGAAAACCTAAACTAGGCAATTGCAACAGTAAAAACAGGCGCATACCTTAAAGGGAAAAAATAAACTAAGCTGACCATAGACAGCAGAAGCTCGATTAACGCGTCCCATCACGTTAATGAAAATTTTACGAGTGGTTTGGCGAAATCGCAGGTCAATGATCTACATAGATTGCGCACGGGACTGCGAATTTTTTTGCAACTGCTAGGTTAGTGTCCACGCATGTGCCACATCACCATCCACATGAACGCTGTCTGCCTCCATTCACGCAATCTACCATAAAGTGGCATCTGCCCAAGCTGCGAGCACTGCCCGACACTATTATTAACGTAGCCAAACTAGGTGATATCAAAAGGCTGATCATTTCCTTTCCATCACTTTGGTTTCCCACTATCTAATTATTTACAGAGCTCTCCCTCCAGAAAGTGACAAATAATGGGCCTAGGATTTTATGTAATTAAAGTGAGGTGTCACTACCTGGAGAGAGATCTCTGCAAATATCAATAAATGAAACTAATCAAGTTTGGTATTTAGGCACCATAATTGCATTTCAATCCCTCCCCTTATCATTTTTTTGTAACTCTGTTGGGCACTTATTAACTGTTGGAAGATTCCGCTGAGATTGGCGCCATACGGCGCGCCCGCGCCTTTTTTCTGGTCGTTGGGCGCGCCAAGGCGCCATTAGAAAATTTGTCCTCGCCCCCCACCCTAGGTCGCCCTGATTCAAAGGACATCATCAAATCACCATCTTCGTTAATAGTAGCATTGTATTCATGTCACGGCCAGAACTATTGCAATTATTGGCCGCCAGCTATTCCTATTCAAGGCGTCTAACAAACTTTTATTATTTTTGCGTGTATCTGTATCAAACCTTTCGCCATCAGCCCATTACCTGGTGGAAGAGACTAGACTAGAGAACATGCGCTGCAAAGAATTCTTTGTAAATTTGTCTTGTAGCCAGCCATTCTGATTGGCTACAGTCCGAATCAACCATAAATTTAGGTGCGGTAGACTCTATCGCGCGATTAGCCACAAACCAAAATTACAAAGAATTCTTCGTAGCACATGTTCTCTACTCTCCTACTTTTATCTGTGGATTATTCAAAGATATGCGGCTTTGATCCCAATGACGGAATTCAGGCTTTATTCCCGCCTCCTACACTCCAGTCTCCCAGGCCGTTTGTCCTTTCTTATTCCTAGAAACAGTAATAGCGCTTATGCAAAAGTGTTCGTGACAACTGCCGACGTAGTCCTGTGCCGTTGCCGCAAAAATAGCCCGTTACGTCCAGCGAGAATCATCATTCCAATTACCTCTTACTGTTCTAAAGGAGTGCGAGAAACTGATGCGTAATCTAAGCTCGTTTATAACGGCATTGATGATACGTTTTATTGCATAATTAGCGTCCGATGCATCTAACCGTCCCATGCTGAAACAGCCAATCTGCTATGACATCGTATTGCAGATAAGTGATGGCGCACTGATGATCAGATGAGCAACTTGCAATCGAAAAGTAGTTTAACATTATTCATCATTGCTATTAAATACATGGCGTCCGCTCTCCGCGCACTAAGCAAAGCGTCTAACCGCCTCTAGCCCACCTTCCAACACGGCCATAGAATTCATCTACATCAGATGCTCATCAACAATCGCCACGAACTCAGTGTACCAAACGATTGCCTATAATAGATTGTAGGGTTGGAGCGGCGTATATATTCCCGTTGATGACGTAATATAATCCGACGACAAGTGCTGCAACTTGAAACTAGCAAATTCGATTAATAAAGTCACTCGCCTTCATCGGGGCTTGTGCGCATTCGCTTGGCAATCACGTAGAAGGAAGGAGGCAGTTGCTGCAGCACCACGTATTCTACGCCCACCATTTTCCTAGGATGCCGCGATGTTCTACATAAAAATCAGCAGCAGCTCACCGCAGCAACTCCTGCTCATCCGGTGGACCGGGGGCAGAGGCGGGCTGTTTGTCGTCCGGTGGGGCAAACTTTTTCTGCATAGCCAACGCAGCGTTGTTGCAAGTCGAGTCCCAAAAGGGCGATAAGCTAAAGTATTCCATAACAAGGTAGGGAGGAAGGGCGTTGCCATGTTGCTGTAGCCTAAAGCGTTAAAAATGGGCACCCAGGGAAAAGCACCGCAAGCCATTCGGCAAAGCGCCATTCAATGTCTGTCTGATGCAAAAGCATGTAACGTGTTTGGCGATGCGTGCACCCACAAACTCAGTCGATTGCGGTGTTGAGAAGCGCTGGACTGGGATAGACTGCGGGGGAGATGCGACCCCGACCCGTTCCGTTAGTAGAGTGGATTGCGCGCAGAATTAGTCACGCCGTCGCAAATGAAATAAAAGCTTACGTGTGGTCTCGCATCGGACCATTTGCCACCAATGGCGTCAGTGGCCACGCACCACTGGCACCGGCCGGACGCTTGTCATTGCCACACAGTGAACAGCAATACTCCGCAGCCCGAGTGACCCATCCCTCACCCTCATTCACTCAATCTGTATGAGTGATTCCGCAATCAACCATAAGGTGACATCTGCCAAAGCAACGAGCACTCCGCGGCACTAATATTAATATACGCAATCTAAATAATATAAAAAAGCTGATTATCTCCTATTCCTACCTTTGATTTCCCAGTACCAAATCATTTACGCATTGCTTTGCTTCGCACCACTAGTTTCTCCAAATGGGGATATTACGAAAATAGATCAAGTCGGCCACTGCTTTATCATACGCTCATTGTCAAACTAACTACCCAATAAAGCGCTTCTTTTTGATCAATACAACCTTTGACCTGTGAAATAGACATGAACTAATTTGCCAGTGCGCAACAGCCTGATGATGAAAATTCGCTGATCAAGCAATTAATCCATATATATTAATATAACGATATATCAGATAGCCCCGGAAAAAAGAAGATGACGTTATATATTGATATCAGTGTTTGTAGAAATAGCCCAGTTATTCAATAAAAACGCCCAAGTGGGTAAACTTTGTTACCATTAGAATTCCTTGCACCTGCACCCAGTCTCCAGTCACCTGTCTCCCTGTTTTACATTACAAGTCGGGTGGGGGCGAGGGCAAACTTTCAAATGGCGCGGGCGCGCCGTATGGCGCCAATCCCAGTGGAATCTTCCAACAGTTAATAAGCGCCCAACAGAGTTACAAAAAAATGACAAGGGGAGGGATTGAAATGCAATTATGGTGCCTAAATACCAAACTTGATTAGTTTCATTTATTGATATTTGCAGAGATCTCTCTCCAGGTAGTGACATAAACTCCTAGGCCCATTATATGTCACTTTCTGGAGGGAGAACTCTGTACACGATTAGATAGTGGGAAACCAAAGCGATGAAAAGGAGATGATCAGCCTTATGATGTCATTTAGTTTGCCTACGTTAATGACACACTTGCGCAGTGCTCTCAGCTTTAGCAGATGCCACTTTATGGTTGATTGCGGAATGATTCAAAGAGATTGAGTGAATGGAGGCAGAGATCATTCAAATGGAGGGTGATGCTTTCCAGCACATTGGGATCCTAAGCTTAGAATTCCACGTGGACAAGTTGTCGCG
>JADMIO011346891.1_pt1 | contig 93587 bp, 93 predicted proteins | sample 8958161 | NCBI WGS metagenome assembly JADMIO01 (sample SAMN16585339, study PRJNA669376) | soil metagenome | isolation source: Crop rotation soil | place: USA: Cullars Rotation, Alabama | collected 2011
AACCACACGCCGCCGCCGCGATCACGACATGCCGATCCAGTATCGCGACAAGGAGTGGGCAACTCTCGTCTCCGCCGCCGGCCCCGATCGTGTGTCGGGCGGCCAATGGACCGAGCCCTACGCCCGCGAATATTTCCGGTGCGTCACGGAGGAGGGAATGATGGTCTGGCTATTCCGCGACGCGAGGGATGGCGAGTGGTATTTGCACGGCTGGTGGGATTAATTAGGAGAACTGCGGACTGTCACCTAACAAATCAGTCCGAGTTGCGAGCTAAGTCCGAGATTTGAGCCTACTGCGAGGCGAGAGCTAGCACTATTTAGATCGTATCTCGCAATAGGCTCGCAAATCGGACTCAGATCGCAACTCGCACTCACCGGTACTGAGATGAAGCGTCTGCTCTTACTACTGCTTCTGATCGTTCCCAGCGTCGCGGGCGCTCGAGTCGTCCGAGTCGAAATTCTTTCGCGCACTCCAATCTCCGGCGACTTCGCCGGCAAGCAGTACGAGCGGATAACGGGCCGAGTTTACTTCGCCTTCGATCCAAACAATCCGGAGAACAAAAAGATCGTCGATCTCGGTCTCGCTCCCCGAAATGCAAACGGGGAAGTTGAAGCGATTAGCGAGTTTGTCATGCTGCGGCCGATCAGCTCGACCGAGTCAGCTAATGTTGCGGTGATTGACATCGTGAATCGGGGCGGAATCACTCACTTCATCTTCAACCTCGGACGCAACGCTCGAGCGGCTGCGGAATCCGCAGACTTCTATGGTGACGCATTGTTGATGAAACGCGGAATCACCATCGTCGCACTCGGCTGGCAGTGGGACGTGCAGCCGGGCGGATCGGCATTGCACTTCCAGGCACCGCCGGCCGGTTCGACGACAAATCCAATAACAGGTCTGGTGCGTAGCGACATCACCGTCGACGCGCCGACGACCTCGATTGCACTCGGACATAGCCTCGCCGCCGGAGCACTCGCTTATCCCGTCGCGGATCCCAATGATGCGGCCAACTCTCTCACCGTTCGCGACGGTCCGACCGGCGCCCGGTCCATCGTGCCACGAAGACTGTGGCGCTTCGCACGCGAAGCGGACGGCAAAGTCGTCGATGATCCGCGCTCGGTGTACATGGAATCCGGCTTTCAGCCAGGAAAGATCTACGAGGTCGTTTACCGCGGGCGCGACCCTGTAGTCGTCGGCACCGGCCTCGCCGCCGTGCGCGATATGATTTCCTATCTCAAGTACGACCCGAGCTCGATTGCGCCCGTTCAGTACGGAATCGGCTATGGCGTTTCTCAGACAGGAAGATTCATCCGCCACTTTCTCTATCAGGGATTCAACGCCGATGAGAAAAATCGGCCCGCATTCGACGGATTCTTCGTCCACACCGCCGGCGCCGGTCGCGGCAGCTTCAATCATCGCTTCGCCCAGCCCTCGCGCGACGCGCAGCCGTACTCGACGTTTTTCTATCCGACCGACGTTTTCCCATTCACCAGTCCGCCCACTCGCGATCCTTTAACTGGTCAACGCGCCGGCCTTCGCGACAATCTCGCCGGATCCGATGCGACGAAGGTCTTCTACGTTGACGGCGGTCACGAGTACTGGGGGCGCGCAGCATCGCTGACTCACACGACTCCCGACGGAACTCGCGACGTTGGCTTTTTAGCTACCGAACGTCGCTATGTAATCTCCTCGGCGCAGCACTCGAGCCCAGCCGCCTGGCCGCTGCCGGATTCAGAGCGCATCTCTGGCACCACTGCCTATCGCGGCGATCCTCTTGACCAGCGTCTCGCGCTGCGCGCGCTGATGTCGGCTCTGGTCGATTGGGTCACAACGGCGAAAGAGCCGCCGGCATCGCGCTATCCGACTCTCGCCGCGCGGACGCTGGTCGCCCCGCGAGATCAGACTTTTCCGCGGATACCTGATCTCCCCGTCGCGCGCATTCCTCATCAGGTGCACCGCATGGATTTCGGTCCGCGCTGGAACCAGGGAATAATCGATCACGAGCCGCCAAAACTCGGCGCCCGCTACCCGATTTTCGTTTCGCGCGTCGATTCGATCGGAAACGACATCGGCGGAATTCGCAGCGTGGAGATCGCCGTCCCGCTCGCTACGTACTACCCTTGGCTGCTCCGCACCTCGATGCCCGCAGCAACCGATCGTCTGGTCAGCTTCCGCGGCACATTCGTACCGCTGCCAAAAACTGAAGCTGCACGGCGTAGAAGCGGCGACTCCCGTCCCAGTATCGAGTCGCTTTACGGTGACAAGACTCGATTCATGGGGAGCGTGAACGGGGCGATCTCTTCATTGATCGCCCAGCGTTTCATGCTGCCGGAGGATGCCGCCGTCGCCCGAGCGCGGATGTCCGACGTCTGGGACCGTTTCGGACCGGCGAAGTAGCTAGCTGACTCCGGGGAAATCGATGCGCGCCGCTTTCGCGATCGCACGCACGCGGTTCATGATCGCGTCCGCTGTCTTGGCATCTCCCTGATTGCGCACTGCCTCGGCCAGGATCGCCCCAGTGAACGCATAGGTGTAGGGAATTCCGAACGATGCGCGGTCGATCCAGTCGCCTTCCTTGATCAAAGCTTCCGGCGCTTTGTAGACCGTATCCCAAAGCTCTTTGGTGCGCTGGACATCGAGATTGAGTCCGGCGGCGACCAGTGGAACCTGCGGGCTGTTGACGACAGGGTGATCGACGAGCTTCTGTACGAATCCCTGTGTCATCAGGTACGGTTGCAGCAGCGGACCGAGAGTCGCGCCCCCACCGCCGGTCGACACGTAAATCGGCCGCTCGGGGAACGCATCCTTGATCAAGCGGAGAAACACCAGCTCGTCGCGAACGAGGTAGCCTTGGGGAATCTCGAGGCTGAGATTGCCCTGCCGGAAGATCTGTGGCTGGGTGATCTGGATGTACTCGGGAATCGCGTCGGCCTCGGCGAACGACATCTTGAGCGGCGGCCCGGACGGTTTTTTCCACTGCTGCCCGCGGAAGATTGCCGGACCTTTAGCTGCATCGTAGGTCTCAACCGGCCGACGAATCATCTGCCGCACGAACCAGTCAGTGTCGAGATAAGTCGTGACCGCGACCGTCACGTCGCGACGCACGCCCTCCACTTCCTGAGCGTACCACAACGGAAAAGTGTCGTTGTCGCCGTTGGTGATCACGATGGCATAGGGCTCGACCGAATTGAGGTAATCTCTCGCCCACTCGCGCGTAAATTGGTGCCCGGAGCGGGATGCGTACTTCCAGTTGGCAAAAAGCGGAATCAGCGCGATCAAGAGAATCGGCGCTGCAAGCTTGAACGCGTGCGGCGACGGCCACGCAAACGTGACAGCCTTCTTCTTTTCCGCTTTCTCTTCTACTGCTGGCGGCTCGCGATCGAGAATCTGCGCAAGCTGCTCCCAGAGAAAGCCCAACCCGACCGCCGCCCACACGCCCCACGCCGAGAAGCTCCAGATGTAGAAGTAGTCTCGATCGCGAACCTCTCGCGCGACGCTATTCCCGAGCTCCGGCGACTGCGACCATCCGTACTTGAAGTTCAGGTAGTAGATGAGTGCGAGCGTCATCGTGAACATCAGCGGACCGAAGTACCAGAAGGTCTTTCGATCTCGCTGCCAATGCACCCATCCGCCGAGCAGGCCAAGGCCGAGGAAAACGAAGGCAAGGATGAACTGCAGGCCCTGCATCACTTGGTGCGAATCACGCAGCCACTGCCATTTGAAGTAAAGCCACCACATCCCGACCTGGCCCGTGTAGGGCGCACCGCGATCGACCTTCTCGCCGTACTGAACGCGATTGATGTTGTCCATCAGTCGCTTCTCGGTGAGTTTGCTGAAGGTGCAGCTGGCTTCGATCTTTCTCTCGCAAGCCGTCGGCGCGCCTTCGTTGATCGCCGGGAAATAGGCCGCGCGAATCGGCTCGAACGCAAACGCGGTCAGTCCGAGTACGAGCGCACCGACTGAGGCCAGCACCAATCTCCAGCGCATCAACGTTCGCCACTTTGTCGCGAGCAAAGCCACACCCGCGGCCGGCAACGGCAGGAATCCCGCTGGGTGATTGGCGTAGCCGAGTCCGAGCAGGAAGCAGACAAGAACGATGTATCGATCGGCTTTGCGTGAGTTGGGCGCTTCAATCCACTCGATGACCAGCCACGATACGATCGTGAAGAAGAGCAACGAGATCGTGTAGACCTTCTCGTTCACCACCGACTGATTCCACACAGTGAATGCGGTCGCTCCAATCAGCGTCGCCAGGCTCGCGATCACCAGTCGCTCCCACCGCTCGGGAACCCAGCGTGCGACAATGCGCTCAGTGATCAGGAACCAGAGCCCTGCCGAGATCGCGCTGGCGAGGGCCGCCATGATGTTGATCTTCTCGGCGTACGACACCGGAATCGGCAGTGAAGCAAAGGCGTGCCCGAGTATGACGAAGAAGGGATTGCCCGGCGGATGCGGAATACCGAGCACTTTCACGGCTGCCATGTATTCACCGGTGTCCCACATCGCCACCGACGGCGCCAGCGTGATCAGATAAAGAACGAACACCAGACCCGCGGCGATCGCGGCGGGGATGTACGAAGGCCGATAACCGGTCTCAGCCAACGGTATGCGCTTGGGCGCAGCCGAGTAGGTCGCGTTGACGCGATTCGAAGAGACTTGTGTTGCCATCTATAGTGAGGAGTTTGCCGGTGGAATTCCCGACTGAATTTTAGTCACTAAACCTCGCGCGTGCGTTCATCAGCACGGAAGCTCGCGCCGCGAAATGATAATTCGGGTTATTTGAATTGAATCGCGTAAGAAACACACCCGTCCTTTCCTGAACGACAGCCCGCGAGCCGGCGTTCCAACACCAATTCCGTTTGACGTACGAAACGCAGGACTCGAGGTACCGACGGTCTCGATCAGACTGTCCTTACCCGCGACGGTAAAGACGATCAGTCCGCCCGTTACTGATACTCCAAGCACTGGTCCCTGGATCGCTACCGACTGAGGGACGTTGATCATTGCAACCGGGCAACGCTGTCGCAGCACGCTCAGTGACGTGCCGACCGCGACCGGACCGATGCTGGTGGCAGTGATGAGCACGCCAGTGGAGCTGAGGCACGGCTGGTCGGTGATCGCAATCTGATCGTCGTGCGAGAATACGTCCGGCGAGAGCTTGGCGACGTCATCCGCGTGTGCCGCGTCGTGGTCGGTACAGCCTCCAACCATCGCTAAGCCAAGCACCACCGTAAGGACTTTCCCATAGCTGGGCATCGTCGCCCAAGTCGCAGACCCCGCGCCTACGAGTGGTGCTGCCAGCCGCCGGCCGACGACCGCAGCCGCCAGCAAGCCATTTTCAGTTGGAGTGTTTTCGGTATATATTCGGGATATGTCCTTTGTTGAGCTTCGCGCCCATACCGCGTTCTCGTTCGGCGACGGAGCCGCCTCCCCCGAGGCGCTCGCAGCCCGAGCCGCATCACTCGGCTACGGCGCTCTCGCTATAACGGATACGGCCGACCTGGGCGGCATCGTTCGATTCTGCCTGGAAGCAAGAAGAGTCGGCCTCAAGGCAATTGTCGGCGCTGAGCTCCACATCGATGGCTGCCCAGTCGCTTTCCTGGCGCAGAACAAAACCGGGTTCAACAACATCGCGTCACTGGTGACGAGGTCGCGAGTTGGCGAGCTGTCGACGTGGCAGAAAGGAGACGGCAAGAAAACGCGAGGTCGGCCGCGACTCTCGTGGCAACAGGTAGCTGAGCGGAGCGAAGGAGTGCAGGTGCTGACCGGCCCGCTCACGGGTCCGGTCGCATCTCACCTCCGCAACGGTGATTACCGCGAAGCCGAGCGTATGCTGTGTCGGTGGCGATCAGTGTTTGGTGATCGACTCGCCGTCGAAGTCCAGCTGCATCACGCCAGCGGTACCGAGGCCGCGCTCAGTGCCGCCTTGATCGAGCTCGCTGAGCGACACAGCGTGCCGTGGGTCATCTGCCACGAGCCGCGCTACATCGACAACGGTACACGACTCGTTCACGACGTTCTGACATCGCTGCGCTACGACACCACCATCGACGATGCTGTCGCGCGCGGACTGCTGCATCCGAATGGTGAGTGGCGTCTCGTCTCTCCCGAGGAGATGGAGCAGCGATGGAAAGGTCGCGAGCAAGGTCTCGACGAGAGTGAGCGGATCGCCGATGAGTGCGATTTCAATCTGTCGTGGGTTCGTCCGCCACTGCCAAAGTTTCCCGTTCCGGCCGGCTACGACGACGACACTTTCCTGCATGAGAAAGCCTTCGAGGGCGCCCGTGAGCGGTGGGGAGAGCTCGACCAGAAGCAAACCGATCAGCTGAATCACGAGCTGCGGGTGATCGGCAATCTCGGTTTCGCGGGATTTTTTCTGGTGATGTGGGACGCGGTGCATTTCGCCAAGTCGAAAGGAATTCTCTGCCAGGGTCGCGGCAGCGCCGCCAACTCGGCGGTGGCTTATTGTCTCGCCATCACAGCGGTGGATCCGGTTCGGCATGGCCTGCTGTTCGAGCGGTTCCTCTCTGAGATTCGCGTCGATGGACAGACCGAGGCGCCCGACATCGATGTCGACATCGAGCACGATCGACGTGAGGAAGTGCTCGACTACGTGTATGGGAAGTACAATCGCGCGCAGGCAGCGATCACCTGTGTCACGCAGATGTACCGCGGGCCGAATGCGATTCGCGATTCGATGCGGGCGTTCGGGTATCCGGTGGAGATGGCGAACAACATCTCCAAGCGCATCCACTGGAGCGATCCAGCTGAAGGCGCGAAGTACGTCGAGCACGAGCTGGCACCCAAGCTCGGAATCGATTTCGACAATCCGCGTGGACGCGCGACGCTGGCAGCGATGGCGGCATTCGAGGGAGTGCCGCGTCTGCGCTCGACCCACGTCGGCGGCTTCGTGCTTTCGTCCGCTCTGCTCGGCGATTACATGCCGGTCGAGCACACGACGATGGGCCGCACCATCATCCAGTTCGACAAGGATGATCTCGACGCAGTCGGAGTTCCGAAGTTCGATTTTCTGGGGCTCGGTGCGCTGTCGCTGGTGCGACGCGCATTCGACATGATCGAGGTGCGCACCGGTACTCGTCCCGAGATGTACAAGCTGCCGCCCGACGATGAGAAGACCTACGAGCTGATCGCGACCGGTGAGACGATCGGCACCTTCCAGATCGAGAGCCGGGCGCAGATCGCGTCGGTGCTGCACACCAAGCCGGATCGCTTATACGACATTGTCGTGCAGGTGGCGTTGATTCGTCCCGGTCCGATCCAGGCGAATTTCGTCCATCCATATACAGCGCGACGCCGCGGACTGGAGCCGGTGACGTATCAGCATCCTGACCTGGAGCCCATTCTGAAGAGAACTCAAGGGATCCCCATCTTCCAGGAGCAGGCGATGGCGATCGCGATGAAATTGGGCGGATATTCTGCGGCGCAGGCGGATGAATTACGGCGCACGATGGGTCACATCAGGAAAGTCGAGAAGCTCCATCGTGTGCTCGAGCAGCTGCGACAGCGGATGATCGAGCGTGGCGTCACTGAAGATGTCGCGACGAAGATCGCCGAGGATCTAAAGAGCTTCGCGAATTATGGATTTCCGGAATCGCACGCGTGGAGCTTTGCGCTGATCGCTTACGCGACGGGTTATCTCAAGGCTCACTACACCGCGGAGTTCTACGCCGGATTGCTCAACTCTTATCCGATGGGATTCTATCCACCGTCAACGCTAATTCACGATGCGCGGCGACATGGGCTCAAGGTGCTGCCTCCGTGCATGCGCGACGGAGACTGGGAGTGCACCACCGAGCCGACCGATAATCCTGACCGTCCCGCGCTCAGGATCGGCTGGCGCCACATTCGCGGGCTCGGCGAGAAATCACTCGACGCGCTCAAGGCAGCGAGAGGATGGGATCGATTTTCTTCGATCGACGACGTCGTCGACAGAGCGAAGCTCCAGCGCACCGATGCCCTGCAGTTGGCGCGTGCCGGCGCTTTCGGATGCTGGGAGCCTGATCGACGTCGCGCGGCATGGGTGGCGATGCGGGCGGTTGGAGATTGTCTGCCGCTGGCGCCGGCGCGTCATGTCACTTACGAGCCGCGTCCGCTGACCCGGGACGAGCTGATCTTCCTCGACTATTTCTCGGTCGGCATCAGCGTCAGCGGGCATCCAATGGAGCACCTGCGCGAGGAGCTGCGCGGCAAGGGCGTGCTCGATTCCAAACAGCTACTCAGGCTGAAGGGTGGGGAATGGATCAAGACTGCCGGCCTCGTTACCATCCGCCAGCAGCCGCAGAGTGCGAAGGGCACTGTTTTCCTGTTGATGGAAGATGAATTCGGCTTCATCAACGTCATCGTCTCGAAGAAGATGGTCGAGGAGTACGCGGAGGTAGTGAGGTTCTCGACTTTCGTCCTGGTAGAGGGGAAGTTCGAGCGGGACGACGGTGTACGAAACGTCATCGGCAGGAAATTCAGCGAGCTCGAGGTGAGAGAGTTGGTACATGCATCCAGAGACTTTCATTAGGATTGCGCGTTACGGACTAAGTGCATCGATAATCGCGGACTGATTGAGGACGAGTACTAGGACTGAACCGCAGGACGGCGGACAAAGAGGACCTGCTTCCCGCGACCCGCTTCACGCTTTATCCTTGCTTGGATGCCAGAACGCCACTCTCCCGGACGTGCATTTGCCAGCGACAATTGGGCGGGCGTCCACCCCGAAGTGCTGGCAGCACTGACGGCGGCCAACGTCGGCCACGTTCCCTCTTACGGCGACGATCCGTTCACTCACGAGGCTACGAGCAGAATCCGGCACGAGCTCGGTGAAGATGCCGAGGTCTTTCTGGTGTTCAGCGGTACTGCGGCCAACGTACTTTGCCTGCAGTCAATGGTGCAATCGCATCAGGCGGTGATTTGCGCCGAGACGGCGCACGTGCACGTCCACGAGTGTGGCGCGGCAGAAAAACACATTGGATGCAAGCTGTTGCCGATTCCGTCGCCCAACGGAAAAATCACCGTCGCCGGAATTCGAGAGCATTTGCACGACATTGGAAACGAGCACCACGTGCAGCCGCGCGCGATCACCATCACTCAGGCGACCGAGTACGGAACGGTGTACACGGCGCAGGAGATTCGCGCGATCGCCGATTTCGCGCACAGCCATTCACTGCTGCTGCACATGGACGGCGCGCGAATCTTCAACGCCGCCGTTCATCTCGATGTGCCGATGAGGGCGATCACGAGCGGGGCGGGAATCGATGCGCTGTCGTTCGGCGGCACCAAGAACGGGCTGATGGCAGGTGAAGCGGTGGTATTCTTCAAATCGGTGCTCGCCGACGATTTCGAGTTCAAGCGCATGCAGAACATGCAGCTGTCGTCCAAAATGAGATTCATTGCCGCGCAGTTCAACGCGCTGCTCGGCAGTGATCTGTGGAAGCGCAGCGCAGCCCATGCAAACCGAATGGCGCAGATTCTGGCACGCGGCTTGTCTGAGATCGAGGGCATCACTGTCACGCAGGAAGTTCAGGCCAACGAAGTGTTCGCGATCATTCCGCCAAAAGTCATCCCGAGGCTGCAGGAGCACTGGCAGTTCCACGTCTGGAACGAGAAAACGTCGGAGGCGAGGCTGATCACGTCGTTCGATACCGCCGAAGAAGACATTTCCGACTTCCTCGAGCTCACGCGTGAGAAGATTGGCTCGCGGGAGAAATCATGGATCTGAAAAACGCTGCCGTTCTCGTTACGGGTGCCAGTTGTGGTATTGGCTTCGAGACGGCGCTGCTGCTGCGTGAGCGTGGTGCCCGAGTGGCAGTTTGCGCTCGCCACCAGGCCGAGCTGGAAGCGTCCGCCAGTCGGATCGGCGCATTTCCGATCGTCGCCGACGTCAGCAAGGAAGACGACGTGATGCGGATGATCGAAGCGGTGGTGAAGGAATTCGACGACTACAACGTGCTGATCAACAACGCCGGTTTCGGATCATTCGGTCCGCTCATCGAGTTGACGAGCGACGATTTCTTCAGCGTGTGGCGCACGAACGTATTGGGGGCGATGATGGTGGGCCGCGAATCCGCTCGGCATTTTGTTGGTCGCGGCTACGGCAACATCGTCAACGTCTCGTCGACGGCGGGGCAGCGGGGCTTTGCCAACGGCACCGCGTATTGCGCCAGCAAATTCGCGCTGCATGGAATGACGGAATGCTGGAGGGCCGAGCTGCGCCAGCACAACATTCGAGTGATGCAGGTAAACCCAAGTGAAGTGTTAACCAGCTTCGGCGCAACGACTCCTCGTCAGGATCGACCGGACAACCCATCGAAGCTACACGCCCCCGACATCGCACAGCTGATCGTCGACATGCTGGAGATGCCGGATCGCGGGTTCGTCACCGAATCGACGATCTGGGCGACGAATCCGCAGTAACTGCCGGCTCGGACAGTTTTGTAGTTAAGTCAGACCAATCTCACACTCAATCCCGAGTTCGGTCTTCCGAGCGCCGTCACGGCCGGATCGGGCACGTGTTCGCCGCGCAGATACTTTAGAACTTGCTCACCGGGGAGGCGGCGGCCCTCGAGCTGCGCGGATTCGGCGCGCGGCGCCATCGACAGTCGCGCGCGATAGACCTCGACGACTTCTCTCCCTTCCTCCAGCGCTCTTAGGGCGACGCCGCGCATGTAGTATCGATTGAAATCGCCTTCGGCCAACATCCGAGACGCCATCTCGGGCAATTTGACGGCTGTCTGTCCGCCGCCACGCGTGCGGCGCGGCTCGAAGTCGATCATCAGATCCGATGCATGCTCCTCGAGCCAGCGGTCGTCATAGTACCGCAGCGCCTCATGGAGATAGCGCTGATAATCTGCGATCGCCGTCGGTCGAATTCGCTCCGAGGTGTGATAGGCGCCGCTGGCTATGTCGGCATCGAGCTCGGCGATCGCGAAGCGGCGAGTGGTGGGGTCGAGTGATTCGTACTGCAGAGGCATAACGTCACCAAAATGCGAGAGTCACAAATACACAATCGCATGACGCAGGCCGTTGCTACAGAAGAGGATACCAGCTCAACAGTCGTAGAATTATTGCTGAGTTTTAGCGATGTCGCGCAAACGGCTAGTCAGATATACCGCAGCGACGAGTGCAACCACGTTCAATCCAATCATCGTCGCCGGGAACGCTGGATCGTGCAGCACGAGGAACGTTCCTTCGAATCCCCACGGCTTCCAGATCCGCGGTCCGCCGAAGCGCAGTGTCCAATGCAGGCCCGCAACAAATCGCACCGCAGTGTGCGCGATGATCACCGGGAAGACCTGAAAAAGCTGGAGCCCGAGTGAGAGCGCAATGCCGGCGCGTCGTCCGCCCCATAAAAAGACGCCGGCGACCACGGTGAGAATCATCACAGGGATCCCAAGCATGATTTCGACGGGCCGGGCGTCGGGTCCAGCGCTCAATGCCTCGAGACAGAGCGCGACCATAGTTCCGATTCCGAAAAGAATCTGAACCAGCGCCAGCAGGCGGTCGAGCACGCTGTAGATCTGTCGCTCACGCAACAGGCGTCGCTGGCCGGTGATCGTCGTCGCAGCGGCGTTCTCGCCGGTGATCGGTGGCAGCGGAGTCGATGTCATCGGACCTCCTACGGCATCCGTCCGTGAAATGGTTTCAGCGGTAAATTGGATTTGGTCAATAATAAAGAGCGCATGGCCGAGTTCATCCAGGATTCTCCGCAGCTGGCCAACCAGTATGACGATGACGCCGTGCTGCGTTCGTACCTGAAGTGGCGGCTCCCGGCGGCGGTACTAGCCGAAGTCGAGCCTGATTTGCGCCGGCTCGGACAGCGAGCCGTGACAGACATCCTCGCACTGGGTGAAGAAGCGGAGATGTCGCCACCGCGGCACGTGGCGTACGATGCGTGGGGCAAGCGGGTGGATCGGATCGAGACCAGCGAGGCGTGGCACGAGCTCGATCGCATCTCGGCAGCAGAGGGGATTGTGGCGACGGCGTACGAGCGGGCGCACGGAGCGTATTCGCGTATCGATCAGTTCGCCCGACTGTATCTCTTCGCGCCGTCTTCGGCGTTGTACAGCTGCCCGCTGGCGATGACAGATGGGGCAGCGCGTTTTCTTGAGGTTTACGGAGACGAGTCGACGCGAGCTGTATTCGCGCATTTGACTTCGCGCGATCCGCGCCAATTCTGGACTTCCGGCCAGTGGATGACCGAACGTTCCGGAGGCTCCGATGTCGGCAGCACCTCGACCTTCGCCAAGTGTGAAGCAGGGAACGAGTACAGGCTCTACGGTCTCAAGTGGTTCACCTCGGCGACGACGTCACAGGTCGCAATGACCCTCGCGCGGATCGAGGGCGCGCCCGCGGGCGGAGCAGGCCTCAGCGTTTTCCTCGTCACGTTGCGCGATCGAGATGGCTCGCTGCGCAACATTCAAGTCGAGCGACTCAAGGACAAACTGGGGACGCGCGCATTACCGACCGCGGAGCTCACACTCGAGGGTACTCCTGCGCGGTTGGTCGGTGGCGCGGGCGATGGAATCAGGAAGATCGCGACGTTGTTCAACATCACGCGCGTCTACAACGCCGTTGCGGCAGTCGCGGGAATGAGACGCGCGCTCGCGCTGGCCACGGATTACGCGAAGCGTCGCATCGCGTTTGGAAGGCCGCTGATCGAACAGTCGCTCCACGTAGAGACATTGGCCGAGTTATCTCTGCGCTTCAGGGCCTGCTTCCTGCTCGCGTTCCGCGTTTCCGAGCTACTTGGCAAGGAAGAGTGTGGGGAAGCGAGTGAAACCGAGTTGAAGCTGCTCCGATTGCTCACTCCGGTCGCGAAGCTGTACACCGCGAAGCAGGGGGTGACGATTGCGAGCGAAGTCGTGGAAGCATTCGGTGGCGCCGGTTACATCGAGGACACCGGCATTCCACGATTGTTGCGAGACGCGCAGGTTCTTCCGATCTGGGAAGGCACGACGAACGTTCTAAGTCTCGATACGTTGCGCGCTATTCAGAAAACCGATGCACTATCCGAGTGGCTCCAGGATGTACGGCGTCGGCTTGCTCCGATCACGAAAGGCACTTTTATCAGTAAGATCGAGAGCGCGGTGCAGGCAATCGATTCCTTCCAACAACGCTCGGGCAGAGCCGGTGCGGCATCACAGCAGGCAACCGCCAGGCGCCTCGCCTATTCGATTGCACGAACTGAAGCAGCGATGCTGCTGGTGGAGCACGCCGTCGGAACCAACGATCCGGCGGCGGGAGTTGCCGCGGCGCGGTGGGCGATGCGGGATCTCGTAACGCTGCTCGACGCGGACGACGATCACCTCACCGGATCGCGCCAGCTCGTGAACGACTAAAAACCTCGGCCTACAGCCGAAACCGCATTCTCGCCGCGTCGACGATCAGGTCAGCGGCGCCCTGAATGCCGAGGCGTTCAGTGTTGACGCTCAGATCAAAATTCTCGTGAGCGCGACGCTCGCGCTCCCAGTGCAGGCGCACCCATTGGTCGCGCTGCTTGTTGGTCTCATCGACCAGGCGCGCCGCTTCCTCGGCGCTGACGCCTTCGCGCTGCATCGTGCGCGCGATCAGCGCCTTCCGGGGCGCGTAGCAGAAGACGTGCAGCGTGTCATTCCGCGCGGCGAGCATCTCCTGGGTGCCGCGACCGACGACGACCAGTGGCCCGGCGGCAATAGCTTCCTCGACGACGTGTCGCGTCACTTCGATCAACTGCTCGTCGGTTATGCGCTTCGCGGCCGCCATTGGCGACGCCCACTCCTGTGATCCCATCGCCATTGCCGCTGTGAGTCGCTCCACCAGCGACGGGACGCGCTCTTCGCGCGCGGAAACTTCGGCAGCGCTCAATCCCATGCGCGCGGCGACTGCATCGACGACCGCATTGTCCAGCAGGGACCAGCCTAGTGTTTTTGCGACGAGTGCGGCTACCTCAGAGCCTCCCGACCCGTAGAGGCGCGAGACTGTGAGAACCGACAAGAATTAGTCCTGATAGGGACGGCGACGCTTTTCTTCTACCGCGCGACCATAGATACCGGCGTCGGAGCGCGTGATCTTCTTCCGCGCGACGAGCGACTCGAGCACGAGCTCACACCCTGCCGCGACCACCGGCAGATCATCCATCGGTGCGAGACCGGCGCCGCTCACAACCTGCATCAGTCCGGGAATGCTGCCGAATCCCTCGACGACTGTCTCGACGGCGACATCGTCGGTTACCTGCAGCGCGCCGCCGACATCGAACCACATGATGATCTCGTCGGTGCTAATGCCACCGGCGCGATCCTGGTACGTCGCATCGGCAGCGCGACGAATCAGCTCACGGGCGATGTTGTGACCTCCGACGAGCTCACCCTCGTACTCGAGCTCGATCTTGCCGGTGATAGCGGGCAGCGCGGCGTATATGTCGGCGATCCGCGGAACGATGTCTCGCTCGCCGGTCTGGATCGCGCGCCGCTCGGCGTTGGAAACGACGTTCTCCATCACCGTGATCGGCATCCGCTGCGAGACTCCGGAGCGCTTGTCGATTCGCTTGTCATTGCGCGCTTCGAAGGCAACGCGCTCGATCACTTCGGCGATGAAATCGGGAACACGGACCTTGCCGGCGCCGCGTGCGGTCCACGCCTCCTGATGCGTGATCGTCATGCCGAGCTCGACGCTCTCTGGATAGTGCGTGATGACTTCGCTGCCGATGCGGTCCTTGAGCGGCGTGATGATCTTGCCACGCGCCGTGTAGTCCTCTGGATTTGCCGTAAAGCACAACATCACGTCCAGCGGCAGGCGAACCGGATAGCCTTTGATCTGGACGTCGCCTTCCTGCATGATGTTGAACAGGCTTACCTGCACTTTGCCGGCGAGATCGGGCAGTTCGTTGAGCGCGAAGATCCCGCGATTTGCACGCGGCAACATCCCGTAGTGCATCGTCAGTTCATCACCGAGTATGTGGCCACCGCGGGCAGCCTTGATCGGGTCGAGATCGCCGATGATATCGGCGACGGTGACGTCGGGCGTGGCGAGTTTTTCGACGAACCGCTGCTCCGGCTCCAGCCACGCGATCGGCGTGTCGTCGCCCGCTTCGTTGAGCATGTTTCTGCCGTACTTCGAGATCGGCCCGAACGGATTGTCGTTCACTTCACTGCCGGCGATGATCGGAAGCGCCGGATCGAGCAGAGTGATCAACGCGCGCAAAATCCGGGACTTAGCCTGACCACGGAGACCGAGCAGGATGAAATTGTGCTTGCTGAGTAGCGCGTTGACGATCTGCGGCATGACGGTCTCTTCGTAACCAATCACGCCGTGGAAAATCGGCTTGCGCGTCGCGAGCCGGGTGAGGAGGTTCGCGCGAAGCTCATCCTTGACGGACTGCTCGCGTCTTTCGGGCGCACCGAACGCGGAACGCTTCAGTGCACCAAATGTTTCTGGAAGGACCGACAACTTGTTACTCCGAGGGAAATTACCAGCGTGTTGTTAATCTAGTCCGCGCATCTGGAGGCTACTAGGCGGAAGCTCTACACCTTGACACTATTTTCTGATGAGATAGATTCTTGCCCGCGCCAAAAACGGGCACTGCGACCGCGTGCACGGACCGGCGAATTTTCCACGTTTGCCATCTTAAGGAGATCGTAAATGAAGCGCCTGGCCCTTGTCGCCGCAGTTCTGGTTCTCGCTGCATGCACGTCGAAGAAAGACGAAGCTGCAACAGCCGATACGTCCGCTCCCGCAATGGCCCCGGCCCCGGCAGCGATGGATACCGGCATGAAGATGGATACCACCGCGAGCACGACTCCGGCGGCGTCGACGACGACCACCACGACCAAGACCACGACGAAGAAGAAGTAACTCGTCGCGATCGGTCAAACGAAAAGGCGCCACTAAACAGTGGCGCCTTTTTCGTTTTGCTCGACCTGCACGCTGCATTCACCGTCAGGCCACTTCGCCTGCAGCGTCGTCCCTCCGGCAATTTCGCGACGGACCATTCCAAGCGCGATCCCGCCAAAACGCGGTGACAGCGCTGCGCTCCTGATATCACCAATAACCTTTCCCGTTTCGTCGAGCAGCTCGGCGCCTTTTGGCGGCGCAGGCCGCGTGACGAATCTCAATCGGCGAAGAAAGCGGTTGACGTGGCCGCGAAAGTGAACGCGCGCCACCGTCTCCTGCCCGATGTAGCAACCCTTGGTGTAGGAGATCGCGCCGAGCTCGTCGAAGTTTGCTTCCTGCGGCAGCGTCGATTCGTCCATATCGACGCCCCACTCCGGCCGGCCCGCTTCGATTCGCGCGATGTCCCACGTTTCCTTGCTCCCCGCATTCACACTCGCCGAATGAAACTTGTTCTTGAGTGCACCAACGGCCTGAGGCGGAATGAAGATGTCATAGCCTTCGACATCGAGATCGGCTGCGCGAGCAACGATCGCCGTCACATCGGCAAACGGTCGACTGACGTGGTTGTAGGGCGGCAGCGCCGCGAGATCCTTGTCGTCGATGTCCATCACCTTCGACACGGCGGATCGGGCTGAGCGGCCGAAGATTCCGAAGTCGCTGAGCTCCGACGTCACGTCGTGGTACGGAGCCAGGCGCGGATTGACGTACTTTCGCACCAGCTCCTTCCAGCCCGCGGCCGCGGCAGCCGAAGTGTCGATCAGCAGCGAATCATCGAACGCAAAAATGCGCAGATCGGCGACGATCTTTCCTTTGGGGGTCAGCGCGGCGGCATATTGCCCCTCACCTGCCGAAAGCGCGGACACGTCGTTAGTCACCATTCCGGTGACGAGCTCGGCGGCCTTGGGACCGGAAACCCGCATGCGCATCCTGTCGGTGCGATCGAAGAACAATGCACCGTTGTGGAGCGCGGAATACTCGTTCAACTCCGCCATGTTTTTCAATTAAGTCGGTGCACACCGACAGCGCTACTGTCCGATCGCCGCGTACGATGCGTCGAGCAAATCGACCGGATGAATTGAGCGCGCGTTGATGTCGGCGCGTATCAAGCCGGCGCCAATCTGCATCAGACATCCCGGATTGCCCGTTGCAACCCACGGCGCGCGAGTCGCGCGAATGTTATCCAGCTTCGGTGCGAGCACAGCGTCCGAGGTGTCGGGCTCGATCAGGTTGTAGATGCCCGCACTGCCGCAGCACTGATCGGAATCGTGAAGCGGCACGAGCTCGAGACCCGGAATCGACGCCAGAATCGATAACGGCGCCTGCGTGACACGCTGGGCGTGCTGGAGGTGACACGGCGCGTCGTAGGTGACTCGCAGCGGCAGCGGACCGCCCGGGCGCGGGCCAGCGTCCGCCAGCAACTCACTCACGTCGCGCACCCGTTCAGCAACAGCGAGCGCTCGCTGTTGCCACTCGGCGTCATCGTGCAAGAGGTGGCCATATTCTTTCATGATCGCCCCACACCCGGCGGCGTTGGCAACGATGTACTTCGCACCGGATTTCTCGAACGCGGCAATGTTCTTCTTTGCGAGCGCACGCGCCCCTTCGAGATCGCCCGCGTGAGCGTGCAGGGCCCCGCAGCATTTCTGGCCGCGCGCGGGAACCGGCGCGTAGCCATTCACCTTGAGCACCCGCTCCGTCGCGCCGTTGGTGGAGCTGAATAAACCGTCCATTACGCAACCACGGAGCAGCGCTACGGTACCGCGCTCACCGCGCGTGATCGGATTGTACGACGACCGCTCAATGGAGCGACCAGTAGATGCGAGCATCGCCATCGCAAAGCCGAGGCGCCCCTTGATTCCGGAGAGCAGCGTTGGAATCGGAGTCGCCGCGAGCAGACGCGAGAAAAACATCGCCGGTCTCAATAGCCACTCTCTGCCAAACACGAACAGAATCAATCGTGCGATAATTGGCGTTGATTGATAGTGGTTGAGCGTGGCGCGCGTCGCCTCTAACAGCTGACCATATGGGACGCCGCTCGGACACACCGGCTCGCACGCCCGGCAGCCGAGGCATTGATCGATGTGCAGCTTCACCTCGGCGTCGGTCGGAGCGACGGTGCCCTCGAGCATCGAGCGCATCAGAAAAATCCTGCCGCGTGGGCTGTCGTTTTCGTCTTCGAGGTTCAGATAAGTCGGACAAGCCTGCAGACAAAATCCGCAGTGCACACACGCGTTGATTCCCGGCAGCGCCGCGGCGAGCGGAGTTCCGGGCAGCGCGCAGCCCGGCATCGTATCGGGCGGTAGCGGATCGCGTGGGGGAGGAACGACTGGTAGCGCGGTCAATTCAGATCGCCAAGAATGCCTGGGTTCAAAATGTTGTGTGGGTCGTACGCCTGCTTTATACCCCGCGACAACGGGTCCGCGACAACGCTGGGCGACACGGTGCTCCACAATTCGGCCGGGAGCTTTTCGAAAACCAGCTCGCTCGATTCGGCGCGCTCGATGCCGGCGGCGATCTCCGTCGACGAATCGGCGCCCTCGGTCACACCCGCGACGACGCGGATCACGCCTCGTCTCGGATCGATCGAGGTGTATACACCGCTGACATCGTCGCTGAGGATGCGGGCGGCGCTGCCAACGATTCGCTGAGGCAAGCTCGAGATTCGAAGCGATGTGTGCGATCCGCTCTCGAGTAGACGCAAAGACTGCCAGGTGCTCGAATCGATTTCCTCAGTGCTGGCGACCTGCGCCAGTCCCGCAGCCTGCGCTTTGACGGCGGCGGAATTCCCGCCAAACCGTATCAGGCCGATTGCATCCTCGCCCAGCTTGAGCCCTCGCGCCACGGACGCGCTGACAAGCACGAACGCGAATGGCTCAAGGGCGCGGCGACCAGCGCGCGAAGAAATGCGCTCGTTTGCTTTTCGGAGTCGGGGAGATGGACGATGAAAGTGCGATCTGCTTCCGGCAACGCGTAAAGTCGGAGCGTAATCTCGGTAATGATGCCGAGCGAGCCCCACGATCCGGTCAGCAATCTCGAGAGATCGAACCCGGCGACATTCTTTACAACTTTCCCTCCGGCGCGGACGATTTCTCCGCGGCCATTGATGAACTCCAGGCCGAGTACGAGATCGCGTGGCAGGCCAAAGTTCGACGACAGCGGACCGGCCGAAGCGGTGGCGATAGTCGCGCCAATGGTGCCGTCGGGTGAACCGTAGGGGTCGAGCGGCAACCACTGCTTTTTCTCGCGCGTAGCTGCTTCGACGTCCGACAATCGAGTGCCGGCGCGAACAGTAATCGTTAGATCAGCAGGGACGTACGCAGTCACACCTGACTCATCCCCAAGCGACAGAGTGCGCTCGGCGCGAACAGGACGCCCGGCATCGAGCCAGCTGCCGCCGCCCGAGATTCTTAACGGAGTTCGGCCGGCGAAGCTTTCTCTGATCTCTGACGAAATCGATTCGGTGCTCACGCGACTGGACGCGAGGGCTCGGCCTCGAGCGGCGGTGGTTGTCTTTCAGCACGCCGCGCGGCAGGGACGCCATGCCACTCTCGACACGAATGAATGGGGACGACCTTCCCCGGATTGGAACGCCGTTCAGGATCGAACACCGAACGCAGCTCGCACATCGCATTGAGTGATGTCTCGGGAAAGATCGATTCCATGTAACCGATCTTGTCGAGTCCGACCCCGTGCTCGCCGGTGATGCTGCCGCCGGCGTCGATGCACGCCTGCATGATCTCGCGCATCGCCTTGTGCACCCGCTCGCTCTCGGCGGGATCGTCAGCACTGTAGGCAATGTTCGGATGCAGATTGCCGTCGCCGGCGTGAAAGACGTTGCACACCAGAACGTGATGCTGCTCGCTAATGCGATGAATGGTCTCGAGAATCTCCGGCAACTTGGTGCGCGGGATCACCGCATCCTGAACGATGAGATGCGGAGCGAGCCGGCCCATCGCCCCGAACGCTTTCTTCCGCCCCTGCCACAGCTTCGTGCGCTCGGCGTCGTCGCGGGCGACGCGAACGTTGCGCGCCCCGCCGCTGGTACAGATGCGGCGAACGGTCTCGAGATCGGCGATCACTCCCGCCTCGAGTCCGTCGAGCTCGATCAGCAGAATCGCTTCGGCATCGCGCGGGTAACCGGCGGCGTAAATCGAATCCTCGACGACGCGGATGGTGGGGCCATCCATGAACTCGAGTGCGGCGGGAACGATTCCCGATGCAATTACCGCCGACGTGACCTGTGCCGCCTCGTTGACTGACATGAAATCGGCGAGGATGGTGCGGACCGTCTGCGGTTTGGGCGTCAGCTTGACCGTTACATCAAGCGCGAGACCGAAACATCCCTCCGAGCCAATGAACGCGCCGCGCAAATCATAGCCGTCCTTTTCCCCGACCTTGCTACCCAACTCGACGATCTCGCCGCTCGGCAGGACGACAGTTAGTGCGAGCACGTGGTTGAGAGTGACGCCGTATTTCAGGCAGTGCGGCCCACCGGCGTTCTCGGCGACGTTGCCGCCGATTGTGCAAGCCGATTCGCTCGACGGGTCAGGCGCATAGAGCAGTCCCTGAGCGGCGACGTGGCGATTGAGCTTGAGATTGACGACACCGGGCTCGACAAGTGCGCGTCGGTTCTCGACATCGACGGAAAGGATTTTCTTGAGTCGGTGCAATCCAACGACGACGATATCGTCTGCCAGCGCTCCACCAGACAGACCGGTGCCGGCGCCGCGCGGCACAAAGGGGATTTTTTCCGCGGCAAGCAAACGAATTACTGCTACGGCTTCGTCGCGGGTGCCCGGAAAAACGGCGAGTCTCGGTTGCCGGCGGTAGCCCGGCAATCCGTCAGAATTGTAAACGAGGAGCTCGCTTGGCCGATTCAGGACGTGCTGAGATCCGACGATCTCGGCGAGTCGAGCCGCGAGACCAGATGCTTCAACAGGTGACGATTCCGCACGATTGGCGGGTTGGGTCATCTGTTGAATTTAGCTATTCGTTCTCCTCCGGCGGCGCAACCACCAGGCGCAGGGCGTCGCGATCGATACGGTATTGGAGTGGGGTCTTCATGCGCTTAAGCTCGCCGTCGAGCCCGACGGTTGTCTGCGGGCGATTCAGATCGATCTGGCATTTGTCGACCAGGAAATTCTCGAATTCGGGTAGCTTCGCCGCCTCTTTCGTTCCACGCCCGATTGCGGCCATGGCCAGCGAGAAAAGCCGGGCGCGTTTTCGACCGCGCACGATCATCACGTGCAAACCACGCCGCCCGTTTGCTACGCGATTGCCAAGCGTGGGCATTTTCAGCTCTCGCTCACCAACACCGATGAAGACCAGCGAGGTCCGAAAAGTTCTGGCTTTGCCCTCAACCTCGAAGGTGACGCTGAAGGTGCGGAGATCCTTGAGGGTCATCACTCCGGCAAAGAGGCTGGCGAGGGAATATCCAAATCGCTTCTCTAGTCGCTCGCGATCGCGAACGAATGTGACATAGGCGCCGATGGAGCTGGTGTTCAGGAAGACGCAGTCGTTGACGTAGCCGATATCGGCGCCGATGACCTCACCCGCGCCAGCCGTGACTGCCGCCTTGCCGAGGTCAGTCGGAATGTTGTGATCTTTGGCGAAATGATTGAGCGTGCCGCCCGGCAGAATTGCGAGCTGGGTTTCACTCTTCGCCACCAGCGACGCGGCGGTGGCAATGGTCCCATCTCCGCCGGCCACGAGAATGCGTTCGATGCCGCCGTCGATTGCGGTCTTGAGGCGCGCTTCCATATCACCGGGCTCGACCTCTTCGAGGTCATACCCGACTTCCTCCAGCGCCTCGCGTGCCTTATCGGCGTTGCCGCATTTGGCGTTGAGGAAAGCCTTCAGCGGGGGACGGGGGATGCCGGAAGCGGGAACCGGGGTATTGGACGAAGTCACGAGAGTAGGCTTATACAAGAAAGACGCCGACCCAATTTGAGTCGGCGTCATCTTCAAGCTGTTGGTTCGGCGCTTCCGTTTCGGCGTCGCTCTTCGCGTCTAACTCCAGAATCCCGCGAGCGCCGAGCCGTCCGGCGATTCACGCAGCTTCTCGAAGGCACGCTCGCGAATCTGTCTGATCCGCTCGCGGGTGACTCCCATCAGCGCGCCGATCTTTTCGAGCGTCATGGCGTCAGAGCCCTGCTCGAGACCGTAGTACAGATGAAGAATCTTCCGTTCGCGCGGCGTCAGGTACTTCCGGAAGACGCGATCGATGAACTCGCGCATGAGGTGGAAGTCGGTGACGTCTTCGATCTCGCCGCCATCGACGCCGGCGAAGCGTTCGCCGAGGGTGCAAGCTTCGCGATCCGAGCGATCGATCGGCGCATCGAGCGAAATCTCGGTCGCCGACATCTGCTTGGCGCTGCGAACTGCGTCGGGAGTCTCCTCCAGCAGTCGGCCGATTTCGTTGTCAGTGGGATCGCGCTTGAGAACCTGGGAGAGCACTGTCTGGGCGCGAGCCAGGCGAATCAACTGGGAGTTCTGGTTGAGCGGGATTCTCACGCTCCGTGTCTGCTCTGCCAACGCCTTCAATACTGCCTGCCGGACCCACCACACTGCGTAACTGATGAATTTGACGCCCTGATCCGGATCGAACTTTCTTACCGCTTTAAGCAATCCCTCGTTTCCGATCGCTACGAGCTCACCGAGATCGAGTCCGTGGCCCTGGTACTTCTTCACGTACGAAATAACGAATCGGAGGTTTGCGGTGACCAGCCGCTCTGCTGCTTTCTCGTCTCCCGCTTGCGCACGTCGCGCAAGTCGACGCTCTTCTTCAGCGTCGGTAATAAGCGGGAGCTTCTGGATGTCCTGGAGGTACTGGTCGAAAGCGGTGGAGGGGGAAGAACGGAAGAAACCTTTGGATCTACTTTCGCCCGTAGTCTGCATAAGCCCCTTGGTAGAGACACTATGGACGGACGTACCAGAGGTGGCGCGCCCGGCTTTCGGTGGACGCGCACGTTAATAATGGGAATGCTCAGCCGTCAACAGCCATGTTTTATGCCACAAACATGACAGCTATTTTTTGGGGTTTCTTCGGTAGAAACCCCGAGCGATCAGGCTGGAGGCGCCGGCGGATCCTTCGTTTTCGTCCTGGTCGTCGCAGTGACGATGGCGATTCCGATCAGAATGATCGCACCAACGATCACCCAGGTCTGGGAAACGCCGAGTAGAATCGCGGCGATCGCCAAGCCGATGATGAGGACGATGAATCCGATCAGATAGGTGCTGAACGAGGACATTGTTGTCTCGGGTTCGAGTCGGCGCCGAAGGACGGCAATGCTTGTACCACCTCGGACAGCTTACCGCTTAGCCAATCCGTCCCACCTGGTAGGAACCAGAGTGTCGTTGGGCGTCGCTTCAACCTCGCGCGCGACGAGGATCGCGCTGCCCCAGTGACGCCCGAAACGCGCGGCTTCTCGGCAGTCGGGATTCCAGATATCGAGCGTAGCGCCGAGAACGTTGCCGCCGGTGTCGTCCACGAGATAGCGACCCAGGTACTCGTTGCCGAGGAAGACCTCGACGTACCGCGCGAGCGGGAAAATGCGCGGGTCAGCGGCCACGATACCGTGACGGGTCTGGCGTCCGCGGCGGGTCTCGCCTTGCACGCAGTATTGCGTCAGGGAAACCGGGATGACGACGCCATCCTGAGCGCGGGCAAACTTCGAAGGAATCAGCGGCAGAATTCCTTTCTTCATCTTGATCGCTTCATGCGCAGTTGCGCGCACGACGTTGCGCGGGATCGACTCAACGCCTCTCGCGATCGGCTTGGTGACCGCAGTGGTCGCGCGAGCGACTTTAACCGTCGCCGAGGGAACTGCCTTGGCCAGAGTCGCGACGGCGCGGATCGGGGCGGTGAGCATCCCGGCTTCGCTGTGCACGCCTTCGATGTCCGCCAGGATCTGGGGCTCGAGCGGGGGCAACGAAGCGGGACTGATCTCGTTGGCGGCTTCTACCGGCGACAGCGACGGTAGCGCGATAGCGCCGGTCGCCAACAAGGCGACGGCGAGGGTGACCGCAGAGATGGTGCGAGCGATGTCCGCGCGCGAGCGCGCCGAGTTACCAGCAGCCGGCACTGTATAGGTACTGCGAGAGACATTGCTGTTTTTCATGCAAGCACCTCCCGTAGCTGATCGTTACTTACCGCAACCGTCCAACCCGATTCTTCTCCCGCCATGCTGCCAACGCGGCTAGGTAAGGCAAACCTCGTCTTACCGCCCCGCGCTTTCTTATCCGACCCCATCGCGGCGATAACCGCGTCCGACTCACAGGAGTCGGGCAAGGTCGTCGGGAGGCTGAAGGCCTGGAGGGCGGCCGTAATGACGTCCGCTGTTCCCGGTTTCGCGACCCCAATCCGTTCGGCGAGTCGCCCTTCCAACGCCATCCCTATCGCGATCGCCTCCCCATGGAGGAGCGAATAGCCGCTTACCAGCTCGATCGCGTGGCCGATGGTATGGCCAAAATTCAGAGTTTTTCGAAGGCCTTCCTCCCGTTCATCACGTGAGACAACTGCGGCCTTGATCTCAATGCTATGGACGATGGCGGCGAGCATGCTGTCACTCGTCGGACCGTCCTTCGCCAGCAGTCCTTTTGCTCCGCCGACGACCCGAGAAAGATAAGACTCGTCGGCGATTACGCCATGCTTAACAACTTCTGCAAATCCCGAGCGCATCTCGTTAAGTGGAAGCGTAGCAAGGACTTGCGGGTCTACAATAATCGCGGCTGGGGGGTGAAAAACGCCCACCAGATTCTTCCCGGCGGGGGTGTCGACCGCTGTCTTGCCACCGATGGCGGCGTCCACCATCGCCATCAAACTGGTGGGTACCTGGACGATGGGGATGCCGCGCATAAAAGTGGCTGCCACGAAGCCTGCGAGGTCGCCAACCACCCCACCCCCGAGGGCAATGACGGCGGAATCCCGGCCGAACCCCCGAACCAGCAATTGGTCGGTCAGACTACCCCAGGTATCCCGGGTCTTGTTCGACTCACCGGGGGCGATGGTCAGAACGTCGACCTTGTCCCGGTTGAACGCTTTTTTGAGCCGGGCGGCGTAGATGGGGCCGACGTTGGCGTCGGTGACGATCGCATAGCGATGGGCCGGCGCGACCTCTTTGGCGATCGCGGCAACGTGAGAAATCAGGCCGGGGGCGACCCGGATCGACGACGCGCCGAGCGCGATCCGCTGGTGAGCGGGTGGCGCCGGGGTCGGGGGAGTTTTGGCTACCAGGTTACTTCACCCGCGCCGGTAAGGACGTTGGCGAGCCGCGCCAGGGTAAAGAGCAGATCGGACAGCCGATTGAGATAGACAACCACGATCTGCGGGATCTCAACCTCGCGCTGAAGGCCGACCACCTTCCGCTCGGCGCGGCGACAAACCGTGCGGGCGACGTGAAGCATCGCGCCCTTCTTGCTGCCACCTGGGATGATGAAAGCCTTGAGCGGCTCGAGGTCGCGGTCGGAATCATCGATTGCCTGCTCGAGCTCGCTGATGCGGCGATCATCGATGTTCGCCTTGGCGAGGTGCTTGTGCATTTTGTCGAGATCGGGCGTCGCCAGAAGCGCACCGATGCTGAACAGGTCGCGCTGCATTGGAACGAGGATCTCATCGATGCGGGGCAGCGACTCGATGGCTCGAGCCATTCCGATTACTGCGTTTAGCTCATCGACATCACCGTACGCTTCGACCCTTGGATCATCTTTGGGGACTCGGCCACCGCCAAAGAGGCCTGTGTCGCCGGCGTCGCCAGTTTTTGTGTAGATCTTCATCGCGACCAAATCTATGCTGTTCGGTGCGCCGGCATTAACGCACTATTCGGTATGGCGAGTACAGACAGTAGTGGTCCGGACGACCTGGATTTGGAAGACGAATTCCCCCTGGGCGACGGGACAGCTGAAACGACGGCCAGTGTCTACTGTCCCTATTGCAACGAGACGGTAGAGATCGCGATCGATCCTGGTGGCGGACCTTCGCAAGAGTACATCGAGGACTGCGAGGTTTGTTGCCAGCCGTGGACGGTCAGTCTTCACTACAGTGGAGATGGAACGGCGCAGGTCAGTCTGACCCCTCTCGACCAATAGCGTCAGCGCTGGTTCTCGAGCCTTGGTGACGGGGTTAACCATCGGCCTACTATATATTTCGGGTAGAAATGAGTCACGAAATCGTCGACATCACCATCATCGGCGGCGGTCCGACTGGACTGTTCGCCGCTTTTTATGCCGGCATGCGGGGAGCGACGTCGCAGATCGTCGACGCGCTGCCGCAGCTGGGTGGGCAGCTGACCGCGCTGTATCCGGAGAAATACATCTTCGACGTCGGCGGATTTTCCAAGATCCTCGCCAAGGATCTGGTCAACACCCTGGTGGAGCAGGCGTCGCAATTCGGTTTCAAATCACACCTGAACCAGAACGTGGTCGCTCTCGAACAGAGTGGCGATCACTTCGTTTTGATCACTGAGAGCGATCGCTTTCCGACTCGAGCGATCGTAATTGCGGCGGGAATCGGCGCCTTTTCTCCGCGCCGGCTCCCGCAGCAGTGCGCTGAGCCGTGGTACGGTCGCGGAATTTTCGATCGTGTTGCCAACCCCGAGGAATTCCGGGGACAGCGCATCGTGATTATCGGCGGTGGCGATTCAGCGTTCGACTGGGCGCAACAGCTTCGCGATCGCGCGCAGGCGGTGACGCTGGTCCATCGCAGCGACAAGTATCGGGCGCACGGCGCGACCGTTGCCGATGTCGTCGCCGCTGCGGGCGAAGGACGCACGACCCTGTTGCCGTTTCATGAGCTTCACGACGTCCTGTCGGAGGATGATCGGCTCACCGGCGTCACGCTGCGCGACGTGAAAGCGAAGACGACCCGGGACGTCGAAGCCGATGCGATTCTGCCGATGCTTGGATTTCACAGCGACATCGGAGCGCTCGGCGAGTGGGGACTCAACTGCGACAAGGACGAGATCGTCGTCAACAGCATGATGGAGACGGGGCGGGCGGGCATTTACGCCGCGGGAGACATCACCACCTATCCGGGGAAGCTAAAGCTGATCGCGACCGGGTTTGGGGAAGCGGCGACCGCCGTCAATCAAGCCGTGCACTGGATATACCCGGAGAAAAAAGTGAATCCGGGGCACAGCTCGAACATGGCGATATTCGGACAGAAAGACGATTAGTTCGGCTCGTCGATCCGGGTTCGGCTGAGCGCGGGTGCCGGCGTTGGCGAACCGCCGGGGACAGCGGGCAGCGGGTGCTCGTCACGACTGGCGCGAATACAGAGAATCCAAGTCAGCGTCGCAGTGCCCAGGGTGACCGCGAGGTCGGCGAGGTTGAACGTCCAGAAGCGGTGCGATTGGACGCCGATGTCGATGAAGTCCACCACGCCGCGCGGCGACTTGATGCGGTCGAGCAGATTTCCGACCGCGCCGCCGCAAATGAGCGCCAGCGAAGCGATCTGCAGCCGGTCATCTCGCGGAGTCTGACGATACATATAGAGTAGCACGAACAGCGTCCCGATCGAGAGCAGCACGAACCACCAGCGCGACGATGGCCCGAGCGAGAAGCTCATCGCGCCTTCGGGGTTGTAAGCGAGGGTGAAGCGCAGGATGTCGTCGACGATGTTGTGCGGGACGTAGGCGGGCGACAGCCGATTGACCGCCAGCTTCTTGCTGATGACGTCGACGAGAACCGTCAACAGAAAGATCGTCCAGAATCTATTGGCTCTTTGCGGCATGAATCTCGTTAGGGTGTTCTGGCCTTACGGCTCTGAGCAGGGTCGCGTTTCGCTGGAACAGGGACGACTGGGCTGACCCGAAGTATTAGACAGCGCAATGTAGATTCCAGTGCACGCGGGAAAGCGGGAAGCGAACAATCCTGGGAGAGGACGCTCTGAATAAGACACCACTGCACTACCATTTGATCGGGATCGCCGGGACGGCGATGGCGTCGTTGGCGGGGCTGTTGAAAGCTGCCGGACATGAAGTGACCGGATCGGACGAGAACGTCTACCCCCCGATGTCGACGAACCTCGAGCGGATGGGAATCACCTACGCTCAGGGCTACAAGCCGGAGAACTTGTCGCCGGCACCGGACATCGTGGTAGTCGGTAACGTCATCTCGCGCGGGAATCCGGAGCTAGAGGAAGTGCTGATCCGGAAGCTGCGTTATACGTCAGCCGCTGCCACAATCAAGGAAGAGTTTATCTGGGGTCATCATTCCCTGGCGGTGGCGGGAACGCACGGCAAAACGACGACGACTTCCTTGCTGGCGTGGCTGCTCGAGTCGGCAGGACTCAATCCCAGCTTTCTGATTGGTGGTGTCGCCGAGAATTTCGGCACATCCTATCGACTTACGGGCTCACGTTACTTCGTTATTGAAGCGGACGAGTACGACACGGCGTACTTCGACAAGGGTCCGAAGATGTGGCACTACCTGCCCGACACCGCGATCGTCAACAACATCGAGTACGATCACGCCGACATCTATCGCGACGAGGAGGCGTACAAATTCGCCTTCGCGCGGTTCATAAACCTCGTTCCAAAAAACGGCGTGGTGATCGCAGGCTGGGACTCCCCGATTGTGCGCGAGCTGGCGCCGAAGTCGCCGGCGCCGGTCCAGTCCTTTGCCTACGGCGACGATTCGATCGCGCCGAAGGATTCACAAGCGCACTGGCACGCCCGTGATGTCGAGTTCGACGAAAGCGGAACTCGCTTCCGCGCGTTCAAGTCGAATGAAGAGTGGGGAAGAGTCGAGACACCACTCGCCGGCGCATTCAATGTGCGCAACGCACTGGCGGTCATCGCAGCCGCCGAATCAGTCAAAGCAGATCGCGATGGGGTGCGACAGGGCTTCAAGACGTTCGCAAGCGTGAAGCGCCGGATGGAAGTGCGCGGCGAAGCTCGCGGCGTGACGGTGATCGACGATTTCGCGCATCATCCGACGGCGATTCGTGAGACGATCGACGCAGTGCGACAGAAGTACAAAGGCCGGCGGATCGTGGCGATCTACGAGCCCCGCAGCTACACCGCACAGCGACGGGAATTCCAGGACGACTATGCACGCGCGTTCGCCGGCGCTGAAGAGATCATCTTCGCTTCGCTGTACCGGCCTGACCGCTACACGAAGGAGACGGCGCTGGATCTTGGAAAGCTCGTTCGTGATTTGAGCACCAATGGCAAAACGGCGAAGGAGCTCAAGGATGCCGACGAGATCGTGCGCGATCTCGCCCCACGTGCTCGCGAGCGCGATGTGGTGCTTATCATGTCGAACGGAGGATTCGGCGGAATCCACCAAAAGCTGCTGGACGCTCTTGGAGCTCGCTGATTGCTAGTCTGAGCTGATCTTTCGGCGCGGCACCATCGGAGTCAGTTTCGCCGACCCGGTTTTCGCGACGATTCCCAGTTTGAGGATGGTGTTCCAGTTACGCCCCGTTCCGCGGCCGAGGCGTTTCTCGAGCACGCTATGGGTCAGCTTCGAGCGACCCTGGCCATCAGGAAAATAGATGTAGGCCTGCTTTCCCTTGGCGCGTACGACTTCGCGGCCGCGAATGTCTCCCTGCAGCGCAACGATGTCGGCAACGTCCGGCTCGCTCTTCAGAAACATCACGACGAGATGTCCCGGATCCTTCTCGGCTTCTTTGCGAAAGGGATTCTGGCGGATGATGGTCTTCCACTCATCGGGAGTCCGCACGATGAAGTCGGCTTCGAGTGACAGTCGATCGAGCGCTTCGCTCTCGAGAAAACGCTCGAGCTCGGAACCCGTTCTGACTTTGCTCTCGAAGACGAGATTGCCGCTCTGCAGCACCGATCTCACGTTCTCCATGCCGAGGGCCGCCAGGAAATTTCGAAGGTCGGTCATCCCGACCTGACGATGGCCGCCGACGTTGATGCCGCGGACGAGAGCGATATGAGTCGTCAGAACTGGCTACTAGTTAGGGAAGGCGGAAAACTACTAAGTGAAAAATACCAGCCGGCAGCCGGCCGCCGTCAGCCTGCGGCCGCGAGCTAATGCGATCACCGTTCCGCTACCGGGCCTCGCTTTCCTCTTCGCGGCGGCGGCGCGCACGACGCTCGGCGGCGCCGTTTCGCTTCCAGTTTGCCGCGTCGCGTTTAGCGGTTCTATAGGGTCGCTCCCACTCGCGCAGGTGGTCCAGCAGGTAGTCGAGCGAGAAGACGTGGCGAGAGTTGTCGGCTTTGCGACGGAAAATCACGCGCGACCAGCCGCGCATTCCTGTCGGCGTATACCACTCCCCGTTCATGTGCAGCTTGTCGCCGTTGATGGCGCGGATCAGGACACGCTCGTACTGCGAGCGCGGCAGCACGCGCTCGGGGAAGAGATTGTCCCAGGTGCAAAGGCGCCCGACGTCCTCATAGCCAGCGGGCCGATCATCTAGATCGAGCAGCGACGGTGCACGGCCTTTCATCACGGATCCAATCAACCTCAGGGTGAACGGATCGGAGTAACGGCGGATGTATGGCCAGAAGTGCTTGGTGATTCGCCCGGCCATCTCCCGCAACGTCATAAAGCGGCCATCAGTGGTCGGCCACTTGTCGGCGTCGATGTCGCTGGTGAACGGGTTTTCGGGGTAGCAATCGAAGCGGGCCAGCCATCCTTTGCGCGTGGTGTGGGGCATTGGACGGAATCCCCTGATCACCGGAATGTCGGTGTCGTCGAGCGCGCCGATCTCATAACTCGGCCACCGCATCACTTCACGCACGATGCCGACAATCAGTGTCGCCGTCGCAATCATCAGCGGCGCGTCGGGTGTGAAGTCGGCGGTGATCTCGATACGGTCACCGCGCGGACGCACCCCGATTCCAGTCGAACGGCGGTTCGCGGCCAGCAGCATCACCGGAATCGGCAGGATATGCGAGAGCAGGTAAGCGAGCTGCTCGACGGTGCGTGTCGTCCCCTGCTCATACTTCGGCAGCTCAAAGGAGATGTTGTAGTGGGTGCTGAAACCGGCGAGCTGGACGTCGGTGTCGTGTGCCTGCTCCCACGCGTCGAGCTCCTGGCGCACGAACAGAATCGCTTCCCACAGTGATCGGCCGGCGCGCGCAGCGCAGCCGCGCTCGATCTCTATCACCGGGGTGGCGACTTCGATGACGCCGGTATCGAAATAGACAGCACCCCCGGTCGGCAGATGATACGAGCGGCCTTTGCGGTGCATCATCTTCTCGCGAATGATCTTGCGTGGGCTGCCGAAGAGATCCTCAGGCTTCACCTGCACGCCATCCTGGATCACTGCGAATTCGGCTTCCATGCCGATCGCGGCGAGCTGGATGCGCTCGTGCGTCGATGATTTGTTTTCCGGCCCTTTCTTCTTCTTCAGCTCCGCCATTCTTCCTTCTTGCTCCAAATGCTCCAATCTTTTTGACTCTTTCTCGCGACGATTGCGTCAACTTTTGACGTCCCTCGGCACTGAGATCACGTATCCCAGGTCGAGGTGTAGATGATCCTCCGCGTAGCCGGTCGGTGTTCCGTAGGGACGCGTCCAAACGCCAGGTAGCGTCTCCCGCGCGATCAGGCTGAAGCGCTCGATCGCACTCCGGTTGTCCAGGTACGCATCGCCAATTCGGTAAATATTGGCGGCGGTTCCCCAGGCATGCGGAGTGGCGTTCTTCGAGAACCGATGGGACGGCGACCGATAGCCGCCATTAGCTGAAATGTGAACCAGCGTCCCAACAGCCTCCCGGAACCTTTCCAGGCACACGGCAAGGAGGGTTATTGCGCACGGAACGTACCGGGGGAATGTTCGCAAAGGAGCGGCTTCCCGGACGTCTACCTGGATGAATTCCCAGAGCAGGAAGTGCGTGGAAAGCTCTACCTTCATCGCCGAATCCCAGGACGGTACCTCGTAAAAATATCGGGGTAGCTGCCGGGAGAAGCCCGTACCGTCCTTCCATTCTTCGCCTGGCCTCAGGGCTTTACGGTATTCCGGCGGCAGAGTCAGGCCGTCAACCACCCGAAGGGGGAAGTTGGGCGACTCGTGCCTGGCCTCGGCGAAGCTCGAAGAAGCGCTCATTCGTCGGGTGGACCCTTGGTCAGGGCCTCATAGATCGCGTGTGAGATGGTGGCGATTGTCCGCGATCGGCCCGAGGTATTCGGATCCCATTCCGTAAGAATCACCAGCGCGTAAGGTTTGCGCTTCGGCAGGTAGACAACCCCGGCGTCGTGGGCGACGGTGGAAATCTCCCCGGTTTTGTGCGCGACCCGGGTTCCTTTTGGCAGGCGCGCCGGAATTCCCTGGTTGAACTCCTGGCCGTGCATGATGTCCATCATCCGGCGAGACAGCGCCGGCGAGAACGCTTTTCCCGCCGCCAGCATCACCAGGATTCTTAGCAGTCCATTCGCGGTGACGCGGTTGTTGATGCCTTTCTCGAACGCCAGCTCGTCCTCGACGCCGCGTTTGAGATCGATGCCCTCGTCGAGATGGAGCTCGTGCAGCGCCTCATTGACCGACTGCGGTCCAATCACGCCGAGCACGAGGTTGGTGGCGAGGTTGCTCGAAGTCGTGATCATATGGTAAGCGAGCTCGTCGACGCGCATCATCTTGCCGATGGCATTGTGCACCGCTGAGTTCGCATCGCGACCGGACTCGACGCGAAACGGAATGTCTTCGACGACGCTGAGGAAGCGGTTGCGGACGTGGACGCGTGAGTGAGGCAGCAGGTCGCCGCGATCGATGGCTGCAAAAACACCGAGCAGAATCGGAACCTTGATGGTACTGGCAGCGTGGAACCAGCGGTCATCGTGGAAGTGCAGCTCGAAGCCGGTCTCGAAATCATGAAGAGCGACGGCAATCGCTTTTGCGCCCGACTCCATGGCGATCTTTTCGATCTGCTTCTTGAGTGCAGACTCACTGGGGGCGGGCGCGGCTGCGTTCACGCCGGCTGAAGGTGCCGGAGATGTTGTTTCCTTGCTGGTCATCTACCGCTTAAGAATACGCTACGCGCGGGTCAGCTTTGGCGTAGGCGAGATCGGTGAGGAGGTTCACCATCACGAACACAACGCTGAGAAAGAGCACCGACCCCTGAATTGCGGGCAAGTCTCGTCGAGTGATGGCGTTGACAACATAGCGGCCGAGTCCGGGCCAGCTGAAAATCGTTTCAGTGAGAATGCTGCCCGTGAGATAGTATCCGAAATCGAGGCCAAGTACCGTGATTATCGGAATCAGTGCATTGCGGAGCGCGTGACGCACGATGACGGCGCGCTCCTTCAGTCCTTTCGCGCGCGCGGTGCGCACGTAATCGCCGCCCAGTACGTCGAGCATCGCCGACCGGGTAACTCGCGCGAGGAATGCAATCGAGCGCGATCCAAGTGCGAACGCGGGAAGAATCAGATACTTGATTCCACCGTAACCCGAAGGTGGCAACCAGCGCAGCATTACCGCGAAGATCAAAATCAGAATCAGCCCAACCCAGTACACCGGGAAAGAAATTCCGAGATAAGCGACGCCGAGTCCAAGCCGGTCGAACCACCCACCGGGCGCGCGAGCGCTGAGCACGCCGAGGGTGATGCCGAGGATTGAGGCGAGCAGCATCGCCGAACCGGCGAGGAGCAGAGTCTTCGGAAACCGCTCGAGGATGTCGCGAATTATCGGGCGCTGAGTGATGTACGAGTTTCCGAGATCACCACGCACGACGCCGCCGGCGTAGAGCGCGAACTGTTTCAGTCGTGGCTCGTCGAGGTGCAGATCTTTTCTCAACCGCGCGATCGTCGCCGAATCGGCGCGCTCGCCGACCATCTCGGTTACCGGATCACCCGGTGCGACATTGAGCAAAAGGAAAGTGACTACCAGCACCCCGAACAGCGTCGGGATGGCGAGTAGAAGTCGGCGAACGATGAATGCGAGCACGCCCTACTTTCTGATCGTCACGTCGGTCCACCGCTGACCGCTGAAGACTGCCGGCACTGTGAAGCCGTGAATCCACGGCTGGACGGCGTACATGTCTTTATAGAAAAACAGGTATGCCATGGGTGCATCGGCGAATTGAAGCGCATCGGCCTGGCTGTAGAGTGCGTTGCGCTTGGATTCGTCCTGCTCGTGGTGCGCCTGGTCGATGAGGGCATCGAACTTGGCATTCGAGTAGAAGGAGACGTTCCCACCAGCTCCCTTGTTCTTGCTGTGCAGCAACGGGAACAGGAAGTTCTCGGCGTCGGGATAATCTGCCCACCATTCCTTGACGTAGAGATCGGCGGCGCCTTTGCGCGCTGCTTCGCGAACTGATGATGCGTCGCGCTGGACGATCTTCGCGCGAATGCCTGCTTCGGCAAGATTGGCCTGAATTGCCTGAGACAGGCGTGGCGACTGGTCGGTCGTCGCAGCCCAGAGCTCGACGTCGATGCCGTTCGGGTGACCGGCGGCGGCGAGTAATTGCTTGGCTTTGGCGACGTCATGCCCGTATGGCTTACGGCTATTGTCGTAACCGGCGAGCGTCGGCGGAATGACGCCGTTGGCGACGGTCCCGCGCCCGGCCATCACCGCGCTGAGGATGGTGTTGACATCGATTGCATAGTTCAGCGCCTGGCGAACTCGGACATCGCTGAGCGGGCCACGAGTGGTATTGATAGCGACGTACCAGAATCGGAGTGCCGGCGCGGACTGCAGCAGCTTGCTCTTGTCGGGGTCAGCTTGCCACGACTTGCCGGTTTCATCAGGCACAGTCAGCACGTCGACATTGCCGGCCTCGAACTCCGCGGTGGCGGTGCTCATCTCCGGGATGATGCGCGCCATCAGCGAGTCGCTCTTGGGTGGTCCGTCGAAGTAGTTCGGATTCTTTGCGAACTTGAGGTAATCGTCATGCTTCCATTCCACGAACTTCCACGGACCGGTGCCGTTTGGTTTCTGACCGAGATCCGCGGCGCCGTTGGGCGCGACCATGGACGCGACGGGCATCGCCAGCAATTTCGGGAAGATTGCCAGCGGTTCCTTGAGGGTGATGACTACCGTCGAATCGTTGGTCGCCGTGACTCCGATTTGCGAGCCGGCCTTGCCGGCCGCGTAGTCCTCGGCGCCTTTGATCGGATATAGTGGCCAACCACGCCCGCCCTTCGTCTTAGGATCGAGGACACGCTGGAAGGTGAAGATGACGTTTTTGGCGTCGAACGGCTGGCCATCGTGGAACTTCACACCGGTGCGCAGATGGAAAGTGTAGGTGAGGCCATCTGTGCTCACCTCCCATGACTTGGCGAGACCGGGGACGACTTTCGCGTCGGGTGTAAACCGGGTCAGACCGTCAAAGACATACGCGACTGCGCGGCCTGTTGGAACGTCCGTGCTGAGTGCCGGATCCATCGATCGCGGGTCGTAAGTGTCGCGCGAATCGATGAGCGTTTTGCGTTGAGGAGCTGATGATTCACTACCACCGCCACCACAGCTGAGAAGTGCGGGTATTACGAAGAGGATTAGTCGCCGCATGGTGTGCTCTGACGGTTGACATGAAGGGGCGAAATACGATTACTTTCGCGCACCCGAAAAGGCCTCATCGTGAGCGCAGAATACTATTATCGCCGCCAACTCGGCGCCAAGGATCTGCTGCCGGCAGTTGGTGTCGGCGTCGCCACGGGTCTGGCCGCCTTCTACATTGTGCAACTCTTAATCCAGCGCACGCCTCTGGTGCCGCAAGGCGATTTGCCACGGGCGCCGACCTCGCCGCCGCGCAGAATGCTGGGCGATCGGACCGAGCCGGAGACCGAGACCCACTACGCGCGAGAGCTGCCACCGGGTCAACCACCGGGCGCGCGCGCACTAAAAGGGTGAAGCTGACCCGGGTTCGACTCGGGCTTTTCACCGCATTCGCTTTCCTCGCAGCGACTCCGCTCGTCAGCGCGCGCGCTCAGGACATCGAGTGCGAGCGCGGAGACCTGGAGGTAATGCAGCTCAATTTCGAGGGCAATCGTGCGTTGTCCGACGCTGAGCTCGCGCGGGCGATTGTAACGACGCCATCGTCGTGGGCGCGTCGATTTCTGCACTTGCCGTTCACCACCAAGCACTGCCTCGACCGCATCGAGTTCCCGAACGACAGAGCCCGGCTGATCATTCTGTATCGGCGCCGTGGGTTTCCAAAGGTGAAAGTCGATACGGCGGTGAAGGTGCTGGCGCCGGGCGCCGTAGCGGTGACTTTCACGATCAACGAAGGGCCGCCGATGATTCTTCGCGGCTTCGGCGTGCACGGACTCGACTCAGTCCCTGAAGGACCGCGGCTGTTGCGATCGATCCGAATACGCGAAGGAATGCGCTTCGATCGCACGATGATGGACACCGTTGCCAACAGCATTCGGGAGCGATTACACAACAGCGGATATCCGCGAGCTGTCGCCGAAAACCATTTCATCGTCAACGACAGCTCATTGAGCGGATGGGACACGCTGGTGGTGTCGACGGGTCCGCGAACGAAAATCGGTGCGATCAAGATCGACGTGACGCCGCTCGATTCGGCGAAAGGGCAGCAGATACCTTCGCGCATCGTCCGGAAGATCATGGGTCTGGATTCCGGACAGCTGTACCGGGAGAGTGAGATTCTCGATGCGCAGCGAGCGATTTACCAGACCGAAGCTTACCAGCACGTCTCGATTGCGCCGGACAGCGCTTCGGATTCACTGGTGACACTAAACGTGAATCTGGCGGAAGCGCCGATGCACGCGGCGCGAGTCGGAGCCGGCTACGGCACGCTCGATTGCTTCCGACTTACCGGCGAGTACACCGACTACAATTTCCTGAACGGCGCGCGACGACTCGAGATCAACACGCGATTGTCGAAGATCGGAATTGGACGGCCGCTGGACTGGGAGCCCAACCTGTGTCCGGCCGCCAAGAAGGATGTGTTCAGCAATCGATCCAACTACTACGCCGGTGCGACGCTGCGACAGCCGGTATTTCTTGGATTGCGCACGGTCCCAACGCTGACGATCTACACTCAGCGGGTATCGGAATACAACGCGTATTTGCGCACGACAGCGGTCGGTGGTGCTGCTTCGCTGGTTTGGCGCAGTCTCACGCGCACGCCGGTTAACCTGACCTACTCGATGGATCTGGGTCGTACCGAGGCGCAGCCGGCGCTGTTCTGCGCGGTGTTCAATCTGTGCGAAGCCGCCGAGCGCGAGAGGATCGAGCGGACACAGCAGCTGGCGATTCTGAGTCTGGCGATCACGCGTGACAACTCTAACAATCTGCTTTCCCCAACGCGCGGCTCGATTATCCGTCTCGAGGCCCGTCATTCGTCGCCGGCGATCCTCTCGAACAAGGATCTCCAATTCAACAAGCTTGTCGGTGACGCATCGCGTTATATCGCCGTCGGCAGCTCAGTAATCGCGATGCGGATCCGCGGTGGATCGGTCTTTGGCCGCAACGTTCAATCAGCGACGGGATTTATCCCACCGCAGGAAAGGCTTTATGCCGGCGGTCCGACGACGGTGAGAGGTTTTTCTCAAAATGAGCTAGGGTCGCTGATCTACATCTCGGGAACGCAGAGACCTGTTTTTTTCGATAGCGCCGGGGTTATTGACACTGTTCTCGCCCAGGCAACCGAGGACACCCTTGGTCCCCGTCGAATAGTACCAGTTGGGGGTAACTCACTGGTGGTAGGAAATCTGGAGCTCAGGATGCGGAGTCCTTTTCTGCCCGAGCTGCTCCAATGGACCCTGTTCACCGACGCCGGCGAGGTCTGGAACCGGGGTACCGGCCAGCTAAAGCAAGTGAAGCTCAAAGTCACGCCGGGAATTCAACTTACGGCGTTCTCTCCGGTGGGACCTGTGCGTCTTGCAATAGGGTATAATCCGTACCAGCGACCAAAGGGGCCGATCTACTTCGAGGGCACCAACTTGGGTGGGGAGCTTTTGTGCGTAAGTCCGGGAAATTTCATCAAAACACACCTCACCTACGACAACCAAACGCCGCCGAATATCGTTGGGATAAGTCAGGAGCCCGAAGCCTGCCCTTCGACGTATCAACCGCCGAAGGACAACAGTCTTCGTAGCAAGCTCACCTTCAGCTTCGCCATCGGTCAGGCTTTCTAATTCTGAATGACACGTCGTCTCCGCATTGCGATCGGCAGCGCGATCATCCTGTTCGGGCTGATCATGATCGTCGTGCTCGCGTTCATCGGTGTCACGCATACGAGCGTGGGCCAGGAGCGCGTGCGGAGCATGATCGCAACACTGCTCGAAGGTAAAGTCAAAGGCAAGGTTTACCTCGGGCACCTGAGCGGCGGCCTGGTTGGCGGGGTTACGATCGACTCGGTCGAGATTCGCGACGACGAAGATTCCGTCTTCTTCGCGTCGGGACCGATCACGGTCGCATACGACCCGCGCGATCTGCTGGATCGCCGCATCCTGTTCAGCCGAGTCGAGGCGCAGCGCCCGTACGTGCACCTGCGCCAGCACGCGAACGGTGAGTGGAATTTCCGCCGCATCTTCCCGGCGAGCGTGGAAAAGCAGCAACGAAACCAGCGCGGGTTTGGACAGTATATCGTTGCTGACACATCGATCGTGCGTGACGCGCGCATGGTCCTGACGATTCCGTGGCATTTGTCCGATACGCTGCGTGGTTACCAGCGTGACAGTGCGCTGCGTTATGAGCTAACGCGCAAGGATCACGAGATCCACAAGACCCGCGAAGGGTACGCGCGCACCTGGCGATGGAGCGACATCGACGCCGACCTCGGCTACGCTCGCATTGCCGACCCCGACACAGTCGGTCGATTGATTCGCATTCGGAACGTCAGCCTCGTCGAGACGGATCCGCCATTCAAGTTCCGCAACGTCGCCGGGACTTTCCTGAATCTTGGTGACTCGGTATTCATCGACGCCGACCATTTCGATCTGCCCGGTTCTACCGGTCGCGCCCACGGCAGCGTGGTGTGGGGCAGCGATTTGCCGGTTCGCTACTACATCCATGTAGTAGGCGACTCAGTCTCACTCGCCGACGTGGCGTGGGTTTACCCGACGCTTCCGACTACGGGCAGTGGCAAGATGGAGCTGGACATCCGCAGCCAGCGAAATCCCAAGTACCTCGACTACATCATCAGCAACATGGATGTGCGGTCGACGCGCTCGCACCTGCTCGGCAACATGACGTTCGGCACAGGTGGCAGCGTGCTGGCGGTGAAGAACGTCGAGCTGCAGGCGGCGCCGGTGAACTTCGACCTGCTGCGCACTTTGAACGGCAAGCCATTTCCGTACAACTGGCAGGGGAATATCACCGGTACCGTCCGTGCATCCGGCGGTCCGCTCAATCATTTCAAGGTTGAAGAGTCGGCGCTTATCTTCGACGATGCGAACGTACCGGGCGCGGAGACCGAAGCGCGCGGCAATGGTGAGCTCGACATTCTGTTTCCGGCGTTCACTGCGTTTCACGGATTCAACGTCGACGTCGCCACCCTCGATCTGCGGACACTCCAGTATCTGAATCCGCAGTTCCCTCGCATCAAAGGCACGGTTTCGGGAACAGCGACGCTGGATTCGTCATGGTTGGACGTTCGGTTCAGCAACGCCAGCCTGTTCCACCACGACGGCAACCTGCCCGTCTCGCACGCGACAGGAAACGGCCGGATCACGTGGGGGGACAAATATCTCACTTACGATCTGAATCTCCACGCCGAACCGCTGTCGTTCACTGCGCTGGTGCACTCGTATCCATTGCTGCCGTTGCGCGGCAGCTATCAGGGACCGGTGCAGGTGAAGGGACAATCGCCCGGCCTCCTCGTGAACACGGTGCTGACTGGGCCGGCCGGACAGTTCGCATACAACGGTCTCATCGACGCGGATCCGTTGGTCTACGGCGCGCGTGGGCGAGCGACATCGACATCGCTCGATTTACGCACGCTGATGGAGAACGATCAGCTGCCGCACACTCAGCTTACCGGGCGCTACGATCTGGATCTGCACGGCGCCGACCTTCCATCACTGGCGGGCAGCGCAGTGGCGCAAATCGAGAAGTCGACACTCGGCGGATTCGGCGTCGATCCATCGGTGGCGCGGCTTCACTTTGCTGATGGAGTGGCGACTGTCGACACACTCGCGCTCAACGCGTCCGGCCTGCAAGCGAGCGCATCTGGCACCTTCGCGCTGACGGGAACGCACCAGGGTTCCCTGAAATTCTCGGCGGAGATGGATTCGCTATCCCGACTGAGGGCACTGGTTCCGGCGCTGGCGAACAATGCTCAGCTCGATTCGCTTCGTGGCAGCGGCCAGCTCACCGGCGAGCTATCGGGCAGCATCGAGCATCTCGCGCTCAACGGACTCATACACGCCAACGATGTGAGCTTCGGCCGGCAGAGCGTCGAGAGCATTCGCGGTACGCTGCTTCTCGCCGATATCACCAAGCAGCCGACCGGGTCATTCTTGTTTGGCGCAGATACAGTGGCGTTAGGCCCGGTTGGATTCAACAGCATGCGAGCGACGGTCGCGCTGACTTCGCCAACGTCCGGTCACTTCAGCGCATCGATGTTGAGTCAGAGCGGCGTGCAGACGCAGCTCGCCGGCAACATCACGCGCAGCAAGGACACGACGATCGTGCGTCTCGACAGCGCGGCGGTAGACGTCGATGCCGACAACAAGTACCGGCTGCAGTCGCCGAGCAGGGCGGTGTTGTCGAAAGGGTTTCTTTCGCTCGATTCGCTGATTCTGCAGCACAGCAGCAATGCGAAGCTGATCGTGCAGAACCTTCGCTTCACCGGCGACTCGATCAACGGACACGTTCGTACGGATAGCGTCGACATGCGTCTCTTCCGCGCCTTCGTACCGGGTCTGGTTGACGCGCGCGGCGCGATCGTCGCGGACGTCGATGTGCGAGGAGCGGTGAAGCAGCCGCGGCTGTATGGCCAGATCACGCTGCCGGATGGAACGGCCGCGTTCTCCAATCTCGGCACGCGATTCAATCACATCCGCGCCAACATCGCGCTCGACGGTGATTCAGTCCACATCAAGCAGCTGTCGGCGGAGACCAACAAGGATCGTCGCGGATCAGCGAACGTGACGGGCTCGGTCAGCTTCGAGCACTACGACAATCCGTCGTTCTCGATCGTCGCTAACGCATCGAACTTCCACGCCATCGACAAGCCCGGACTAGCCGCGCTCGACATCTCCACCGGGCCGCCGGTAACGCTCAGCGGTTCGACTCAGGACGCGGTAATGCACGGCGCGGTTCGTGTCGAGCGCGGATCGATCTACATCCCGGAAGTCGTCAAGAAGAACGTCGTCGACTTGAGCGATCCCGATTTGCAGGAGACTGTCGACACGCTCCTGTCGCAGAATCGCGAAGTGATGCCGCGTGCGCCGAAAGCGGTGGCGCGGAATCTCCGACTGGAGGACGTGAACGTCGACATCGGGCCGGACGTCTGGCTGCGTTCATCGGAAGCCAACATCAAACTTGGCGGATCGCTGAACGTGACGATGGCACCAAGCGGGCCTGGCCAGCCGCCGCAGCTGGCGTTGCAGGGAACACTGAGCGCGGACAAGGGGACCTATCGACTGAATCTGGTCGACCCGTTCGTCCAGCCAACCTTCGACGTCCAACGCGGAACACTGACGTTCTTTGGCGATACGCAGCTGAATCCGCTGCTCGACATCGCCGCTATTCACACCGTTCGTCAGCCCAGGATTCAAACCGCGAACGGTCGTGACGTCCGCGTAGAGGTGGACATCACCGGGACGCTCGCGCGCCCGTCGCTCGCGCTCAAGAATCCGGACAACCTGCCGTTGTCGGAGAGCGACTTGCTCAGTTATCTGGTGACCGGAGAACCGGCAGTCGGTCTCGACAACACCGGCAATCAGGTCGCGGCGCTCGGCGTTCGCACCGCCGCCAACCTCCTGGTAAGCGCGTTACCGCGGAACGTCGTCGACTATCTCGAAATCCAGACAGCGGCACCGGGCACGGATCCGAACCAGACGACATCACAGTCACAGTACTACGGGTTGTTGAACACGCGCGCCGTACTCGGCAAGCAGGTTGGCAGCAAGTGGTTCGTTGGCTTGAGCACTGGACTATGTTTCACGAACTCCAGTCTTTTCAAGGAGAATCTCGGCCTGCAGCTCGAGTACAGAATCAGTCCGGTGCTTAGTGCACAGGCCGCGATCGAGCCTGGTTCGAGCGCTCGATGCGATCCGACCGGTCAGAAAACGGTGATCCCGCCAAACCAGACACCATCGCAGCTCGGCTTCGACCTCTTCCGCAACTGGCGTTTCTAAACGACGGTTGATTCGTCAGTTAACAAGTTTCGGGAAATCTCGGGGCTAACAGCAGCAGTCTGCAATTTCGAGTGTGATGGCTAATAACCTGCGCGAAAAAGATTCGATGGTTTGCCGCTCCTGCGGAAATGAGGAGCGCGCATCCGAAGGCTATCCGTGTACCGACTGCGGAACGTTCATCTGCGTCATCTGCAGTTTTCGCGGGGTCACGCTCTGTAAATCATGCGTACAGAAACGTCCCGAGCCACCTCTGACAGTGCCGCAGAAGCCCGACTGGCCGGAGCATTGAGCGAGAGTGTAACCGCCATCGCGGCGATCGCACCAATGTTGTGCGAGCCGGATGTGAAAACGACTCAAGTCTCCCAGCTGCTGCACGGCCACATCGCTCACGTTATCGAGCGTCGTGGACTGTGGCTGAACGTCCAGGGTGCCGACGGTTATTCGGGCTGGGTGCATCAGGGCTACGTCGTCATTGTGCCCGAGCCGGTTCCACCACTGGAAGACACCGGTTGGAACGATCGGCGACCCCTGTCGCTCGGCTGCACCGTTCGCGATGAGCACGGCGCAACGCGCAAACTTCCGCTCGGCGCACTGATCACCGAGGGGCAGGAACGATTCGGTGGACTGGCGATGACGTATGAGGAGCGTCGCCATTCATTCCCGCCGGCCGCCGACTCGATCACCGCTTCAGCGATGACTTTCTTCGAGGGCACATCTTACGAGTGGGGCGGAGTCACGCCCTGGGGATGTGATTGCTCAGGATTGGTGTCCAGCTCGTTTCATCTGCACGGAGTGAACGTTCCGCGAGATGCGTGGATGCAGGCGATGACCGGCATCCCGGTGGAATCGATGAATCAGCTCGAGCCGGCTGATTTGCTGTTCTTCTCGGACGAGCCCGACGGCAAGATCACGCACGTTGCAATCTCGCTCGGCGGTACGCGCGTTGTTCATCTCGCGCTTGGCCGGGGAGGCTACGCGGTCGACGATTTGGTCTCCGGCGACGAGTACACCGATCTGCTTATGAAGAGATATCGGTTAGCTCGCCGGATTCTCGTAGACTGAGCGGTTGGCCGCAGGCTAGGAAACGAGGCCGTTCGGTGTGCCCGACATGATCGGCGCCTGGATTGGCCCATTCACGAATAGCCTCGCCGACGCGGTCGGTTTGCCGTCGAGTGTCACCTGCATCTTGTATTGACCCGCGGAATTCAGTGGGAGATCGACGACGGCGATGATCGGAAGATCGACCTCGAACTCGGGGTTCGGCGCCGGCGCGACGTTCATCTCACCTGACGAAGACCACAGCTCCTCATCGCGCGGACTCAGCCAGCGGAAGGTCAGCTTGTGGGTGCCGACGTCACTGCCATCGGCTTTCACGCGCACGATGAAGTGCGTGCGCGGATGAATCGTCGGTAATCCCGCGACCTGCACGGCATCGAAAACGCCGAGCACGTTGAGCTTTCCTTCCTGGGAAAGGTTGGCGGCGTCGGCAAAAACGGCGAATGAGATGTGCATCACGCAAAGTAGCCGCGCTGTGGCTTCACGGGCTAGCTAGTTTTCGGCGATGGCAGAATCAATCAGTCAGCCGATCGCGGTCTCCCAATCTTCGTCGCAGCCGGGGTTTGGCTTGACGGATGTGCTGCTATTCGCGATGGCAGTAATCTGGGGATCGAATTTCGTGGTCGTGAAATATGCGACGCGAATCTTCAGCCCTGTCGCGTTCACCGGTCTGCGCGTTGGTACGGTCGCGGTCTTCATGATTCTGTTCGCGCTGATGCGCCGAACGGGAACCGGAGCGCGCGCAACATCCCGCAGAGCGCAGACTGATTCGTTGGGTCGCGGTGTCATTACCCGGTTGTTGTTGCTCGGTGTGCTCGGCAATGGGCTCTATCAGCTCTTTTTTGTACTCGGTGTCGCGCGCACGCGAGCCGGAAATGCGGCGCTCATCGTCGGAGCAGCGCCCGCGTTCATCGCGCTGGCCGCGAGAGCGAAAGGACTCGAAAAAATCCAGCGAATGACAGCGCTCGGAATCGTGCTGTCGGTGGTCGGTGTCGGCCTTGTCATCGCGGGCAGCGCGAACTCCGGCAAAGGACAAACGACTCTGCTCGGATCGGTGCTCGTGTTCCTCGGCGTGGTGTGCTGGACGTTCTACACTATCTACCTCCAGCCGTACACCAAGCGCGTCGATGCGATTACACTCTCGGCGCTCACCTTGATCGGCGGCTCGGTGCCACTGTTGATTGCATCCGGCGCGGCGATCGTCGCGACTGATTGGGCGCGAATCGGCATCGGTGGCTGGCTGGCGCTGCTCTACTCGAGCATCGTCTCGATGGGTATCGCATATCTGTTCTATTATCGTGGATTGAGAGTGCTGGGACCGACGCGTACCGCCGTCTATTCGAACCTGCAACCGATCATCGCGCTGCTTGTCGCGTGGCCGCTGCTCGGCGAGAATCCGACGATCTTTCAGGGGATCGGGGCAGCGACCATCGTTGCCGGTGTTTTCATGACTCGCTCATGAGACTCGTTCTGTTCGACATCGACGGAACGCTGCTCAATTCAGGAGGAATGGGCCGCGCGGCAATGCAGAAGGCGCTTGGCCAGATCTTCGGATCGCCCGGAAATCCTTCCTATCGATACGACGGCAAAACAGACAAGCAAATCGTACGCGAAGTGATGCGGATGGAAGGACATTCCGATGAGCACATTGATTCGCGCATGGAAAAGCTCGTCTCCGTCTACCTCGATGGTCTCCGTGAAGGAGCGGCTAGCGGGAAGTTCAACATTCGTCCGCTGGACGGCATCCCGGAGATTCTCGACGCGCTGGACAATCGGGACGACGTCATCCTCGGACTACTTACAGGAAATGTCGAACCTGGTGCGCGGATCAAGCTGACCGCGGCGGGCATCGATCCGGACCGCTTTAAGATCAACGCCTTCGGATCTGATCACGAGCATCGGCCGGAGCTGCCGGGGATTGCTCGCCGTCGTGCGGGAGAAACTCTCGGACTCGATATCGCGGGCGAACGGCTCGTCGTGATCGGCGACACGCCGGCCGACATCGAATGTGGCAGATCGCTCGGCGCCAAGGCGATCGGAGTCGCCAGCGGCCACTACACGGTCGAACAACTTCAGGCGCATCGGCCGTACGCGGTTTTTGCTTCGCTCCGCGATACACCGAAAGTGCTCGAAGCAATTCTCAATGCGTGAGGTCGAGCTCAAGGCAGTCGTCGACGACGTCGCGCAGCGACGTCGCAACCTCGAGAGTGCGGGCGCAAAACTGTCGTTTGAGGGGAGAATCTCCGATCGGCGCTACGATTTCGCGTCCGGCGATCTCTCATCGCGGGACGAAGTGGTGAGAATGCGGACATACATCAGCAAAGCGACGACGAAAACCTATCTCGACTGGAAAGGTCCGACGGAATTCCGCGACGTCTACAAAGTGCGCGAAGAGATTACGACTCCGGTGGACGATGCCGCCGTCCTCGATACCATCCTGCGTAAGCTGGGTCTCGAAGTTGTCGCAGAGATCGATCGCGAGATCGCGCAGTACGAGCTGAGTGGGGCGACGATCAGGTTCGAGATTTATCCGCGAATGGACAATCTCGTCGAAGTCGAAGGCGAGCCCGCCGCAATCGAGTCGGCAATCGAGTCGATCGGAATCCCGCGGGGGACTTTCAGCAACCGGCGGCTGGCTGATTTCGTGATGGATTTCGAGCGAAGAACGGGGGTCCAGGCGGCAATCTCGAATAAGAATTGGGAACCGTCGGTCTAAGTACCAGCGCCAATTGCTTATACGCGGTATCCAGATAGATTCACTCGGCAATGAATTGGAGATTGATGCGGAGGATCGGTGTCTCGATCCTTTCGCTTTTTGCGGCTAGCGGTGTCGCCGCCCAGGAAAATCCAGCAAAGCGGTTAGCGAGCATCGTCGGCGTCGCCGTTGAAGAATACGCGAAAGCCGTCGACGAAAACGGCAAGCTGATCTCGAAAGACGAGTTCGACGAGACGACCGGGTTTCTAAGCGACGCGCGACCGATCGCGAACCGACTTAACAGCTACAGCGCGCCGATGGCGCAGGCGCTCCTCGACAGCCTCATCGCCGTCGTCCGCGATCGCAAACCACCAGCTGCTGCTCGCGAGCTCCATTCGCGGTTTCTCAATGCACTCGGCACCGCTGGGGCAATGGACCTCCCGCGAGCGCCACTCGACACAATCGAAGGCCATCGACTTTTCGCCGCGAGCTGCGCGTCGTGTCACGGGATGGCGGGAGCGGGCGACGGACCAAACGCCCACACACTCAGCACCGCGCCACCCGCCATCGGGGTGAGAGCGCAGACACCGGAACTGACACCGACCCTTGCCTACAACGTCATCTCGGTCGGAGTGCGCGGCACAGCGATGCCGGCATTCGCGGGGACGCTGACTCCCCAGCAGCGCTGGAATATCATCAACTACGTCTATTCGCTGCGTCAGGAAAAACTCAATCTTCCCGTCGCGCGCGCTGATGCGACCGCGATTCCAGGCGACACCGCGTCGCCAGTGATTATGGCGCTTCTCGACAGCGCGCTCGATTTCGCGCGCAGCGGCAAGACCGCCGAAGCCGGAGATCGGGCATTCGACGCATACATCGCTTTCGAGCCTCTCGAGACGACCGCGCGCGCAAAGAAGCCTGGACTCGTCTCGACGATGGAAAAGCACTTCGCCGATTTCAAAGGCGCGGTGCGCCGTAGTGACATTGAAGCTGCGAAACATTCGCGAGATGCCATCGCTGACGGTTTGCCCTCGGTCATCGATCTCACCCAGACTCCGTCGAGCGGATGGGAAGCTTTCTTTCAGTCGCTGCTCATCATCCTGCGCGAAGGATTCGAGGCAATTCTCGTTTTGGGCGCCGTCGTCGCGTTCCTGATCAAGATGGGTCATCGCGAGCGTCTGCATTCGATCTGGGTTGGACTCACACTCGGCGTCGTTGCGAGTCTCCTCACAGCAGTGGTTCTCAAGACGTTGCTCGCCGCAATGCCAGCCAGCCGAGAGATCGTCGAGGCGACGACGATGCTGATCGCGGTCGTGGTGCTATTCTCGGTGAGCTACTGGCTGATTTCCAAAGTGGAAGCTGCGAAGTGGCAGAAGTTCATTCGCGAAAAGGTGACCAGCGCGCTGGAGCACGGCGGTGGCAAGGCACTGGCGCTGGTCGCGTTCCTGGCTGTGTATCGCGAGGGAGCGGAGACGGCGCTCTTCTATCAGGCGCTGTTCAATGAAGGTCCGAACGTCGGGGTTCCGCTGGCGCTCGGTATCCTCGTCGGCTTCGGCATTCTGGCGATCATCTTCACGCTCTTCTATCGCTACGGCGTAAAGATTCCGATGCGACCGTTTTTCACGGTTACCAGTCTGCTGCTTTACTACATGGCGTTCGTGTTCATGGGGAAAGGAATTCGAGAGCTGCAGGAAGGGAACATCATGCCGATCACCGTCATTCCGCACGGCCCGCACGTGGAGGCGATGGGGATTTATCCGAGCGTGCAGACGCTTACCGGCCAGGCGATTCTGGTGATACTTCTCGTGTTCGCGACCGTCAAAACTTTTTGGCCAGGTCACAAGACCGAGGGCGAAACCGCGGAGGCGTAGCATTTGCCGCATGCCCACGGTGCAGCTGATTGCAGGAGGAAGTAACGATGGCCAATTCCGCTTCACCAGTCGCAGAATCCGAGCACGGCATCCGGCCAAGTGGGTATCGACTGCCGGAAGCGACACATCTCGGTCGTGTGCGACTTCAGGTCGCCGATCTCGAGCGCTCGACGGCCTTCTATGAAAAAGTTCTCGGGCTGAGACCGCTCAGTCGCACTGTTGACACAGTGAGTCTCGGCACGCACGGCGAAGACCGCGAGATCGTTCATCTGCACCAGCTAAGCAGTGCGCGACCGGTGCCGCGTCGAGGACTCCTCGGACTATATCATTTCGCGATCCTGCTGCCTAATCGAGCCGCGCTGGGCCGCTTCCTCGCGCACCTCGCCGAGATTGGCCATTACGCCGGGATGTCCGACCACTTCGTGAGTGAAGCGGTTTATCTCACGGATCCGGACGGACTCGGCATCGAGGTCTACGCCGATCGACCGCGCGGCGCCTGGAAATACGATGAGCGTCAGTTGTACATGACCACCGACCATCTCAACGTCGACGATCTGATCGGCGCCGCTGCCGGCGAGAAATGGAGTGGGATGCCGCCCGGTACGGTGCTCGGCCACGTTCATCTCTACGTCGGCGACATCGTCAAGGCCGAAGCGTTCTATCACGACGCGCTCGGGTTCGACAAAGTCGTCTGGAGCTATCCAGGCGCGCTATTCATGTCGGCGGGCGGATATCACCATCATCTTGGAACCAACACGTGGGCACGTGGTGCGCCGGCGGCGACCGACGCGGATGCGCGTCTCCTGGAGTGGGAGATCGTCGTGCCGACGCGGGAAGATGCGAAGCGCGCCGCTGAGCACGTGCGCGCGAAAGGCTACCCTGTGAAAGAGGAAAATGGCGAATGGATTCTCACCGATCCGTGGGGCACCAATCTGCGTTTGATGGCGGGGCGATAGTGTACATCCGGCGTCTGGGCGGAGCGCTGCTGGTGGTGGTGCTGGCCGCGTGCGCGAGTCAGATGGGTTCCATCAGTGGATTCCGGTCGTCTTCAGATGCGGCAGCGATCAAGGCGGTGTTCGATACGACGGCTGCCGGCTGGAATCGAGGCGAGCTTCCCGTCTATCTCTCGGCCTATGTCGACACCGCGACGGCGATGGGATCGACAGGACTGGTTCGTGGCGTCAGCGGAATCGAGGGACAGATGCGCGCCGGTTTCTGGCGCACTGGTCGTCCTTTGCAGAATTTGAGTTACGACCATTTGGAGATTCGTCCGATTGGCCCCGATCAAGCGATCGCGACTGGGCAATACATTCTGACCGGTGGCGGGCGTCCGGACCGGACGGGCTGGTTTACGACGATATGGGTTAGAACACCGCGCGGGTGGCGGATGGTGCAGGACCACTCGTCCTAAGTACGTACGATCATGTGGAAGGAAGAATGAATTCTCTCAAGTCAAAGATCTCAGCAAGTATCGCCGTCGCATTTCTCGCGGTGACCGCCTGTAGCGATTCGACGGGACCGTCCAACCTCGACGCGACGTCGGCGCTGAAGAGTCTGGCGATCGTCCTGCAGCAGATGGGAGGCACAGGCTCAGCGGGGACGCTGACGTTGGATCAGAGCTTCGGTGGGATCGCGCCGTATCTCAATCAGGTGACCGTCGACATCGACGGGTCATCGCAAACGATGTACGGATTCGCGCTGCACGAAAGTTTCCCCGACGGCACCTGCGAGGAGACGATCTTCCCGGACGTAATTCCGGCCGATCCGACCATTTGTACGCCGCCGCCGCTGGGAGTGGCAGTGATGCTGTGGCAGTCGGCGTCTGACCCTCCAGATCGCATTGTGGTGCTCGCAGGCGATGTGGGAACCACCGACTTCAGCTTTGACATCGACAATCCGGATGTTACCGGAATAGCTCTATACCTGGAGGGACAGAACAGTTTCTGGGTGTCTGAGTCGGGGACGCTGTCGAGTGCGGTGAGCGCCACTCCGCAAACGTGCGATATCCCATTGCCGCTTTATGCGAAGAGCGGACACTGCAACATCGCAACGTTTAACGAACAAGCCTCGATCGTTCTCGACTCGTTCGACGGGTCGACCGCCGCGAATCTGAGTGGTCCGACCAAGACGCTGACCATACCTGCTCAAAGCCTGCATGGATTGTGGTTGGCGGTCACCGAGGTTCAGCCGATCGGTTTGACTGCTGGGCGACTCTCACCCGCGACGCTATTTCAGCGGTTGAGGAACGCGCGCGTCCGACGTTAGTTCGCCAGCACCATTAATCGGGCGACGTAAGCTCTCGAAGCCGGCGGCTCCGACTGGCGTGGCGTTGGTGCCAGACTCACAAACCGGATCTTCACAGCACCGACCGTGGCCTCGCTGTTCGGCGGTGTGATGCTAATGATCCGAGAGTCACCCGGCGCGCTGCCGCGTGAAATCATGAGCTCGATCTTGGCATCTCCTGCCCACACGCACTGCACATCCACCGGGCAGCGTGAGTCTTCGGTGACCCGGTTGAAGGTGATGCGATAGTCACTACCGCTGATCGCCGCTGATTTACCGAGTGCGAGACTGAACTCCGCGCCGGGGTTGGCAACTGCCGCCGTATCGACGGTAGCGCAGCCCGCAAGGGCGACGAGCAGTGCCGTCGCCACGAATCCCCGAGCGCGCCAATCAGGCAGCCTGTGGTGCGTATATGCCCGGTGCGTTGTCATGAGGATTCCTTCGCGCGTACATCCAGAGCGCACCGCCAACGGCAAATGCCAGCGCGATCACCTGCGCCATGGTGAAGGTGCCGAACAGGAAGCGGTCGTCTTTGGCGCGCACGAACTCGATGATGAAGCGTTCGATGCCGGCGAGAACGCAGTAGAGTCCGAACAGCCAGCCTTCGGCGTGCTTGTGATTGCGCAAGCGCCAAAGAATCAGAAACATCACGAAGCCAAGCGCGACTTCGTAGATCTGCGTCGGATGGACCGACAGCACCTGATTTGGTGACGAGCCGGGCGGCGGCGCGATGTGAAAGAGCTGAGTCATGTTCGCAACCGTCGACGGCGGCGCGCCGTTCGGAAAGCTCACCGCCCACGGACCGTTCCACGGCCGGCCATAATCGTCGCCGACCGCCCAGCATCCGGTGCGTCCAATGCTGTATGCGGCCGCGATCGCTGGGCCGGCGACATCACTGATGCGGGTGAAGCTGAGTCGCTTGGCGCGCACCACCAGGTAGCAGGCAAGGATGCCGCCCATCAATCCGCCCCAGAATACGAAGCCGGCCCTGCTCAATAACGCGCCGGCATCATGCATCAGAATCGCATAATAAATCTTCCCGCCGAGCAATCCACCGATCACAGCGGCGAAAATCAAATCGCCGATCGGCTCAGGATCTTGGCCACGACGCGCTAGCTCGCGCTGAGCGATGATCTGCGCAATCACGAATGCAAGCAGAACCGCCAAACCAAATCCGGTGAGCTGGAGCGGTCCGACCTGATACGACAGCGGCTGCTGTACTATTGAAGCAAAGAAGTTGTGCATGTGAATGAATTTAGGCTGCGACGAGTCCCGGGATAGTGCTGCTCGCGTACGCGTTGAGATCGAGACCCGAGCGCTCACCTTTCTCGAACCTGAAAATTCCGGCGCGCGCGATCATCGCTGCATTGTCGGTCGCGAGGCGCGGCGTCGGGGTGAACACTGTGATTCCTTCCGGCTCCAGCTTCGCGCGCATCGCGACCGCAAGAGTGCGATTGCAAGCGACTCCGCCGCCGAGCACCACACGATCGCGTCCGAAAGCCTCGGCCCCTCTCCTTGTCTTTTCAACGAGGGTTTCGATCAGCGAATCCTGGAATCCGCGCGCGATGTCTGATTTGTCAACCTCAATGCTGGTCGACGCCCGCACCGCGTTCAGCACGGCGGTTTTCAATCCGCTGAAGGAGAACGCGTAGTAATCATCATCGCGCGGCTGCGCGTTCCGGCGGACCATCGGCCGCGCAAAGCGGAAGCGCTGCGGGTTCCCCTCGCGCGCCAGCTGTTCAACGTAGCGTCCACCCGGGTAGGGCAAGCCCAGCAGCTTCGCCACTTTGTCGAACGCTTCGCCGGCGGCATCGTCGCGCGTCGCGCCGAGTAGCCGATACTTGCCCCACGCTTCGACATCGAGCAACAGGGTGTGTCCGCCCGAGATCAGCAAGGCAGTAAACGGAGGAACCGCATCGCGGTGCTCGAGGGCTGCGGCAAACAGGTGCCCTTCCATATGATGCACGCCGATCAGCGGAATTCCCCGCGAGAACGCCAGCGCCTTACCGTAGCTCATTCCGACGAGAAGAGCGCCCACGAGTCCAGGCGTGTTAGTGACCGCGACCGCGTCGAGATCATCCAACGTGATACCTGCTTCGCTCAGCGCACGGTCGACGACGGGAACGATGCTGGTGAGATGCGCGCGCGATGCGATCTCCGGCACCACGCCCCCAAAGACGCGATGCACGTCCTGCGAGAGAATAACCAGTGATTTCTGCGCGACGTCGTCGCCACTCCCTTCCAGCACCGCAGCTGACGTCTCGTCGCACGATGTCTCGATTCCCAGGATCTTCGTCACGCTATTCCGTTCGCTCGGTGAGCAGTCGATCCATCAGCGCCCGTGAATCGGGAGTGTTCCAATCCGTCGCCTGCATCAGCTTCTTCCGGATGATTCCGTCGCGGCCGACGATGAAGGTCTCCGGATAGCCGGTGATGTCGTAGGCATCGACGATCTGCTTGTCAGGATCGTGGAGGATCTCGAACGTCAGCTTGTACTGCTTGGCAAATGTGCGGATCGCTTCGTCTGTACCGGGATCATCGATGCTGACCGCGACGATCTTGAGCCCTTTCGGCGCATAATCCTTCTGTAGCGCTTCAATGCTCGGCATCTCCACCCGGCAGGGCAGGCACCACGTCGCCCAGACGTTGATCATCAGCACCTGTCCGCGATAGTCGGCGAGCGTTTTTGTCTTGCGCGACGAATCGAGGGTGTACGCGGTAAAGTTCGGCGCTTTGCTTCCCAGCTCGACCGGAAACAGCTCCTTTCGCAGATAGTGCGTCCCGCCCCACGCGACGGCGCCGGCGACGCCGATCACAACTGCTGCGATTGCGAATTGCTGCTTGCCCGTCATACCTGGATCGTGCAGCGCTTGCGCAGCTCGGCGATTTCCGCTTGCGGATCCTTCGCCGAGAAGATTGCGTTGCCCGCGACGAAGGTATCGGCACCGGCTTCCCACACCGACTTGATGGTCTTGCGATCGATCCCGCCGTCGACTTCGAGGAAAGCCTTGCTGCCGTTGACGCCGAGCATCTCTCGCGCACGGCGAACTTTGTCGAGCGAGCTCTTGATGAACTTTTGCCCGCCGAAGCCAGGGTTGACCGTCATCACCAACAACAGATCGAGATCAGCGACAACTTCTGTCACCGCCGAGAGTGGGGTTCCAGGATTCACTACTGCGCCAGCCCGGCAGCCGAGCTCGCGGATCCGATTGAGCTGGCGTTGCAGATGCGGTGAGACTTCCGTGTGAATCGACATGCCGTTTGCGCCGGCCGCGGCAAAATCATCGAAGTAGTTTTCCGGCTGAACGACCATCAGATGCACGTCGAGCGGAAGCCTGGTGAGCTTGCGCACCGACTCGATCACCTTCGCGCCGAAAGTGAGATTCGGTACGAACCGGCCATCCATCACATCGATGTGGATCCAGTCCGCCCCGCCTTCCTCGAGCATCGCGATTTCGTCGGCGAGTTTCGAGAGATCAGCGCTAAGAATTGAAGGCGCGATCCGAACGGTCATTCGGGACGCGGGATTCGGTTAGCGGTCAGCGGTAGGCGGAAGACCGTCGGTGATGGCGGTGGCGCTGCAACGCCGGTGTCGATGTGAATAGTAGGCGGCGGCGGGAAGTGAGACACCGTGAGACTCACCGGGCCGCCCGCCGAAATGGTCTGTCCCGCTGCGGGAAGCTGGCGGATGACGGTGTTCTCCGGCTGCAGTGAGCTGGTATCGCGCGAGATGCCGGCGATGCGGAGGCCGATCTGCTCGACCATCGATCGTGCCTCACCGACGCTGCGCCCGTAGAGATCCGGCATCTGGACTGTTGCCGGTCCTTTGCTGATCACGATATCGACAGTTCCCGGCAGCTGCACCTGAGTGCCGGCCGCGGGTGAGCTGGTGATGACCAGTCCGCGCGGAGCATCAGCGAGCTGCTCGGTGATGTTGCCCATTGTGAGGCCGGTATTTTCGATCGCGATGCGCGCCTGTTGCTGCGACATGTTCGTCGTAACCGGAACTTCGGCCATCTTCTGGCCGGCGCTTAGCGCGAGTACGACTGTGGTTCCGCGTTTCTGCCTGCTGCCGGCCGGCGGATCCTCCTGAAGCACGACGTTCGCGGCGATGGTCTTGTGAAAGCGCGACTCACCCTGCTGCGCGGGAAATCCCGCCTTCTGCAGAATCGCGGATGCATCCTCGAACGACTTGCCGACGACGTTGGGAAGAATTCCATCGTCGGGCAGCACCTCCGCCGGAAAAGCAAACAGAAAAACCGCGGCGTAGGAGATCAGGAATCCACCAGCCGCGGCAATCAGATAGGGCAACGCCCGACGGGGCGCCGAGCGCCAGTTCATTTAGCCGACCCTGCGCAGCCGAGCTGCGAACGCTCCATCAGTACCGCGCTGTGGCAGCGCGCGCAGCTTGCCATTGTCGATGAGATCCGGGTGAACGGCTCCCTCCGGCGGCGGCTCGAGCACGAAATTCAGATTCTCGGACAGGAACCAGTCTATCTGCGCGTCGTTCTCTTCTGGCTCGAGCGAGCACGTACTGTAGACGAGAAGTCCGTCCGGCTTCACGACATCAGCTGCCGCGCGCAAAATCGACCGCTGCAGCTGAGACATCACGGCGAAGTCAGAGACTTTGATGCGCCAACGCGCATCGGGATGCCGACGGAAGGTGCCGGTCCCGGTGCAGGGTACATCGATCAGCACGACGTCCACCGGCTTGATCGCCGGCTGTCGCGCGTCGCCGACGAACGGATAAACATTGAGGCTTTCCAGCCGCTTCTGATTCGCGAGCAGCCGCTGCAGGCGGCCGAACGATTTGTCAGAGCCAACTACGCGACTGGCAGTGCGCGACAACTCGAGCGCTTTACCACCGGGCGCCGCGCAAAGATCAGCGACCGTTGAGCCGGTCGGAATCGCTGCGTACATCGTTACGAGCGTTGCCGCCGGATCCTGGACGAAGAACAATCCTTTCTTGAATGCGCCCAGCTCGGTGAACGTTGTACCACCCGAAATCGCGATGCTATCCCTCGCATAGGGAGCCTCGGCGACGTGCACACCCGCCGCTTCCATCATCGCCTCCAGCTGCTCACGGACGATTCCGTAGGGGCGAATGATGACCGGCGCTTCCGCGTTGTTCAGGGTTAGCAGCCGCTCGGTGTCCTGCTCGCCGAAGCGCTCGATCCAGCGCGCGATGAGCCAGCGTGGGTGCGAGTACTTGAGCGCCAACGCCTCTGTTGGATCGCCGGGCTGGGGTCCGTACAAGCTTTCGCGCTCGCGATCGGTGCGACGCAGCACGGCGTTGACGAGTTTGCTCGCACCAAGTCCGTGACGCCGTTTGGCCAGCTCCACAGTCTGGGCGATCGCAGCGTAGGCAGGTACGCTACCCATGAAGAGAAGCTGGTAGACACCAAGACGCAGCAGGTCGATGACGTCGGGGTCGAGCCGCACGAGTCCGCCGCGCACCCGCTCCGACAGAATCGCATCGATGCCCGCGCGATGGCGCAGCATCCCGTAAACCAGCTCGCGCGTCCAGCGACGATCCCGCGCATCGAGCGGAGCGATGCGCCGCTCGAAGGACTGGTCGAGGAATTCACCGCGACGCAGATCGACGCAGATTTCGGCTGCCACTGCGCGGGCGGCAGTAACCCCACCCGTAGATGTAACGGTGGCGTTCATGATCCGAGCATCCCCGCGGTCGGTGATGATGGCACTGCGACCTCACGCCGCGGCATTCGGCCGGCGAGATACGCATTGCGACCGGATTCGACAGCGGCGCGCATTGCTGTTGCCATACGAACCGGATCCTGCGCCGCCGCAATTCCGGTGTTCATCAGGATTCCGTCCACGCCCTGTTCCATGACGATGCACGCATCAGAAGCCGTGCCGACACCGGCGTCCACGATCACCGGCACCGAGAGCCTCTGCTTGATGGTACGAATTGCATAAGGATTGAGCATGCCCAGGCCAGAACCGATTGGGGAAGCAAGCGGCATCACTGCAACTGCACCGGCATCCTCCAGCTTGAGCGCCGTTATCAGATCATCGTTGGTGTACGCGAGAACCTTGAATCCCTCATCGACCAGAGTTTTCGTCGCCTGCAGCAGCCCATCGGTGTCCGGCAATAGCGTTTGCTGATCGCCGATCACCTCGAGCTTCACCCATTCGTTGAATCCGGCCGCGCGTGCGAGACGAGCGTAGCGGATTGCCTCGCCCGCGTTGTAGCAGCCGGCGGTGTTCGCCAGCAGGAAATAATGATCGGGATCCAGATGATGGAGTATTCCTTCTTCTTTAGACCGGTCCAGATCTACGCGCCTCACTGCGACCGTCACCACTTCGGCGCCCGACGCATCGATGGCGTCGATCATCACGGAGTTGGACGGATACTTTCCGGTGCCGACCATCAGGCGCGAGTGGAATTGCCGGCCGGCGATCGTGAGCGGCTGTGGATCGGACAGGGCTTGTGTCGAGGGTGAGATCAGATCAGCGTGCGCCACGATCACCCTCCACCGACGAAGTGGACGATCTCGAGCGCGTCATCTGACTCGAGCGCGAGGCTGTCGAAGCTGGAGCGATCGCGCAGAATGGTGCCGTTGCGCTCGATTACGATCGCGCGCGCGTCGAGCTCGAGGGACGCCAGAAGATCCGACAGCGTCCAGCCGGATGGGATCCGACGCTCATTGCCGTTCACCGTTATCGGGAAGGCCTCCAAAGGTGCTACCGTCATACCTGGGAAAGATAGCGGCTCGCAGCAAGTTCGGCATTCTCGTCGTTCCATATTCCGCGAATTGCCGCGACGCCGTGAGCACCGCGATGGACCAGCGATCGAACATGCTCCGGCCTTATCCCCCCGATCGCGATCACCGGCACCTTCACCGCGGCCACCACGTCGGGAATGAAGTTATTCTCCCGCCGCGGCTCGCCCGGATGCGAAGGCGTTTCGAACACGTGTCCGGCCACGCACCAATCAGCCCCCGCCTGCTCGGCGTCGCGAGCTTCGTCCGCAGAGTGCACACTGGCGCCGATCAGGAGCGCCGGCGCAATCCGCTGAACGTCGGGAACCGCAATCGACTTGTGCGTTAGCTGGACCCCCTGGACGCCGCAGGCGAGGGCGACGTCGACTCGATCGTTGACGATGCACCAGCATTTCGTTTGCTCGTGAAGCTCGAGCAGGGCGAGGGTGATCGAGTAAAGCGTTGGCGTATCGAGCAGTTGAGACCGGATGTGGATGGCGCCCTTGGCTTCCAGGACTCGCATGATACCCATCGCCTTTCGCAGAAATCCGGGCCGGAGCATGATCTCGTCGTTGGTGACGGCATGAACGACTGGCAGCTCTTCGATCTGCGCTTTCACCGGCGCTGGAGTTACCGCACTCGTCACTTGTCAGTTCCCCAGACCTCGCCCACCTCCGCGGCGCGACCCCGCGTCCATTCGTGGGCGGGCATTCGACTTTTGCCCGACGCCTGAACTTCGCTGATGCAGACTGCATCGAGCCCACAGGCGATGATGAGCTCTGCCTTTGTTTTCAGCACCTCGCCCGGCTCGCCCTTGATGCCGTCCATAACTCGCGGCCCGAACAACTTGACGTCGCCGTGCGAGGTTTTGGTGAACGCGCCCGGCTTTGGGTCGAACGCGCGAATCCGGCGTGAGATCTCCAGCGCGCTTTGGCGCCAATCGATGCGCGCCGACTCGCGGGTGATTTTGGATGCGAAGGTCGCGCGCGCGTCGTCCTGTGGCCGCTCGAGGACCTTTCCCGGCAGTGTGTAGAGAGTGAGCGCTTCAACGAGGGTGAGCGCTCCCAGCTCCGACAACCGGTTCTGCAGCTCGCCATAGGTTTCGTCGTCGACGATCGGCGTCTCGGACTGCAAAATCATCGGACCCGCGTCGAGCTTCTGGACTACCCGCATCACCGTGACACCCGTCTCGGTGAAGCCCTCGAGAATTGCGGCCTGAATCGGCGCTGCACCGCGCAAAAGCGGCAGCAGTGATGCGTGAACGTTGAGCGTACCCATTCGGGGCACGTCGATGATTTTCTGCGGCAGTATGTGGCCGTAAGCGACGACCACCGAGATATCCGGCTTCAGTTTCTCGAGGGTGTTCAGAAGCTCGACGTCGCGCGCGTTCTTTGGCTGGAAGATGTCGAGCTCTTCATCGAGCGCGATCTGCTTGATTGGCGACGGAATTATCTCGCGCGAGCGGCCCTGCGGCTTGTCAGGCTGAGTGACTACGCCAACGACGTCGAATCCCTCACCAAGGAGAGCGCGCAGTGACGGCGCCGCGAACTCTGGTGTGCCCCAGAAAACGACGCGCACTACATCTCCGTTTCGTGATGGTGCTCGCCGGGAACTTCAGCTTTTACTTTCCTGATGAATCCTGGATACTCGACCTTCGACTTCTCCCACTTCGCCATCGCCGATTTGCGCTTGAGCGGGCTCAGGTAATCGAGGAAAAGCTTGCCGTCGAGATGATCGATCTCGTGTTGAAAGCAGCGGCCGAGGAGCTCTGACGCCGTCGCTTCGTACTGCTCACCGTTCTCATTGGTGGCGCGGATCGTCACGGTGAACGGACGCTCGACATCACCGTAGATGTCGGGAATCGACAGGCAGCCTTCTTCAGCCTTGTCGATGTCGTCGGTCCGCTCGATCACTTCCGGATTGATGAGGGTGAACTTCTGACCTTCGACGTCGACGACGGCGAGGCGCTCGGTGCGGCCGACCTGCGGCGCGGCGAGTCCAATGCCCTCCGCAGCGTACATCGTCTCGAACATGTCGGAGATGAGCTGACGGAGCTCGTCGGTGATGTCTGTGACAGGCTTTGTCGGCTTGCGCAGAACCGGGTCGCCCAGCACCCGGATGTCCAGGATGCTCACCCAGTGGTCGCGGTCGAGGTCCCAGCCGCGGCAGTATGCCTGCTGATCTTGGCGATTCTGCCACGCTCGATCACGACCCGTGTATCACCGGTCTTGATGGTGACGCGGTCTTCATTGCTGCCGCCGTCAGCGCCGACTTCCTTGATGAACACGACTTCGCCGACGAGCCCGCCGTTGGTGACGATCTCATCTCCCTTTTTGAGGGTGCGCACCATCTCGTCGTGCTTCTTGCGCTGTGTCTGTTGGGGCCGAATGAGAACGAAATAGAAAATCGCGAAGATCGCTCCATACATGAAAATGGAGCCGATGATTGGATTGCCTTGCATGGTCTTGGGCGGTGCCGGTTTAGAGCGAAATGATTTAAACAGCGAGAGGTGACGACGTGCGATAACGTGACAGCCAGTCGCGGGACCACGTATCGTACTCGCCTTTGATGATCGCCTGCTGTGCGCCGCGGGCGATCGACAGCAGGAAATGTACATTGTGCAGGGATAGCAGGCGCAGTCCGAGCATCTCGTCCGAGACGAAAAGGTGCCTGACATAGGCTCGGCTGAATCGACTGCAGGCGGCGCAGTCGCAATCCGGATCCAGCGGCCGTTTGTCGAGACGGTACTCGGCACGCTTGATGTTTAGCCGCCCGTCGCGCGTAAACACCGCGCCGTTGCGGCCCATGCGGGTGGGTGCGACACAATCGAACAGGTCGACGCCGCGTGCGACCGCCTCGATCACGTCCTCGGGGAATCCGACGCCCATCAGATAGCGCGGATGCGTTTTGGGAAGCGCGTCGTCCACGACCTCGATCATCTGGTACATCGCGTCTTTCTCTTCGCCGACCGACAGTCCGCCGATCCCGAAACCGGGCCAGTCGTTGATCTCGCGAATTCGCTCCGCGGCCTCGCGCCGCAAATGCGAGTGAATGCCGCCCTGGACGATTGGAAAAAGAGCCTGAGGGAGCTGAGCGCGGCTGGGCGCCGGGATGGCTTCGAGACGCTCTACCTCCTTCAGGCAGCGTTCCAGCCAGCGGATACTGCGTTCGCTGGCGTCGCGCGCCGACGATTCATCGGATTGGCCGGGAATGACGTGATCGAACTGCATGATGACGTCCGCGCCGAGGTTGCGCTCGATCTGCATCACGACTTCAGGCGTAAAGAATCGGCGTGAGCCGTCGAGGTGCGACTGAAACTCGACGCCCGCCTCGTCGATGGTGCGGAGCTGGGCGAGTGAGAACACCTGGAAGCCGCCCGAGTCGGTGAGAATCGGTCGATCCCAGTGCATGAACTCGTGCAGTCCGCCGAGCTCGCGCACGATCTCGTCGCCCGGGCGGAGGTGCAGATGGTACGCATTGCCCAGTATCATCGACGCGCCCATTGCCACCAGATCGGCGGGGTCGAGCGCCTTGACGGTGGCGAGGGTGCCGACCGGCATGAAGGCTGGCGTTTCGACGGGGCCGTGTGGGGTTGTGAGCGTCGCGGCCCTCGCGGCGCCGGACTGAGCGCTGATTTCGAACTTGAACGGCATTAACTAAAGGTAGGCAGGTTGGAGAGGCGCAGGAGGATACCTTTAGTTGTCTTTAGAAGGCCACGACAATGTCCGAAGATAAAGTTTGGTTCGTAACCGGCTGCTCCACCGGCTTCGGTCGCGAGCTCGCCAAGATGGTCCTCGATCGCGGTTATCGGTGCGTAGTAACAGCGCGCGATCCGGCGAAGGCGGAGGACATCGCTAAGGAAAAGGAAGACCGCGCGCTGGTGCTCGAGCTCGACGTCACTGATCAAGTCCAGATCAATGCGGCGGTGAACAGCGCCATCGAGCACTTTGGCAGAATCGATGTGCTGGTCAACAACGCCGGCATCGGCTACTTCGGATCCGTCGAGGAGAGCGATGAAGAAGAATTCCGCTGGATGTTCGAGATCAACTTCTTCGGGCTGTCGGCGATGACGCGCGCAGTGCTGCCGGCAATGCGCAAGCAACGCAGCGGACAGATCGTGAACATCTCCTCGATTGGCGGGCTACGCAGCTTTCCCGCGCTCGCCTATTACAACGCGACCAAATATGCCGTCGAGGGATTTTCCGAGTCACTCGCGCTCGAGGTCGCGCCGCTCGGCATCAAGGTCACCATCGTCGAGCCCAGTGGATTTCGCACCGACTGGGCGGGTCGATCGGCGAGCGAGACGAAGTCGGGGATTTCCGACTACGCCGACACGGCGTGGAAGAACATCCAGAATCTGCGCTCATCGAGCGGCAAGCAGCCGGGCGATCCGGTGCGTGCCGCGGCCGCGATCATCGATGCCGTTGAATCTCCCAATCCGCCGCTGCGTTTGTTGCTTGGCAAGGCCGCGCTCAAAGGCGCGCGCATCAAGCTCGACATGCTCAAGCGGGATTTTGATGCGTGGGAGCAAACCACAGTCAACGCTGATACGCCCGAGGCGAATCCCGAAGCAGTTTGAGGTCGTTGCGCTACGGCCCGTTTTCTCTACTCCAAACCGTTTACTGCTAACTGTCGACTTTGGTTTAGTGAGCTCGATTCAGCGCCTGAAGCGTCGGGACAACGCTTCCTTTCAGGTATCGGATATTGTCTACGAGCCCGATCTCATCGCCGGCGCCAATAGCCCGCAACTTTCCGATCATGAAGTCGCCTGGATACAGGTGGCCGTCAAAGCGCGACACACTCACTTGCCCAGTATTAGGAGCACGAACACTGGTGACTGAAGTGATCGTAAGGTGGATTCCCTGCGAGTCCGAAGTCCCGACAATGGTAGATGTCCCGCACGGGCCAGCTTCACCGCAACCCAGACCGGTACCGGAGATGTCAGACCCATTCGAGGACAACGTCATCTGGAAATAGCTGCCCGGGAAGCCGCCGAAGTCTTCGTGCCAGGTCCCTTCGATCATTTTCGGATCCAACGGCGACGAACAGCCAGCTACCGCCAACCCCACCAGCACCAACAAAGCAGAACGCATCAGCGCCTCCCGAAGATTGTGCTTCCAGTATTGCGCTCGGCGCGGGGAAGTACAAGAACGTCTTAGATCACCGCCATCGCGTCGCCGTAGGAGTAAAACCTGTAGCCCCCTGCGATCGCCTCCCGGTAGGCTCGCATCGTCAGGTCAAACCCCGCGAAAGCGGCGACGAGCATGATCAGTGTCGAGCGTGGCAAATGAAAGTTGGTGATCAGGCGATCGACAGCCCGGAATGTGTAAGGCGGACGAATGAAGATTCGTGTATCGGAAGACTTCTCGCGGAACACGCCATCTTCACCGACCGCGCTCTCCAGCGTGCGTACGCTGGTAGTCCCAACCGCCCAGATCTTGCCGCCGTTTGACCGCGTGTCGTTCAGAATCGACGCTGTGCGCGCAGGCAGGATGTACGATTCCTCGTGCATCACGTGATCTGCTGGATGCTCAGTTTCGACCGGCTTGAACGTGCCCGCTCCGACGTGGAGAATCACTTCGGCGCGACGGACCCCCTTTGACACCAGCTGATCGAGAAGCTCGGGTGTGAAATGCAGACCGGCAGTCGGAGCCGCGACAGAGCCGCTTTCCTTTGCATAAACCGTCTGGTACCGGTCGATGTCCGCGGGCTCGTCGGTGCGCGTGATATAAGGGGGCAGCGGGATGTGGCCGTACTTCTCGATCGCATCGTCGATCTCCAGCGGAGTGTTCAACCGCACCACTCGCGTGCGCCGTTCAGTCGTTGCAACTATCTCGGCGTTGAAGTCGTCGGCGAACTTCACGACGCGGCCCGGCTTGAGCTTACCACCGGGATGCACCATCGCTTCCCAGTCCAATCCGCCGAGTGATCGGAGCAATAGGACCTCGGCAGGGGTCCCATTGTCCCGCACACCGAGCAGCCGCGCGCGAAAGACCCGAGTGGTGTTGAGCACGAGCGCATCGCCCGCTGGAACCAGATCGGCGAGGTCTGCAAAATCCTTGTGCGCGATTTCACCTGTCGATCGATTCACGAGGAGCAAACGGCTCTCGCCACGTCGCTCGGTCGGGAATTGCGCGATGCGATCGGCGGGAAGATCGAAATCGTAGTGAGATGTTCGCGAGCCGTCGCGGTTCAATGTGCTTGCTCGAAAAGGTCCTGAATGTGCAACCCGAATTCCGTGTGAAAACTATTCGACGTCGCCGTCAGCCAGCGAATTTGCTGTTGGCCGCGACTGCTTTGGCGATCGCATGCGCGCCGGCTCGGGAGCAACGCGAAATGCTGGCCGCCGACGCCGAGACCTTCGAGGCGATCGTGCGCTCGCAGATTAGCGACAGCGTCGGGACTGCATTTCTCCGCGTCGACTCGCGACCCGCCGGTGACAAGGAGATTCTCCCGTCGGCGCCGTCTACCGCCGGAGGTCTAGATCCCGATTCGGCCGCGGATTCTATCCCCGAAGTTGACGTGCGTAGCATCGCCGACCAGCGCAAGGAGATTCTGCGCGATCTTCACATCGAGGAAGGAGGGCCGTTCGACTATCCCCAGTGCGGCGGCTTTCGCGTGAACCGTTTCCGTGACTCGGCTCCGGCGCGTCCCAATCGGGAGTGCCCGAAAACATTTCATCGTTACGTCACGGTCGGGCTTCCCGCCCGGGGCGCGACGTCGGCGGTGACCAAGGCACGCCCGGCGAACGCGCCGCTTCCGGATACCACCGGCGAACAATGGACGGTGCTCGTTACCGAAACCGCGGTTGGTCCCGGCGGCCAGCAGTTTCGACAGTACGCCTGGCTTTTCCGTCGCGACCAGCAGACGGGGAGACTGGGGGTAGTCGAGAAGTACCTGCTTTCCTGGGCGGAATAGGGGTGGGGTATGAGGAGTGAGTACTCACTTATGGCTAACGCGGTACGAGGTGGGAGTAGCGTAGCTACCTGGTGCCAGGTCAGCTCAGAGCTGAAGCTGGTTCCTGGCACCTACGCTACACGTACCTCTTACCGCGTTAGCCCAGAATGCGAGTAATGCCGTAGTCCTGAATTCATGCAACCGGGGGGTTGCACATCCCATAAGACCCTATTAGCGTATTAGGCAACCAGGAGGTTGCATATATGAGGAGCACAATGGTGGACCCAATGACCAGCACCGACCGCATCGAAAAGAAAGTCGTCCTGCGCGCGCCACTCAGCAGGGTGTGGCAGGCAATCGCCGACTCCAAACAGTTCGGTGAGTGGTTCCGCGTCAAACTCGCTGAGCCGTTCGTCGCCGGCAAGAAAGTGAAGGGGAAGATCACGATCCCTAACTACGAGCACATCCAGTTCGAGATGGAAGTCGAGCGCGTCGAGCCGCAGAACTACTTCTCGTATCGCTGGCACCCGTACGCCATCGATCCAAAGATGGATTACTCAAAGGAGCCGACGACCCTCGTCGAGTTTCATCTCCAGGAAGTCGAAGGCGGCACTGAGCTCACTATCACCGAAACGGGTTTCGATCGCATTCCGGCTTCCCGCCGCGCCGAGGCGTTCCGCATGAACGACAACGGCTGGGCAGGACAGGCGAAGCAGATTGCCGCCTATGTCGAGAAGTAGCGCTGCCGCAAAGCTGGTCGAAGCAGCGCCCGTATTCGCCGCGCTCGGCGATCCGACTCGCGTCGGTATCGTCGCGCGGCTTTGCGTGGATGGGCCGTCGTCGACGACCCATCTCAGCAAAGGAGCTGGGGTCACGCGGCAGGCCATCGCCAAACACCTCAACGCACTCGGCGAGGCCGGTCTCGTGAAGGACAAATGGCAGGGCCGGCAACGCATCTGGGAGCTGGAGACGCACCGACTGGAAAAAGCTCGGCGCGTCCTCGACCAGGTATCGCACGAGTGGGATGCGGCGATCGATCGTCTTCGTGCTTTTGTCGAAGACGATCCCGCTCGCGATTAACCGCGGAGGTTGTCCGGTCTGATGCGGCGGTCGAGGTCCTGTCCGACCTCGACCACCAGCTTCGGCAGCGCGCGGACGTCTTCCAGCGTCGTGCGGAAGTTCACGATGCAGGCGCGCAGAACGTAGCGCTCGCCGAGGTGGGCGTTGGAGACGAGCGCGCTGCCGCTGCGGCGAAGTGAAGTCGCAATGCGGGCATTCAGCTCGTTGAGGTAAGCCGTCACCGGACCCGTCTCCAGCGCACGACCGCGCAGATCGGCAGGGACGTAGCGGAATGTCGTGATGCTGAGATTCCACGTTCCTTGCTCGAGCAGCTCCTGCTCACCGACGAATTCGTGCATTCGTCGCGCGAGCTCGATGTCGTCGGCGATCATGCGTCGGTAACCGCTTGCCCCAGCTTGCAGGAAGCCGAGCCAGATTTTGAGCGCACGGAATCCCCGTGTGTTCTGGGGGCCGAACTCGAAGTAGTTCTTCACTTCCTGGCCTTCGTTGTCGTCGAACTGATAGTAGGTCGGCTTGAACGCGAAGGCTTCCTGAAGATCGGTGCGGTCGCGAACCAGCGTGCAGCCGGCTTCGATCGGCGCATAGAGCCATTTGTGCGGATCGATCGCAATCGAGTCAGCGAGGCGCAATCCCTTGAGGGCGGCGGACGCAGTGTCGAGCGCGACTGCCGGCGCGCCATAGGCACCGTCGACGTGGAACCACAAACCGTATTCTCCGCAGATCTTCGCGATCTCCGGTAGCGGGTCCGTTGCACCAGTTCCTACCGTCCCCGCGGTTCCGACTGCCATGATCGGCAGCATCCCGGCTGCGACATCAGCCGCCACCTGCCTGCGCAACGCATCCGGGATCAACTGGTGATTGTCATCGGTTGGCACCCAGCGAACTGCGGCGGTACCCAATCCACAGATGTCGGTGGCTTTGCTGATCCAGGTATGCATCTCGGTCGAACCGTAGACGACCATGCGGCGCGACTCCTCGTCGGTTAAACCTTTGCCGCGGATGTCCCAGGTGGCCTTCGCCCGTCGCCCGACGATGAAGCCGACGATGTTCGCCATGTTGCCGCCGCTGACGATGATGCCGTCCCACTTACCGGTGAGCCCGAGGAACTTGGAGAGCCAGCGGATGCATTCGTTCTCGATCTCGGTCGCGACTGGAGAGAGTGCCCACGCGCCGCAATTGGCGTTGACCGCCGATGCCAGGAGATCGGCGAGCGCGCCGACCGGGGCAGCCGACGACGTGATGTAGCCCCAGAACCGGGGACTGCCGTTGTGGGTCGACTCCTCGAAGAACAGCTTCGCGAATTTCGACAGCACGGGTCCGATCTCGGTTCCGTTCTCCGGCAGATCTCGCTTGCCGAGCTTCTGTCGTAGTGCGTCGGGTAGCAGTGGAGAAGCGGTGGGGAGGTTCGGAAGCTTCTGGTAGAAGTCTGCGATGTCGTCAATCAGCCGGTGGCCGAGTACGCGAAACTTCGCCGGCGACATGTCGGATGGAGCGGTTCGCCTGGTCAGCGAAGCTGACTTACCGGCGGCTTTGCGTCGAGTGGTCTTTGTGCTGGCTGATTTGCGCGGGCGAGGTGAGGTCTTAGGCACGTTGATTGGAAGAAAGCACCGAAAAATATCACTGGCGCAGAGTAATCTCGAATGAGGACGGCCATTCAAACTTTTGTGCGCACTCTCCTGTCGAACTAAACAACCTGTCGGCACGGAGATCAATTTTGCGCACCCGTCTCGCGTTAGTCCTCCCGATTCTTGCGGCCAGAATTGCCGTCGCCCAACCAACGGCAGCGCCGCCGCAGCTTAATCTCGATTCGCTCGTGAAGGCGAACTCGCATCAGCTACGCACCGCAGGTGGCGACATAAATGATGAAGGAATGGCGTACATGCTGCGCGAGATCGGTGACGCTCAGGTTGTCGCGATCGCCGAGGAGCACAACGTCGCTGAAATCCCGCATTTCGTGACGATGTTGTTCGCTCGGTTGCACGGCGACCTCGGCTTCAACTATCTCGCCGACGAGCAGGACCCCTACGCGCTGAGACTCATCTCGTCGCTTGCCAAACGCGTAAGCGAAGATTCGATCAGATCGATCGCCAGGCGGTGGCCGACCGCGTTGACTTTTGCAACCGATGAAGAGATCGACATGCTCTATTCGGTGGCGCGCGTCTCGAGCGCGCGGGGTAACGCATTGTGGGGAGTGGACCAGGCCTTCGGGGCTAGTCACTATCTGGCCCGGTTGCGTGAGCTTTCGCCTTCGCCCGCGGCAACGGCGATGATTGACTCGCTCGCGAAGGTCGCCGGGCTGGCCGATCGTCAGCGCTATGACTCCTCGTGGACCCATTTCATGGCGCGCACAGCGAGGGAAGAGGATTTCGCGCGGCTGCACACGCTCTTCAGCGCGCGACCTGGCAGCGAAGCCGACTGGTTGATCACCGCGCTCGAACGGTCGGCGCACATTTACACGGCCTACGTGCTGGCCGCGGATCATGGCCGGCCGACCGGTTGGGAGAATACCTGGTCACGTGAGCGCTACATGAAGGAGCGGTTCACCGAGGAGTATCGGCTGGCGGAGAAGCGGGGCGATTCACTGCCGAAGGTGTTGGCCAAGGCAGGGCACTGGCACATTCATCGTGGTCTTTACTATCAATCGCTCGCGTTGACCTTTGGAACCTTCGTGTCCGAGGTGGCGCAGTTCAACGGCAAGCAATCCTACGTTATCTCGACCGGAATCACCGGTCCGCCCGGCCAGTGGCGACAGTACTCGAGCCCAATCGCGAAATCGGTCCCGCCGACTGATTGGACGCTGGTCGATCTGCGTGCGCTGCGGCCTTTCGCGCGTGGCAAACGAATCAGCGACATGACGCCCGAGCTGCAGCAGCTGATTTTCAGCGCCGACGCGGTGCTTTATTTCGGTGGTGCGCATCCGGGAAAGGAATCGCTCAAGGATTAGCCGACCAGTAGTCGTTAGAGCAGGGACTTTGATCGGCGTCAACGCTACACGACGCGGCCCTTTTTGTGCAAACTCCTGCCACGATGATTCCGAGCCGTTTGGCATTGATTGCCATTTTCTGCAGTGCATTTGGGTCTTCGGCGTGTAGCTCCGCGCCGGCGACCGTCGAAACCCGCCCAACCGTTTCCCTTCCGAATCGCCCGGCGACGAGAGAGGAGGAGATGACTCTCATTCGCGCCGACTCCGAGCTGTTCGCCGCAGTTGTGCGCGCGCAGCTGAGGGCTGGTAGCGACGGCTATCCACTCCACATCGACGAGCTTCGGTACGACACGCGTCCCTATGGCTCTCGCAATGGCTATCCGGAGCTCGGCGCGGGCGTGCAGGGCGTCGCACCCGAGCTCTCTTTCCCGCGCGCCAGCGAGGAAGCGATCGGAGAGATCGCCGAGAATCGCCGGCGCATTCTCGAGGCGCACAACATTCCTCAGGGGACGCCATTTTTTTATCCGCAGTGCGCGGGCATCAACGTTCCCCGTCCCCCTCCGCCGCGTCGCTCGACTTCGCGCGGTGGCACGACCAACGTCCACTCGGGATGTCCGAAGCGGCCCGAGAGCTACGTGACCGTCGGCCTTCCTTTGCGTGGCCAGCCCGAGGGTCTCAAGCGAGTTCGTGATACTCGCGGCGACTACGTCGATGTCGGCGATGATGCATGGACGACGCTTGTCGAGGAAGTCGTCGCTGGCCCTACGGGTTGGAGCCGTCGTCAGTACGCGTGGGTATTCAAGCGCAGCCGGTGGACGGGTAGACTGGACCTCGCAGCAACCATCATGACGGGAGTCGTCGAGTAAAGAGCTGGCTTCGAACTCTTCGGCTCAGACGTCGTCGTAATCGCCACGCAGAATACTGTCGATCTCTGTTTTTCCCCAATCCTCCCTTTCTCCGGCGAAGAATCGGTCGCTCCCCGCGTTAATGCGCTCGCGCATGATCGGTGCGCCCGTCCTTCGATCGAGCCAGCCGATCAACATCCGGACGTAGGTCGCAACCATGCCAACGGTTACAACGCTCATAATGCGTATGATGAAGCGCGTAAACGACATCTAAGAACCTGGCGGCTTGCGCGTAGGTCGACGCGTCGGCACGTCGAATGGCTTCACCGGCAGCACTGCATTCAGCTTGAAATCGATCGGGTATTGCACGAGCTGCTCGATCTTGTGGCCCTCGAGCGTCGCCGGCGTGAATTCCATCATCTTCACCGCGTCGATCGCGGCCAGCGCGAAATCCTTGTAGGTCGCCTGAACGCAGGTGATGGTTTGCGGCTTTGCCTTGCCAGTTGTATCGACGATGAACTGCACCAGCGCAGATCCGCTCTGATTGGCGAGCTTTGCCGCGCGCGGATAGACGTAGTTAAGGTGCTTCGCCAGTGTTATCGGCTTCTGCTCGACCGGCCCCTGTTTGAGCAGCTCGGCGTCGGTCAACGTCGTCGCAGCCGCCACGCCCTTCGACAGCAGATCCAGAAATTCCTCCATCCCTTCCTTATCGGTGACGACCTGGCGTGACACGCCCATGGTATCGGCGACCGTAAGCACAAATCCAACCGACACGCTATCGGAGGCAAATGGTTGGACCATCACGGTGTTGCCGAGCATGTACTGTGTCCGCGTTGGTTTATCGAGATCGTCGAACAACTGTTGGTGGAAGGTGCGAACGGAGTCAGCCGTCAACTGATCGCCCATCAGTTTGGAGGTATCGAGCTGAGCGTACACGCGGAGCGTATGACGCGACGATACGTCGACGCGAGTGAAGAACCGGCCCATCTTGAGCGAACGCACTTCGCGCCAGTTGGTCTGGGCGATTGTCGACGACGATGGGGAAAGGAGGACCGCGGCGGTGAAAATGTTCAGAACGATGTTGACGTGGTGTCTCATCGATTCTCCTCTCTGCCGCGTCCAGCGCGGCCCCTGCTCGTCGTGACTACAATTTAGAATGGTGAAACGATCCTGCCTCCGCCAGTGACTCTGCAATCCATGACGCCCGAGACAGCTGACGACCACGTGATAGTAGAAGCCGCCGTCGAAACGATCGACGGCGCGGTAGCCGCCGAGCGCGCGGGTGCCGAGCGATTGGAGCTGTGCGCCGACCTCGCGAACGGCGGAACGACACCGAGTCTTCAGTTGCTGGAGGGCGTCATTGCCGCCACCGTCCTGCCGGTTCAGGTGATGGTACGCCCACGCACGGGTAACTTCGTGTACACCGATGCCGAGCTCGCGCTGATGACCAGTACCATCGAGCTCCTCAGCGCGCGAAACCCCTCTGGAATTGTGACTGGTGCGATTACTCCCGGTGGTCGGCTCGACCTGCCGAGTCTAAAACGCCTGCTCGCAGCCTCGCCCAGAATCCCGGTCACCTTTCACCGCGCCTTCGATCGTGTGGAAAATCAAATTGAGGCGCTCGATCAATTAATCGAGCTCGGCGTCAAGAGAGTTCTCACGTCGGGCGGCGCGGCGAATGCTCACGATGGCGCCGAGCGGATCGCAGAGCTTGTGCAACGTGCAGACGGACGAATCATCATTCTCGCCGGCGGCGGTGTCCGTGCCCACAACGTGCGCGGCATCATTGCGCGCACCGGCGTCCGCGAGGTCCACGCTCGGCTAGTCGATCACGCGCAAATGAAAGCTCTTGTCGCGGCGGCCCGGGATTAGCTCATAGCCCGGATCACCTCGGGCAGTGTCACACTATCAGTGAGCTGCGCGTTCCTGAAAGAAGCCATGACTAACAAAATCTTTGGTGTGTCGTTGCATCTGTCGGCAGCGATAACAATCCTCGCTGCACAGTCACTCGGCGCGCAGTCGCCGCCCGCGCAGTCTCCGGACACCACGCAGGGGGCGCCGCTCTTCACAGGCCGGGATGCAATAAGGGCTGTGGGTTTCGCCGGGCTCACCGTCGCGATGTTTCCGGTCGATCGGTCGATCGCGCGGCGTCTTACCAACGAGCGGTCGAAGGCGAACAGGTTTCTCAACGGCGCATCGAAGGGCGTCGAGTACATTGCCGATCCCGGGTCGATCGTGATTGGGACATCGCTGTACCTGATCGGCCGATTCTCCAACCACCCCGGCATCGAAGACCTTGGCTGGCACGGTACCGAGGCAGTTCTGCTCGGTGGTGCGACAGCGTGGGTTCTGAAGGGATTGACCGGTCGGGCGAGGCCGTTCGTCACCGGTGACACGACGGCGCACGATTTCAAGTTTGCTCGCGGGTTCGGCAACGCGAACCGCCAATCATTCCCGTCCGGCCACACGACCGCTGCTTTCGCCGCCGCGTCGGCCGTCGTCAGCGAGGCCGAGCGCGGGTGGCCGGGCCATTTCTGGCTGGTGGCACCGGCGATGTATGGGGGCGCATCGCTGGTTGGACTCTCGCGCATGTATCACGACAAGCATTGGGCGAGCGACGTCGCGCTCGGTGCGGCGATCGGCACGTTTAGCGGGCTCAAGGTCGTGCGTTATGCGCATGCGCATCCGCAGAATTTTCTGGATGGTGCAATTCTGCGGGTTAATGCGAGCCCAAGTGGCTCCGGTCACGATGTGATGTTCACCATCGCGATTCCTGTGAACTGATTGGCGTTTCTGCGCGCATTCTGACGCGTCGCACTCTCGATTGCTCCAAATGGTGAAGACTAGGCGTTGCGCAGCGACAGACGCCATCTACGTCATTTGACCGATAGATCGATTTGCTGATTCGAGCGAGCGTTGGCCGAGTATTGAATCGGTTGGCCAACCCGAACTCGACGGCCCATGACGAAACCTTTCCATCACAGGCTACTCGCTTTCGCAGCAGTCTGTCTCGCCTTGCGTGTCGCAACCGCAAGCGCCCAGGATCCAAACCACTTTCACATCACAACCAGCGGTTCAATGGGTGGCATTCACTACGGGGTCCCTCTAAAATGGTCGCTCGCTTTCGGCTATGTGCTGCCAGGTGAGTACAAGGATTGGCAGCCAATCACCGCCGCCGAGCTGGGAATTGGCGGATGGCGTGCTGGTCTCGGTGCGTTGAAGATGACCAACGAGCTTGGCGGTAGTTACGTGATGCGCGCAGGCGTACTTCATACGGACACCAAAGCCTGGCGCGCACCACACCAGGCGACTTATCTCGGAACTGACTTCCAGCTCATGCCAATCTTTGCGCTCGGTGTTCGCGTTGGGGGATTCATCCGTACCGGAGGCAAGGGTCGCCGCGGTCTATTGACCGGCGATTTGAGCGTGCTGTTCTAGTTCGCAGGCGTGAGCTGGTCATGAGCCTGTATCGAAGATGTAAATGACTCCTTTTGCGCGCCGCGATGTATTCCACCTGATGTGAACACGGGATCGTCACCGTTGTCCGTCATCAGCGATCCTGCTGAAGCTCATTCGGCGGGCTCTTGGATGTGAGATCTCGAAACCGGTGACCGAATTGCCACGTCGGACGAACTGAATCGTGATCTGACCACTGGCGAAGGTGTCATCAAACATTGGGCGCGCGGTCAGCCCATTCGATGTCCCGGTCTTGAGCAACAGAGTCGAATCAGACGCGGTCACGTGATAAACCGTATTGAGATCCCGACTGAAGTAATCGCCCGCGTACATTCCCAGTTGACCCGGTCTGACCACGACGGCGGATTTCAGCTCAAACGAGACGGGATGATGTCCCGGAGTCAGAGCCCGCGCAGTGTAGCCGGTTTGATTGAAGTCATGCTCGACGTCAGTGCCCTCAACCCAGAATCGATTCTCGTCGATCGGTATGAGCTTGCGCCCGCCGTTCCTCGCTGTGAACAGTGCGCCGTCGCGCATGGTTACTTCGACGATCTCGAGGCGCGTCGGCTGAAAGTAGATCCCCGCTCGCCGCGCCAATTTGTCTGGCGGTAGAGTGATCGTTTTGACCGAGCGTGGTGGCTGCGGCTTCCGAGGCCGATTTAAATAAATGTCGGCGATTGCGTGGCCGAGCGAGACTGGGTTGCTGGGAATGTTGCAAAGGACCGCGACAGAGAAGCCGAATGCCGGATAGCGGCCGAGGTACGAGCGAAATCCTGGATCGCCGCCTTCGTGCTCGACAACCATGGTGCCACGATCATTCCACAGCGATAGACCGAATCCATAGTTGGTCGAGTCGCTGTTGTTGAGAACGGCACTGGTCGACATGGCGCGCACGATTGCGGAGTCGCCGACGCGCGGATGATCGAGGTTCTCGCTCCAGGCGAGTAAATCGCCGACGGTGGTGAAGAGATTGGTCGACCCATATACATCGAAGTTCGGCGTGCTCGAACGCCACTCACTGCCACGACGTGCGTATCCTTCGGCGCGTCCACGCACCAGCGTCGTGTAGTTGTCACGGAAAAGTGTGCTCGACATTCCGAGCGGACCGAAGACACGCGCGGCCGCAAAATCGCGTAGCGACTGTCCCGACGCTCGCTTCACGATGATGCCGAGCAGTGCGTAGCCGGTGTTGCTGTACAGATATTCGTCGCCCGGCTTGAAGTTCAGCGCCTTCTGCCGGGTGACGATATCCATCATGTCGGCTTCGGTGACGCGGTCTTCCTCGAAGCGCCCGCGGGCGAGGATCAACATCTCGAAGAAATCGCGCAAGCCGCTGGTGTGGGTGAGCAAATGGCGAATCGTGATCGGCGTGCCGTAGTCGGGCAGCTCGGGGATGTATTTGCGGACGTCATCGCTGAGCGAGAGCTTTCCGTCGCGCGAGAGGAGCATCACCGACATTGCAGTGATTTGTTTGGCGAGCGAGGCTGCCTCGAAAACCGTATGCGGCGTTATCGGCGTGACGGTCTCGAGATTTGCGAGCCCAAATCCTTTCTCATAGAGCACCCGACCGTTCCGGCTCAGACCCACGGCGCAGCCGGGCGTCGTTGAGTCAACCCAACCAACGAAAAGCTTCTCGACCGCGCGCGCCGCTGAGTCGGGCGCTGGATTCTGGGCGCGCGAGGTAGCTGCCGTGGCAAGAAGGCAGACGATGGTGAGTGCGGCGGGGAGGGGCCGGCGCGCGGGTCGAACCATTGTGGGTTCGACAGCCGGTTTGGCGCTATGGTTTGATGCGCGCTTTGCTAGTGTGGTGTGATGTGCTCCGGCTTACGTTCGCGAACCGGCAGAGCTGCCAGGCGATCGCGCTCGGCCTTTTCCGATAGAAGTCGGGCGACGAAGCGATGCCCTTCTGAGAGCCGCTCGACTTCTACAGAGAGCACGTCCATCGCCTGCATTATTTGCTGGAACTGAGGAGCGCCGGCGACATCTTTCGCCAGCTCGTTCGCGATGCGGCTTGCCGATCTGCGGCTGGCGAGGTGGCTACCAATCCAGGCCCCCACGAATCCCGCGACCAGAGCGACGCCGCCGGCGAGGCTGAAGAGCATGATGTAGTGATCTCGCAGCGTGCCGAAGAAAACCGCGGGGAAGTGCATCGTTGCCTCAGATTGGGAGTATGACTCTTCCTACGGGTCTGGATCTAAAAAAGAGTCGGCTGTTGCGAGCTGGAGCTGGTTGTCGGGGGATTGAACCCGAAATGTCTATAAGCCTGTGCGGTAGCGACGCGTCCGCGCGGAGTGCGTTGCAGGAAGCCGTTCTGCACGAGGAACGGCTCGTAGACTTCTTCGAGCGTGCCTGCGTCCTCGCCGATTGCGGCGGCGATCGTGCCCACGCCAACCGGTCCGCCTTCGAACTTCTCGATGATGGTCTTGAGGATGCGCGTGTCCATGTCGTCGAGACCGAGCTGATCGACTTCAAGTAGAACTAAAGCATCAGCCGCGACTTTGCGGGTGATCTTTCCACCCGCGCGCACCTGTGCGAAGTCGCGAATGCGCCGAAGCAGCCGATTGGCGACGCGCGGCGTACCGCGCGCTCTCTTCGCGATCTCCTGCGCGCCGTTCTCATCGATCTCGACCTGCATCACTTCCGCGGTGCGGTGCACGATCTGCTCGAGATCCGGTGCCGGATAGAAATTGAGTCGCTGCTCGATGCCGAACCGCGCGCGCATCGGCGGCGTCAGCATGCCGAGTCGCGTCGTGGCGCCGATGAGCGTGAACTTCTCGATCGGCATCGTGATCGTCTGCGCCTTCGGTCCTTCGGACAGGCGGATGTCGATCTTGTAGTCCTCCATCGCCGGATAGAGGAACTCTTCGATGATCGGCTTCAATCGATGGATCTCATCGATGAAGAGGATGTCGCCTTCTCTTAGATTCGTGAGCGTTCCGACGAGATCGCCGGGCTTCTCCAGCGCGGGACCGGACGTGCTGCGGATATTTACGCCGAGCTCTCTCGCGATGAGCTCAGCGAGAGTAGTCTTGCCAAGTCCTGGCGGGCCGAAGAACAAAGTGTGATCGAGCGGCTCGCGGCGGGCGAGCGCAGCATCGATGTAGATGCGCAGCGATTCCTTAACCCGATCCTGGCCGATGAACTCGGACAGACGCTGAGGGCGGAGCGAGAGCTCGACTACGCTTTCTTCTGAAATGATTTCCGGGGTGGTGATTTCAGCTCGAGACATCTGTAATAATTTATCGGTCACTTCGCTTTCTGCTGTGCGATCCACTGATCAGTCCGGGCTTCCAGCAGATCGAGCGGCAGAGTTCCGCCGTCGAGCATCTCGTCGTGAAACGACTTGATATCGAACTTCGATCCGAGTTCTTTCCGCGCGCGTTCGCGCAACTCACGAATCTTGAGCTGGCCGAGCTTATAGCTCAACGCCTGAGCGGGCCATGCTATATAGCGGTCGGTCTCGGACTGAATGGTCGGTTCGTCGACTGCGCCGGACTTGCGGAAGAAGTCCACGACCTGCTCCCGCGTCCAGCCCTTCGAGTGAATTCCGGTGTCGACGACCAGGCGCACGGCGCGAAAGAGCTCCGACGAAAGACGGCCGAAGTCGGAGGCGGGGTCCTGGTAGAAGCCGACCTCTTTACCTAGCTGTTCTGCGTAAAGAGCCCAACCCTCTGTGTATGCGTTGAAGCCGAGACCGTGGAGACGGAAGTTGGGCAGGCCAGTGAGCTGCTGCTGCACGGACAGCTGCATGTGGTGCCCGGGAATGCCTTCGTGATATGCAATCGCCTCGTCGTTGATTAGCGAGCGACTCGCGAAGTTCGAGGTTGCGACCACGACGCGGCCTGGGCGTTTGCCATCGGGCGTGCCGGTGACGTAGTGAGTGGCGGCCGCGGCCTGAAATGCCGGTATCGCTTCGACGGTGACTGGCGACTTGGGAAGAAGTGTGAATAGCTGTGGAAGCTTGGGCTCCATCTGGGCGATGTAGCGCCGGAAATCGTCCAAAATCTGCTCCGCCGATGTCGGAACGTACTTTGGATTCGTTTTGAGCGAAGCGCGGAACGACGCCACATCGGCGAACCCCTCCTTCTTCGCGATCACCAGCATCTCGGCCTGGATGCGTTTCATCTCACTCAGCCCGAGTTGGTGGATCTCGTCCGCCGTCATCCGCGTGGTAGTTCGGCCGTAGATGTCGTTGGCGTAACGCTTCTGGCCGTCGGGCAGAGAAGTGACCGCGAGCGCGGTGCGGCCTTTGGGCGCGTAGTCGCCGGCGACGAAGCTCGCAAAAGCCTTGTACGCCGGAATGACGTCGGTGTTGATGGCGTCTGTGATCTGCTGCGTCAGGCGCTGCTGGTCAGCTGCAGATATCGTCGACGGAAACTTTTTGGTCGGAACCAGGAACGGATTGGCGTCGATGATGCCCTGGACCTGGACGGGAATTTTCTCGAGCAGGAATCGCACGGGCATCAGACCATCATTCGCGCCAACGCGCATCACCTCGATTGTCTGATTGAGAACTCGCGGCACCTGATGCAGGCGCGCGATGTAGTCCTCGTATTGTTTGACCGTTCCGAATGGAGCGGACAGCGGCAGATCAGCCAGGCTTAGGTGGATGCCGTTGAACTGGTTGATCGGCATCTCGTATTCCTTCAAATCAAAATCGGCGAGTCGCTGACCCAGCACGCGAGCCATGAGGTCGTGAGATAGCTTGTCCTGCTCTGAGAAGCCCGAGGTCGGTATCGCTTCGAGTCGTGAAAGGAATCCCTGATCGGCTCGATGGCGCGCGGCGATCGCTGCGAGTGAGTACTCGGCAAGCTTGTCGTTGTAGCGGTAGTCGCCGAATGCGGTCGCGCGCTCCGGGAAATTCCGGAGATCGGACTGGTATTGCTCTTCGAATAGTGTGTTCTGAGCAGCGACTCGCTCCGTAACCGGCGCGACAGTTTGCGCCAAGGCAGAGCTCGCGGCGGCGACGACGAGGAACAAGCTGTGGTGAAAGTGCATGGGGAGCAGCCTTCTGGGTGTCATCGAAAGAGGTAGTGAAAGCGATCCGATAAGGGGATTGCCTGGGTGAACGAAACTATCCTTTCGAACGCGTCCGGGTAATGTAGGACAACGGCTTACACGGCCGGTGCTGAAACGGTGATGTCATTCCACCGTTCTGGACGACGCCGTGCCTCGAGGCACCGCGCTAGCGTGGTGCAACCAAAATCCGGCCGGCAGTTATGCACACAGCGACTTTATTTGCCAGAGACGCAATGATGACTTCGGAGGCGAGGAGGCAGAGACCTCAACTGATCCTCGTCGCGGCACCATATCGCTCGGGCACCAATGATGATCCGTGGCTCGTCGACGCGAACATGGCAGTGATGGCGGAAGTCTCGCTCAGACTCTTGAGAGCGGGACACCTTCCAGTCGTCAGCGAGTGGGTAGCCCTCCCGCTCATCGAGCACGCCGGCTCCGGTCAGATGGGTGATCGGATCTTCAACGAAATTTTCGACACCGTCGCTGACGAGCTGCTCGACAAGTGCGATGCGATCCTTCGTATCGGCGGGCCGTCGGACGACGCTGACGACATCGTCGCCAGCGCCTGGAATCGCGGCAAAACAGTGTACTTCGCGCTCGAAGATATTCCGCCGGTGCCGAAGCGCGCTATTTCAATAGATCGTGGGCAACGACGTAGCGTACGAGGTCCTGCTTAGTCTTGAGTCCCATCTTCTCGAGCAGGCGAGTGCGGTAAGTACTCACCGTCTTCGCGCTCAGGCCGAGCTGTGCGGCGACGTCCTTTACCATCATGCCGCTGCCCAACGCGCGCAGGACTTCGAATTCACGATCGCTGAGACTCTCGTGCACCGCACGGTTCTGTCCGCTGTCGATCATGTCGGCGAGCCGCTCCGCCATCGATTCGCTCACGTACTTGCCGCCGCGCGCGACTCGGCCGATCGCCAGAACCAGCTGCTCGGGCGAGCGGTCCTTGGTGAGGTAGCCGCTCGCGCCGGCGCGCAGCGATCGCGCCGCCCATTGATCCTCCGGATGCGCGCTGATCACCAGCAGCTTCACGCTCGGATGCTCGCGCCTGAGATCCTTGAGCGTGTCGATATAGGTCGCGCCGGGCATACTGACGTCGAGCAGCACCACGTCCACCGGCGCGGCAGCCAGCAATCGAAACAACTCCACCGCGCTCGACGCTTCCCCAATCACCGAAATGCCCGGGTGCTCACTCACGATGCGCCTTAGCCCTTCGCGCACGATCGGATGATCGTCCGCTATCGCGACTCGAATCATGCTTGCGCCTCCGCGAGTGGCACCCGCAGCAACACCTTTGTCCCCCGTTCCGGGACGCCGGTGATGCTGAACTCCCCGCCGCACGCCAGGGCTCGCTCGCGCATTCCGACGACCCCAAGCGAACGTGTGCCATCGAGGCGGTCCAGCGGTGCGCCGACCCCGTTGTCAGCAACCTCGAGCGTCAACGACGAGGGAGTCTGATCGAGACGAATCAAGACATTCGTGGCTTTCGCGTGTCGCAGCACATTGGTCAGCGATTCCTGAAGAATTCGAAATACCGGGCTGCCGAGGTGATCCGGGATCGGCGTGTCATCGCTGTGTATCTCCACCGATACATCGATGCCGGTGCGCGCACGAAACTCCTGTCCCTGCCACTCCAAAGCCGCGGTTAGACCGAGCTGGTCGAGAATGCTCGGCCGCAGCTCGGTTGCAATGCGACGCACTGCGGTCAGCGTCTGATCGATGCGGTCGATCACCGAACAGCACTGCCCCATCATCGCGTGGTCGCGCGGCAGTCGATTCTTCATCCAAGCGATGTCGAGCTTGAGTCCCGTCAGCGCTTGTCCAAGCTCGTCGTGAATCTCGCGCGCGATCTCGGTGCGCTCTTCCTCTCGGACCAACTGTAATCTCGAGGCCAGCGCGCGCAGCTGTTCGGCGGAAGCGCGGATCTGTTCGGTCGCGCGGTGTTTGTCTGTAATGTCGCGCTGTATGCCGAAATGACCCGCGATCCGACCGCGATCGTCCTGAATGACCATGTAGTCGCCTTCGATACGCATCGGCGTCCCATCGAGACGTCGTTCATCGGTCTCGGTATGGAGGTAGCCCGCGTCGAAGAACTCGCGCCAGCGCTCGCGCGCTGTCGCAACATCGTGCGCAAAGAACTGCGCCGGCGTCATGCCGAGCAGGTCGGAGGGTGTTGTTGCATTGAACTGATCGACGATCGCAGCGTTGACCTTGGTCATCCGCTGGTGCTCGAACACGTAGTCGAGCACTCGCTCCTTATCGACGCCCGGTCCCCACTCGACCGGCTCGTCCAGCATCATGAAAAAGAACCCGTCGAGGGACTGTGAGAAAAACAGTTCCAGCAATCGTTCATTATCGATGCCGGCGGGTACTGCCATGGTACGATGCCATGGATTGGGAGTGTTAAAAGGTACGCCTCGAATCATCTGAAAACAAAGAGGGCCGAGCGCTATGCGTCGGCCCTCCCTGTCTGGCAGTTAAAACGCCTTCTTCGGTTCGCCGTAGATCATATTGTCAACGACAACGAGATCGAATGTTCCGCCGTCCGTGATGTCGTTAACGCCTGCCGCAAGCGCGCCGGTGCCCAGGGTGATTCGAACGCGGGCGATGATTGCGTCAGTGAACGTGACGCCCAGGAAAGACAGGCCGGCGGCGTCGGACCGGACCGGAGCTGGAAATGTCCCCAGGCTGGAGCCATCCTGGGCGAACAACTGAATGGTCGTCTTGTCGGCAAGGTCGACATCGCTGAACACAATGCCGATGCCACGCGTAACCGCAGGCGTCGGCTGTCCTGCAACCTGAAACAGCTGGTCGAGCTGGTTGCTGCCGACCGGTGCGAAGATCTTCTTGGCGCTGAAGAACGTGAATTGCGCGGCATATTCAGGATTGACCTCCGCGAAATTCGTGGAGTCGTTCCGGAAGCCGGTCCCGGAAGTGGTGAAGACCGCACCCGACTTGACGTTGGTATTGAAGAAGTCCGCCGGAAAGTCGTTACGATTGTCGAACGGGTTGGCGCCGGCGCCGTCCCAGGTGATCTCACGTCTGCCGGTTGGCTGCTCACCGGCGGTTGCGCCGTTGGCGACTCCGAGGACGTTGCGAAATTCATCGACCTTCGCCGCGATGTCACCGGTAGTCGAATAGACGGTTGCCTGCGGGCCGGGTGGGGGAGGTGGTGGTGCTGCGACTTTGTCACTGCCGCACGCGACGATACCAGCAAGGGTCGCGAGGGTTAGAATCGTTTTAAGCATCTGCGTCTCCGAAAGGATTCGAAAAACGCCAAGCTTAGGTCGCTACCCGGCCTCTGAGGATCGGTGCGATCGTTCGATTTGTCGTGGTTTGCTGCGACGACGGATGTAGGACGGAGCCTTACACCGTCACACGCGCGCTTGCAGCGCGGCCAGTCGCTCAGCCGCCTTGGTGAGAGTATCCATCTTCTTACAGAACGCAAACCGCGTTACTGATTTGCCGAGCTCGGGTCGGGAGTAGAAACTCATTCCCGGCACCGTCGCGACGCCGACTTCCTTCGCCAGCCAGATCGCGAAATCCCTGGACTCCAAATCAGATATCTCGGAGAAATCGGCAAGTATATAGTATGCGCCTTCGGGCGCCGCGTACTTGAATCCTGCTTCGTCCAGCGCCGAGCACATGATGTCGCGTCGCGCGCGATACTCGAGTGCGAGATGATTGTAATAGTCGGAATCGAACGCCATTCCGATCGCACCGGCGGCCTGCAACGGAGCCGGGGCGCCGACGGTCAAGAAGTCGTGGACTTTGCGAATCGGTGACGTCAGCTCGAACGGAGCGATCGCGTAGCCGAGTCGCCAACCCGTGCACGAGAAAGTCTTCGACAACCCAGAGATGGTGACCGTGCGCTCGCGCATTCCAGGTCGCGTTGCCAGCACGTGATGACCACCGGCATATCGAATGTGTTCGTAGATCTCATCGGTGATGGCGATCACGTCGTGCTTCTGACAGAGCTCGGCGATCAGCGAGATTTCCTCGCGCGTGAACACCCGTCCCGTCGGATTGTGCGGCGTGTTGACGATGATCGCACGCGTCTTGTCGCTGAACGCAGCGCGCAGCCTGTCGGGATCGATCTTCCAGTCGGGCGCCTCCATCGGGACGAACACCGGCTTCGCGCCGGCGAGAATCGCGTCAGGGCCGTAGTTCTCGTAATACGGTTCGAACACGATGACTTCGTCACCCGGATCGACGAGCGCGAGAAACACTGACGCCATCGCTTCGGTTGCACCGCAGCAGACGGTGATCTCGCGCTCGGGATCGACTTCCATGCCATACCACTGGCGATACTTCTCGGCGATCGCCACTCGCAATGCCGGACTGCCCCAGGTAATCGCGTACTGGTTTACGTCGCCGTGAATAGCCGCACACGCGGCATCCTTCATCGGCTCGGGCATCGGGAAGTCGGGGAAGCCCTGCGCCAGATTTATAGCGCCGTACTGATTGGCGATCCGCGTCATCTCGCGGATCACCGACTCGGTGAATGTGCGTGCGCGCGCGGCGGCCGCTGCTTTTTTCGAGATCGCCGCCGCGTCTGTCACCGAGCTGCTACTGCCCGGCACTCTTCGACATTACCTCGATCACGCCGCTGGCGCCGCCCTTGATTCCAAAGCGTGCTCCGGCCTGAGTGACGTCGTAATAGTGGGCCGTTCCAACGTTGTACGCGGCGATGTTCTTGAGCGTGTTGATGTCGCCGTACTGCTGACCGTCAAGGAAAACCACGGCGTACTGCGTCCCGGCATTGTAGTAACCCGACGTCACGCCCTTCGCAGCCAGCCAATTCGGTCTCAGCCGCGCGATCGCATCGTAAGCTGTCGTTGCATCCGCGTGAGCCTGACTGATTTCTTCCGCGGTCAGAACCGCCTGACTTTGACGGGAAACGCTCGGGTTCGCACCGGTGCTCGCGCAGCCGACCAGCGCCGCAGCCGTAAGTAGGTAGAAGTATCTCGATGACATTGGTAATTCCTCCGCTTTTCCCGCCTTCGTGAAGGTGCAGGTCGTACCGCTCGTTTGCAACCTCACACTACGAGCGGACTTGTCATCTAGTTTGACAATCGCAAACGCAGTAGCGATTGTGACAAGTCAACCTCTGGCGGACAAATGAGCCTCAGCGTCATCGTCGGGATCGTAGTCGCAATCATCGTCATCGGATTGCTCTGGCGCCGCGGCAAGCCACCGGTGCCGTAACCTCTGCTATTGCCGGGTTGTAATGTCGATGACCCCACTCCCGGCAGTTGTCCCGAACTTCCCCGCCGCCATCTGTGCATCGTAGTACCTGACCAGCGAAACCTGGCTGGGAATCAGGCTGCGCAGTGAACTTATGTCCCCGTATTGGCGGCCGTCGACATAAACCAGCGCGTAATCACTGGCGGTGCTTCCGCCGAGCGTCGACTGGCCATGTGAACGGAGCATGGCAGGACGAACCTTCGATACCAGATCGTACATATCGTTCGCAGCCACAGTCCGGATCTCTTCTTCGGTGATGACGTTGCGATCTGTAGATCCGGGCCTGATCGCCGCGCGATCAGATTTTGGACCGGATGCGCATGCGGCAACCATGGCCAGTGCGAAGAGATAAGTCTTATTCATCTTCATCCTTCACTCCTCCCAAGAGTTCAGCTTGCGACTCGCTTCGCTTCCCACGCGCTGAGCAGCCAACGCCCTTCCCGGCGCACGTAGATCTCCGTGAAACGAACGGTGATCTTGCTGGCGCCCTTTGAATCGCGGACGTGCTGTTCCGCACGTCCTGTGGCGAGCGCGAGCCCGTGATAGACGCGCACCCGGACGTCGTGAGCCGCGATCGAGTCGTATACGGTCGAACGCTTCTTGATTGCGTCGAGGAATTCCTTTCTCGACTGGATCGATCCCTTGCCGGGAACGTAAGTGAGCTCGTCGTCGAGCAGAGTGTCCAGTGCGACAACGTCGCGATTCATCATCGCTTCAAACCGCTGCTGCTCGGCGACCCGCACTTCGCTCTCGGCCACCAGCCGCTCCATCGCTTTGCTCGGAGTGTGCGCGCGCATCGATAGCCGCAGGATGCTGGGCCGGGCGCAGCCGCCGAGGACCGCCAGAAGCAGAATCGCCGAAGCGGGACGAATCATTTATCGCGTGCTGATCTCGATGACGCCGTTGCCGTACTGCATTCCATACCGCGTCACTGCTTCGTTTGCGGGCAGATAGCGGATCTCGTGGACGTTGAGCGAAGCGATGTTGCGCAGGCTATTCAAATCACCGAAGAACTGGTTGTCCACAAACACGGCCGCGTATTCAGTGGAAACGCTCGGCGCGGTCTGAATCGTCGTGCGCCCGCGCGTCTTCAGATACTGAGGCCGCAGATGACTGATTATCTCGTAGGCATTGACCCCGTTCTGCGTCGTAATCTCACTTTGAGTGATGACGTTGTAGTCCTTTTGTGGGTGACTGGTCGCGCCGGCGCTGGCGCATGCGGCAAGTCCAATCGCCGCCAGGATGGTGAGACTCTTCTTCAACATTTACTTCCCTCCGAGTTTCGATAAAGCTGTCCTGATCAATTCTGCCGCCGACTTTCCGCTACCGCCAGCGTCAAGAGCCGCACGCACGCCCCGTTCCGCGTCAGCGTGGTTATAGCCCAGGGAAACCAGGGCCCGCATCGCATCGTCGGCTGCTGCCGTGGCGGGGGCAGTAGTCGTTCCCGTCGACTCGCCAAGTCCATCGAGTTTGTCGGCGAGATCGAGAATCAACCGCTCCGCTTTCTTTCTACCTACGCGAGGAACGCCCTGAAGTGTCGGAATATCCTTTTCGCGGATTGCCCGAATCAGGCGCGTCGCAGAAAGAGCTGACAACATGCCAATTGCCAGCGATGGCCCAATACCATTCGCAGTGAGCAGCTTCTCGAACAACTGCTTCTCGAACAAGCTCGAAAACCCGAACAGCTGCCACGAATCTTCCTTTACCACCAGCGAAGTGTGAAGAAATACATCGTCCTCCACACGAGGCAGTGACTCGAACACGTTGAGCGGAATGGTGAGCTCGTACGCGACACCACCATCCGTCATCACTTCCACCGAATCGAGATCCTTCGCCACGAGCTTGCCTTTGAGCCGTGCGATCAAGCGAATCTCATCGGTTCGAGCTTCGGCAAGTCGGGCATCAACGCGTACGCGAGAGCAGCGGCCACGCCGTCAGCTGCGTCCGACGGCTGCGGTGCCGACTTCAGTCGTAGCAATCGCGTCACCATGAACTGAATCTGCAGTTTGGTTGCTGCGCCGGTGCCCGCGACTGCTTTCTTGATCTCGGATGGCGGATATTCGTGGATCTCGAGTCCGGCCTGCACGCCAGCCAGGAGAATCACACCGCGGGCGTGACCGAGCACCACCGTGGTGCGCACGTTGCGCGCGTAGAAGATGTCTTCGATCGACAGCACTGTCGGCTGATGGCGGCGAATGAGCTCGGCGACGCCGTCGTGAATCTCGGCGAGCCGGCGCGAAAGATCGTCGCGAGGTCTCGTACGAATCACGCCACACTCCACGAGCGTGAGCGGATTGCGGCCTTGCTTGCGGACTACCCCGTAACCGGTGACTGCCGTGCCCGGATCGATGCCGAGCACGGTAATTGGCTTGGCATCACGCACCGGACATTTGCTCGACGTCCATGTCGAAATTCGCGGAGACCTTCTGGACGTCGTCTAGATCCTCGAGCTCGTCGAGCAGCTTCACGAGTGATTCCGCCGTCTTGCCTTCGACCCGCACCGTCGATTTTGGAATGAACGCGACTTCGGATTCGACGGTCTCGATGCCTGCTTTCTTGATCGCGTCCTCGACGGTGTGCACACCGTGCGGACCCGTTGTCACGACGAACTGATCGCCTTCCGCCTTGAAATCCTCCGCGCCGGCGTCGAGCGCAACCTCCAGCACTTTGTCTTCCTCGTACTTGGTGCCGTCGATGTAGATCTGGCCTTTGCGATCGAAGAGGTATGCAACTGAGCCAGTCGAACCGAGATTGCCACCGAGTCGCGACATCTTGTGCCGAATGTCAGCAACGGTGCGGGTTGGGTTGTCGCTCAGTGCGGAGATGAGAATCGCGACGCCGCCGGGACCATAGCCCTCGTACTGCACTTCGGTGTACTGCACGCCCTCGAGGTCGCCCGTTCCTTTTTTAATCGCGCGCTCGATATTGTCCTTCGGCATCGATGCCGCTTTGGCCGCGTCGATCGCGGTTCGCAACCTTGGATTTCCATCAGGATCACCGCCGCCGATCTTGGCGGCCATCGTGATCTCTCGAATCAGCTTGGTGAACTGTGCACCGCGCTTTGCATCAGCGGCGGCTTTGTAGTGCTTGATTTGTTTCCACTTACTATGGCCGGCCATGTTCAGCTCGGTGGTAGTGTTGAACCAGGTGGAGCACTCGGACGCGCGTGCGCTGCGGTCGCGGTAGTGCCAGCGAGCTCCTGAATGAGATGGGTGAGCTCGAGCCTCGCTGCCTCATCTAACTGTGGCGGCACTGCTTTGACAAGATCTTCGAACGCCACTGCCAGTCGCGCTCGATCCTGCCCCGTTATCGCGCCGAGTACGCCAAACGCGGTCGATCGGATTCCGCTCGGAACCGCGAGCGAGGACAGCCATTGCCTGGTGTTTTCGGTGCGCTCGATGGTCTGTTCTTTGGTCAGGTCGAACGGCGGCAGCATCCCGGCGCAAAGCCGCCCCAGCTGCAGGGTTGCCAGCAGAGTTTCGCGATCTCCGCCCAGGGACGCTCGTCCGGCTGCCGCCGCGAGGGAGCGGAACCGAAATGACGGCGTAACGAGTGCAAACTTGGGTAGCTGGCCGAGCACACTCCGAATCTAGGCACGGACTTGGCCTCCGGCTACATTCCCGACTATGGCCGTACCGGTCCTAAACCCCCCGAAATCCATACTTTGGGTCGATGATGAGGGCGAGCTTCTCGAGCCGCATCGCATCTTTTTGCGGTCCAAAGGCTATACCGTAGAGTGGGCATCCAACGCTGACGACGCCATCGAGCTGCTGAGGCGTCGTCCTTTCGACATCCTGCTGTTGGACGAGCAGATGCCGGGGAAGCGCGGCCTCGAGGTGTTTCGGGACGTCCGCGAGCTCGCGCCGTCGTTGCCGGTCGTTATGGTGACGAAGAGTGAGGAGGACTCGACGCTGAAGGAGGCAATCGGCGCCAACGTCCGCGACTACCTGGTGAAGCCGATTAATCCGCGTCAGGTGCTGACGGTGGTGACGCGGATTCTCGAAGGGCCGCGCATCCGTCAGCAGGCAATCGCGCGCAGCTTCGTCGAGCGGTTTCGCGCCATCGAGCTCGAGCGGGATCGGAATCTTGATTGGCGCGGCTGGATCGATCGCTACGACGAGCTGATGCGCTGGGACGTCGACCTCGCTGCCGCCGGCGAGATGGGATTGTACGAATCGCTGCAGGGACTTTATCCCGACATGCACCGCGAGTTCGCGACTTTCATCAAGGAACACTATCCCCGCTGGCTGACCGAACTCGAGAGCAATCGGCCGCCGCTGTCGATCGATATCGTCGGCGAATTCCTGCTGCCGATTCTGGAGCGCGACAAGAACGCGGTCTTCATCGTTGTCGATTGCCTGCGTCTCGATCAGTGGCGAGCGCTCGAGCCGCTGATGGCGCCCTACTTCGACGTCGAGACGACGCACTATTACGCCGTGCTGCCGACCGCGACGCCATACTCGCGCAATGCGTTGTTCAGCGGCTTGTTCCCCGGCGAGATCGCGGCGCGACTGCCGGATTGGTGGGGCAACGCCGATCGCGAAGACGAATCGTTGAATGCGCACGAGCGGGAGCTGCTCGAGACCCATCTGGAAGAGCTGTGTGGTGGAAAGACTCCGGTGCGCTACCAGAAGATCTCGACGGCTGCCAACTCGGATGAGCTCGAGCGACATCTTGGAACAGCCATCGGCCCCGAGGGCGTCAGCGCGTTCGTGTTCAACTTCGTCGATCTGCTCACCCACGGCCGGAGCGAGTCGCAGATACTATATGAAGTGGCGCGCGACGAGATCGCCCTCCGCCAGATCACCCGCCAGTGGTTCCAGCGCTCGGCGTTGTTCAGTGTTCTAAAGGAAGCGTCGCGCCGCAAAATCTCCGTCTTGCTGACGACCGATCACGGTTCCATTCACTGCAACACGCCGGCGACCGTGTACGCCAAACGCGATGCTTCGGCGAACCTCAGATATAAGTTCGGCGAGGATCTGCGCGCGGAGAGGCCGGACCAGGCGCTGCTGTTCCCCAACGAAGACATCCTGCGCCTGCCACGGCGAGGTCCAGGTGGAAACACTCTGCTGGCGACGAATGACTGTTTCTTCGTGTACCCGACAAAGTTGCGCGAGTATCAGAGTCGGTATCGTGGATCATTCCTTCACGGCGGTGTGACGCCGGAAGAAGTGATCCTGCCGCTCGCTCTGCTCACTCCTCGCCGGTAATTGCTTGGGCGCAGTCGTCGCTCCGACAACTAATCGAATGCCGTCGACGGATTCCGCGACGCAAGTGTCGGCGTACAAGCGGCTCATTCCATATTTGAGGCCGCACGCCTGGCGGATGGCGATCACCATCGGCTGCAACTTGCTGGCGGCGCTGCTCGATGGATTTGCGATCGCGCTGCTGATCCCGTTCCTCAACATCCTCTTTCATCAGCCGGCGACGGCGCTGAAGTCGGGATGGGTCTCGAAGCTCCTCGACGCCACGGTGGGGACGCAGATCGTTCCCGGCGACGAGATGCGCTCGCTGCGCAATGTCATCCTGCTCGTTCTAACGGCCGTCCTGCTCAAGAACATTTTCGTCTGGATCGCTGGTCAGTTCGGCGCGACGCTGCAGGAATACGTGACGCGCGACTTGAGGAACTCGGTCTACCGGCATCTCGCGCACCTGCCGCTCGGCTACTTCACCCAGATGAAGGCGGGACAAATCCTGTCTCGCGTGATCAACGACACCTTCGAGACGCGACTGATCCTCACCCAGATCGTAACTCAGTCGCTGCAGAGCGCATCGCTGGTGATCGTGTACATCGCGATCCTGTTCAGCATTTCATGGAAGCTGTCGCTGATCGCGCTGATCATTCTTCCGCTGCTCGGAGTCTCGCTGCAGCCGATGCTGAGGCGACTGCGTCGTGGCAATCTTCGTCGTGGCAACGTCCACGGTGAGATGACCAGCGTTCTTCAGGAAACGATCAGCGGCATACGCCTGGTGAAGGCGAGTGGCACTGAAGCATACGAAGAGGCGCGATTCGCCGACGGCAGCAACAAGTACGCGCGCAGCAGTCTCAAGATGACGCGGCTTGCGCTCGTTGCACCACCAGTCACCGAGATCATCGGCACTCTGATCGCGGTACTCGTACTTTGGGTCGGCGCCTGGCAGGTTTTGAGCGCGGGTACCATGACCGGCGCCACACTGCTCGCGTTTCTGACGCTGGTGCTGCGTCTGCTGCAGCCGCTGAAGCAGTTGTCGCAAATGCGCACTACCGCGCAATCGTCGCTTGCGTCCGCCGAGAGATTGTTCGAGATCCTCGACTCACCAGCGGAGTTTCAACGCGATGGCGGCACTCGCGACAAGGCGACATTCGATCACGAGTTGAAATTCGACGATGTCACTTTCGCCTATGGCGACGCACCAGTGCTGCGGAACATCGAGCTCAGTGTGCGCAAAGGAGAGGTGATCGCGATCGTGGGACCGAGTGGCTCGGGGAAGAGCACCCTGGTCGATCTGATCCCACGCTTTTATGAGCCGACCAGTGGACGCATCTTGATCGATGGCGTCGACACTCGTGAGATCAAATTGCCGGCGCTGCGCGCCCTGACCGGCATCGTCAGCCAGGAAACCGTGCTCTTCCACGACACCGTTCGCAACAACATCGCGTACGGTGCACCAGGTCGTTACACGCAAAAACAGATCGAGGATGCTGCGAAGGCGGCCAACGCGCACAGCTTCATCACGGAGCTGCCGAACGGCTACGACACCCTGTTGGGCGAGCGCGGAACACGACTTTCAGGGGGTCAACGCCAGCGTCTGGCGATTGCACGAGCCTTGCTCAGTGATCCGCCCATCCTCATCCTCGACGAGGCAACTTCCGCACTGGACACCGAATCGGAACGTCTGGTTCAGGAAGCGGTAGATCGTTTACTCCAGGGAAGAACCGTCTTCGTGATCGCACACCGGCTGTCGACAATTACCCACGCCGATAGAATCATTTTCCTCGATCGTGGCGAGATCGTCGAACAGGGGAATCACACCGAGCTCCTTGCGCTGGGCGGAGCGTACTCGCGCCTGTACTCGCTGCAATTCGGTGACGCGAACGGTCAAGGCGACACTACAGCGAACACAATGGCAAATCGTCTCGCACAACCGGCCGGCTAAAGAGCATCCGTGCACGTCCTATTTTTGCATAGCGCACGCGAGTGGTCAGGGACCGCGCGGCTGTTTGCCCGCGCGGGGCGCGGAATCTCCGAGCGGGGCGCCAAGGTGACACTACTCGTCGCACCCGACAGCAATGTGCACCTGGCTGTCTCGCCGCGTCGTCAGCCCGGACAGCCGCGCCACACCCCCATTCCTGAGCCGTTCGAGATCATCCCATTTTCGACCGAGGGATGGTTTCTGTCCGCCGCGCGCCGGCTGCGGGGAATTTTTCGCCGCTGGGATGCCGATACGATCTTCGTCAGCACCAATCGCGAGCACCTGATAGCGGCGACAGCCTGCTGGCTGAGTCGCAACGGCTCCGTCGTCCGCTGGACACCGGCGGGCAAAAGGCTCGATCTCGATTTCGCAGGCACCGTAGCGTCGCGCCTTGCAAGAACGACCTACCTGTTCGCGAGCGAGATCGATCGCCGACAGAACAAGCTGCCCAAGAATGCCGTCGACGGCCTGGTGGCGAAGATCGGAGTCGATGTCTCGACGTATTCTGCTGAAGCCCAGAAACCCGCCGAGCCCGACGGTGCGCCATCTGGAGAGGAGAGCGCCAAGCCTTCGAAGTATATCGTGTGCATTTATGATCCGACTTCGCGCGGGCGCGCCGCAACCGCGATTCGCACGATCTCGATGCTCGCTCCAAGGCATCCCGATCTCCGACTGATCATCGTCGGCCCTCGTTCAGATGACGAAGACCTGCGCATGCAGGCGGCGGCGCTGCGAGTTCTGCATCTCGTCAGCTTCCTCGGCGAGCGCGACGATGTCATCAACCTGCTGATGGATGCGCATCTCGGCTGGGTTGTCGCCGAAGCAGACACTGGCGCCTATGGCATTCTAGACCTGATGGCCATCGGCGTTCCTGCTGTCGCGAGCGAAGGCGGCGTTGCCGACCGCTACATCGCCAACGGCATCACGGGAGCCTTGTATCCGCCCGACGACTCAGCATCGACTGCGGCGACGGTGGCAGGGCTGCTCCTCAGCGACGAATCCCGCGTGGCGATGGGAAAGGCCGCTCGCACCAGAGTAGCGCGTGAATTCCCGGAGACGGACATGATCGAAGGATTCGACCGCGCGGCAAACAGTGCGCGCACCAGGAGTCGTCGGGGGTGAGTAGAGCGGGCCGCGGCTCCCCCGACGTGACGGCGGTGATCGCGGCACACAACGAATCCGCGAACATCGAAGCCTGCATTGCCAGCCTCGACTGGACACGCGAGGTGATAGTCGTCGAGAACGATTCGATCGACGATACAATCGACCGAGCACGGAACGCCGGCGCGACAGTCATTAGCCCGGCATTCTCAACGATTGGTGTAGCGCGCAACAATGCCATCGAGCGAGTTCAAACACCCTGGGTGCTTGTTCTGGACGCCGACGAGCGCTGTACACCTGAGCTTGCCACTGAGATTCGCGAGCGGGTCAAGCTGCCGGGCGAAAACGTCGCGTTCAGAGTTCCGCGCCGGAACTACTTCCTCGGTAAGGAGATCGGCCATGGGGGCTGGGGCAGCGACAAACCGATCCGACTGTTTCGCCGAGAGATGCGGTATAACGCCAATCTGGTGCACGAGCACGTGAATGTGACCAAAGGAGCAATCGGTGAAGTCAGAAACTCGCTCCTTCACTACACGTACACGTCGCTCGACCAATACTTTGAAAAGTTCGATCGCTACAGCAAGTGGTGGGCGCAGCAGAATTTCGCCAACGGGCGACGAGCAACTGCGGCGGCGGTATTATTCAAACCCCCGGCGCGTTTCGTCTCGATGTATTTGCTGAAAGGCGGATTCCGGGATGGCGGTCACGGTTTGATCCTCGCCGCGCTCGCCGCGGCGAGTGTGATGGCGAAGTATGCGAGACTCTGGGAACGATCTAGAACGGCGGCAAGGCGTTGAGAGTCCTAATCATCGGCAGCAACAAGAAATGGAGAATGGAGCGCAGCACCGAGCGCGCTCTCAAACGGGCCGGCCATACCACCCGTCTGTTCGATGACAAGCGGAGCAAGCAATTGCTCGGTTCGAGCTTCGTACAGCGCCGTGCGCTGTCGATCGCGAATTCATTCAAGCCGGATTTCGTGCTGCTCGGAAAATGCCAGGCGCTCGCGCTCGACACCGTCGGCAAGATCATCGCCGGCAAGCCCAACGCGATGTGGTACCACGACCCGCCGTCGTTCCGCAACATCAAGCGTCCCGATATCCGGCACGTTGCCGATGTCGGCAAGCTCTCGCAGACATTCTTTGTCTCCGGGTTCGCCGACGAATGGAAGAAGCTTGGCTTGCCGGCAAAGTTTCTTCCTTCGGCCGCTGACAAGGAGCTCGGTCCCAGAAAGCCGGAAAGCAACCTGGGATCCGACATCACCTTCATTGGCACCGGCTACGACCGATCGCGAGCATCGTTTCTCGCGAAAATCGCCAAGCGGTTCCAGCTCAAGGTTTGGGGCCCGGGTTGGGAAGAGTGGCGTAAGGAGCTGAACTGGACCGGTCGCGCTGTTTACGGCCCTCCATTCGCGAGTGTGTGCTCGAGCTCGAAGATCGTTCTCGGCATCAACCCGACCATCGCGCGCGGTGCGACGAATTACACATCAGACAGAACCTGGATGGTCATTCAGGCGGGTGGGTTCTATCTTGGCGAGGGCACTGACGGCATCACCTCGCTGCTGCGCGAAGGCGATCATTGCGCCTGGTACAAGGATCTGGAGCAGTGTCTCGACCGCTGTGCCTATTACCTTGCCAATCCTGCCACGCGCGAGCGGGTGCGACGGCAGGGACAGCACTTCGTCGCCGAACACCACACCTTCGACCAGCGCATCCACAATCTTCTATCCGGCGAAGAGTTCCATAATCCACTCGGCTAGGTATCCGTGAGTCGACATTTATTTGTCACTCAGGATTACGGCCCCGATCTCGGTGGAATGGCTCGGCGACACGTGGAATTGTGCCGTCGCTTTGGAGATGGCGAAGACACTGTCATGAGCGTGTCGACAGTTGCATCGCCCGGCGCCGTCGCATTCGACCAGCACGAGGATTATCGGATTTTCAGGCAGCCGTTCCCGTTTCAGCGCGCCAACCGGTTCTCGAATCAGCTGCGCTGGGCGCGCTGGCTGACGTCCAATCGCGCCACAAACTTCGATGTGCTGCACTGCGGTAACATCCGCCCAGTCGGGTACGGGGTCCGCTGGGCCAACCGACGCCTCGGCCTTCCATATCTTGTCTATGTGAACGGTGGTGATCTGTTGCGTGAGCGTAGGAAGTCAGAGCGCAGTGCAGTCAAGCGGATGTCGGCGCGCTCGATCATGGGCAACGCAGCGGGAATCGTCGCGACGTCGAAGTGGGTTGCTCAGCTCGCGACCGACGTAATGATTGAAGTCGGCGTTGAGAAGCTGCCGCCTGTTGCCGCACTCGATCTCGGCACCGATCCCGTTCATTTCAATCCGTCGCGTGATACGGGCGCACTACGCCGGCGATGGGGTGTCGGTGACGCGCCGATTATGCTGACCGTTGCGCGCCTGGTTCCGCATAAGGGCCAGGACATGGGCATCCGCGCGTTGGCGATGCTCGCGCACGACTTCCCTCAGCTTCGCTACATAATGGTAGGCGAAGGGCATGACGAGCAGCGGCTTCGCGCGCTCGCCCGCGAGCTGGGGGTGGCTGATAAAATCGGATTCGTCGGGGCGATGCGCGACGACGAATTGCCGGAGGCGTACGCAACTTCGACGATCTACCTGGGCGCGTCACGCGTCGATCGCGACATCAATGTAGAGGGCTTTGGCATCTCGTTTCTCGAAGCAGGCGCATCAGGTATTCCATCCGTTGCCGGCGACTCCGGAGGCGTGCGTTCAGCGGTGCGTGATGGCGAGACGGGAATCGTCGTTCCGCCGACCGACGTCGATGCAATCGCCGACGCAATCCGTGCGCTGCTCGTGAACTCCGAGCGACGGAAGCAAATGGGGCGGGCGGCGCGTCACGCAGTGGAAACGCACTACAACTGGGACCGCGTTGCACGGGACACGCGCGAGTTCACCAACCAGGTCACGCGTTCCGGGTGACTGCCAGGCCCAGGAAAAAACCCACGCTTGCCCACCGCGCCGAGTACTACGCCATGCGCGGAATACTCGGCGTGCTGCGCACAATGACCTGGGATGCGGCGTGCAGGGTCGGCGAGCGGCTCGGCGTGTTGGGGTACCGCCCGCTCAACATCCGTAAGCGCGTCGTCGAGAGGCAGATCGGAGCCGCGTTTCCGAATCTGAATCGTGA
>JADMIO011246837.1_pt1 | contig 93585 bp, 68 predicted proteins | sample 8958161 | NCBI WGS metagenome assembly JADMIO01 (sample SAMN16585339, study PRJNA669376) | soil metagenome | isolation source: Crop rotation soil | place: USA: Cullars Rotation, Alabama | collected 2011
CGCGACAACTTGTCCACGTGGAATTCTAAGCTTAGGATCCCAATGTGCTGGAAAGCTGGCTCACCTGCTCGACCAGAATTTCCGGAGCGGAAGCCCCGGCCGTGAGCCCCAAGGTCGTAAAGCCTGACACGGACGCTTCATCGATGTCGTTGGCATCCTCGATCAAGCGGGACGGCACGCCAGCACGCTTGGCAACTTCGACCAGCCGATTCGAGTTCGAACTGTTCGCCGAGCCGACCACCAAAATCAATTCGACCTCGCGCGTCAAGGCCTCAACCGCTTCCTGGCGATTCTGGGTGGCGTAGCAGATGTCGTCCGATGCAGGGCCGACGATCGCGGGAAACTTCTGGCGCAAACGAGCGACGATTTCCTGGGTGTCGTAAAGCGAAAGAGTCGTTTGAGTCAAAAACGCGAGCCGCTCAGGATTGGGAACTTGAAGTTCATCGACTTCCTCAACGCTTCCCACTACTAATGTTTTATCCGGAGCTTCGCCCGATGTACCGACGATTTCCTGATGATCGCGATGCCCAATCAAGATAACGGTGCGGCCTTCGCGGGCGAATTTCAATGCTTCCAGGTGTACCTTGGTTACCAGGGGGCAGGTAGCGTCAATAACGCGTAGCTTTCGCTCCTGAGCTTCCGTACGGACGCGCGGCGGTACGCCGTGGGCGCTAAAAACAAGTACCGAACCCACGGGAACTTCTCCTATGGATTCAACGAAAATTGCACCGCGGCGGCGCAATTGGTCGACGACATAGCGATTGTGAACGATCTCGTGGTGAACGTAGACGGGACTTCCGTAGGCCTCGAGCGCCAATTCGACGATGTCGACCGCGCGTACAACTCCAGCGCAGAAGCCGCGGGGGCGCACGCGAACTAAAGTCTTTGTTCCGTTATTAATACCTTGAATGTTGGTCAGCATCCGTCGCCTTATTTTGAGAAATTCGATTTTACCTGAAATGGTAAGTTTCAGCCACACACAGAAAAGTCAACTATGGGGAAGGTGATACGGGAACTTGCGTAATCGGGAGGCGAGTTTAGAAGAGATAATTTCGCTCCAGCTCTGTTGCGATCTGAGTGGAATGAAGCTATTAACAAGAGTTTATGGAGCAGAACCCATTCTCAAAGTAACTGCTGGCTGACTTGAATTCGGTAACTCTAGGATATACTACTTAGATCGTTGAAAGGGGCTATGCGGAGTGTAGCGATCATCGGAGCCGGACCGGCCGGGCTGACTGCAGCATATTTCTTGAGTGCGGCCGGCTGGAAGGTCTCGGTTTTGGAGACAGATCCCATTTACGTCGGAGGACTTTCACGAACCGTTGAGTATCGAGGGTTTAGGTTTGACATCGGAGGACATCGATTTTTCTCTAAGTCACAAGAAATACAGGACTTCTGGAAGTCGCTTCTGCAGGATAACCTCATTGATCGTCCCAGAATGTCGAGAATCTATTACAGGGGACAATTTTATTCCTATCCGTTGAATGCCTTCGAGGCGTTAAAGAATCTCGGCATTCTGGACTCCGCCCTCTGCTTGCTATCTTACGTCAAAGCCCGATTTTTTCCGGTCGATCCTCCGAAATCCTTTAAGGATTGGGTGGTGAACCAGTTCGGCGAGCGGCTTTACCGGATATTTTTTAAGACTTACACCGAGAAAGTCTGGGGAATGGATTGTCAGGACATTTCAGCAGATTGGGCGGCCCAGCGTATCAAAGGATTGTCATTGGCGGGCGCCATAAAAGACGCGCTGAGGCCGTCGCGCCGGACAAGACAATCAAAGACCATCAAAACACTGATTAGTTCGTTCCGATATCCCCGGCTTGGTCCGGGGATGATGTGGGAGGAATGTGCGCTGCGGGTCAGGGAAATGGGCGGCGAGGTCTTGCTAGGGTGGCCGGTCGAAAAATGCACCTACCGGGATGGAAGGTGGAAGATTACATCGCGGGGCAGCGCGGGACAAAAAGCCTCGATCGAGGCCGATCACGTTATCTCTACGGCAGCGATTAGAGAGCTGGCCAACATGCTCGAACCAGGCCCGTCAGAATCCGCAAGGCGCGCGGCTGAGGGCCTGAGATACCGGGACTTTCTCACGGTGGCATTGATGGCGAGAGACCGGCTCTTTCTTCCAGACAACTGGATTTATATCCACGATCCGAACGTAAAAGTGGGCCGAGTGCAGAATTTCAAATCGTGGTCTCCAGAACTCGTTCCCGATCCCGCGTTGTGCTGCTACGGCCTCGAGTATTTTTGTTCCGAAGGCGATGCTCTTTGGAACAGCACCGATCGCGGATTGATCGATTTGGCGACCGCGGAGATGAAGCAGCTTGGTCTCCTGGATCCTCAGGACGTAAAGGACGGATGCGTGGTACGGCAGAAAAAGGCCTATCCCGTCTACGACGACAGCTACAAAGCGAATGTCAGGGTCTTTGCTGCGGAAATCGAAGCGAAATATCCGACGCTTCACCTAATTGGCCGCAACGGAATGCACAAGTACAACAATCAAGATCACGCGATGATGACGGCGATGTTGACGGCAAAAAATATTATCGCCGGACAAAAGATCTATGATGTTTGGGAAGTGAATCAAGATGCTGAATACCATGAAGAGGAAACTGCGGAGGGAAAGGTGGGAGCTAGCGGTGAGAGATTCGTTCCGATGCGTGCCCCGCACGCCACCACGAAGTAACGGCGAGATGATGTTGTTCTGCCGTATCCGGTAAGATTCGACTGCTCGATTACTTCAAGCCGGGAGTGACTCGCGTTGAGGTGATCGCTCTTTCGGTGCGTTTCGCCATTTGCACCAGGCCAGGGCTAACAAAGCTCCCAGAAGCGATCCAAGCGTATTCGAAATAACATCAGACCAGCCGGATCCTCTTCGTGGAATGAATATTTGTAGGACTTCGATCGAAAAGCTGAACAAAGCGCCTGCCAGGACGGCATAGAAAATCGCTGATCGCGAGTTTCGCGTGACCATGCAATAACCGTAGAAGAGGAATCCGAAGGGCATAAAACCGATTACATTCACTACGAAATCCTTTCTGTATCCGCCGTTTTCCCGGTACTCTTCCTGCGGGAACTTCAGCGCGCGCTTGGCCGGTATGCGAAAGATTCCTGGGATTGTCAAATCCGGGCCACCGGCAACTTGGTTGCGGGCGATAGGGCCAGTCCTTTCACTGAAATCGTAACGAGCGACGGCTCTGTCAAGGCTTGGCGACTGCGAGGAATTCAACCAATCCTGATAGTCGCTGGCGGCCTCGGTGGGAGAAATCCATCTCGAATAGACTGCTAAACCTCGAACCTGGCCCCGCCATTGTTCGTAGTCGCTGGCGGAATTCCCTAGGGTGAGTTGACCGGACAGATCCTGTCGGGTCATGAAAAAGTGTGGAAAAGCGCTGGCATGCTTGCCGTTCAGATATACCGTTGTTCCGTTTTCGCCGGAACTTATTGTCACCAAGATCAAAGTTTCGGAGGCAAAAGCGTGATCGACGTCAAATTTCTGCCTGCGAAGTCCGCCAGGGCTATCGATGTTGTGATTGACCAGCAACCCATCCGTCCATTGCCGCACGGCGAACTGCTTACCGCGGTTCGCATCGTAAACACTCAAGATGGGGCCGTCAGCGTGAACATCACGAGGACGAAGGAGCAATTCCACGCTGCAGGGGCCATCGAGTGTATCGAAGCGTAGAGGATCGTTTGCGATAGCGATGCTGGCTGAGTCGGCGAAAGAAATTCCGGGGGTTTGCGAAAGCCATCGGACACGATTGCGAGGGAAAAGATTGAATGGCCAAAGCGTGGCGAAGAGAATTCCAAAAACAATCGCTAGGCAAAGAAATCCCCATTTTTTGCGGGCATGTCCGGATGATTGCGTCATTGTAGGGTTATGTTGGAAGAATTCCGGCAGGCTGGCTGGATATATCTCAGAAGCCGCGCTTCGCGGTGAGATAAGGAATCAGGGCAATTTCAACCAGGGTAGGAAGCACGTCTTCTCGTGCAAAAACGGATTCTGTGCTGAAACCTTTTAGTGTCTTCAAGTAGGTGCGTGTATTAAGGCGCCCATCGATGATTCCGCCCAGGCTCGTCGGCACGTCCGTGACCATGCGAATCCAACTCACACCCGGACGCCCATGGCATTCCTGAATCGACTCGCCCACCTGATCGGCATATAACAGGTAGGAGAAATCCACGCCCGCCGAAGCTCCAAGGGAATGAAATCCCCACGTTCTGGCGTTTACATCGAGAAGTTTGTATTTGCCATCGCGAGGGTCGAGCTTGTATTCGATTTCCGCCAAACCGTAGTAATTAATGGTTCGTAAAAAGCGGAAAGTGGGTTCTTCGATCACCGGCAAATCAATGCTCTCGACGAATGTGGCGGCTCTGCCGAACTCGGGAGGGTGTTGGCGCCAGCGTTGAGCCGACATCTTGCCTACAGCTTCGCCGTTCTTAAAAAATACGCAGGAAGAGAATTGGTAATTGCCATCGCCGGGGATTATTTCCTGGACCAGGATTTCATTGCCCGCGGAATGCGATAAGGCCTTGCCGAAAAGTTCGCGCAACTCCTGTTTGTTATTCGCACGCCAGGCCTTTGCCTTCGTGGCATAGAAGAAATCTTCTTTGACGGCTGGTTTGATGCCCAAGGGGAATTCAGCGTCAATGCGGTCGAGATCCTCCATACTTTTCGGGCACCAAGTGCGGGGAATGGGAATATCTAACTTCTGGGCGAGGGAGTAAGTGTTCCATTTGTTCCAGGCCCACTTGACCACGTCCCATTCCGGAGTCGGAACGCGAAACACTTCGGTAAGTGCAGGACGATGACGAGCGAACGCGGCAACGTGCTCATCCCGAGTGGGGAAGAGAACCCAGCCCTTCAGATCCATTCGCCGGGCGGTTTCAATCAGGAAAGCGACGGTTTCGTCCGCCCCACGAAGACTGGGAGCGCGAACGCTCATGGTTGTGTATTTCGAAAAGCGGCCTATGGAATATTCATCGTCGATGATACACACAGGCACGCCATGCCGCCCCAGGCTGCGAGCGACTCCCAAGCCGTGAAAATCGCCGCCGACGACGACGGCCCCTACACGGTTGTTGGTTTGTGAGTGTGAATGCATTGTGGAATAGCGCGATCTGAAAACTTAGGCTGCTTTGCGATCCGGAATCTGTTCAACCAAACGGCCAAGTCGATTCGCTGCAAAATCGGTGCCGCAGACGAAGTACATCACCGGGCCAAACTTCCAGGCGGACGGCGCTCCGAGAAAATGCAGACCCGGCACGGAGGATTCGAATCCGAATCCAACTTTGGGGAATCCATTGACTTGAGCCACATTTTTGCTGAGCTCGGCAGGCAAGAACGGATAGCGCGACACGTCAACCCGATAGCCGGTTCCCATGTAGACGTGATCGACTTCCCGCGTGCTTCCATCGTTGAGGCGAACGCAGACCTTGCCCCCTTTTGTAGTAGCGGAATCGATTGAACGACCGGTGCGGATCGGGATGTTCTTGCAGCGATCCACGAGCCAGCGCGCACCGGCCGAACGCAAAGCACGAGTTCGAAACCATTCCTGCGTTGGACGCGGGAAGAATTTGACCATGTCCGGGACCGCCACGATGCGACTGACGCCGGCTGGCCCAATGTCATACGGCGAGTACAGCAGTTTGGCGATAGGTCCAAGCTTGCCGATCTTCTGTCTCCATCCGAGCCAATGAACCTGCGGAGCGCGCACCATAATCTCAACCTCGCCGCCAGCTTCGTGGATCAGCGCGGCTCCCTCCAGGGCGCTTTGTCCTGCTCCGATGACGAGGACGCGTTTTCCAGCAAAGCGTTGAATATCGCGCCGGTCGGAAGCATGGGAAACAAGTTCTTGGGGCAAGCCTTGCAACTGAGGAACGCGTTTAGCAAACGGCCCGATGCCGCCTGCAATCACAACTCGGCCTGCGTGAACCTGTTGGCCATCTTGAAGGGTGATCCGAAACCCTTCGCGGTCCTTATCAATCCTTTCAATCCGGCGGCGGTCCAGATCGGGGATGGCCTCGCCTTGAATCCATCGTCCGTACGCTACGAATTGGTCGATAGGGATTGGAACGGGCACTCGCTGCCCCGTGGCTTTGCTAAAAGCATCGAATGTGCGGTTAGGATCACAACCGATGTGCGATGCGGCCCACGGCGACCGCAGCAGCATTCCCTCTGGCATGTGAGCTGCCCAGAACTCCATTGGCTCGCCGAAGACCTGCACGTTCAGGCCTTTTATTTGGCGCAGCCGCGCACCCGCGGCCAAACCATAAGGACCGGCGCCTAAAATGGCGACATCGAGAGTCGAAGCCATTGCTACCTCACCTTGGGCATTCGCCCGAATTAGTGCTGAGCGTTACAAGTAAGTCTGGTCAACAGCGGAAATCATTTGCTTGAGTGGATGCGTTTGCTTTCTACGAGATGCTTCGGGATTCACCTCGCTGGAGGAACACGAACAGCAGCGCCAGCGGTAAGAAGGCGGCGGCGAAGAAAAACATTCCGCCATATTGGTGGAGCCTGCCATAAAGAAAGCCTGGATTGACGTAGATCGCTAACGCGGAAAGCGTTGCAATACGAAGTCCATTTTTTGCGATCGACAGAGGAACCGCCAGAAGGCAAACAAGCACCTGCTTCCAAGTAGTCCGCAAGAACATGTGGGCGGCCAGTACGGTCATGATCAAGAGAGCCAAAGTGGATCGAATGCCGCTGCATTCTTCCGCAACGCGGATGGCCACACCTGGCAGGGAGAAAATCAGTCCGTTCTGCAAGTACGGGATGCCGAACAAACTGAACAATGCTGCCGTTGCTTGGGCGCTGCCGACCTGCAGAAAATAAATACTCCGGGATAGTAGGGGCTCGGGAATCGGAACGGTGAAGATGAGGGACAGTAGGGCGAAACGCGCCTGTCGAAATGCCGAGGCTCCAAAAAATACGGCAAAGGCGCCCATCCAAACGAGAATCACTCCAAGCACCGCGAGGGTCAAATCATTTACAGGCTGGAGATGAGCAAGATCGAAGCGCACCGCGGCCGCTGCGAGCAATCCCGGCACGAGAAGTAGCAAGCCTGGTTGCCATTTCTCGGAAATTCGCGCGCCGATTGCGTCGCGGTTGGTATAGATCAGAAACCCGCTTACGATCGGAATCAAAGGTATGTGGGTGTAGGTATCGTTGGTGAGCGCAAGTGCGAATACTTGACGCATAGAATTCCAAGCGATCCATACAGGGATCAGACACACGAGAACAAAACCAAGCAACTGGGGATATGGAATCTTCGAAGCGATGCCGGGCACCGCGGGGACACCGATTTCCGCCGAAACTTTCGCCGAAATGGGCTTTGTCGCCACTACGAGTGAGCTCCGGCGGGAACGCCAGCCAGTTCGTAACGAAGGCGTCCACGGTCCAAGATGGCATAGGCCACACGTGCCCGTGCTCGTTCCGGACCTTCAATAGTCCAGTCATTGCCGTGAGGAACAAGCTTCATTTGATTTCTGCATCTCCACCAGGTGTCAACATCCCCCGGAAGAGCTGCCCAAATGTTCGAACGATCGACCATCTTTCGGAGATATTCAAGCAACTGGGAGTAGATCCGCCGAGCACGATCGTCGATCAGATAGTCCGGATGAGTGATAAAGCTGATCAAGCCATTGCGCTTCAAAATCAAGCCGATCTGTTCCTTCCAAAGATCAATGGAATAGTCGTTCAGGATATGGAACAGCGAATAATCCTGGCTTGTGGTCAGCGGCAGTTCCAGGATGTTACCTACAAAATAAGGCATGACTGTGCAGCATCCACCGCGCTGGGGTTCCAGATGCGCGACGTTCGGAGCAGACATGTCGTAGGAGAATTCGAAGGCGTCATACCAGGCCAGATTTCTGTACATGGCGCCTGACCGGAATCCGCGGGCATTGTACTTGCGCATGTAGGCATTTATTTTCTGCACGCGCCGCAAAAATTCCTCGTGCTCGCGATACAAATTGCCGTCGTGATTCAGATCGTGAACGTTAAATTCGAAACCACGCTTACGGATCGCGGCGATGTAGTCGGCCGGAATCTCGTACCGTTTCTCCGGCACCGCCTGAATGGAGGCTCTGAAACCGTAGGAGGCATCCAAATCCATCAGCGTTGGAGTGAAATCGCGGCCGGCGGCGGTTTCGACGTCGTGGGTAAGAATCAAAGCACTCGAAGCGCCATCCGGCCAAAACCAGATGAACGGCACCTTGGTAACCCCTCGTGCTTCCATGACGAGCCGCAAATACTCTTCGTGCAGATTGTCGACTGTGAAATCCACCGGCCATTTCGGAAACGGGAGTTTGCGCCAGCCATTGAAATACGATCGCTGCAGATAGCGCCTTACCCGAACCGGCAGCATTTCGCGGATGGAGTAGTAGGCTTTTCGAGTGACTGGATGATGGACAAAACCCTGCGGATTGGTCCCAATTTCCTTTACGTACTGCTCCAGGCGCAAATTTTCAATCACTCGCGAGATGTTGAATGGCAGATAGATGTCCGAACCATTCTTACGAACACCCTTGGCAGCATCAAAGACCTTTGCATCGGCAGATTTGGGAGCGACTCCGGATTCGCTCTCTCCGTAGCAAACGATCTTTGACCCAAATTGAAAAAAACCGGTCTCACCAATGTCCGACGCAGCAGAAATAGCCGTCTCCCAACCGTCGGGAAGGCGGTAGTAGCTGGTGAGCACGTTGCGAATTGCGAGATTGTTTGTTTTCGACATTACTCAACTGAACGTAAATCACGTCTACTGCGACTCTTTTTCTATCCGATATGCCGATAGATTAAGTTTCCTGTAAGAATCAGCAATTTCTCTGGCATACGCGCAAAGATGTGACTGGCGATTCGGGCCGACATGTTCTCGGACGATGAACCGTTGTGGGGGAATCGCAAATATATGATCGGCTTCGAGCGGGGAGCCCACTTGTCCTTGAAAGCCACGAGACTGGCATTTTCCTTCTCTGTCCGTCCAAAATCAAACTCTATCGCATTTCGCGACTTCGCTCGTGCAATGCTTCTCCAAAGCAGCAATGGAGTCGCGCCCAGATTATTGAATCTTGCATCCGAGCACCCATATTTGTAATAACCGGTATTGTTGAAGTGAAGCGTTAAAACCGCAGCTACCGGATTCTTTTCCTTGTAAGCTACATGTATTTCCAGTGCATCGCCCATCGAGTGCATCAGGTTTTCAAACCAAGAAACCGGCTGAGGGGGAACGTGATGGCGTTTCCGCGTCACTACCATCAGGCTGTAGAAATCTCTGAGCAGCACGTCCGAACGGCCGCATTCCTCGGTTAGACCGGCGCGTTCCGCGCGACGGATGCGCCTTTGAACGGAATCCTTGTCCAATGACTTGAAAATATCTTCAATGCCGCCTCGCAAGTCCAGGCGATGCGAAAAGTAATAGCTGCTGTAGCCGTAGTGTTCCTCTTCCGCGATTTGGCCAAGGCGCTCCGTCAACGGCCGCAATTCAACGTAATTCCATCGCTGCTTTGCAATCGAGCTCCGGAAATGCTTGATCAGGAAATGGAATTCTTCCGAAGAATCGAACAGTGGGTCGCAGAAATCGGAAAACGGCAGCGATACCAAGCGGCGTCCCGTCAGCCAGCTTCGCACCACGCAACTCACCAGGCCGTTACTTAGTTCCTCTCCGGGCGGCGCGGTGGTAAAGACGACCGGTTCATATCCATATGTATCTCGCAGCGCGGCGAGCCACGCTGCGGTGTGAAACACGGAAGCTCGGGGATGCCGATGTATGAAAGCGGCCCATCGGGAATCCTTCAGCGGATCTATTTCATAGACTTGCATGCATGTGGGCGATGCGTACGCGATTCTTAAATGGATTTCAGCTGATTGCTCGCCACCGGCTGCCGCGTGGCGCGATTGCCAAAAAGCCTTTTCAATTTGCGTTTTGCCGAGAACGCCATCGGAAGCCAACGGTAGGCCCCTCGCAACTTGAGAGAGAATTCAAGCGGCCAATCCGTCGGTTCCACAGTAACCCGGCCTGAAACAAATTCCGACGGACCGAGTCGAGCGGGGTAAGGCAACGTCGTAAAGATTCGTTGATATCCGCATTGCCGGCAAATTTCTATGAGACGTTCGTCGAAAGCCCCATAGGGAAAAGCAAATAGTTCGACCTCGCGGCCTAGCATAGCGCTGAGCTTGGTTCTCGACACGCCAATCTCGTCGCGGGCTTCGGCATCCGTCAGGTCAGGAAGAAAAGGATGTTGCCGTGTGTGTGAGCCAAGGGTTATTAAGCCTTCCGGTAGGGCCAGAAGTTCTCCTAACGACATGAACCTGTCCGGATAGCCGGGCCAGCCAGCATCTTGTCCTAGCAAGTCGCTGGTCACAAAAATTGTGGCCGGAATGTTGCGCGCGTTAAGTTCGGGAACGGCATGTTGTGCCACGCCTAAAAAGCCATCATCAAAGGTGACGGCGGCATAATGTTTCCCGTGCTCCAGTGGTTCACGGCGATCCACCGGAACCGGCGTAGCACTCCGGCGCAATATGTCCATCTGTTTAGAAAAGCTTTGGCGGTGCTCAGGTAACACGCAGTGATAATACAAGATTATGCATGTGCCGGCAGCGCTTCGTCCCGCAAGACGTTCCAACTTCCGCCAAATTTCGGATGCCCCCCAAAAAAATAAGCTAACGATAAGCTTAAGAAGCCGTCTTGGTCGCGGCTGAATGGCAAGTTCGCTGTGCTTTCCTGGCATTATTCCTGAATGGCAGATAGTTCCTTGTTGCGGTGCGCGTGTTTCGATGATTGCGAAGAATCTAGGAGGCTTTCTGTGCTCCGAGAAAGAATGAACGCAGACGCGCCATCTGCTCCTTCCGAAGGTAGGCCATGAAATCCGCCGGAACTTGTCTGGGCTCGCGTTTGAAATAGGCCGACAAAAATCCTGAAAAACGAACTGCGGCAGCGATTACGTAAGGCTTATCGACAAGCCGCCGCGTCATTTTGACGATTTCAAACACAGGATGCGTGCCCATGTAGAAATCCATTTTGCCGCCGCGAAATGCATATTTATAAAGGCCGAATCCTTTTCCGGTTGGCCGGTGATGAAACGCTCGCAGATCCGGAATCGAATGCACATGCCACCCCTTCATGCGAAGACTGACTTCGGCGTACCAATCAGCTCCTGCCCAGGTGAAAGGGCGGTATCCACCTAACTCTTCGAGACATTCGCGCCGGAACAATTGAACGGCATGAGCTACGGAACTCGTTACGTTGCTGGGCCGACTGTGAAATTGCCCTTCGCGCTCCTCGTAAATATAGCCGCCCGCTAACCCGAGGCGAGGATCCTGCGCAAAGCGCGACAGCAGAGACTCGAAATAAGTCGGCTCCAGAGTCACGTCCGCGTCCAGATTGCCGATGAACGCGCTCGGCAGATTTTTTAGCTGGGCGAATCCTCTGTTGATGGCATGAACCTGAGCCGTCAAATCACGAGGATGCTCCTCCGTGATTGTGTAAAGTTCGATGAACGGATACTGATCCGCGAAACGCTGGACGATTTCCGCCGTGCGATCCGTCGAGCCGTCATTCACGATCACCCATCTCACGGGCTTGACGGTTTGATCCACGATCGATTGGATCACCCTTCCAATAAGCTTTTCTTCGTTGTAAGCGGCCGTTGCTAGGGCGTATGAAAACGCCGGTTGGCTGCTCACGTCGACGGGGGCCATTGAAGGTCTGGTCGCGACTTGACTTTGATCTGTCACGGGAGATGCCACGACGGTGCCTGGCATGCCTGCTTCCCCTCTTTATTTAAGCGACAACTTCGGCCGAACCCGAAACCACGCCTGCCGTTACCTGCTTATCGCGCTCCTCGAAATAACGTGCAATCGAGTCGATGGTGGCATCCAATGGCGTGGAAGCGCGCCAGCCGATGCACTTCGAAATTTTGTCGACGGACGGAACGCGGCGAAGCATGTCCTCAAATCCTTCTTCGTAAGCCTGCTCGTACGGGATGTAGCGGATTTCCGAGTTGCTCTTGACGCGCTGTTTGACGAGCTTAGCAAGGCCCTCGATTGAAATTTCTTCGGTACTGCCAATATTGAAGACTTCTCCGACAGCTTTGGGTGTGGCAACCAGCTTGAGCAATGCTTGCACCACATCACCCACGTGGCAGAAGCAGCGCGACTGCTTGCCGTCGCCGAACACGGTGATTGGTTTTCCCGCCATGGCCTGCCGAACGAAGTTTGGAACAACCATGCCGTAGCGGCCTGTTTGTCTCGGCCCGATCGTGTTGAAGAAGCGGGAGACGATCACCGGCAACTTCTTTTCACGGTAGTAAGCCAAGCCGAGAAATTCGTCGAGAGCCTTGGAGGCGGCGTAGCTCCAGCGTCCTTTGCTGGTCGCCCCCATAACCAGATCGCCGTCTTCCCGGAAGGGAATTTCGGTGCTCTTTCCATAGACTTCGGACGTCGAGGCAACCAACACCGTCTTCTTCTTCTTTTGCGCGGCTTGCAATACCAATTCCGTGCCCTTCACGTTGGTCTCAATCGTGTGCACGGGGCTTTCAACAATCAGTCGGACGCCCACAGCCGCGGCGAAATGGATCACCAGATCGCTCTCGTCAACGAGTTCGGCCAAAAGAACTCGATTCATGACGGAATCGATCCAGTAATGAAAGCTGGCGTTCGGTTTGAGATGCCGGATATTCTCCATGCTTCCGGTGCTCAGGTCATCCAGAACCAGCACATCATCGCCGCGCGCCAAAAGAGCTTCGGCGAGATGGGATCCAATAAATCCAGCGCCACCGGTAATCAGAACACGCATTGAGCTTCTCCTTGTCTCAACCTAAAAAATTTGGCGAATCTTTTCGTAGCTGTCAGACTTCAAAACTGATTTCATTACGAAATTGATTTAACTCGCAGAGGCAGTTCGTGCCGGCTGCGTTTCTAAAGATTGTTCTTTTGACCGAACCACCCATTGCATGCAGGCCATCGACCGCTGTGCTTTCCACCCGAACCTCTCGCGCCACTTCGGACCCAGCAAGGACAGAGCAGAAAACGCGACATAACGGATGGTATCGTGCAGAAGCAGCGCGGCCAGGAAACCACGCTGGGCCAGCCAGGAATGATGCTTTTGAAAATATTGCAAATTCGCTTTGTGCATTTCCACGTAGAAATAGAGGGGCGCCTTGGCAGTGACGCCCCCGCCGTAATGGATGATTTCTCCACCGGGGTAGAACATGACGGGCCATCCGGCCTTTCCGAACCTCACGCACCAATCCAAATCGTCGCCGTACATGAAGAATCGCTCGTCGATCAAGCCCACTTCATCCATGGCCGCGCGGCGGATCATGGTGAAAGCGCCATTCAAAACGTCAACTTCCCGCGTTTCGTCATGGGCGAAGTCTTCCATGCCGATGCCGCCAAACGCGGGAAGCTTGCGCAGTGGCGTTTTGTCGAGCGCTAGTGCGCGACAGAACGAAATCCAGACGCTTGGTGCCCGCATGCAGGAGCGCTGCAGGGAACCGTCTGGATTGTAGGTCTTCGGTCCGACCACTCCGACCTTCGGATTGTTGTCCAGATATTCCATGAGTGATCGAAAACATCCTGGCAAAACGCGGACATCTGGGTTTACCAGACAAACGTACTTCCCTGTGCTTTGATTGATGGCCACGATATTGGCACGGGAAAAACCAAGATTCTTAGGACTGCGTGTCAGTTTCACTTCAGGAAATCCGGCCGCGATCAGGTCGGGGGTCCCATCGGTTGAGGCGTTGTCCACCGCGATCACTTCGGACGGAATTCCCTTTAAATCGGCGAAAATGGACCCAAAGTTCTCATCCACGAATTTCTGGGCGTTCCATGTGACAACGATTATAGAGAGATCCATTGGGTACCTCCTCGCTGCGACTTCATCGCAGATGCAGCCCACCCGTATTCACGCACCGGATTAAGCGCGAGGGCTGACCACGGCTCCAGAAACTGTTGCTTCAGATTCGGCGGCACCGCCTCGAGTTTCCAGGTAATTCCGCAACCCAGCCTGCCAATGCTTAAACTTGTTCAGGTGGTGGGATTTTAGAGCCCGATTCTCCAGGACGGAATACTTGGGACGCTGGACTTTTGCCGGGAATTCGCCGGGAGCAGCCTGTTCCAAGATCACTTTCGTGCCGGTGAGAGCGAATATTTCGCGAGCGAATTCGTACCACGAGCAACTGCCCTCGGCGGTTCCGTGAAATAGTCCGTTCAGGTTCGATCGGCTCAGTGCTACGGCCTGTTCAGCGATTTCTGGCGTGAATGTGGGGCTCACATACTCGTCACCGACCACACGAACTTTTCCCTTTTCCCGCGCCAGCTTCAACATGGTCTCAACGAAATTCAAGCCGCCTTTACCGCGACACGGTTTGTTTCCGTAGATGCCCGACGTGCGGAGTACCTGATGGCGTTTGGCAATTGAACGCACGTAGTATTCGCCCGCCAATTTAGTGTTTCCATAGACGTTCAACGGCAGCGGATTATCGGTTTCTTCATAAGGAGTATTCTTGCCGCCATCGAAAACGTAATCGGTACTGATGTGAATGAGCAAAGCGCCAATATCATTCGCGGAACGCGCCAGATTTCTTGCTCCGATTCCGTTGACGGCATAGGCCTTTGCGGGATCGATCTCGCATTTTTCCACGTGATGCATCGCCGCCGTATTGACGATCACGTCGGGGCGGAACGTTCCCAGAACGCTCAACACGGAATCGGCGTCGGCAATCTCGACATCAGCGTGAGTCAGCCTTTGCACTTCATCACCCGCCGCCGCAAAAGCCGCGACCATATCGCTGCCGAGTTGGCCGTTGGCCCCAATGACGGCGACTTTCATCGCGAACTGCCCACCATGGCATGAACGTCAATGGCCTTTTCGAGCTGCTTGAATGACGCGATGTTCGAATAGGACGGATTGTCCCAATCGCTGCACTTATCCATGTTGTCGATCAGATGTCCTACGATCGACCGCACATCGCCGGTGGCATGGAAACTCAGCACATTCCGCGCTTTCTCCGTGCTCACCTTGTAGTTCCGGAAGTCCTGAATGTGCTGGATATGGACCTTGGGACGCAGGCCCAGCCGCTCTTCAATCGTGCTTCGGACCAAATCTCCCACTTCGCCCACGGTGTAGTTGCCCGATGCGACGTTGAAAATTCCCGACAATTGCGGGTTGGCTTCCACGGCGCGAATGTACGCGGTTGCTGCGTCTTCAATGCTCAACAATGGACGCCAAATGGACGGGTTGTTGATGTTTATCACGCCATCTTTCATGGCGCTCTTGAACATGGTGTTGACGATCAGATCGAAACGCATGCGCGGGCTGTAGCCCGAGATGGTTCCCTTACGCAGGGAAATCACGGAAAAGCTCGGTGCCACCAGCTGCATCACCGCCTGCTCGCCCTGCAACTTCGAAATGCCGTACGGATACGAGGAGCTGACCGGCCGCGTCTCGTCGAACAACTCATTTTCGGTATAGCCATACACCGAGCAGGAGCTGGCGTAAATGCAGCGTTTCACGCCTGCCGCTTTGGCGATGTAAGCCAGATACGCCGGGGCGGACGCGTTGAAGATGAAATTCTTGCTCGGCGAAAACTCCGCCATGGGATCGTTGGACAGTCCGGCGAGAAAAATCACTTGATCGTAGGGCCGCAGGTCCTCGGTCGTGAGATGGAAAATATCTTTCTTCAGAACGCCGATCTGTTCAGGCAAATGATTGCCGAACCAGAAAAGGTCCACCACGTCGACGCGATACCCGCGATCCAGCAATTTCGGAATCAGCACCGATCCTACGTAACCCGCGCCCCCCGCCACCAGCAATCTCATAGTTTGTTCTCCGGTTCTTTGTCGCAGCAAATTAGTAACGGAAATGATCCGAATTTGGCGTCGCCAGCCATTGCTCCAGCGTCTGAGCCTTGCGGTCTTTATCCGAGAGGATCGGGTCTTTCACCGGCCAGTCGATGCCAATTGCCGGATCGTTCCACAGGATTCCAGACTCCGCTTTGTTGTTATAAAGCCCGGTGCACTTATATTGAATCTCGGCGTGGTCCGATACGACGCAGAAGCCCCGCGCAAAGCCGGCCGGCGCATAAACCTGCTTGCGATTTTCAGCCGACGCCGTCACTCCGGCCCACTTCCCCAGTGTAGGCGAACCCTTGCGAATGTCCACCGCCACGAGGAACGCCGTGCCGAGAGTGACACGCATTAGCTTGCCCATGGGCGGTTCCCACTGAAAATGCAGGCCGCGGACCGTCCCTTTTATGGATCGCGAGTGGTTGTCCTGGACAAAATGTGTCGGTAAGCCCATCTCGTTGAACTGATCCTCGCGGAAAGCCTCCAGAAAGAAGCCTCGGCTGTCTTCGAAAACCTCCGGTACCAACACCACCACGTCATTCAGGTGCCGCGACTCGATCTTGATTTGCATGGTTTCCTTGTCTGAGGTGTGTGATGCAACGCTTGCTTACCGCTGACGATAAGACTCCAGGAGCCTGGCTCGGCTCGCCGCGAATCCCGGAGGGCCCACGCGCTTGGGCGTTGGGGCCGCTGCGTTGACTGGCGCGCCGGCCGCCGCGGTAGCGCCCAGCGGCACCGGATTGCGCTTCCAGAAGGGTGTTCCCGCTCCAGCGACGGCAGGCTCCGCAGCCGGCGCTGCGGCCAGCGCCGCCGACGATATGGCTCCGATCATCGCCAGCAGCGACCACCAGATCAGCGAGCTTTGATCGAAGTAAGTGATTCCGAAATAGGCAGCCATCGTGGCAGTCAAAGCGGCGCCGAAAGCCCAGATCTGAAGCTCCAGCTTGCGGTCCTGCGCGCGCTCCGCCGCTGCTCTTGCCAGGCCTAGATTGCGAAAGCATTGCCAGAAAATTGCCAGGAAAAAAAGCAAGGTGAAAAAGCCACCTTCCACGGCGGCGGCTACGTAGGCATTCGAGACGTCGCCCATTTCAAAACCCCAACTGCTCGGATTCTGATAGCCCACCAGCCACCAGTCTCTGAAATGCAAGATGGCTTGATTTACCAGCTCGTAGCGGTGATATCCGGAATTGCCGCCAACGATGTTGATGCGTTGGATCAGCGCCCATACCGGAGCTTTCATCGCCAAGTGCAGCCCGACCAGGCAGATCGCGATTGCCCACCGAAAGGCTTTCATGCGATGCCGCCAGGGCCACATGCACAGACCGGCGATTGCCGCCGCCGCCGCCCCGATCGGCGTAGCGGAACTTGCCGTGGCGGTCATCACCATGGCGGCCACCGCTCCTGCCCCGGCAAGCGTCTTCGACTTCCCCTTCTGCCACCACAGTCCTATGAATAGCGGCAGCAGGTTGGCGCCGACGGTTCCGGCAACGATCGGGTGCGCAAACACCGCCATCGACCGCAATTTCCCCACGCGAACGTAAGTCATCAGCGGAACACCGCCGAATACGGAAAACAGATTCCGCCCGGTGATTTGCTCGTTGATCATGAATAGTGACAATATGACGCAAGCCACGGCGAATGTTTTCAGCACTCGTTCCACATCTTCTCGGCTGCGAACCATCATCCGCAGCAGGAAGTAGATTCCCAGCACGTTGTAGAGGAACCCCAATCGATTGATGGCGGCTCCCATGTTTCCCCACTGTAGCGACGCACAAATCGCGTCAGTGAAGGCCCACAACAGCACCGCTTTGTCGATGCCGTTCAGTCGGAATTTCTCGTGGTCTTCTTCGTTCCTTCCCATCAGAACGCGCAGCCAGGCGAACGGCAACATAATCCGGTAGACGTTGAAGTGCAGACCGGCCACTACAATCACCTGGCTGTAGGGAATTACCAGCGATACGAACAGATAGGGAATCACCGCCCGGCGCTTCGGCAGCAAGAACAGCAGCAGGATGGTCACCACTACGAAGATGAGCGTCCCGATGGTAATGGTCGTGACGTCCGACCCGCCGCCGAATCGTAGTGTCTGGTCTTGTAACTGGTCGTTCAAAGTGAGCTCTTGTTGGATGCCTTGGTGCCGGAGACGCAGACATTCGAACCCAACATCGGCTGCGCCAGCCCCAGCGACAGTTCGTCGGCCCTTCTTTTTTCTTGCTCGATAATCTCGTAAACGGTTTTCAGCGGTTTCAGACCGGCTTGGCGGAACCATTGGCGCATCACGCGCCCGTTTGTCGAATGCATTCCGCTTATATCATAGCCTTTGGGAATGGCCGCTTCTCCGAAGCGCTGGCGCCGCGCCAGCAGGCGCAATAACGTCAAGTTTGGCGCGCTCGCCACAACTGTTCCGCCGGGCGCTAGCAGTTCCGTGAAACGACTCAGAAAGTCGACAGGCTGCGCCGTCAGGTGCAGAACGTTCGAGAATAGAATGCAATCGAAGCGCTCGTTGGCGAGCGCTTCCCGCGCCTGAGCGGCGTCTCCGTAGACGATTTCCACTCCACGAGCCGCCGCGTTTACGGCGATTACCGAATCGATGGGGACTGCCTTCACGGTCGCGCCCCGCTCGATGAGCGCCCGTTCGGTTTCACCCCAGCCACAGCCGACCGAAAGAATGCGGTTGGCGCTCTTCGGGACCAACTCCAGAAGCTTTTCTTGCCGCGTCTCGTAGAAGTCTTTTGACCAATGCGTGTGATAAACGCGGGTTTCTACCGGGAACAGAGTTGTCTTGGGTTTCCCATTCCGGCTGATTCTTGGCAACGCCTGGAGTTGTATCTGAAACTCCTCCGCAGAAATACACTGCTTGCCGGCATACTTGTTTGAGAGATGCGGAACGATAAAATCATCCAAATGTGAAATGCAGATCAATTTTCGGAATCCGCATTGAGTAAAGGGATCCGTCGCCGCGGATTCGAGCGGTTCGTACTTTCCCTCATGGAAGGGCACAAGAAAACCGCCTGAGGCAATTGCTCGATCGAGTTGCTCCCGTGTGAGTATGTAGCAGCCGGAATGCTCATTCGTGAAGAACGCGAAGGTGTGGCCTCCTCGCTCACAAACGGAACCGGCATCCCAATGATATTGCCGGTGCACGTCGGGAAAATAGATTCGGCCAGACGCGTCTCGTTCCGTCCGGAAAAATCCGGCATACTCGTCCTTCGGAAGAATCTGGGTCATGCGCAGGAAAGCTTCGATGTTGCGCTGCGTGATTAGTATGTCGTCTTCGACATAAATGAAAAGGTCGTAGGACGACCGCCGTTCGGCGAATATCTTCTTGTGCGCAAAGGGCAGTGATCGAGGATTGGGGGTGGGAAGTCCGACTGCCAGTTCCACATCCTTGCCCAAGTTCTTCTGAACGTTCGATGTCACCAGCAGATCGACGCCCAGATTCTTGCGCATGCTCCGGTATTCATTCAGTACTTGTGTCAAGTACTGATCGTTCCCAGTCCCGTAGTTTGCGATTGTAACGAGAAGTTTCATCTGAAAGTAGATTCGAACGCGGAGTCGTCAGAGAGAAGCATCCTTTGTTGGTGCGGTCGAACCCGCCGGCGGTATGGCGACGGCGCCCACATCTTGTGGAAAAAGTTTCGGGTTCCACTGCCGAATGCCTTGTGCGAATTCGGCGACCCACTGTCTCAAATCTCCATCCACCAACAGCAGCGTTGCCGAGGCGGTAACGGCGGCAACAACTAATTCAGCCGCCAACGTCGGCCACAGTCCCAGAGCATATCGCGCGGCATATCTTGAAACCATCACCACCATGCAACCCATCACCGCCGCGGACACAAAGCTGGGCATAATCGCTTTGCCAATCGAGGAAAGCCGAACCCCAGCAAATCGTCGGAACATCCACAAGATGAATGGCAGAAAAATTAAGAATGACGTGACAGAGCGTGTGGAGGCGATGCCATTAACTTGACCTCGGATGGTCGCTCCCTTCAATAGCTCCCCCGCCACCGCAATCGATCCTGCCACCACGCCGGCATTGACCCATTCAATGGCAGCTAGAAAATGCGTCTTGGAGAGAGCTTGCAGAAGCGGCGCCGTGAAAAGCGCAATTGGCTGAACCATCGCGACGAAACAGATGATTGTCATGGCTGTCGAAGCATCCATCCACTTAGGTCCCAGGATCGACAATAGGGGTTTGCTCATTACAGCCACGGCGGCAAGTGCGGGAATTGATAAGAGTGACGCCACCCGAAAGCACGTGAGCACATTTTTCTCCAACTCCCGAGCGTCGCCCTGAATTCTGCAAAATTGCGGAAACGCCGCCGCCTGCAATGAACTGGTCGTCCCGGTGACGATAATGGTTGGAATACGCCCCGCCAGCCTGTATAACCCAACCGACACCGGGCCAAAAAAGAGCCCGATAATAAGCGTATCAATTTGCCCGTTCAGCCACACACCCAGATTCCCTGTAAAGCTGCCGAGGGAGTACCCGAGAAGATCCCGGATTGCATCCACAGAGAACGAAAATGCAGGTCTCCAGTGGCTCAGTTTCCATAACACGACGAATCCCAAAAAGTCCGTCGTGAGTTGTTTGCCCACCAGCGCCCAAACGCCGTAACCCTTTAGAGCCATTCCCAGACCCACCGCGCCCCCAGCCAAATTCGCGATAATCGACCGGATCGAGAAGCTCTTGAAGTCCAGATCCCTTTCGAGTACCGCTTTCTGAACGATGGTCAAGCCTTCCAGGACCAGGATCAGGGAAAGAACAGAGATAATCGGAGCCAGAATCGGCAAATGGTTCGCTCGCGCCCACCATTTGCTCAGGCCGACGCTCACAACTACCAGGACGACACTAACGCCTATGTTCAGCCAAAAGACCGAATCCAAATGCTGCTTCTGCAAATCCTTCCTTTGCACCAGCGCTGGCAGAAAGCCCTGTTCGAGAATCAGCTTCACGAACAGGATGTAAGCCATGCCCATCGCCACCGTACCGAAATCTTTCGGACCCAGCAGCGCCGCGAACATGAACGTGAATAGAACGTTCAGGCCTTGTTCGCTGCCTTGCATCACATACGCCCATTTCACAGCGTGCCTAAATGATTTCTGCTCTGTCATTGAAATGGACGAACCTCGGTATGCGGCATTTCTCGTGAGCGATGTGGAGCGACCAAGGCTTTGTCAGATAGTAACACTCAGAAATTCGATCGTTGAGAAACTTTCTGGAAGCATTGACTGATGCGAGATGAGCGCTTATGGAGTTGAGGAAGGCCAGCGCCGCGCAACTTTGATTCTTAGGATTGATCTCTAGGATGTACCTGTTTTTGAGGGAGCGCCCGAGATCATACAGGCGCCCCCCTTCTTTTTCTTAGTTCACAATCGCGGTGAGCGATGTCGGCGCGGCTGGTCCGGAAGAGGCACCTTGATACGCTCCCACAGCCCACGCACCGGCTTGGGGACGTGGTGTACCACCCTTATCACTGTTGAGCGCAGATATGCCCAGCGACACTAGGTTTGCGCCCAGTGCCATCATTGAACTGTTTTGAGGTATATAAGAAGCACTCAGATTCGGATCCGCCGTACTGCCATTCGGATCAAAACCAGCAGCTTGCCACTGCCCTAATGTCGCGTAACGTTGGTTATTCGAGAAATCGACACCGAAATAGCGAGTATCGAAGTAATCATTGTGATTGATACCGCTTCCGAACACACTCGCTATGGTTCCCGCCTGATTTAGAATCGCGGTGTTCGCAAAGTGTAAGAAAATGTTATTTTGGGCCGATAGTCCAGACTCAGCGCCATCCAGCTTGACCGCAGCGCAATCGCAACCACTTGTGAAGTTGTTGCCAACGAATACGTTATTGTAGATCTTGAAATTTCTGATTGCCGCACCGGAATAGCTATTGGGAGCGATTCGTAAGAGCGATTCATATCCGCTATTTGGGGACGTTGCCACCAGGATGTTGTTGAAAATGTTTACATTCGACATGTTGCCAGTGAAAAACATCCAGGCGGTACAGTTTGCTCCCGGATCTCCCTGGATGCTGCACATATCGGAGCTAATCGTATTATTGTAGAAGTTGCTGTTCGACAACGACGAGCCGCTATTGAACGCGCTTATGATCATTCCGTCGCTGTGGCAACCTTGTCCGTTAGCGGTCCAATCGATGAAATGCGGTCCCAAAGTGTTGTTGTAGACGTTGATTCCGCTCGCTGACGCATTGTCGTTTCCATCGCCGATGTTGATCAGATGGCACGAGTGGTCGATAACGTTCCCATATAAGCTCGCCGACGTGATGTTACCGCCACTGGATGTCGTGTTGTAACCAATATTGATTCCGAAAAACGCCTGCGTCACGTTGTTGTTGTGAATGCTGATAAAATCCCCGTAACCCGCCGAAATTGCCCCGGTGTTGCCGATACCACCGTCGTCGCCGTGTGTATGGACATAAATGTTTTTTACTGTCAGATTGCGGATTTCGGAATGGGAACATGAACTGAATTGCACGCCTGTGCTAGCCGCCTGGTTGGAGTATCCGAGAGCTGCCGAACCATTCGAAGTGTTCTGGATGATTCCGTTGCTGCCACCGTCCAAAATAATGTAGCTGCGGCCGCTGCAAACGACTGCGGCACCCGCCCCAGCAAAGGGATCACCACCCCAATAGGGCGCATTCATCTGTGCGCCAGCTTCGAAAAGAATCGTGATGGGGCTGCCGCTCGATCCCGAACCTTGGATGGTAAGCATCGTGCTGCCAGGCCCGCCCGTGAATGTTCCGCAAAGATGGACCGTCGTCCCCGGCCCGATTTGGGCGGATCCCGAGCCCCAGTTCCCGCCGGCATTGAAGAAGCCTACCGGCTTGGCGTTGCCGCAATCGGATCCCGTTGCTGCGCCCGTGGCATTCTGGGCGACGTAGATGCTTGTGGCGGCTGCGTGCGCATTCAGTGTAATAAACGCCAGACACGCCAGCGCCAAAATTCCTTTTTTAATCGTGCTCATCATGTCTTTTCCTTGAGTCCCTTTTATAAGATCGGCAAAACCGATCTTCCCCCGCACTACCCGTTGTTTACGGGCGCGATGATCACGCTAACAGTTTGGGCGAAGGGCTCACAACTGACCGAAAGGTCAGGTTAAGGACAGGCCGCAGCTTGAAAATCCTACAGTTCATTTCAGGCCGGAATCGGAATTTCGCCCTAGCACTATGTTCGTACTGCGGAAGTCACATTGCAAGGCGCACTCACGGATCCTAACCGCCTTTGCTTCATAAAGTTGGCGGCAACCAGGAGCGACGAGAGCGCCAGCAGAGCCCAAACTTGGTGCGACAACACGACGGGAGTCCACCACCACTGATCAGTGAGCCTGACGGGGAGCCGCCCTGCGTTTTGCAGGTTTTCTAGCGCCCAGGCGCCGGGGACCGCGAACGGAATCAACAGGAATAGCGCCAGCCTTCTATTGAGTTTCGGGGTCTCTGGCGACAGCGCCCAAAGCAGCGGCAGTGCCAGCAAAGAAGCGTCGTAGAAGCGATGATAGATAGGCAAGAGGCTAACGACCACCAGCGCGCTGATTTCAAGCGGCGCCAACCGCATTTCCTTATTTCGCGATAGAGCGTACGCCAACGCCAGGAAGAAAGCCGCGCCCACGGCCAGAGCAAGAAAGTTCGCGACTCGCTCGCTGTGCGTGATCGCGTACCACAGCACCTGCAAATTGACCATCTGGAACCGTTTCAGATTTACATCGGTCATCACGTTCAGCGGGTCCGTGAGCACCAGCTTGCTGTTCGCCAAGTATGCGGAAAGCCAGGGAACGCCCGCGATTTGCAGGCGTCCGACAGCAATTGCCGTGAGCGCCGCGCTTACACCCACCGCAATTCCAAATTCGCGCCACTGCCTCTTTAGCAGGTAAAAAACGGCAAGAAACGCGCCGATAGGCGGCTTTAAGCACACGGAAAGCGCGCAAAAAAGCCCCGCCTGCGCGGGCTTGTTTTTTGACGCCGCCCAGAAACTCAAGAAAACAAAGGCAATCGCCCCCATCGAAATATTCACCTGCCCCAAACCGCTGTGAAACGGGGAGAGCGCCAAACACAGGGCGATAAAGAGCCAGCGGCGCGGTGCGTCGGAAGCGAGGGCGGGAAGAGAACTGAGCAGCCAGATTGAAAGCAAAATCAACGCCGAGAACGATAATCCCACCGCGATGTTCGCGGCGACTGGCCCCAACAAGCTGAACGGCGCAAGAATGAGGAAGCAAGTCCATGGATATGGGGTTCGAGACCCGATCGATTCGACCTCATCTTGCGGTTGACCGCTCGGGTCTTTCCACAAGCTCCAGAAAACATCGTTGCTGTAGGGGTTCAGACCCTTCATCCAGGCTTTGGCGCCCACGTAAGTCGAAGTGTAGTCGTTGTAGGATGTCGCCCGCTTCACGACACGAACCGGACCGCGCACGACAAATTCCGCCCCGCCAAAAATCAACAGAAGAACCAGTAAGATGCGAGTCTTCCCAGGCATCGCAAACCCAGTCTGATGCGCGACGCTGAGTGGTCCCGCGGCGAAAGAAGAATTGGAATAGGCGCTTATGTCAGTCACAAGGACGAACCGGGAGCTAATCTTTCAGTGAGTACTTGACGAGACACCACAATGCGCGGAAGCCGTCTTTCCAGCCGATTTTCTTTCCTTCTTTATAGGTGCGGCCGCTGTAGCTGACGCCAATCTCGTAAATTCGGAGATGGCGCTTAGCCACTTTGACGGTGATTTCCGGCTCGAAGCCGAAGCGATTCTCTTCGATGGGGATGGACTGAATCACTTCTCGCCGAAAAGCTTTGTAGCAGGTTTCCATATCGGTGAGATTGATGTTGGTCAAAGCGTTCGACATCAACGTCAGAACTGAGTTGCCAACAGAGTGCCAGAAGTAGAGCACTCGGTGCGGCCGACCGCCGAGGAAACGCGATCCATACACCACATCTGCGTTGCCCTGAACCAAAGGTTCCAGCAAATTGGGAAATTCGGCGGGGTCGTATTCCAAATCGGCATCTTGGATGACCACGTAGTCGCCAGTAGCTTCCTGAATTCCCCGACGAAGTGCTGCTCCTTTGCCCATGTTTTTCGGTTGAAGAAAAACTTTCATCTGCGGATGAGCGCCCTGCAATTCCGTCAGGAGATCGCGCGAGCCATCTCGCGACCCGTCATCCACGCAGACGAGTTCGATATCGAGCGGAACAGCCAAGACTCTTTCCACAACCTTGGCAAGGGTGGCGCGTTCGTTGTAGATGGGCATCACGACGCTCAATTTCATGGTATGTGGGCCGGATGCGCCGGCGATTTCCTGTTGGCCATCGGGCCGCTCGAACGGCTTTTGCTGAAGTAGGCTGCTCATCGACGTGCCGCTACCGCATCCACCAAATGCAGGTACTCGGACTTCTTTGCTTCCCAGTTGTTTTGATCGACGTACTTGGTAGCGCGCTCGACCTGTTCGCGGCGCTGCTGCGGATCGCCCCACATTGAGAAGATGGCTTTTGCCAGCGCCTCGTCGTCGTCCGCGTCGTAGTATTTCAGGATGGAATCGTCGTAGTAGCGCGAATGAATGCTCGTCCGAGACGCCACGATCGGCACACCAGCGGCCATAAACTCCAGGATCTTGGTGCTGGCCGCTTCATTGCTAAAGGGGATTCTAGAGAGCTTGGGTTCAACAGCTAAATCAGTGTTTACCATCACTTGAGCAATTTCCGGAGAAGACATGCCCGAATGGAAGATGACACGATTCTGCAACCCTAGATCTTGGCTAATTTGTATCAATCGAGGCTTGTCCGCGCCTTCTCCATAGATATGAAATTCGCTGTCGGGCATCTGCTCGAATACGCGGTGGTAAGCTTTCAGCGCGACCTCCAGGCCCTGGTGTTTGTTCAGGCTGCCCGGATAGGTGATCAGAAATTTTCCATTTCGCGGTTGTCTGGGGCACGATTTAAAAAGCGTCAGCGTCGGATAGTTGCGAATTGTAGTGCATTTCTCGGGCGGCACCGACCGCTGTATGAGCCGTTCTCTCCAGATATCATTGGCGATGATGACGTGGTCCGCGAAGGCGGCAGAAAGCTTTTCCACTTGCACCATCAACTTGAACCATGTGGATTCGCGCTGGACAGAGAACTTGCTGGCATAGAGTTCCGGCAGCAAGTCATGAATATCGAGAATGATACCAGCGCCGGTCATTTTGGGTATCAACGCGCCGAAAACCAGAAAGTCTGGAACCGAGTGTACGTGAACGACCTGATAAGGCTCCGCGAGATGCCGTTGCGCTAACGTTGCGCCGGCCAGCAACAAAAAGCGGGTAATGCGGTGGGCGTATTGAAATCGGCGCCGTTCATTCACCAGTCTGCCCTGCAGCCTGATGACATTCACCCCATCGAGCGTTTCGTATTTTGGCCTATCTCCGGGACGCAACGCGATTACATCGACGGTGTCGCCCCGTTCCACCAAGGCGCTGGCGTACTGCCGCACACGCGGATCAGCCTCGTAGAAGGTGTAGGCGAGCATACAAACTCTCATCAAATTCTCCGGTCAGACCATGGGCATCAGCTGGGGGCGGTGGCAGTCGATGATCACGGATATTACGCGAAACAGTCGATGAAGCAATTCACGCATTTAATTCGGTTGCCAAGGCGCCTAGACGTGCCAGTTGCATGTCCTGACGTGTATGCCGCAAGTAAGGCCAGCTCCACTCCGCAGCAAGCACTTTGCTTTCTTGAGCAGTGTACCCGGCAGGTGAAGCTTAGTCGCGTGCCAATTCTAGTTCAATGCAAAGACCTCCTCTCCCTTAAGTTATTGAGAATGTAGACTTCTAAGCAACACGGCGCTCCGCGCCGGCGATATCGGGAATGGAGGAATCTACCGATTACTAGTTTGTGAGACGAACGGAAGCGAATTCCGCGATGGTGTCGCAGACACGCTTCTGCTGTTCGGCGCGTAGGCCCGGGAACATGGGTAACGAAAGGCATTGCGCTGCGACTTGCTCGGAATGCGGAAAATCGCCGGCCTTGTAGCCCATGGACTTATAGGCCTTCTGCAGGTGTAACGGAATGGGATAGTGAATGCCCGTGCCGATGCCTGCATCGTTTAGTTGCTGCTGGAGTTCGTCGCGATTTTGAGCCTGCACTACGTAGAGGTGGTAGACGGCTTTAGAGTAGGAGGGTTCGTAGGGCAGAGTGATGGCGCCCGTCAGGGGGGCCAAGGTCTGCTGATAACGCGCCGCAGCCTCACGTCGCGACTCATTCCATGTTTTCAGGTGCTTCAGTTTCACACTTAAGATTCCGGCTTGCATGGAATCCAGGCGGCCATTATAGCCTTCCATATCGTGGTAATACTTCTTGGCTTGGCCATGGTCGCGCAGCATGCGCATTTTCCTGGCAACCTCTTCGTTGTTGGTGGTAGCCGCGCCGCCTTCGCCACAAGCTCCCAGATTCTTCCCGGGATAGAAGCTGAAGGCCGCCGCCGAGCCAATCGATCCGGCTTTCAGCCAGCGATTCTGCTTCTTTGAAAAATACTCCGCACCGTGTGCCTGGCAGGCATCTTCCACCACGATCAGGCCATAGCGGTGCGCCAATTCGAGCAGGGCATCCATGTCAGCAATCTGGCCATAAATGTGAACGGGGACGATGGCGGTCACAGGAGCTTTGAAGGTGCGATGGAGAAGCTTTCCGGTCGCCGGATCCTTGGAGCATTTTGTCGACAGATATTTTTCCAGGCTCGCGGGGCTCATGCAGTAGGTGCGTTCGTCCACGTCCACGAAATCCGCGATGGCACCAGCCTGGGTGATGGCCTCCGTGGTGGCAATGAAGGTATGCGGCACTGTAAGAACGACATCTCCGGCGCGAACGCCCGAGGCCATTAAGGCGAACCGAACCGCATCTGTCCCGCTGGAGAGTCCCACACAATGAGCGCTACCGCAGAACTGGGCGAATTCCCGTTCGAAATTGTCGACCATGGCTCCGCCAACAAATCCAGCGGAGTGAAGGACGGACTTAAAAACCTCGACCAAATCCGCTTCGAGTTCTCGATGAGGCGTTACCAGGTCCAGAAACGGTACCTTCGGATCATTCGGCATGAGTGATAACCGACTCCTGAGTGATATATCTGCGCAGTTTTGCTGGATTTCCCACAACGATCGCGTTGGCCGGCACGTCCTTGGTCACAACGCTCCCCGCTCCCACAATCGCGTTTTCACCGATCACCACGTTGGAAAGAATTGTACTGCCTGAGCCGATCGAAGCTCCCTTTTTGACCACAGTCGTTTCGACCTTCCAGTCACTCTCGGTTTGGAGTGAACCATCAGAAGCCGTAGCACGGGGATAAGAGTCGTTGACGAAGGTGACGCTGTGCCCAACGAAAACATTGTCTTCGATCGTCACGCCTTCGCAGATGAAGGTATGGCTTGAGATCTTGCAGCGACGGCCAACGGAAGCATTCTTTTGAATCTCAACGAAGGCGCCAATTTTCGTCTCGTCGCCAATTTGGCAGCCGTACATGTTAATGAATTTGGAGAGCTTGACCCCAGCTCCCAGCTTCACGTCGGGTGCAATGCTGCAGAATTCGTTCACAGACGCACCAGCTCTCCTCGCTTTTGAATCGAGCGGTCCGCCGCTTCGAGCATTTTCACGATGCGCAATCCAGCAATGCCATCGTTAAATGGAGTGGTGCCGTCCAGGATGCATTTGGCGAAATAATCCAATTCGACGCGCAGCGCTTCGAGTTGCTGCACTTGCGGCGCCCACATGTCTCCGGTGCGATAACTTACCAGGATGTCGCGCAATCCTTCGCCGGAAGTGATATCCACGCCTTTGTCGTATACGCGGACCTTCTCATCGGCCACCAGATCATTCCACACCAGCATCTTCTTTTGTCCGCCGACCAGCGTGGTCCTGATCTTCACGGGCGAGAGCCAATTTACGTTGATATGAGCGATCACGCTATTGGGGAAATACACGGTAATGTAGGCCACATCCTCGACGCCGTTGAGATGTTTCTCTCCTGTCGCGACGATTGCTTCCGGTTCGCTGCGGATGATGTGATCCATAATCGACAGATCGTGAGGAGCCAAGTCCCAGACCACACTCACATCGTGCTGAAAAAGCCCCAGGTTCACGCGCAAGGAATCGTAGTAGTACAAGTCCCCAACGACCCCGCTGTCGATTAATTCGCGAATCTTTTTCACCGCCCCGGTGAACAGAAAGGTGTGATCGACCATGATGGTCAAATTCTTCCTAGCCGCCAGTTCGATCAGCTGTTCTGCTTGCGCCGCGTTCGATGTGAATGGCTTTTCGACAAAAACATGCTTGCCATTCTCCAAGGCGGCTTTGGCCAACTCAAAGTGGGTCCATACCGGGGTGATGACCGCAACCGCATCAATTTCGGGCGAACGAATTAATTCATTCGGATCGGAAACTGTCTGTATATCAGGATAGATTTTGCGCGCGCGCGCCAGAGCGGCTGGGCTCTTGTCGCAAACCATCTTTACGCGTGTGGAATCCAGTCCGTGGAGATTGCGGACGATATTGGGGCCCCAATAGCCGTACCCGATTACGCCGACCCGAATCATATTTTCCTCAATGAGCTTTCTTACTCAGGGTAGCAGACCGGAGGTCATTTACAGCGTAAGGGTGCCTGCGGGTGTGTCGCACATCGTACTAATATTTGGTACATGCATTGAAAACAGAATGCTTATGCGGAGAATTGGACGACTGTGCATTCATCTAATACGCGCCATCTCCACTCAGAACGGCCCGTGGCGTAGCCGCGAGAATCTTCAGATCGAGCCATATCGACCAGCACTGCGAATAGCGAAGATCCAGGCGCACCATGTCGTCGAACGACGTCCTGCTTCTACCGCTGACCTGCCACAATCCGGTTACGCCCGGTTTCAGTTCGAGCACTCTTCGTTTGTGCCACAGATCGTAAATCTTAAATTCGTATGGCACGGGAGGCCGGGGACCGACCAGCGACATTTGTCCCAGTAACACGTTATAAAATTGCGGAAGCTCGTCCAAGCTCAATCGCCGCAGCACCCGACCCACAGGTGTCACTCGAGGATCGTCCACGATCTTGTAAACAGTCGAGCCAGATTCTGAAGTCTTGGAATCCGCTTTGCCGGCGATAAAATTCTCGATGTAATCGCGGTGGATCTTGGCATCGTTGTTGACGTGCATGGTGCGGAATTTCAGGCACTGAAAGCGAGTTCCAAATTGTCCCAAGCGCTCTTGGCGGAAGAAAACGGGTCCGTCGGATGTCAGCTTGATGGCGACCGATATGATTGCGAATAAGGGGGATAGCGCGACCAACAGTAATCCGCTGCCCGCCACATCCATAGCTCTCTTGGCGATGAGCGAGGCTTTCCGAATATCTTTCGGCGCCAGGTCCGGATAAAGCTTTGCGTCAACCGCTCCGCCTGATTGCGATTCGTCCGAGCTCTCCGGAAACAAATGCGCGGTAATGATTACCTTGGACACGAATCGCCGGTCGACGCATTCGTGCAGAGATTTGACGATTTTTGCGGTAAGAATTTGGGTGACAGGAACTTTTTCCGAGACGCTGACTTCGGTGAAAATGACGCCAAGAATGCAGCCATGTTTATACCAACCGACCAAGTCGGTTTCGCGTGTGGCGTCGAGAACCGCGCGGGCCAGGCGATCGAAGAGGTGACCGCTGTTTGTTTGCTGAACGACGGCTTCCGCGTCAAGCAAAATCAAGACGAACGGCTTACGTGATCGTTCCGCGCGGCGCCTCTCCAGCGCCAATAAAGTGTGAAAGGTTTCTTCGTTCAGACGCTCTGTGGGGCGGCTGCGCATCGGTTGGCCCGTCAGCTTGTTCGCGGCATGGCCCTTGCCCCAGTTTTCAACGGCATCCGGTTTACCAGAGCTATTTCCCATTGTTACTCCCATCTACCCGGTGAAGCCCTAACGTAAAGCGCCGCCCAAAGTCATCAGGCAATCTCCTGCAAGACCCGCGGCTGGCGCGCCATTTCAAGAGCAGGCGAGTGGTTATTGAGCATAATCGGACGAACTCGCGATCGATCAATCTCCATGGCGACTGAGCGACGCAAGAGAGAAACGGAAACAACGATGCGTTGGCCACCTTTGAAATCGATCAAGATACCTTCCAGCCCGGTAAGAGAATCGTCTTGAATCCGGACCCGCTGGCCAATTTCCAGATACGGCCAAGGCTCCAATCTCAATCCCGACGAAACGGCAGCCTTGACAGCGTCAATCTCAGTGTCTTCCAACGGCACCGGCACCCGGCCCCTGCCAACCACGGATATGACCCCTGGTGTCACTAGGATCGGCAGCCGTTTTTGTGCGTCGAACTGACAGAAGACGTAACCGGGGAACAGCGTGGCGGAAATTTCCTGAATGCGACCTCCCCAACGCCGTTTCGTGCGGTAGGTAGGAACAAACGTCTCGTAGCCCTTGCCTGTCAGGAACGAAGCGGTGGAGCTTTCGCCTCGAACTCGGACTTGCAGCGCGAACCAGCGTTGATTCAACCCCAAACTTTCCCCCACCAAGGGCCCGCCTACCCTTCGGAATGCAACTACCTAGGCTACCGCCATAAAGCCAACGCAGTTGTCTTCCGCAATCGCCCTGCCAGATAGGGCACTTTGTGAAACAAAAGGCCGCAATGTCGGGCGTTAGTCAACATGTTGAAATATATATACTTAGATTTAAGTCTAAGGACGATTTCCTCATCGATTGCGAGCTCTTCCCTCATATTTATGGCAAATGAGTGAAAAGACTTGCCATCATTTGCCAACACCTTTCCTTGGCAGCCGGAGAATGTCATTTCGCAAGGAGAGTCTGTGTCCACCGGGAGCTAAGTTACATGGCTGTAGCAGGTTAAGCGGGTGCAAGCGTAGATAAGGGTCTTGATCGCGGAACAAGTGTGGACAGTGTTTGTCGCTGCCGACAGTCTCATTTTGCGAGCTCGTCCAATGCTGGAGGCTCTAGCGTATAAAATACACACTGGACGGGTGACCCGTCGTAGACCAATGCGGCCGGATGATTTGGATAGGCTGTAAAGTCGAGCACTTGCCACTTGGAGTCCACACCTCGCCGGAAAGAAGCCGGCTCACTTGGCGTCAGACTCACAGAAAAGCTATCCAGAGGAGTATGCAGACCCTCACCGCTTGCCTTGAGGTAGGCCTCCTTGCGGGTCCAGCACCTGAAGAAGGCTTGGTTTTGCAAATCGGCAGGCAATGAAAACAACTCCGCGCATTCGGAGACGGAGAAATACCTCTCTGCAATTTCTCGCACTTTGAAATCATGCTGAGCTTTTTCCACATCAATTCCTACATTGCGGCCAGCCGCAGCGACCGCAAAAACAGCGATGTTCTGCGTATGACTGACGTTAAAACTAAAAGACGGCGGATCAAGGGTCGGCTTTCCTTGGGGCCCGTAGTGAAACCGCACTTCCCGCGCAGGCAGTTGTAGATACCTTGTGAGCAGATAACGTAACGCGCCACGGGCGATGATGAAGCGCTCGCGATCCAGTGGAAAATGAAAGCGCGAAGCGCGATTTTCCTCGTCGGGAGACAGCATTGCCGCGTATTCCTCGATCTGCGCGGGTTCTCGTTGAAGTAGAGTCCTCCAAATGACTATTTCTTCTTCTCTGAGCTTGAAATCCACGGGTGCATTCGACCAAGGCGGAGACATTGAGGTTTAGTTTAGCAATTCCTGTACCGGCTCTTGGGCTCAATCCAGGTGTGGCAACATTGAGAATGTTATCGCAGTATGAGACACCGGAGTGCGTGGTGATTATCTAGCGAATGGAGCACACCGGCACAAGATGTCAGTGGCCTGATGCTTTTCCACTTAGCATAATTCGTGAAGCACTTCGAACTATGGAACAAGCCAACATCGTGATTGTGGGCGGCGGGGTGGTCGGTTGCGCGATTGCGCAGGCGCTTTCTGCCACTTGGAACGATGTTTTCCTGCTCGAATCGCTCCCCCGGCTCGGAATGCTTTCAAGTACGAGAAATAGCGGCGTCATTCACTCGGGAATTTACTACGCCCCCGGATCGCTCAAGGCAAAGCATTGCGTACGGGGCAATCGGCTGACGTATGAATTCTGCGTCGCCAATGGCGTCCCGCATAAGAATATAGGCAAGATCGTGGTGGCATCGAACGAGGCGGAAACCGACGAACTCTTGAAGTTGATGGCTGTGGGACAAGCGAATGGAGTCGATGGTTTGAGGTTGATCAATCGCGAGGCAATCCGCGCGCGCGAGCCCCACATCGAGGGATATCAAGCTTTGGAAGTGCCATCAACGGGAATTCTTTCGAGCGAAGATCTGGTGAAAGCGTATGCCCGAGTAGCCGCGAATCAGGGAGCGAATATTGTGACCAGGGCCAAAGTCGAGCGCCTGGAACCTGTGCAGAATGGCGTGCGCATCGAAAGCACCGCTGGTGAGATGGAAACGAGATGCTTGATCAATAGCGCGGGGCTTTTTGCGGATGAAGTGGCGGGCATGTTGGGTTCCAAGTTGGCGGAGCACCGAATTTATCCAGTTCGAGGCGAATACTGTGAAGTAGTGCGTGCCAAACAAGACTTGATCCGAGGCTTGGTGTACCCGCTGCCCCATGCGGATGCGACCAGCCTTGGAATGCACCTGACCAAGACGCTTTCAGGCAGCGTGTTGGTAGGACCGACGGCGCGATACGTCGATGATAAGAACGACTATGAGCGCGAGCGAGAGCCCGTCGAATATTTCGCTGCTGGGGCCAAGGCCCTGCTACCCGAAATCGAGGCGTCTGACCTGGTGGCAGCTTACTCGGGGATACGCGCAAAACTTGTCCCACCGCGGAAAACCGCAGCGCAAACCACTTTTCAAAAAAGCATGGCGGACTTCATCATTGAGCGCGATCCGGACTTTGCCTCGGTGATTCATCTCATCGGGATTGAATCGCCGGGGCTGACCTCCGCTCCGGCAATTGCCGAACAGGTCGCGGAACTTGTAAAACAGTCCCTGATCTGATTGAGCACGACCTGCTTCCTTCCGTTATCGCCGAATGCCGCCCGGCCCATAAATAAAACGCGGCATTTTCTTGGCAACGATGAAGTACCGTCTCCTGTTCGCCAGCACTTTTTCCTGTTTTTGGAAGAATGCCCAAAGACTATCGCTCGTAACTGAGAAGAAATTAAATGTTGCTGGTTCTCTCGCACCTGGCAAGGCATCGTAGAAAGTCAGTTGTTTTCCTGTAATCCGTTCCGGATTCAACGCCAAACGCAGCAGAGCCCAAAAGGTGATGTTTGCTCCACGACTTCGCCGGATCGTTACTTTTAGGGGACGACAATGAACATTGTCCCTGCCATCGGAGTATGAGCATTATCATATAAGAAAGCGTTAGTTCCTCGTCTCCGTCTCCGTCGTACTTCCACCGGAGGCGAACCATGTCCCACCGTCGGAATATCTCGCAGGAAATCCAGCTTTTCCGCGCTGCAAAAAGTCCGAGTGCTCCAAACTTGTAAGAGCGGGTCCAATGCCCGAAGTACCTGTCTCCGTCGATAAAAAGCCAAAGGAAATGACAATGTCTAAGATCACTGCACATGACTCAGCGAATTCTAAGAGTAGCGGGGGGCCTCACAGTCCTCAGGGGAAATCGCGGTCGAGCAAAAACGCCTTGAAACATGGGGTCTTCGCGTCTGCTCCACTCATCGCAGGCGAATCGGCACGCGAATTCAAACAGCTAATGGACGCAACGCTACTTGAATTCCGGCCACAGGGAATTGTGGAGGAGCTCTGCGCCAAAAAAATTGTCGAAAGCCTGTGGCGGCAAATGCGTGCAGATCGAGCGGAATGCGCGGAAATCGAACGCCGGAGACACTTTCTTGCGTGGGACCGGGGCAAGAGCGAAGCTCAGCACGCCGAAAAGAGCGCTGATGATATTTCTGGTGGTCTTCACTCTCACCGCTTCAACCCAATCGTGCTTGCGCGCTGCATTAGATTGCTTGATGAGCTGAAAAGTGAAATTGAGAGCAGAGGATTTAGACCGGACGCCGACGGGGCGATTCTCGAAGAGGTTTACGGCTTTTCGAACGGTTCGCGTTTGTTCTCGGACTTGCCTAGATTGTATAAACGAATCTTGCTGACTTCACAGCTGACCGAAGATGAACGACGAGCTGCCGACATGCTAACCCCCGCGAAGTGCATAGAGGAGATGGTGCGTTTCATAGCCCGGGAATGCATGCGGCTGAGAAAGTATCAGGGAACGTGCGACTCCGTAACGGCTCAACGGACCGAGCTGGAATACCTCGGTCGAGCTGTGCTTCAGGGAGCGTCTCTTGATCGATTTGTGAGATATGGAGCGAGCCTCGATCGACGACTGAAGCGCTATCTCGACCTCCTTCAGCAACTTCAGACGCGCCGCCGGGAAGAAGCCGGCGCGTGACGTGGCAGCGCGAGCATTCGGTGTCGAATCCTATGAAAGTGAAATAGAACTGAAATTACAAAACGAACTTGCCTAAGTCCCTGCACCGTTGATAGATACCGTTTTTCGAGTGTTGCAATCGCAGCAAGGGGCGGGCCTTGCAGCAAGGCCAAAGATACAAGCATCCCGGCTAAACCACCAGTCTACTAGTGTGGGGATTTGTACGAACAAAGTCATTGAGTATCGGGAGCCACGTGAAGTACTGGGAGGCCTAGCTATATCCTCTTTTTATTATTGTCGCTTAGGACTACATACAGCCACGCTATAATTCACAACCATTGTCGAGGTGGTAACCTGAAAGCTGCGTTCTGGCGTTCACGGAATACCACGTTACCGAGCGTGTTCCGGCCCAGGAACTCCTAAGCAAGAGATCCGTGCATCATAATCGCAATCTACGAGCGGGAGATTGGGTCGAAGTCAAAGGCCCTCTTGAAATCGCGCAAACGCTCGATGAAAACGGCACGCTAGATGGATTGCCGTTCATGCCCGAGATGACGGAACTTTGCGGTCGCAGATTTCAAGTGCTTCGGCAGGCGGAGAAAACATGTTTTGAAGTTGGGTTCGGATCTTATACGACCCGCGAATTTCTGAAGAATGATGTTTTTCTTTTACATGGCTTGCGCTGCCCCGGTTCCCATCACGATGGCTGCCAAAGACTTTGCACCATCTTCTGGAAGCGCGCTTGGTTGCAAAGAGTGGAAGATGGCCAGGCAACAAGCCAGGTTGATGACACTGCAAAAGCTCTATTGCTCAACAAATTGAAAACCAAGGTTGGGCCAAACCGGTACTTCTGCCAATCGACCGAATTGGTCAACGCGACCGAACGCGAACCTTTGAAACGCACCAGAATCATTCTAAAATGCTTTCGCGACCTGCGTTCTGGTGCCGTTTCCATTTTCCCGATGGTGTATCTGATTCTGGTCCCATTTGCCCGCAAGATGAGGAATCGCGCCGTCGGTAAGCCGAGGCTCTTGGGAACACTAACGAAAACTCCTGTCGGAGATCTTCAGCTTCAACCGGGGGAAATCGTAGAGGTTAAGACCATCAAGGAAATGCAAGCTACTTTGAACCGTGATGGCAGGAATCGCGGCCTAATCTGCGATCTTGAGCTTAAGAAGTTCTCTGGGCGCAAATATCGAGTCTTGAGCCGTCTTGAAAGAATGATTTCAGAAGCGACCGGCGAAATGCGCAAGGTTGAGGGGACGGTCTATCTCGACGGTAATCTCTGCATGTGTGCATGGAGTGTGGGGGGATGCCCTCGCCAGGAGTATTGTTATTGGCGAGAAGTGTGGCTGAAGCGAGTTGATCCGAACCAGAAAGTGAAAGTGGAACCGGGGCTCTGGGACCAGGATGCGATTTAGTGTAGTGATTGCTGTCTACAATGGCGCGCAGCATGTCGGTCAAGCTATTGATTCGGTTTTGGCCCAGACTTTCACCGATTTCGAACTGTTCGTGGTTAATGACGGGTCCACGGACGATACTGCTCGTGTTCTTTCCTCGTATGGCGCTGCCATTCGCGTGCTGGAGCAGCCGAACGCTGGTCCGGAAGTGGCTCGTAACAAAGCCGTTTCACAAGCGAGCGGAGAATATCTGGCGTTTCTCGATCATGACGATCTTTTCTTCCCGAACGCGCTGCAAATATACGACGAAGTTCTTCGGTCGCACAACTCGCCACCACTCCTTATGGCCTCTCGCGTGGTCTTCGAGGATGACCAGGCGGTTCCGCGTCTGGCGAATTCTCCCGTTAAGGTTTCCATCTATCGCGATTTTTTGCAGCGGGACATGTATATGGGCACTTCTATGAGTTTGATTGTGATGCGACGGTCGACCTTCAGCCAAACAGGGGCGGCCGCGAATTGCACGCCCTCCAGTTGGCACCTCAATGATTTCCATCTGCTGCTAAAAGCTTCGACCTCCGGCCCTTTTATAGTGATTCGCGAACCTATCACTGTCGCCTATCGCTCACATGCCGGAAACTGTCATCGCAATCAAGGTGCAATGGTAGATGCCGTCCTCTCGTTGATTGACCTCGAGCAAAAAGGCCAATTCCCGGGTGGTAAGGAACGGAAAAAGGAACGTTATTTGTGGATCGGCAGCGTAACGTGGCACAGGATTCGGTTGCTTCTCAGTTCGTCAAACCTTAAATGGGCTGGTCTTCTCTTTTTACGCGGTAGCCCAATGTTGAGCGTCGCTTTGCCGCAAAAAGCGCGAATCAGAATCAGCAAGAAGTTCAAATCTTTGACTGCCCATGACTAGCCCAAGCGGTACCCGAAAGGCATCTCTGGCACCGCCGCAAAGGAATATCGGATGACTCAAACGATTGCCGATCGACCTCAAGCCTTCGACATTTGGAACAGCGTCGCCAAGAACTCGACCGAACAAATCGACCGACGGGAAAAGCTTTCCCGAAAGGAATTTCTCCACGAATATGTGCTGAAGAATCGGCCGGTCATCCTGATGGATGCGGCCGCCGGCTGGAAAGCAATCACCAAGTGGACGCCTGCTTTTTTCAAGGAAAAATATGGCTCGATGCGCGTGCCGGTGTTCGAGCGGAAGCGAGGCATCACTCAAAAAGACTCGGTACTGCTCGGTGATTATGTCGATGAGATCACTTCGTCAACCTACAGCAATCGCGCTAAATACCTTTTCAGTCTCAAAATACCGAAACAGTTCCCGGAACTTTTGAGCGATCTCGAACCGCGTCCAACCTACTGGGATCCCAACTGGCTCGATAGCGGATACTTGTTGCCGGGCCTTCCCAATTTCAAGCTTCGTAATATCACCGGCCTTGAGATGAACATGGGCGGGATGGGGAGTCCCTTTCCTTTTTTGCACTATGACGATCTTTGGACGCAAACATTCATAACGCAGGCACACGGGCGTAAGGAGTGGTTGCTCTACGATCCCAAACAAACTCCTTACATGTACGCGAGCAAGGAAGCCGAGAATATTTCCGAGATCCCTATGGAATCCGACGTCGATTTGTCTCGATTCCCGTTGTTCGCGAAGGCTCGCCCTGTACGCTGTATCGTGGAGGAAGGCGAAATGCTATATGGGGCCGCTGGGTGGTGGCACACGACGCGAGCGCTGACGCCGTCCATCGCGGTTGTGCTCAGCACAGCAAACAATGCGATTTGGGGCGATGTAACCAAAGCCGCCTTTGCGCGCGCCTGGCAGCATCCCAAGTGGTACGTGCGCCCCGCCGCATTGCCCATCGCGGGATACATGACTGCCTTTCGGGCCGTTAAGTCCCTCATCGACCCGTTCTAATTCGAATGGGGTTGTTTGAAGATGCCGCTTGGGTCACGCAATTAAAGAGTGCGGCTCTATCCTCTTTTCTGAGGTCAACGGAGAGAGATTTATAGACTCATATGCCAACCGAAATTGAGAGAAGATCGAAACTCGAGTACGGCGAGTTCTTGCGCGAGTATATGTTCGCCAACAAACCCGTCGTTATCACGGATGCTCTTCGAAACTGGAAGGCTTTGCGTTGGACTCCGGAATTTTTTAAACGAGAATTCGGCGACCTGAAATTTACCATCAACCAGGATCCCAATCAAAAAGGCGACTACAACTCGAACGTCGGCACCGTTGAATATACGATGGCGGCGTTTATCGATCGTGTGCTTGCATCTTCCGAAAAAAGCCCTGCGCCATACTTTCGCAACCGGATTTTGGGCGAGGTATTTCCGTCATTGCGAAGCGAGGTTGAGCCTTTACCCCCGTATTTTTCGCCTAATTGGCTTCCAGAGTCTTATTTGTTGAAAAAGTTGCAGCGGATTTTTAATCGCGGCGCTCAAATCGAGCTTTACATCGGCGGGAAGGGCGGGGCTTTCCCGGTGCTGCACTATGACGGACTCGCCTCGCACGCATTTCTCATGCAAATTTTCGGCGAAAAGAAATTCATTCTCTTCGCGCCGGATCAAGAGCCTTACATGTACGGCCAACCGGAAAATCCTAATCTCTCAGAAGTGCGGGACGTGGAACACCCCGATCTCACTAAGTTCCCCCTCTTCGCCAATGCTCAGCCAGTGACATTTATCCTCCGGCCCGGCGAATTGGTCTTTATTCCCAGCAAGTGGTGGCACACAACGACGATGCTCAGCCCCTCCATTTCCATCTCGATGAATGTGGTGAATCGGTCGAACTGGGCGGCCCTTACGGATTTCGTGTCAAATCGGCGATCTGTAGCAATGCGGGTGCCGAGCCGCCTGTACCTGAATCTCGCCGGAAGCTGGCGGTCCGCGCGCGATCAGCGTCAGAAGGCCGAATGATTTGTCAGTCGCGATCGAGAATAGGTGTTTTTCGGCGCTGATGACGATAGAAATTCATGAATCAGGCCCACATCACGAATTCGTTTCCTCTTTCCCCGATGCAATTGGGGATGCTCTTCAACTATTTGAAAGAGCCGCACTCGGGCATTGATATCGAGCAGATTGTTGTACATCTGCCAGAAATAATCGATGTGCTGCGGTTACAGAGGGCCTGGCAATGGCTCACTCGGCGGCACGACATTTTGCGTGCGCGGTTCGTCTGGGAAGATACGCCCACTCCCTTGCAGCAGATCGTTTCCGAGGTTGAGCTGCCATTTTCGGTTTTTGACTCGCTGGGGCTTTCCGCCCCTGAGCGCGCTGAAAAGCTGAAATCGTTCCTAGAACAAGACCGGGAAGCCGCTTTTGATTTAAGCCAAGCCCCGCTTCTTCGTTTGGCATTGATCCGGTGGAGCGACTCCTGCTTTTCCCTGGTCTGGACATTCCACCATGCGTTGCTCGACGGCCGTTGCTACGCCATTTTGTTACGCGAGGTTTTTGAAGTTTACGAGGAGCTTGGTGCCGGCAATATCTTGGCACGGCCAGAACCGCCTCCTTATGAGCAGTACATTGCATGGCTACTACGGAAAGATTTCGCTGCCGATGAGCCGTTCTGGAAAGAATTGTTGTCAGGATTCGCTTCGCCAGTTCCGCTGCCGGTGGAACGTCTCAGAGGCACCTCGCAAGGTAAGCGGCCACACGGCGAGTTATGGGGACTATTGGATGCGGGAACTACCGGACGATTGAAGGAGGTGGCGCGGAACCATGAACTCACCCTTAATACCGTGGTGATGGGCGCTTGGGCCACCTTGTTGCATCGTTATTCCGGCTTTGAGGATATTGTTTTTGGCGCGACCCGCGCCTGCCGCAATTCCTCGGTTCCGCAAGCCGAGCAAACGGTCGGCCTCTTCATCAACACCGTGCCGGTTCGCTTCGTATTCTCCGAACGGACCACTGTGCTTTCGATGCTTAAGGCGCTGAGATCCCAATGGGTCGCGATGCGCCCGCACGAACATACGCCGCTTTCCCGCGTGAAGTCCTTGAGTACGCTTGTATCAGGACCTCAGCTCTTTGACACTCTGGTTGTGTTCGAAAATCAGCGCCTCGATGCCGTCATGCGCTCCCTTGGCGGTCCTTGGGCAAACCGCTCGGTGGAATTACACGAACTTACCAACTTTGCCGCGACTCTTGCAGCGTATGAGGGCGACGAGTTGACCTTCAAAATTGAATTTGATCGGAGACGCCTCGAAGATGACGCTGTGCGCCGGATGTTGGAGCACTTCAAGCGACTGCTTCAGGGCATTGCGGCAGATATAGAAGCAGATCCAGACACACTTCCTTTGCTTACCGAGTCCGAGCTTGAAGTTGCCACACATGGCTGGAAACGCCAGTCTCCGGCCTCCGTCGCGACGGGCGATGAGGCGTTGCATGATATCTTTACTCAACGGGTATCGCACAATCCTCACGCATTAGCGCTTTCCTGCGATGGCATTAGCCTTTCCTACGAGCAGCTCAACACACGTGCCAACCGGCTCGCTCATTATCTGATGGCCGCCGGTGTCGGCCCGGAAGTGCTGGCAGGCCTTTGCGTCGAACGCTCCATCGATTTGGTAGTCGCGATCCTGGCCATCCTGAAAGCCGGTGGCGCCTACCTGCCGATCGATCTGAGTTATCCCCCAGAGCGCGTGGCGTTTATGCTGGAAGACGCGCAGGTACAGGTACTGTTGACTCAAAGAAGCCTGGTTTCGTCGTTGCCCAAGCACCTTGCTCGCACGATTTGTATCGACGAAATAGGCGACGAGTTGGCTGCTCAACCGGCTGGAAATCCACAGACTCTGGTGAAACCGGACAACCTGGCCTACGTAATTTATACGTCGGGTTCCACGGGCAAGCCAAAGGGCTGCATGATCACGCATCGCAACGTTGTCCGCTTGATGCGTGCCACCGAGCCGTGGTTCAGTTTCAACGAACGAGATGTTTGGACGCTGTTCCACTCCTCGGCTTTTGACTTTTCCGTCTGGGAAATTTGGGGCGCGCTTTTCTACGGCGGACGTCTGGTAGTCGTCCCCTTTCTCGTCTCGCGATCGCCCGAATCCTTTTACGAACTGCTGGCAAACGAAAAAGTTACGGTGTTAAATCAGACTCCCTCCGCGTTTCGACAGCTCATCCAGGCGGAGGAATCCGTAGGACAGCGAAAGTTAGCCTTACGGTACGTGGTTTTTGGCGGCGAAGCGCTCGAGATGCAAAGTTTGCGGCCTTGGTTTGATCGCCATGGCGACCGATCACCTCAACTCATCAACATGTACGGCATCACCGAGACAACCGTACATGTCACCTATCGTCCGCTTTCTCGGGCGGATCTGTCGTCCGGCAGCGTCATCGGCGAGCCCATCCCTGACCTGCGTCTTTATATTCTCGACCGCAAGCGGCAGCCTGTGCCCACCGGTGTTCCCGGTGAACTTTATGTGGGTGGCGCCGGGCTCGCCCGCGGATATCTGAATCGCGCGGAGCTCACCGCGGAGCGGTTCATTCCAGATCACATCAGCGGGGAGAGTGATTCGCGCCTCTACAAAACTGGCGACCTCGCGCGATTCTTAACCGATGGGGATGTCGAGTATCTTGGCCGCGTTGACGAGCAGGTGAAGATTCGCGGCTTCCGCATTGAGCTCGGCGAAATCGAATCGGTACTGCGTCAACATCCCGCCGTTCGCGAGGTTTGTGTTATCGCACGGGAAGATGTTCCGGGCATCAAGCGGTTGGTCGCGTATTTGGTCACCGGCAATTCGACGGCTGACCTGAACGCTTTTCGCGAGCATCTGAAAAGCAAACTGCCGGACTACATGGTGCCGGCGGCCTTTGTTTTCTTGGAAAAGCTGCCGCTCACTAACAATGGAAAAATCGACCGGAAAAAGTTGCCGATTCCGGAGCAGCAGCGGCCAGAAATGGGCAGTTCCTATGTCGCTCCCCGAACGCCCAATGAAAAAACGCTGGCAGCCATCTGGTCCAAAGTGCTTCGTCTCGAAAAAATCGGCGTAAATGATAATTTTTTCGAGCTAGGTGGCGATTCCATTCTCAGCATCCAGATTATTTCTCTGGCGCGCCGCGAAGGGCTAAAACTCACGCCAAAGCTTCTTTTCGCGCACCAGACCGTTGCCGAGTTGTCCTCTGTTGCTGAAATTGCGGAAGCTTCTGTGGCGGTTGCCGAAATCGTTGCCGGAGATGTTCCGCTTACTCCCATTCAGCACTGGTTCTTTGAGCAGGATCTGGCGGAATCACAGCACTACAACCAGGCCTTCATGTTCGAAGTCGCCCAGCAGATGGACCAGGCGACGTTGAAGTCTGCACTCCGTGAAGTGACCCAGCACCACGACGCACTTCGGCTTCGTTACGAGCGGCAGGGAACAGGCTGGCGGCAATATTTCTCATCTGTCGACACCAACGCGGGCGAAAACGCGCCGCTGGAGTGGCTGGATCTGAGCAGCCTTGCGGAAAACGAACAGCGAAGCGCGATTGATGTCGCCGCGAATTCCGCCGGGCGCGGTCTCAATTTACAAAATGGACCTGTTTGGCGCGCCCTGTATTTCCAAATGAAACCGTCATCTCCGGACCGGTTGCTCCTCGTGGTTCATCATTTGGCTGTCGATGGCATTTCCTGGCGCCCACTATTGGAAGATCTGGAGACGGCATACGAGCAAGTGAAATCGGGGCAAGCAGTACACTTGCCCGCGAAAACCTCTTCTTACAAGTTGTGGGCACAGCATCTGGGCGAATATGCCAAAGGCAAACAGCTTCTGGAAGAATTGCGCTTTTGGCTTACCGCTACCGAGCCGGAACTGGCTGCATCTACACGGAACTTTCTTGGCGTTAGCGGCGATGATGCGCAAGACACAGAAGGCACATCCCGGAATATCAAGCTTGCTCTAACGCCAACGGAGACCTTGGCACTCCTGCAACGTGTGCCGTCGGCGTATAACACACAGATAAACGACGTACTATTGACCGCTTTCGCGCGTGCATGGACCATTTGTACGGGGAGTCGTGTGCTCTTCACGAACCTTGAAGGCCACGGTCGCGAGGCCCTTTTCGAGGATATCGATCTTTCGCGTACCGTCGGTTGGTTTACCTCGATTTTCCCTGTTCGGATCGAAATTCCCGAGTCCAGTCAGGACTGGCAGCCAGGCGAAGCCTTGAAATCGGTGAAGGAGCAGCTATTTCAAATTCCACGGCACGGCATCGGCTACGGAATCTTGCGTTATTTGTCTGGCAATTCATCTCTCTCCGGGAGCCCGGAGCCGCCGGTGCTCTTCAATTATCTTGGCCAGTTTGACCAAGTAACCGCAGGCTCCAGGTTCCGATTTGCTCAGGAATCCACAGGCCCATGGCACAGTCCTCAGCAGCGCCGGCGCTTTCCGCTTGAAGTGAATAGCGTGGTAGTCGATGGGCGGCTGGAAACATCCTGGACATACAATCCTGCAAACGGCGATGCGGTCTCGATTCCCAAACTCGCCGATGAGTTTGCTCGCGCCTTGCGCGAACTGATCGCTCATTGCACCTCGCCGGAAGCAAAAGGACGCACGCCGTCGGATTTTCCGCTGGCGAAACTGGACCAGGCAACGCTTGATCGCGTGTTTGCGGAAAATTCAGATACGGAAGATATCTATCCGCTCTCGCCTATCCAAACGCTGTTTTTCTCCGCAAATGCCGATGGACCCGGATCGGCCTTCGACCAGTGGCACTGCCTACTGCGCGGCCCACTGAATGTGCCCGTGTTTCAACAGGCCTGGCAAGAAACCGTGCGGCGCCATCCGGTGCTGCGCACTACCATTCACGGAGCAGGATTGCGGGAGCCGCTGCAGATTGTGCATCGTGATGTGCGTTTGCCGTGGAAAGTGGAAGATTGGCGCGGGGTGTCGTCGCGCGAGCAATCGGAACGCTGGGAGCAGTTCTTGAAACAGGATCGCGCGACTGCTTTATCGCTCAGTGATGCGCCGGCGATGCGTTTTTCGTTGGTCCGTTTTTCGGACGACGCCTGGAAATTCTTGTGGAGTGTGCCAGCGTTGCTGCTCGATGGTTGGTCCTGGCCCATCGTCTATCGCGACGCCAATAAGTTCTACGAGGCGTTTTCCCAGGGACTTTCGCCGCAATTGGAACCGAGTGGAAGTTATCGCAGCTATGTCGAATGGCTAGGCAAACAGCAAGCGGGCGAAGCGCGAACTTTTTGGAGCGAATACCTCGCGGGGGTTCAAGCGCCGATTGCGTTTCCGACCGATCCGCCCGAGTCCAGCAGATCGAACGGTGGTCCCGAAAAATATGTGGAGCACCGAATCGAGATCGCCCCCCGCTTGACGGCAGAACTCAACTCCACTGCGCGCAGCTTACGCGTAACTCTAAGTTCACTGTTGCTTAGCGCTTGGGCTCTACAGTTGAATCGCCAATCCGGGGCGCAGGATGTGATCTTCGGCGCGGCGTTTTCAGGGCGTCCCGCGGATCTTCGCGGAGTCGACTCCATCGTCGGTCCGTTCGTCAACAATCTACCCATGCGCGTTCAAGTCTCTGGAGGCGCGACCATTGCCGAATTCGTGAAAGAAATGCAGGCGCAGTCGCTGAAGCTGAGCTCCCACCAGTTCACGCCGCTGATCGACATCCAGAGTTGCAGTGAGATCGCCTGGAAAGACCGTTTGTTCGACAATGTCGTCGTCTTTCAGAACTATCTTGTCGATGAGTCCGCCCGGCGCTTTGGAAAAGAAATCAGCGTGGCCGACTTCGTCGGCCCCATCCACTCCAACTATCCCGTGATGTTTTTGGTCGAGCCCGGGGAGTCTATTGCCCTAACGCTGATATACGATCGCCGCATCATCGCGCGCGCTACCATTGAACGGTGGGCGCGCGATCTATCCGTATTGCTCGAAAATGTCCCCCGATCGCTGGAACGGTCAGTAGCTGAGTTGCAAGCGCTGCTTTCGCAGCCGCCGGCTTCACCTGTTCGCATCAAGCGGCGGCTCCGCGCTGAATCGCAAAATTTCGTTGCGCCGCAAACGGAAATGGAACGCGCCATCACCGGTGTCTGGCAGGGCCTGTTCGGACTCGATCGCATCAGCATCGAGGACAATTTCTTTGATCTGGGCGGCCATTCTCTGTTGCTGATTCAGATGCACCAGCGCCTGCGCGAAACGCTGCGGACCGAATTTCCGGTGGTCACACTTTTTGAATATCCCACCGTGCGTTTGCTGGCGCGGCATTTCGACAAGAACGCGGGCCCGGTGGCCCAGGAAACTGACAAAGAATCGCCTCGCGACCGCGCGCAGCGGCAAAAGCGCGCCATGGAAGAATTGCGGAGTAAGCTCGGTAAGTCATGACCGTGGATTACGAAGGGGTCGCCATTGTCGGCATGGCCGGACGCTTTCCCGGTGCGGAAAGCGTCGAGGAGTTCTGGGCGAACCTCGTCGCAGGCAAGGATTCCGTTTCCTTCTTTAGCGATACCGATCTTGCGGAGTCCGGCCTGAGTGCCGACGAACTGCGGCGCAACGGTCGCTACGTTCCTGCTCGCGGCATCCTCCAAGATGCCGATTGCTTTGACGCTGCTTTTTTCGGCGTGCATCCGAAAGAAGCGGAAGTGATGGAGCCGCAGCAGCGTGTTTTTCTTGAAATCTGTTGGACTGCGCTTGAGCGCGCGGGTTATGCGCCAGATCGTCTCTCCGCAATCACCGGAGTGTTTGCCGGCGCCAGCCGCAACACTTACTACCTGCACGCGCTTCATCCGCGTCCCGATCTCATCGAACTGATCGGCCCGGAAATGGTCATGTATGGCAACGAAAAGGACTACCTCACGACCCGTGTTGCCTACAAACTCGGACTGAAAGGCCCGGCGCTCAACGTAAGCACGGCCTGTTCCACTTCACTCGTGGCTATCGGTCAGGCAGTTCAGTCGCTGCTCACGTATCAATGCGACATGGCCCTCGCTGGCGGCGTCTCCGTGATGGTGCCGCAAAAGCGCGGCTACTACTTCGACGAAGGTAACATCGGCTCTTCCGACGGCCACACCCGCACGTTCGACGCGCAGGCTTCCGGGACCGTTTTCAGCAACGGTGTTGCTGTTGTTGTGCTCAAGCGCCTGGCCGATGCTGTGAAAGATGGCGACCAAATCTATGCGGTGATTAAAGGCGCAGCGCTCAATAATGACGGCTCACAGCGCGTCAGTTTCGGCGCTCCCGGCGTGGAAGGCCAGTCCGAAGTTATCGCTATGGCGCAGGCCTTAGCCGGAGTCGAGCCGGACACTATCACCTGCATCGAAGCGCACGGCACGGCCACGCCGCTCGGCGATCCCATCGAAGTCGCCGGATTAACCAAGGCCTTTCGGCTTGGAACCGATGCCAAAAAGTTTTGCGCCATCGGTTCGGTAAAAACCAATATCGGCCATCTCGACGTCGCCGCTGGCGCTGCCGGCCTCATCAAGATGGCGCTTTCGTTGCGTCACAAAGTCATCCCCGCAAGCCTTCATTTTAATAGCGCCAATCCGAAGCTGAATCTGGAAGAGACTCCTTTCTACGTGAATGCCTCCTTGGAGGAATGGAAGACGAAACCGGGTGTTCCGCGCCGCGGAGGTGTCAGTTCGTTCGGAACCGGCGGCACGAATGCGCATGTCGTGCTGGAAGAGTCGCCCGAGTTGCAGCCTAGCGGTCCTTCGCGCCTCTGGCAGCTTCTGCCTCTTTCGGCTAAAACTGCCGATGCTCTCGACCGCGCGACGGTAGGTCTGTCCGAATTTCTGCGATCACTCGCGCAGGATAAACGCGCCGAAGAAGTTCACGCGCGGTTGGCCGATGCCGCCTTCACTCTGCAGACGGGTCGCAGCGAGTTCATGCATCGCCGCATCGTGGTTTGCCAGGACCCGGCCGAAGGCGCCGCGGTGCTCGACGCGCGTGACGCCAAGCGCGTTTTTTCGCACAAGCAGCAGTTCCATCAGCCTCCAGTTGCTTTTATGTTTCCCGGACAAGGCGCGCAATACGCCGGCATGGGCGCGCAAATCTCCAGCAGTGAGCCAGTTTTTCGGGCGAGTGTGGACCGCTGCGCTGACCTGCTCCAACCCATCCTGAACCGCGATATTCGCGAAATCATGTTCGCTTCCGGCGATTCGGATGCCTCGAAGAAAGAAGCCGAAGAGCTGCTCGTCCAGACTCGCTTCACGCAGCCCGCGCTCTTCGTCATCGAGTACGCGTTGGCGCAATTGTGGATGTCCTGGGGTATCAAGCCGGCTGCCATGATCGGCCACAGCGTTGGCGAATATGTCGCGGCTTGCCTGGCTGGAGTTTTTTCGCTGGAAGACGCGCTCTCCCTAGTCGCGAAACGCGGCGCGTTGGTGCAGTCCCTTCCAGGCGGCGCTATGCTGGTGGTTCGCGCTCCTGAAAAAGACGTTACACCGCTGCTGAATCCCGAATTGGCCATCGCTGCCATCAACTCTCCCGGTCTTTGTGTCGTCGCTGGCCCGTATAACGCCGTGGACGCCTTCGAGCGGGAATTCGAGTCGCGAAAAATCGCCACGCGACGCTTGCCTACGTCGCACGCGTTCCATTCGCCGATGATGGAGCCGGCACTCGCGCCGTTCGCGGACTTGCTTCGTCAGGTGCAGTTCAAAGCACCGCAAATTCCTTTTGTGTCGAACGTCACGGCACAGTGGGTTACTGCTGACCAAGCGAAATCGGTCGATTATTGGGCGGGACATCTCCGCCAGACTGTCCGCTTCGCCGATGGAATCGCCGAGTTGTTGAAAGATCAGCGGAATGTGCTGCTCGAAGTGGGTCCAGGCCAGACGCTCAGCACCCTCGCGCGCCAGCATCCCAGCAAATCAGCGGAACAAACGGTTTTGGCCTCTTTGCCGCTTGCGGGCGCGCAGGAAGGGCGCGGAATTCTCGAATCGCTTGGCCGGATCTGGATGGCGGGTGTAGAAGTCGACTGGCATGGTTTCTACGCTAACGAACATCGCCACCGCACCGTGCTGCCCACGTATCCGTTCGAACGCACGCGATATTGGCCTGCATCCCCGGTAACTGTTCCGCAATATTCCACTGCTCCACAAACGGTGAGCGCTGCGGTTTCTTCAAGTCCATCGCCAGGTGCCACCGCCGTGCCCGCCGCTCAACCGGCAATGCACTTGGACGAGCAATCCGTTGCGCAATCTGCTGCGCCCCGTAAGGAGCGTTTACTCGCTGCGTCTCGCTCCCTGCTTCAAGATTTATCCGGTTCCGATCTTTCAAGCGTGGACACCTCTTCGAACCTTCTCGAATTGGGTCTGGATTCGCTGCTGCTTACCCAAGCCTCGCACCTGTTCCAGAAAAAATTTGGCGTGGCGATTTCCTTCCGCCAGTTGATGGAAGAATTGTCTTCGCTCGACGAAATTGCCGCCTACCTGGACGCAAAGCTGCCGCCAGAGGCCTTTCCCGCAGCGCCCACGGCGCAGCCGATAGCATCTCCATCTGCCGGAGTGCCGCAGCCAGCTCACTCATTCGCTGGCGACGATCGATCTATCCTTGAGCAACTTCTCCAACAGCAGCAGAACCTCACCAATCAGGTTCTGCAAGTGCTTGGCCGTGCTCCTGCGTCGGTAGGCGTTGTCTCGCCTGCCATTCCAGTCGCGCCGCCGCCAAACGCTTCACCAATGGAATCGCCATCTCCGGCTCCGTCATCCCCAACGAAATCGCATGGACCCTTCAAGCCAATCGATAAAAGTGCAGGTTTCGCGTTGTCTTCACGGCAGTCCGAAGCATTGGATGCCTTGATCGCTCGCTACACACATCGCACTGCTGAATCCAAAAAGCTTGCCGCCAAGAACCGGCCCGTTCTCGCTGATCCGCGGTCCGTCGCGGGATTCAATCGCTTGTGGAAGGAAATGGTCTATCCCATTTCAACCACCCGGTCCGATGGCTCGCGCGTTTGGGATGTTGACGGCAACGAATACATCGACTTTGTCATGGGCTTTGGCGCCAGCATATTCGGGCACCGTCCGCCGTTCGTTCTGCGCGCTGTCGAAGAACAGCTGAAGCTCGGCTTCGAGATCGGTCCCATTCAGCCGCTCGCCGGTGAAGTTGCCGCGCTTCTCAAGGAATTTACAGGAATGGAGCGCGTTGGCTTCACCAACACCGGCTCCGAAGCGGTGCTTGCAGCCACGCGTGTGGCGCGCACGGTTAGCGGGCGCGACAAAATTGCCGTTTTTGCCGGCGCCTATCACGGCATTTTTGACGAAGTTCTTTTCCGGCCTCTCAAGAAGAATGGGCAGGCCGCAGCCGCGCCCATCGCGCCCGGTATTCCGTCGAGCGCGCTCGACGAAGTCATCGTCCTCGACTACGGCAATCCGGAATCGCTCGACATCATCCGCGCCCGCGGCTCGGAAATCGCCGCGGTTCTGGTCGAGCCGGTGCAAAGCCGGCGTCTCGACCTTCAACCCAGGGAATTTCTGCACGAACTTCGCGGCGTCACCGATCAAATCGGCTCCGCGCTGATTTTTGACGAAGTGGTTACCGGCTTCCGCCTGCATCCCGGCGGCGCTCAAGCCTATTTCGGTGTGCGTGCGGACATTGCCACCTACGGAAAAGTGATCGGCGGCGGTCTGCCCATCGGCGCGGTCACCGGCAGTCCGAAATACATGGACGCGCTCGACGGCGGCCAGTGGCAGTACGGCGATACGTCCTTCCCCGAAGTCGGCGTTACCTTCTTTGCCGGTACGTTCGTCCGCCATCCACTGGCGCTCGCCGCAGCCAAAGCCGTGCTCACGCATTTGAGAGAAGCTGGGCCGCAGCTTCAACAACGCCTGGCTGCACGTTCCGCCCAACTCGCCGATGACATGCGCGCGGCCATGGCCGAATTCGAAGCATCCTACAACATCACTCAGTTCACTTCGTTGATTCAGCTCGGCCTTCCACACGATCAGAAATTTGCGGCGCTGCTTTTCTATTTCCTGCGCGAGCGCGGCATCCATATCTGGGAGAATCGCGCGTTTGTCCTGACCACGGCTCATTCGGAAGAAGATTTCTCGAAGTTGGGCGGCGCCCTGCGCGAAAGCCTGGCGGAGATGCGCGAAGGCGAATTTCTTCCGCCGCCCTCAGGTTCCTCGACGAAGAGTTATTCACCATCCACGAAACATTCCGTCGCATCGGAGTCCACCGAACCCCTGGCGCCCGTGGCTGTCGCTCAGGACTCTTTGGAAACCCCATTTCCGCTGACCGAAGCGCAAACGGAAATCTGGCTGGCCGCGCAGATGAGCACCGACGCGGCCATTGCTTACAACGAGTCCGTGAGCTTCGATTTCAAAGGTGAATTTGACGCGACACTGTTCCGCGGCGCGGTTCAACAGGTTCTACAACGCCATCCGATTCTTCTCGCAAGCATCACCGCGGATGGGCGTTCTCAGCGCGTTCAGCCCGGAACCAAAGTCGAAATTCCGCTGATGGATCTCACGGACCGCTCAGCCGCAGAGGGCCGATCTGAACTTGAAAAGCTCGTCGATCGAGAAACCCGCGAGCCCTTTAACCTCGCAAGTGGCCCCTTGCTTCGCGTGAAAATCGTTCGCCTCTCCGCGGACCATCACGTGATCATCTGGACGGCGCATCACATCGTTTGTGATGGCTGGACTGGCGGCTTGCTGATCAGCGAGATCTCGCAGATATATTCCGCGTCCAAACGAAAATCCCAGCCAGTTCTCGAAGCGCCGCTTTCATTTCGGAAGTACGTTGAGGAGAATGGGCCGGACACGCCAGGCGCAAGAAATTCCGTCGCCTATTGGACGGCGCAGTACAAGGATTTGCCTGCGCCTCTCGATCTGCCCACCGACCGCTCGCGGCCGGCATTGCGATCTTCGAAGGCGTCCACCACCAAGCGCCACATCGACGCATCGCTTCACAAATCACTGAAGAAAGTCGCTGGCCAGCAGCGCACCACTCTCGTGGTGCTCTTAATGGCGGGATTAAAAACCTTGCTTTATCGCCTTACCGGTCAGCAGGACATCGTCCTTGGCCTGGGCGCTGCCGGGCAGGCCATGACCGGCCAAACATGTTTAGCCGGCCACTGCCTGAACCTTCTGCCGGTCCGCACCAAACTCCGCGCCGAGGTAAGCTTCCAGGAAAATCTTGCGTTGGTAAAGAAAAGCGTGCTGGATGCTTACGACCATCACGAATGCACGCTGGGCACTCTTCTCCAGCATTTGTCTGTGCCGCGCAATCCGGGCCGCTCGCCGCTCGTCGAGGTTCTTTTCAATCTCGACAAGGATCCTGGCTCGTCGGAATTTTCCGGTTCGAAGTTAAGCTTCGACCGCAATCCCAAGCGCGCGCTTCATTTCGATCTGTTCTTCAATTTAGTCGAAAGCGCTTCTGGCCTGGTTCTGGAATGCGATTACAACGCAGATTTGTTTGAGCAATCCACCATCGACCGCTGGTTGGGACATTTCGAGACCTTGCTCGCCGGCATCGCCGTCCATCCTTCGGAGATCATTGCCAAGATTCCGTTGCTCACGGCAAGCGAACGCAACCAGTTCATCGAGGAATGGAACCCGGACCTCGCGTTTCCGAAAGAGAAAACCGTTCACGCCTGGTTTGAAGAGCAGGTGGAACGGACTCCGGACTCCGTCGCCGTAACTTTCGAGACCACTTCGCTTACCTATCGCGAGTTGAATCGCCGGGCCAACCAACTTGCGCACTATCTGAAGTCGGTCGGTGTCGACCCCGATGTGCTTGTCGGCCTTTTCGTCGAACGCTCGCTCGACATGGTCGTGGGTATTCTGGGCATTCTCAAGTCCGGCGGAGCGTATCTGCCGATCGACCTTGCCTATCCGAAAGACCGTCTCGCTTTCATGCTGCAGGACGCAAACGCGACTATCCTGCTTACCCAATCTAAGCTCACGGCTGAATTGCCGCGGCACAGCGCAAGAATTTTCTGCTTCGATACGGATTCCGCTCAGCTTGCAAAGCAGCCGGAAACAAATCCGGCACCTGTTTCGCAACCGGACAATCTCGCTTATGTCATCTACACCAGCGGATCCACCGGCAAGCCCAAAGGCACGCAAGTTACGCATTACAACGTGGTGCGCCTATTGCAGTCGACGCAGCACTGGTTCCAGTTCACCGAGCGTGACGTTTGGTCGCTCTTTCATTCCTACGCCTTCGATTTCAGCGTGTGGGAGCTTTGGGGCGCGCTGCTCTATGGTGGTCGCGTCGTTATCGTTCCGTACCTGACCAGTCGGTCTCCTGAGGATTTCTACAAGCTACTCGTCAGCGAGCGCGTCACAGTTCTGAATCAAACACCCTCCGCCTTCAAGCAGCTCATTCATGCGGAAGAACGGTTAGGCGCCAGCAAAGATCTCGCGCTGCGCTACGTCATTTTCGGCGGCGAGGCGCTGGATATGCCCAGCGTCAAGCCCTGGTTCGAGCGTCATGGCGATCAGAGCCCGCGCCTGATCAACATGTACGGCATCACTGAAACTACCGTGCACGTAACGTATCGTCCGCTCGCCCTCACCGACCTTGATTCCGGCAGTCTCGTCGGCATTCCGATTCCCGATTTGCAGGTGTATGTGCTCGACGCTTACATGGAGCCCGTGCCGATCGGCGTGGCCGGTGAAATGTATGTCGGGGGCGCTGGCGTCGCACGCGGCTATTTACGCCGCGAAGGTCTCACCCGCCAAAAGTTTTTGCCTGATCCATTTACACACAAGGCTGACGGCCGCCTGTACCGCTCCGGAGATCTGGCGCGCTTTTTGCCGAACCGAGACATCGAATACCTGGGTCGCGCGGACGATCAAGTAAAGATTCGTGGTTTCCGCATCGAGCTCGGCGAAATCGAAGCGACGCTTCAGCAGCACCCCGCCGTCCGGGAGTGCATTGCGCTGGCGCGTGAAGACGAGCCAGGGTCCAAGCGGCTCGTCGCCTACATCGTCTCGAAGTCCGAAATCGCTCCGCAAGCTGACAGCCTGCGGCAGCATCTGAAGCAGTCGTTGCCCGACTATATGGTGCCTTCGGCCTTCGTTCTACTGGAGAAATTTCCGCTCACGCCCAACGGGAAAATCGACCGCAAAGCGCTTCCCTCGCCCAGTTATGAGAGTGTGCCTTCCGCAGCGAATTTGGTCGAGCCGCGCACAGCCGCGGAGAAGGCCGTCGCGGCTATCTGGTGCGACATCCTGAAGGTCGAAAAAGTTGGCGCGGAAAGCAATTTCTTCGACGTTGGCGGCCATTCGTTGCTCGCTATTCGCGCTGTTTCGCGCATCCGCGACCAGTTTCAGATCGATCTTCCGCCGCGAACGTTCTTCGCCAACGCCACCGTTGCTGCCGTCGCGCGAGAAATCGATCAGGCTAAGGGAATTGCCGCACCGATTCAAAAGATTCCTCGCCGCAAGCAGGAAGGGCCATGCCCTCTTTCATTTGCCCAAGAGCGCCTCTGGTTCCTCGATCAGCTCGCTTCCGGAAGCCCCGTTTACAACATTGTGGACATCGTCGAGTTTCCTGGCCCGTCCGATCCCGCGCTGATCAAGCGCGCATTGGAAGAGCTCGTCGACCGTCACGAAATCCTGCGCACCTCGTTTTCAGAACGCGATGGCGATCCAGTCCAGACCGTATTCCCATCCATGAACCTGTCCCTGTCCGAGCTTGATTTGAGCTCACTGGGATCGGCGGCGAAGGAAGCGGAATGGATTCGCATCGCGCGCGAGCAGGGGCGTAAGTCGTTCGATCTGGCCAAACCGCCGCTGTTCCACGCAACTTTGGTTCATCTCGGCCAGCAGCAACATCTTCTGCTGCTCGCGCTCCATCATATTGTTGCCGATGAATGGTCGATGGAAATTTTCCATCGCGATCTTAATTCGATCTACGAAGCGCTCGCCGGTAATCGCGCCTCGCCCCTTGCGCCCCTGCCTATTCAATATTCGGATTTTGCGGCCTGGCAGCGGGAGTGGCTCGCTGGGGATGTGCTCGATCGTCAGGCGGCCTACTGGAAAAAGCAGTTGGCAGGCGCGCCTACTGTGCTGGAGCTCCCTACGGACAAGCCTCGTCCGGCCGTACAGGCTTTTCGCGGTGCTGCCGAGGTATTGCGGTTTCCACGCGAGCTTTCCGAGCCCCTGAAAGCGTTGGGTCGCCAGGAAAAATCCACGCTCTTCATGATTTTCATGGCCAGTTTCATGGCGCTGCTGAACCGTTACACAGGGCAATCCGATATTCTCGTGGGATCACCCATTTCAGGCCGCACCCTCAGCGAGACAGAAAATCTTATTGGATTCTTTCTCAACACCGTTGTCTTGCGTGGGCAGTTTGGCGACGACCCAAGCTTCCGATCGCTGCTGCGGCAGGTTCGCGAAAGAGCTCTTGGCGCCTACGCTCATCAGGATTTTCCGTTTGGGAATTTAGTCGCTGAAGTCGCTCCCGACCGCGACCCGAGTCATTCGCCGCTGATCCAGGTGATGTTTATCCTGCAGAATGCTGACGCTATTTCGCAGGCATCCAAGGTGGCCGGCATTCAAAGGCTGGAGACCGGCACTTCCAAGTTCGATCTCACCCTGTTCATGTCCGAAACGGACCAAGGCTTTGAAGGATTGGTCGAGTACAGCACGGATCTTTTCGAGCCCGCCACCATCCAGCGGCTTCTGAAGCACTATCAGACTTTGCTGGAAGCAATCGCCCGGAATCCCGATCAAGCCATCTCAACGCTTCCCCTTCTCGCCGATGGCGAGCGCCGCCACCTGCTCGATGATCTGAATTCAACCGCGGTGAATTACGCCGAAGCTGGCTACGGGCTGCACGAGCTTTTCGAACTCCAGGCAAAAAAGACGCCGGATCGCATTGCCGTTTCCTTTGAAAAGCAGCAAATGACTTACCGCGAACTCGACCAGCGTGCCAATCAACTCGCCAATCACTTGAAAAGTTGCGGTGTTCGTCCAGATTCCCTGGTGGGCATCCTGCTGGAGCGTTGCGGAGACATGACCATCGCCCTTTTGGCCATTCTCAAGGCCGGCGCTGCCTATGTTCCGCTGGATCCATCCTTCCCTCAGAACCGCATCGCGCACATGGTCGAAGATAGCGGTCTTCGTGTCTTGCTCACGCATCGTCGCCTGGACGAGGCTCTTTCTGTGCGGCCTGAAATTGTGGTCCGCATGGACGACGACTCGGAAAAAATCTCCAAACAGAATCGGACGCTGGCCCTGATCAAGGTAACTTCCGTCCAGCTTGCCTATGTCCTCTACACCTCTGGCTCTACCGGCAAGCCCAAGGGCGTCGAAATTCCGCATTCCGCCATCGTCAATTTCTTGCTGTCCATGCGCGGTGAGCCCGGCTTTTCTCCAGACGACACTTTGCTCGCGGTGACCACGCTCTCGTTCGACATTGCCGGCCTCGAGCTTTACCTCCCGCTGATCACTGGTGGCAAGCTGGTCATCGCGACCCGCGACGAAACACACGACCCGGCCCGTTTGATGCAGCGCATGCGCGAATCGGACCCCACCGTGATGCAAGCGACTCCCGCCACTTGGCGTGCACTCGTCGATGCGGGTTGGAACGGCTCGCCAAAATTGAAAGTCTTGTGCGGTGGGGAAGCGTTTCCGGTGGATCTGGCGCGGCAACTTCTCCCACGCTGCAAGGAATTGTGGAACATGTACGGTCCTACCGAGACCACCGTATGGTCGACCGTCCACAAAGTTACCACCGCCGGTTCCGCCGCTTCGGTTCCTATCGGTCATCCGATCGCCAACACGCAAGTGCTGGTCCTCGATTCCAATCGGAATCTTCTGCCTCAGGGCTCCATTGGCGAGCTATACATTGGCGGAGCGGGTCTGGCGCAGGGCTATTTGCGGCGTCCGGAGCTTACCGCCGAGCGTTTTGTTAAAAATTCATTCCAACCGGATTCGCGCCTGTATCGCACCGGGGATCTTGCTCGTTGGCTTCCCAACGGTACCCTTGAATGCCTTGGACGTGTCGACAATCAGGTCAAGATCAGAGGTTTCCGCATCGAGCTCGGTGAGATTGAAACCGTTCTCGCACGGCACGCCGCCATCGCTCAATGCGTTGTTGCCGCGCGCGACGCCGGCTTCGGCGACAAAATTCTCGCTGCCTATTTTGAGACGCGCTCCAGTTCCATCCCTGACGCCGCGGATCTACGCAATCATCTCAAAAAAGATCTTCCGGACTATATGATCCCCTCGGCCTTTGTGCGCATGGAGAAGCTCCCGCTCACGGCCAACGGCAAGATCGACCGCAAGGCGCTCCCCGCGCCTGACCACAGCCGCATCGACGTCGGCGGCAATTACGTGGCTCCTCGCGACGCCACCGAGCAAACCCTTGCGCAAGTGTGGTCGAAAGTCTTGAAGCTCGATCGAGTCGGCGTGCACGACGACTTTTTCGCCCTCGGTGGTCATTCCTTGCTTGCATTGCGTATCGTGGTCGAAATCGAAAAAGCCTTTCAACGCCGTTTACCCTTGGCCACTTTGCTGCAGTCCCCCACCATAGCTGACCTTGCGAATGTTCTTCGCCAGCGCGACGCCGCGCCTCCATGGTCCTCTCTGGTGCGCATCAAGCCCGGCGGGTCTCGTCCACCGCTCTTTTTGATGCACAGCCACGGCGGCAACGTGCTGGAATACTATCCGCTCGCGAATCTTTTGGACCCGGAGCAGCCGGTCTATGGCGTCCAGGCCCTGGGACTTGACGGACATATCGAGCCGAATCTGTCCATCGAGAAGATTACTTCCATCTACTTGCGTGAGATTCGCAACCTGCAGCCGCGTGGCCCCTATTTGCTCGGTGGTTTCTGCTTTGGAGGCCTGCTTGCGCTGGAGGCCGCGCGTCAGCTCAATGCCCTCGGCGAAGAGGTTTCTTCCGTCATTTTGCTACAGACGACTCACCCCGACGCCGCCCACTTCGACTCTAGCACCACGGCTCTTCAGCGATGGTGGTATCGCACCTCAAAGCGCATCGACTTGGAGCGCGAAAATCTTGCTTACCGTGGCACTGGCTATTTCCACGAGCGTTTTGGTTACGGCGTCAGCAAGGCTCTGGCTCGTACGGCGATTGCTCTTAACAAGCTGCACGGCAACGGTCATTCCGGGCGCAAACGGTCCATGACCTACATTCTCGAATCGCTCACTCTGGAGCATGACCGCATGGCCGAGCAGTATCAGGTTCAGCCTTATCGCGGAGACGTCATTTTGTTCCGTGCCCGCAAGCAGTTGACTGGACTCGTAGCCGATCGCTCTCTCGGTTGGAAAAATGTGATCGGCGGCAATCTCGATATTTGCGAAGTCCCCGGCCACCAGCAGAACATTCTGCTTGAGCCCAATGTTTCTCACCTCGCCGCGGAATTGTCCGCTCGCCTGCAGCGGCTGTCTCAACGAGTCGCCGCTGACTAGCTCTGATTTCGTACCCGCATCGGTTCCGATCGTGTTTTTCGGCAACGATTCTTTCTGTTTGCCGTTTCCGATGTTGTAACCTACCCGGACAAATTATTTTAAAGGAGTGCGGAAATGGTGAAAGTCGCCTTATACGTCAAACTGGAAGCAAAGCCCGGCAAAGTGGCCGAGGTGGAAAAATTCCTAAAAGATGGCCTTTCCGTGGTTCAGCAAGAGGCCGGTACTGTGGCCTGGTTCGCCATCCGCATGGGCCCGACTACCTTTGGCATCTTCGACGCATTTCCCGATGAAGCGGGCCGCCAGGCGCACCTCAATGGAAAAGTTGCCGCGGCATTGATGGCCCGCGCCCCCGCACTGCTCGCCGAGCCTCCCAGAATTGAAAAAATCGACGTGCTTGCAGCCAAACTGTAGCCTTCGGCCCCATCATCGTTTCGCGGCGCTTCGTCTCAACGGCGCTGCGAAACGAATTGTCCTTCCGTACTTATCCACTTGATTCGCTGCCTGCCGTTCTCCGTTGATTCCGCGCCTGCAAACCCTCACGATAGAATTGATGCGTACATACGCCGCCGCGTTCCTGGTGTTAACCGTTCTCGCCCTCGCGGCGCTCCAATTGTATTCGCGCGCTCCGCGGCAGCAGCTGCGTCACGCCAGTCTCTCGCTCGCGCAGAACGAAGGCGCCTTCCTCATTCTTTCCGATATTCATTTCGATCCCATCACCGGCGCCGACCCTGCCCTCATGCAAAAGTTAACTGAGTCCCCGGTTGAGGATTGGGCTGCTATTTTATCTTCCCAGCATCAGCAATGGGCAGCTCCTGGGTTCGACACCAATTACGCGCTCTTTTCCTCCACCCTGGATGCCGCCCGCGCGGCCGGTCAGCCGTACGAGTACGTTCTCGTGACCGGCGATCTGCTGGGCCACGATTTTCCGCAGAAGTACCGCCATTCCCAGGGCGACAACGCCGGATATCAGGATTTTGCTATCAAGACCATGTCCTTCGTTTCCCGCGCCGTTCAACAAGCTTTCCCCTCTCTGCCTGTCTTCTTTGTCTTTGGCAACAATGACTCCATCCTCGGAGACTACGCGCCCCCAGGAGCGCGCTTGCTCACCGCCATGCAAAAGGAGTGGAAAACCGTCCCGCAGCAAGCCGCAAGAAAAGACTTCCTTGCCGGTGGCTATTATGTCGCTCCCAACCCTACCGTACCGGATGCTGAATTTGTCGTGCTGAACACCAGCTATTTCTCCATCCAGCCCAGCCCCGTCCCTGTCACGAATGAAGACTCACTCGAGCTCAAATGGTTCCAGGCGCAGCTCGATCGCATTCAGCTCGCGCACCATTCCGCTTCCATCCTGATGCACATCCCGCCAGGTGTTGACCCAACTTCTGCCGCGGCTCCTGGCCGTTGCGCCAATCCGCGGTTTTTCTGGAAAAAGCCGTTACTCGATTCGTTTCTGGCCATCGTTGCCGCTCACAAGGACATCCTCCGCGACGCCTTTGCCGGGCACACGCACATCAACGACTTTCGCGTCCTCACCGACGACAAGGGCGCTGCGTACTTTCAGGTCCATATTGCTCCGGGCGTCAGCCGCGATCACCACAGTCCATCCGGATTTGAAATCGGCGTCTACGACAAGAAATCCGGCGACATGGTCGACTACGCTGCGGATTTCGCGCATGACCCTTCGTCCGCCGACCCCAATCCTGGCTGGAGCATTGCCTACGATTTTCGCCAGGAGTCGCATCTGGCCGCTTATAGCCCCACCAGCTTGGAAACGGTGGCCCTCCTGATCCGTTCGAGCGATGTGATTCGCTCACGGATCATTCACCTTTCCGGCATCCAGAACGATTTGGCCGTGTCCGCTCCCTTGCAGAATTGGCGTTTATATTCCTGCGCCCAAACCACTTGGGACGCAGCCTCCTACGGCACCTGTGCGTGCCCCTCCGGCGCCGGCAAATAGGCCCCCAACAAGGCCCTTTCGTGGCCTACTTAGTAACCCATTAACACCGGCCTGTAATTTGATTCGCTTGCATGGCGTGGTTTCTTTTATTCTGATTCCATTGAACGTCACCAAGAGGCAACCATGTCGACCACTTCCGCTGTCAACGACTTGGTTCGGCCGCTTCGGCGCAGCACGCGTCTTAGCGCGGCCGTTCCCATCACCGTTATGGGCGTCGATTCCTATCGCGGTCCCTATCGCGAGGACACGTCCACTGTCACCGTCAACGCGCACGGCTGCAAATATGAATCCAAGCACGATGTGCTGACCAATTCCTGGGTCATGCTCGAATTGCCGCCCAAGGAAAAGGGCGAATCCGTGTCCGCTCGCGGCTTGGTCAAATGGGTAAAGCGCCCCACCGATACCAGCGGTATTTTTGAGACCGCCATCGAGCTTGAGAATCCCGGCAACATCTGGGGCATCGATACTCCTCCGCAGGATTGGCTCACGTTTTGCGAGTCGCGCATCTCATCTAGCGGGAACGGAAAATCCAAGCCCTTCGCCGTGCCCAAGTCCGAGCCGTCCAAACCCGCGGTGCCGGTTTCAAAATCGGGGAATGGAACATCCGTGGGCTCCGCCGTAGCTACTTCCAGAGCTGCCGTTCAAGATGAACAGCCGGGCGGCTTGCTCATGGGGAATTTCAACCAGCAAATGGAAAGAATGCTTTTTGATGCTGCCGCCGCTGCCGTCCGTGAGAAGGCGACTTCCACCATGGACGATGTACGCCACAGCCTTCGCGACGAAGCCAAGAGCGCTCTCTCGGAAATTGCCTCCACGCAAACCTCCTCTTGGATCGATCAGACTCTGAAACAGTTGAACAAGGCCAGCCAGGAGAGCGCCAAGACTCTTCACGCCGTTTGGACCAAGCGACTGGAATCGGACATCGCCCGCGCCCTCGAGCGCGTCGAGGAACGCAGCAGGGAACTCGACACTCTCGCCCAGAGTCTTTCCGCCAACGCGTTGGACCGCTTGCAGCGTGGGCTGGAATCGTCACGCGGCGAAGGTGTGGACCGCATCATCGCCAAATTGAAAGAGCAATCCGCGCCGGTGATTGATCACGCCAAGGAAACGATTGCCGAACTCGGACGCCAACGCGAGCAGATCGAGGCTTCGCTGGAAAAGCAGCATGAGCGGCTGGAAGCGGCTTTGGAACAGTCCGTCGCCCGTTCCACAAGCAAGATCGAGGAAACCTGCGCCGGTTTTGAAAAACAATTCGAGATGATCATCCGCGAACGCCTGGATGTCGCTCGCGAGGATTTGCAGAAGGCGCTTCAATCGTCGGTCGGCTCAGCGCTCGGCAATTTGAATTCGTCGGTACAGCAGCAGGAAGCGGAGTCGCAAGCTCGTGTGAAGCAAGCCTTCGAGTCCCTTGAATCGATTCTCGCGGACGTCAAGCAGAAGGCTGCTGAATCCTCGCGCGAGTTTGCCGCGCAATTGCACGAACACAGCCGCAGTCACCTGGAGTCGATGAGCACCGCTATCGCCGAGGTGGCGCGCGGCATGGGCAAGAATGCCGGAGTTTAGCTTTCAGCAATAGAAATCGCCCGGGGCTGGGCGCTTGGGATGGAAGCGATGGAAATTGATTATGCGCGGGTAGAAGTGCGCCTCGCGTTGAAAGCCAGTCAGTGCGATGCAGAGGGATGCCGCCAGGCGGTGGCTACGGAACTTGGCAGCCGCGCTTTCTGCGCCAGTCACTTTGCTCCAGCCGCTTTGCAGGAAATCGACAGGGGCAGTACCTGTTTGAAAGAGCAGCCCATTCAGTCCTCTTCACTCAGCGCTTTGAAGAAATTACTCACGGCTTGCATCGAACAAGCGCAAATCCTCTGCGATGGTCCATCTACATCGCCCGAAATCCAGATTCGTCTTCGTGAGGTGCTTCGCCGTGCCTCGCATATAGGCAGGAATTTGCGGCGCAGTCCGCGTATCGAAGCCTGCGTCCCCGTTTGGCTTCGCCGGGAAGATCCGCGCCACACCTGGGAAGAGGAAACCTGGACTTTAACCGTGAGCCGTCACGGCGCGGGCTTCGTCTGCCGCCATTCGGTTGAAATCAACGGCACCGTGGTTCTTTGCCGTCGCGACAAGGGCACACGTGCGGAAGCTCGCGTAGTCTTCTCCCGTTTCGATTCCGAAGGGCGCCGCCACATCGGCGTCGAGCTTCTCGATAACAATGACTTCTGGGATCTCCCGAAGCTTACCAACACCATAGCTTTACCGGTTCCCGCATAGCCGCGGACCAGCAAGCGGCTCCCGAGCTGCTTAACTCAGAGCGGCAAGCAATCGATTGTACGTCGTGGAAAGTTCTTCAGGTTCTACTCGCGTTTCGCCCACTACCGTCATGAAGTTCGAGTCGCCTGCCCAACGCGGCAGCACATGCAGATGCAGGTGCCCGACGATTCCCGCGCCCGCCGCGCGCCCTAGGTTCATGCCGATATTGAAACCTTCTGGCTTGTAGGTTTTCTGCAGCGCGACCTGCATCCGCTGCGCCAGCTTCATCATCTCCGTCAGCATCACCGGATCGGCGGCCGACAGGTCCGCCACGTGCGCATAGGGCACTACCATCACGTGCCCGCTGGTATACGGATAGCGATTCAGGATGATGAACGTTTTTTCAGCGCGCAGTAGGATCAGTGTTTCGCGGTCCTGGTTGGCCGCCACGGCATCGCAGAAGACACAGCTATTGCCTTTTTTTTCGCTGGCGATGTAGCGGTAGCGCCACGGCGTCCACAGATAATCCATCCGTCCTTAGCCTTGGGAGCCGGATGTACTCGATGGATGCCCGCTGCCGGAATTGTTGATGAAGTCCTTCAGTTCTTTGCTGGGTTTGAAGTAGGGAATCTTCTTGGGAGGCACTTCTACTTTGGCTCCGGTCTTGGGGTTGCGTCCGGTTCGCCCGCGGCGCTCGCGTGTACGGAAGCTGCCGAAACCGCGGATTTCAATTTTGTCGTCGGCTTGCAGCGCCGAAATTATGCTTTCAAAAATGGTTTCGACGACGGCCTCGGACTCCTTGCGCGGCAGCTCGGTTACCCTCGTCACTTCTTCCACGAGGTCCGCTTTGGTCATCGTCAGGTTGCCTTGCTCTTGTCCAGCCGCAGCCTCTGCCATCGGTCGAGAGCCTCCTGTGAAGGTTGTTGACACAGCCGTTGTTGGGGCCTGTGCGCCGGAGCTGGGAGCACCGCAACATCTTTGATATCACCAATCTAGCGTAAGGTAAACCAAATTCCTGCCGGCAGGTGACGAAGGCAGACCTACTCTCCTGGCCTACGAAGGTTGCCTCTTCGCCATGATGGCGTCGCCGATGGTTGCCGTCGGCGACGATTTCGACGACCGGAACGATTCGATCTCTTGCCTCTCGGCCTGTTTTTGCGCGGCGCGGTAACTCAGGCTGATTTTGTGGTCGTCCGGCTCCAGCCGGATGATTTTAAAATCGTATTCCTGGTTTCCGGCCAGCACCGAAGTTACCCGCGCGCTGCGTGGCAGCTTCTCCTTCTCACGTTCGCGCTCGCCTTTGGACTTTCTTTCCTCAATCTCGGAAACGTGGCACAGGCCTTCGATGCCTTCCGCCAACTCCACAAACGCTCCGAAATCGGTGGTGCGGGTGACCTTACCCTTCACCAGGTCGCCGATCTTATGCCCGGTAAACCAGTTGGACCAGATGTCGTTGACCTGCTTGATGCCCAGCGACAGCCGCCGGTTCTGCGAATCCACCTTCAGCACTTTGGCCTGCACCGAATCGCCCTTCTTGAACTTCTCGCTCGGGTGCTTGATCCGTTCCGTCCAGCTCACGTCGCTGATGTGGATCAGCCCTTCCATTCCTTCTTCGATCTCGATAAACGCGCCAAAGTCGGCGAGATTTCGCACCCGGCCGTTGACCACCGTGCCTACCGGATAACGCTCCGCCGCGGCTTCCCAAGGGTCGGGAAGAGTTTGTTTGAGGCCCAGCGAAATGCGGCGTTGATCCGTCTTCACTTCCAGCACCACCACGTCCACCTCATCGCCGACCTTCACGATTTTCGATGGATGCTTGGTGCGCTTCGACCAGCTCATCTCGCTGACGTGGACCAGGCCTTCCACTCCCGGCTCAATCTGCACGAAAGCGCCATAGTCCGTAACGCCCACGACTTTGCCCTTGATCCGCGTGCCCACCGCGAACCGCTCCGGAACGCTGCTCCAGGGGTCGGGCAACAATTGCTTCCGTCCCAGCGAAATCCGTTGCTTGTCCTTATCGAACTTCAGCACCTGCACCTGAATTTCGTCGCCGGCCTTCACCAGCGTCGAGGGATGTGGAACTCTTCCCCAGACCAGATCGCTCACGTGTAGCAAGCCGTCCATCCCGCCCAAATCCACGAATACGCCGTAGTCGGTCACGTTCTTCACGTGCCCGGTGACGACTGTCCCTTCTTCAAGCGTCGACGCCAGGGCTTCGCGCTTCGCCTTCTGCTCTTCCTCCAGAATGGCGCGATGGCTCACCACGATGTTTCCGCGCTTGCGGTTCAACTTCAGAATGCGTACTTCGATTTCTTGATTCTTGAGATCTTCCAGGTCGTGTACCGGACGCAGCTCGATTTGCGACGCGGGTAAAAACGCTCGCACGCCAATGTCAACCACCAAGCCACCCTTGATGCGTTCGACGATCTTGCCCTTCAGGTTGGTGTGGTCGCGGTAGGCCTTCTCCACTCGTTCCCATACACGCCGGCGATGTGCGCGCACATGGGAAAGCAGTACATAGCCGTCGCGCTGCTCGTGCAGCCGCTCGACTTCAATCGTTTGTCCTTCGCCGAATTCGATCGGCGCGCCCGAATCCAGAAACTCCTGGGCCGGCACCAGACCTTCAAATTTCCCGCCGACGTCGACCACCACGCCCGCTTCTGTGACGGCCAGCACACGTCCGTCGAAAATCTCGCCTTCCGCGACGACCTGCTCTGGAGTAGAAAACTGCTCGAGCAACTGATCCATGGTCTCGCCCGATTCACCCGTCTCGGACGATTCCTCTTTGTTCGCTGCCGGTGCACCTGTCGTCTCAGATGTTGCCTCGGGTGCCGCCATCGTCTCGGACTTGGCCGCCGGCGCCGCTTCTCCGATCTCCGCAATCACCGGGATTCCGGCGATGGTGGCCCCTGCCGCTTCCTGCGCTGGCGCGGATGTCTCAAGGCCTTCGGCAGTCTGAGGAGCCCGAGCGACGGCTGTGGCTGCGCCCGCTGCTCGCTGCGGTTCGGAAACCGCCGTCTCGGATGTGAGTCCTGTCGTGTTAGGTTCGGTGACAGACAATTGTGGTTTGTTATCGTTCTCGGGTGACATGGGAGCGGCCTCCGTGCAATAACTGCCCTGAATGCCGAAACTTCTACCTCTGTTACTCCACCCAACCTGGGGGCCAGAGCATGAAGGGGATAAGCGTTACGTTGTACGCTGTATCGTTGGAAATGATACGCGCCCGCTTCGCGCATTGTCAATGGACTCTGCCGCTTGCTCACGATCCCTCGCAGCTTGCTTATCTAAAGGATGAGACATCACATCGAAATGATTTCCCTGGGGCCGGTCTTTCCTCGTGAGTCGCCATCTTGAGGTCCCAGAGATTTGGTTCCTCTGTCTCCAATCCCTGTTCTGCTACGATACGTTCCGCAAATGCCTCGCATCTCTTACGAAACCGCGTATCCCGGTATCGAGTTCTCCCGGCGCAGCCGCAACTGGTGGGCTTGGCTGAAAGGATCGGCGCCCGAGTGCGTCCACCTGGACCACGACGCGGAATTTATCGTGACCGTTCTGCCCGACACGTTGTACCTGCGGGGGAAGCGCGCCGTGCGACGCGACCCGGCCCGCCCGGAAGTTTCTCTCTGCCGCACCTGCCTCGCCGAAGTATTTACTTCGGAAATCGCCGCGTACAAAGGGCGCGTGGTTGCTTTCGAGCCAGATGCCGAGATATTCACGCAGTACTTTTTCGTGGGCAGGCCTGACTTCGCGGATGCCGGACTTGCGCCGGAGGTCACACAAGCCATCGAGACGCGGTTGGCGCAAGAGCTCGGCGAATGCGAGCGCTGTTCGCGTGACGCCACATGGCTTTGGTTTTCCCGCGAGCAGGTAGAAAGCCTGGACGATACCGAACAGATCGTCGCCGCCAAGGGCGAGACGCTGTGCGCCGAGCATGGCGCGTGGAAGCTCTGGGACACCTTCTCGCACATTCCGGAGGCAAACTTGTTCTACATGAATTTGCCGTACGGCGAAGCGGGCGCTTACGTATGGATATGAGACCGAGTCTCGCGGAAGTTGTGAAGCGATATCTGGCCGCAGCCCATGGCTACGGGAACGCCGTCCCGCTTTCGTCGTTGGGCTTCACCAAGAAAGAAATCGAGGACGTTTTTACCGGCTTCGACGAGGATTACCACATCAGCCGGTTCTTCCAGTTTTCCCGGGGAGACGGCAAGGAATATCAGATCGATGGCTTCTCGCAAACGCACGTCTCCATCGATTCCGAGATACAGTCGATTTTGTGAATTGAAAAGGAGCTAGCGCAGCGGCGGGTGGAAGTCGAACTCCGGATCGACGTCGACCGGAATGTCATTCGCTTTGGCCAGCGCGGCGGAAAGCTCGGGCGGCATCACCGCGTATTTCTTGAACCAGTTTTCGGTGCGGGCGCGGTCGCCGGTAGCTTCCTGTTCCAGCAATTCTTTGCCGAGGGTGGCAATCGCTGTGGGCATGCGATCGAAGTTGATGCCATAGAGTCCGCTCGTTCGGTCCCGGTACATCGCGCCTTGTTCCAACAGGTAGCTGAACTCCATCATTTCGGCGGCGCCGTGCGCCTCCGCGATGCCGAAGCGGACGGTGCGGAAAATCCCAGCCACATACGAGGCATATACGCCGTTCAGCTTTTCTTTCGGGAAGGCGTTGTGATCGACCATCCATTTCAAACCCATCTCGCCGACCACATCCGCTTTCGCTTCTTCCAGTCCTGAAAATTTCGCGCCGATAGCCTCGCGAATATCGACTCTGCCTTTGGAAGTGCGCGCGAAGGCCGGTCCCAGGCCGTGGGAAATTTCATGCATCAGCGTGTCGGTGAGATAGCCGTCACCGGAGGCCATGGCCGCCTGATCGGCCTTCATCACGCGCTTGGCCAGCGGCAGGATGACGTAGTCCACGCGCGCGTCCATGAAATTTTTCCAGAAGATTTTCTTGGAACCGTATTTTTCATGGATGCGCGGATCGTTGGGCAGATTGTCGGCGACGGCCTGGTAGCCGTGCAAAAGATCGCCGGATCGGTAGGGCGAGTCCATCACCTCCATGGGCGATTGTTTTCCGCGTTTGGAGGGAAGATCTTCTTTTGCGAGCGGCAACCCTTCCTGCAAATCGGGCACGTATTTCTGGAAAACCGCGAGCTTCTTGCTTTCCTCTTCGTTGCGGATCAGGACGGAGGCGCCGTAAGAGGTTTTTACGCCGAGCAGGGAATCGAGATAGGTTTCGTAAGGCGCGAAGATAATGTCAAATTTTGGATTGTCCAGGCCAAGCCAGGCGACATCGCTCGCGAAATAGTCATCGGTGAGCAGCGCGTCAGCGCGCATACGCAGAAATTTGGCGAAGGCCGGATCGTCGCTAAGCGCCGCAGCTTCGCGAAGATCCTTGGCCATGGGCTCAAGAAATTCGCGATAGGCGACGTGGTAGGGAATGGTTTCGAGCAGATTGCCCTTCCGGCGGACAATGGTGCGTTCGTCGAAAAGAGCTGTTTTCTGATTCGGGTGCGCGGCGACGTAGGCATCAAACTTTTCGCGGGTCATGTCTTCCGGGAAAAAGCCGCGTCCCGGCGGCATGGGCTGCGTTCCTACAAAAGGTTTTTGATCGTCGATCAGGTCGAAACGGCTGCCGTTGATTTTGAGATAGCGGCGAAGAAGTTCATCCTGCGGATTCTTGCTGGTCTGCAGCGAGAGATACAGCTTCAGACCTTCCGCGTCGCTCTGGCGCCAGAAAATGCAATCGAGCAAGCCGGCGGCATCGACGAGTTTGGCGACTAATTGCTTTTCACGGTCGCTGAGCCCCTGCGAATGAAAGGGCATTTTTACCTGGCGAAACTTGGCGACACGCTGGGCGAGATCAGGGACGACAGGAGTGTTAACGGCGGGCTTCTGAGCTTTGGCTGGAGCCAAAACCACCAGCAGGACAAGGGCAGTGGCGGCAAGCTTCGAAACTGGGGAGAGAAGTCGCGGCAATCCCAATGCGGTTCGGGCCGGAATTTTACGAAAAATAGCGCAAATAAAAGCGCGAAAAGCGTGTCGAGATAGAATTGGCCCGGTTCTTTGTTTTGAGTGAGTTACGCGAAATCTATCTCGGCAGGCGTGTCGAGATAGATTGTGGTTCGAACTGGCCTTATTCCCGGCTGAAATTGGGTCGGGCGCTACACTCTTTCTTTCTCCGCCTCGTCTTCCGTTCACCGACTTACCATCTTCACACACTCAAATATCTTAGACGGAGGGGTGAGGAATGCAAACGGAAGTTAGAAGGGAATCAGCGCGAGAACAGGGCGTTCCGGGCGTACTGGGACAGCAAGAAAAAAGCCCACCCTTCGATGGAGAAGGGTGGGCGAATGGAAACTTTCTTCGACGTCTACTTCTTGTGAAGTCCTTCTACGATCTCGAGGGACTTGCTCACGTGCTGATCGGGCTGCAGATTGTCGTCCTTCGAGGAAAACGCGGCAATGATCTTGTGATCTTTGCCGATGACGAAAGTTTGGCGTTCGATGAAGCCGTGGTCGATAGCCACGCCGCGCACATCGGTAGCGCCGGCTCTGGCCTCGGCCATGGTCAGGTTGTAGGAAGTGGCGATTTTGCCGCTGCTATCAGTAGCCACGGGAAATTTCCCGGCGCAATAGTCGGGATCCGCGGAAAACTGATTCAAGCGCTCGATGCTGTCGCCGGACACGCCAATGATGGTAGCGCCCGCGGCATCGAACTTTTCTTTATGCTCGGCAAAGGTGTGCGCTTCCAAATCACAGCCCTTGGTATAGGCCGAAGGATAGAAGTAAACAACCACGGGGCCCTTCTTCAGAGCGTCCGCGAGAGAAAAATTGAATTCTTTCCCGGCCAGGGACGCGCGTGCGGCAAAATCGGGGGCCTTGTCGCCTACTTTGAGCGCAGCTAAGACGGGCAGAGCCAGCGCCAAAATCGCGGAACCCACAAGCAGCTTCTTCATCTGATCCTCCTGAGCGGTCGACTTGCCGAAAAACATATCACACCTCCATGGGCAAGCGATAGGGGCGACCGGACCCAAGGCCTGTTCCTGGAGGACGGGCAAAGCTATCGGAGCAAACGATTTCCGCTTCATTCGCTTTGCTTGAAATATCTGCGGGGCTTATGCGTCTACAACAGAGAACAAGCAAATGGCAATGATGGAGATGGCGGCGGAACAGGACCAGCGCATCGCCGAAGTGGTCAAGGTGGAACAGGCGAGGCTGCGGAATTTCATCCGGCGGCGTGTGTCCGATGCAAGAGATGCCGAAGACATCCTGCAGGACGTGTTTTACGAGCTAGTGGAAGCATACCGCCTGGTAAAGCCGGTGGAGCACGTAAGCGCGTGGCTGTATCGGGTGGCCCGGAACCGGATCACCGATTTGTTCCGGAAGAAGCGACCAGAGGCCTTAACCAGCGATCCCGTGGGCGGGGATGAAAACGGAGAAGCGCTGCGCATCGAGGATTTGCTGCCATCTGCCGATGCTGGCCCGGAAGCGGCCTACGCGCGCAGCGTGCTGATCGAAGAACTCGATGCCGCGCTCGACGAACTGCCCGACGAGCAGAAGCAAGTGTTCGTGGCGCACGAAATTGAAGGGCGGAGTTTCAAGGAACTGGCGCAGAGCACCGGGTTGAGCGTGAACACGCTGGTGCTGCGGAAGCACTATGCCGTGGTTCATCTGCGGGAGCGGCTGGAAGCGATTTACGAAGAGCTGCGGAGAAGGTGAGGACGATATGAAAGGAAGAAAGATATTACGCGGACTGAAATTCGTGGCATTCGCGCTGTTGGGCGGAGCGGCGCTGACCTTCGTGGTGATGAGCTTGTGGAACTGGCTGATGCCCGCGCTGTTTGCCTTGCACCGAATCAGCTTCTGGCAGGCTTTGGGGCTGCTGCTGCTCAGCAAGATTCTTCTGGGCGGGTTTCGCGGCCGAGGCTGCGGCTCACGGCACTGGAAGGGACGCATGATGGAGCGCTGGGCGCAGATGACTCCAGAAGAGCGGGAAAAGATGAAGGCGGGAATGAGCCGCTGCGGAATGTTCGAGGGGCGCGCGGCGGAGCCGGAGGCCTGAAGCCATGCGCATGAATTTTGGAAAGGTGATCGAGATCGAGGATCTGGGAAAGCATTCCGCAGGGACGGTTATCAACCTGGCGATACTGCTGGCGCGCACCGTGGAGGCCAGGCCTGACCGCACGCGAAAAGATTTTTATGAGGTCGAGAGCGGAACGATGGTCTATTACATCTACGCGTCACCTTACAGCGGGACGATTTCCTTGATCGCGAGCTGGCGCAAAAATCTGTTGCCGATGCCTCCATTGGAACTTGTTGGCTGCAGAGCCGTGGGGAACGCACAAAGCTAGCGCAGGCAGATGAGTATTGCGATGAGATCAGCGGCTGCCGGTGTTGTCGGAGTGGGCGACGGTCTTGGGCACGGCGCTGAGCGCCTGCGCGCGGATGGAACGGACCGTTTCATCCAAAGGCCCAGCGAGTCCGAGGGCAAGATAGGAATCCATGTCGTCCACGGCGCTTGAGAACTTTTTCTGGACGATGTGAATCTGCGCCAGAAGCAGCCATCCTCCGCCAAAACTGGGTGCGGTTGATACGGCTTCGCGCGCGGCGGCTTCCGCTTCCTGCAACCGCGCCGTGGAGTACAGCACCCAGCCCAGGACGAAATGCCCGGCCACGTCGCTCGGCGCCAACTCCAAGCCGGAACGCACCACCGCTTCAGCCTCGCCGAAATTTTTAGCCACCGTGGCCAAAATCAAGCCCAGCCCGAAGTTCGCCGGAGCGTAATGGTTGTCGCTTAGCTCCATGGACTTGCGAAAGGCGGACTGCGCGGCATCCCATTGCTGCAGATCCAACTCGGCGGAACCCAAGTCCGCATAAGCTTCGTAATAGCTGGGGAATACCCGGATGGCCTTCTGAAACTCGGCGATGCTGGCGGCACAATCGTTTGCTGCCAATAGTTTCAGGCCTTTGTTATAGGCGTTTCGCGCCTTCTCAGGGATTTGAAGCTCATGGACCGAAGTCACCGCAGAGCTAGAAGGCAAAGCGGCGGTGGCGATGAGGCCAGAATTCGATTGGGCTGAACACACCAGAGGAAAGAGCAGGAAAAGCGGGCCGCAGAATGGAATAACGCGAAGGCGTTTCACTCGCGCACCTCCAAACACGCCAGAGAACCTGTCGGTGCGATTTGCCTGGCTTCCGGCGTTGACGCTAACCGAAATTCTAATGTTAATGGAATGTTACTGCAATATGAATGTGAGGTTACAGTTCCACAGGACGCACTTTTTTCGAGAATGAGTCTGCGGTGACATTTTTTGTTGGAAATGGCGGAACGGGCAGAGTCAGAGGAAACGAAAAATCACGACCTCCGGATCGGAGCCGAGGCGTACAGGCGGACCCCAAGCGCCAGCGCCGGATGTGGTGTACACGTGCATATTCCCGAGTTTCTGCAAGCCATAGGCGAACTGCCGGTAGATGCGCTTGACCGCTAGCGTCCAGGGGAAAAATTGGCCGCGGTGCGTGTGGCCGGAGAGTTGGAGTGAAATGCCGGCTTGTTCCGCTTCCCACAAACGGTTAGGAGCATGGATCAGCAACACGCTGGGGCGGTTTGCATCGAAGCTGGTACTGCGTAGGGCTGCGCGAAAGTGTTCCGGCGTTCTCATTTCGTGGTAGGAAATGCCGACGATCTGCAAACCCTCCAGATCCGCTGTTTCGTTCCGCAATATGCGAACCCCCGCGCGTGAAAGGGCGTCCATGTATTGCCGCGGATTGGTGAATTCTTCGTGGTTTCCGGTGACGAAAAACGCGCCAAAACGGGCGGTGAGCTGCGAGAGGGGAGCTGCGAATGCGGTTACGTCCGCCGCGGTGCCGTCGTAGAAATCGCCGGTGATGAAGACGGCATCCGGCCGGAGACGGTTCAGAAGGGAAACGATGCGCGTGGTGAATCCGGCACCACGAATGGGCCCCAGGTGGGTATCGCTGACGAGTGCCGCGGTGCGTCCGCGCCACGATTCGGGAAGATTCGGCAGGGCCAAGTCGACGCGTCGCACGCGAAGGCGAAAGGCATTGGCGGTGCCGTAGAGTCCGGTGAGGATGGCGAGGACGAAAATGACTTCGACTATGCCGCGAGATGTCCAGCTTAGGCGAGCGATGCGGGCGGTGCCGCAGGCAATCCAAGCGGCGAGCGAACCGAAAAACAGAAAATTCAGAAGGCCCAGCCAAACCGCGGCCAGCGTGTAGAGAACGCGCACGATCGCGTTGTAGTAACGAAAGGCCAGCAGCGACGCGCCGACGAAGCTCACGGAAAGCAGCGCGAAGGCGATGGCCAGCTTCGAGGTAGAACCCCAGCGGGTAGGTCCGGCGAGGGAAGTCCAGGTGGCGAAGACGACAGCGTGCGCCAAAAAAAGGATCAGCTGGACAGTTAGGATGAAATTAAATCGAGTGCGGCGCACGAAGAGGCTCCGAGTCTGGTGGCGAGTAACGAGCGGCTACCGGTGTGAAATGAGGTTTGTTGGCAGGATACCTAGGCCTCACCCTCATTTTATCTGAGAACACTGGATTTGCTAAATTCACGAGCCATTCAGCGGACAGGCGAGGACGGTTGCTGTTTATCTTCACCTGTACGTCGGGTCAGTCGCCGCAGGGAGAGGCCGCAGATATATTCGCTATCGAGGCATTTCGAAAAATGATCCGGATGGACTATCTATCGTGCGTGTTAACCATCGTTTCAACGGTGCTGGTGGGAAAGAAGATGTGGCACGGTTGGGTGGTCGCGGCGATCAATAGTCTGGTGATCTGCTTCATCGGCATTCGTACCTCGCAATTTGGATTCGTCCCCGCGAATCTCTTCTGCATCGGGTTGTACGCGAATTATCTGGCGCAATGGAGGCCAAAAGGCCAGCAAGCGCCGGCCGCGGCGCCACCCGAAATCGCTCGAAACTAGATACTGCCACCGTAATGAAGTAGCGTGTGGCGCCATCGCGCTGTATACTTGTGGCCTCAGCCGGCTGGCTCGCGCGCATCCTCAATGGATTGAACCGGAAGCAGGCACACCTTGACGTTGGCAGCAAACGCAGTTTTTTTCTTCCTACTGAGCAGCAGCCCATTCACGCATTACTGGCACAAGCTGGTGGATCCGACGTTTCGAGGTTTGTATCAGGCGAACGCGTTCGATCTGGCGATCATGCTGCCGTATTTCGCGGTGATGGTGGTGCTGGCTACGTATGGAATTCATCGCTACGTGCTGGTCTACAATTTTTTCAAACACCGCCGCAATGTGCCGGGGCCTCCGCCGGAAATTACGAGCTGGCCGCGCGTTACGGTGCAGTTGCCGATCTACAACGAACGCTATGTGACCGAGCGGCTGGTGGAAGCGGTGGCGCAGTTCGACTACCCGCGCGAGTTGCTGCAAATCCAGGTGCTCGACGATTCCACGGACGAGACGCAGGTAATCGCGCGCGATTGCGTGGAGCGATACCGCGCGCTGGGCGTGCCGGTCGAGTACATCCATCGCGACAACCGCGAAGGATTTAAGGCGGGCGCGCTGCAAAAAGGGCTGGAGACGGCCAGCGGCGAGTTCGTGGCGATCTTCGATGCGGATTTTATCCCGCCGGCGGATTTTCTGCGGCGCACCGTGCCGTATTTTGTTGATGCGAAGCTGGCCATGGTGCAGACGCGCTGGAGTTACATCAACCGAAACTATTCGGCGCTCACGGAAGTGGAAGCGATTCTGCTGGATGGGCACTTTGCCATCGAGCATTCGTCGCGCTACCGCAGCGGGCTGTTCTTCAATTTTAATGGCACAGCGGGAATCTGGCGGCGCGTGGCCATCGAGGAAGCCGGGGGCTGGCAACACGATACGCTTACCGAAGACACGGACCTTTCCTATCGCGCGCAGATGTGCGGCTGGCAATTTTTGTATTTGCCGGAGATCGAGTGTCCATCGGAACTGCCGGTGGAGATGAACGCGTTCAAGTCGCAGCAGGCGCGGTGGGCCAAAGGTTTGATGCAGACGGCAAAGAAAATTCTGCCGAAGGTAATGCGCGCGGACCTGCCCGCGGCGGTGAAGATGGAGGCGTTTTTTCATCTGACCGCGAACGTCAGCTATCCGTTGATGATCTTCATGTCGATGATTCTGCTGCCGGCGATGATCGTGCGGTTCTATCAGGGCTGGTTCCAGGTGCTGGTGATCGATTTGCCGCTGTTCTTGGCGTCGACGTGCTCGATTTCGTCGTTCTATCTCGCGGCGGAGCGGGCGCTGTATCCAAAAACCTGGAAGCGGACGTTTCTGTACCTGCCATTTGTGATGGCGGTGGGCATCGGCATTGCGGTGCGCAACGCCGTGGCGGTGATGGAAGCGATCGCCGGCAAGAAATCGGAATTCGTGCGCACGCCAAAGTATCGCGTGGAAGCCGGGCCGAAACAGGCCGGCGCGTGGATCAAGAAAAGCTACAACAAGAGCGCAGGCTGGATGCCGTATGCGGAAGTGCTGCTGGGGCTGTATTTCGCGACGGGCGTGCTGTACGCCATTCAAAACGAGAATTACGCGACGACTCCGTTTTTGATTCTCTTCGTGTGGGGCTACCTGTATACCGGCCTGATGTCGATCGGGCAGACGTATCTTGGGCGGTTGCGATTCGGGCGCGCGGAAGCCGGAGCCACGGCGGAAGTGGCCACGGCGACGGCAGCGTCGGGCGACGCGTCCAGCATCTAAATGACAATGAAACGACTGCGGCAAACCGTGCGAGCCAGAGGCGTGGCGCGCGCATCGAGTGGGCGGGCCTTGATTGCGCGCGCGATCGTGGGCGTGCTGGCCGTCAGCGTCCTTTCCTGCGCGGCGTGGGCACGTTTTCGCCAGCCGAGCGCGGAATATCAGGCCAGGCGCGCGGCGTTGCGCAGCAAGGTGGATGGTCCTGTGGTGGTGTTCGGCTATACCGGGCACGAGGACGCTTCGGAAGTGGCCATATTTTTCCAGGAGCCGTATTTCTACTATTTGACGGGGCATGATCAGCCGGGGGCGGTGCTGCTGCTGGTTCCTGATGCAGCGAACGGCAAATCACCCGATGCGAAAGCGGCCGAGGGTCCGCACGAGATCCTCTTTCTGCCGCCGCGCGATCCCAGCCAGGAAAAATGGGAAGGGCCGAAGTTGGGGCCGTCCGACCCGGATGTGGCGGAGAAGTCCGGCTTCCAGACCGTTGAGCCGATCGCGAATCTGCACGCGGAATTGACCAAGCTCGCGCGGAGCTACGCGAATTTCTATACGTTGCTGCCGCCCAAGCAGGAAGACGGGTTCCCGCATTTCACACTGTCCACGAAAGCGCTGCGCGACGCGCTGCCGCAATCCAATGTGAAAGACATCACCGGCACGCTCGACGCCATGCGGCAGGTAAAGTCCGCGGGAGAGCTAGCGCTGCTGCAAAAGGCGATTGAGGCGTCCATCGACGCGCAACTGGACGCCATGAAGCGGATGCGGCCGGGCTTGTTCGAGTACCAAGTGGCCGCGCGCATGAAAGAAATCCACGAGATGGCCGGCTGCGCGCGCGAAGCGTATGCGCCGATCGTGGGGACGGGTTTCAATTCCACAGTGCTGCACTATAGCGGCCTGAACGAGCAGATCAAAGATGGCGATGTTGTAGTGATCGATGTGGGCGGCGAATATGGCGGCTACACTGCGGATATCACACGCACTTTACCGGCGAATGGAAAATTCACGGCGCGGCAGCGGGAGATTTACGACATCGTGATGGGCGCGCAAAACGCGGCGCTGGCTGCGGTGAAGCCGGGCGCAAAGATGTATGGCGGTGCCGGGAGCCTGCAGCAGATTGTCTCCGATTATTTCCGCACGCACGGACACGACAAGGAAGGGCATTCGCTCGAGCGCTATTACATCCACGGCATCAGCCATCACCTGGGACTGGATGTGCACGATCCGGGAGAGCGCGAACGACCGCTCGAATCGGGCATGGTTATTACCGTGGAACCTGGACTCTACATTCCCGAGGAAAAATTGGGTGTGCGCATTGAGGACGATGTGCTGGTCACCAAGGACGGTTACCAGATCTTGACAGCGCGCTTGCCGCGCACAGCGGACGAAGTCGAGAAGCTGATGGCTGAAGGCGCGCCGCAACCGGCGCGGCCGTAGACAACCTTCTTCGCAGCAGTTTTCCTAGTCGGCCTTCTCCGTAATGCTTCCATTGAAAGTGAAAAGAAACGTTATTCGAAGATCGGCAGGCAGAGCGGCGCCTGGACGTGGAAATCCATGCGCGCAATTTCCGCCAGCGCCCGGTTGAGCACTTCGCTGCTGCACGATTCGATGGTGATCACGAAGGGCAGGTGATCGTGCGGGTAGCCGGGCTTTTGCAGCACCGCGTCCAGGCTCACGCCGTATTTCGCGAGAACGGTGGCGATGGAGGCGACGATGCCGGGACGGTCGCGCACCACGAAACGGATGTAATGCGGCACGGTGAAGTCGCCGCTCACGGATTCGGGCGTTTCCATGGTGGTCTGAACGTAGGCGAGGGGTGCGTTGGCGCTTCGTGCGATGGAGTACAAATCGGAAACCACGGCCACCGCTGTGGGATCGCCGCCCGCTCCATAGCCTGAGAAAACCATATGACCGGCGAATTCGCCTGAGGCGGTGACCATGTTCTTGCTGCCCTCGGCATGAGCAGTGAGGGAGCTCAGGGGCACCAGCGCGGGCTGCACGGCCGCGAACAGTCGCAACCCCTTGGACGTATCCTTTTGAGCGCAGGAAATTTGCCGGATGGTGCAGTTGAGTTGCGAAACATAGGCGAAGTCCACGGCTTCGATCAGTGAAATCGGCCGGCAGGGAATCTGTTCGTTCTTCACACGGAGATGCAGACCCGCCTGCGTGAGAATCACCAACTTTGCGCGCGCGTCGTAACCTTCCACGTCGCTGGTAGGGTCGGCTTCGGCGTAGCCGAGCTTTTGCGCTTCCTTCAGCGCGGAGTCAAAACTGGCGCCGTGTGCTTCCATCTGCGTGAGGATGTAATTGCAGGTGCCGTTCAAAATTCCGGCGATGCGGTAGAGTTGGTCGCCGGCCAGTCCTTCCTGAATGCCGATGATCGCCGGGATTCCGCCCGCGACGGAGGCGCCATACTCGAGGCGGCGTCCCTTGCTGCGCGCGAGATCGGCCAATTCGGCGCCGCGCTCGGAGATCAGAAGTTTATTCGCCGTTACGACGGACTTGCCCGATTGCAGCGCTTTGCGGATCCAGGTTTCCGCCGGATCGAGCCCGCCGATCAGTTCCACCACGACATCCACGCCGGATGCCAATACTTCGTCGGCATTTTCGGTCCAGCGAATTTCGCCAGGCAATCCCTCAATTTTCTTTGCGGCGATGTTCCGATTACAGATATGGGTCAACCGTAACGGGCCATTGGGGTCTGCCGTAAGGATTTTCGCGACAGACCGGCCTACCGTACCGAAGCCGATGATACCGATTTTTAGAGCTTCTCCGGCCGAACTTTTTTGCGCGCGCGGCAATTCCGCTGCTTCCAGTTGTGTCCCGCTATTTTTGGCCACGTAACCTGCCGTCTAGGTGTTTGAGCTCATGATTTGCGCCGGCAGAAAAGCAAGTGCGGCACGCTACTGATCCGCAACAGCGGCGCATGAGCACCGCATTGTACCAAAGTGAAGCAGGTTACCGATGGGAAGGATGCGAACAAGCGCAGAGTGATTGAGAAATGTTTCGGCGAAGACAATAGAATTAGGGATTGCGGGGATTCGGAACGGGATCGCTTTCAGTGGCAAAGTGCCAGGCGGCATAGCCGAGTCCCGCGGCAGTGCCGATCACGACAGCGTCAAATAGCAGATAGCCAGCACCCGCGTGTAGAGCAGGCTTGGGAGGTGCAGCCGGTTTGGGATCGGAGCCCATCGGGTCAGGATCGGGAGACAGCGTGACGTTAAATGCATTTCCCTCGGTGATGGTGCGTTGGACGCCCGCGCCGTTCACCACCAATGTGCCGTGATAAGCGGCCACCAAAATCTTCTTCGGCCCAATGATGGTGACTTCGCCGAACGCCCGCTGCCCATCCGCGGAGCGCACGACGCCGACCGGAGTCTCCACCTCGAATTGGTTTCCGACGTTGGAGGAGAAGCCAAGAGTTCCCTGCGTCAAGACGACCCGCAACGGGTTGGCATCCTGTCCCAGGAACGCATTGCTGGCGGAGTTCAGATACAGCTGTGTGGATCCAAATTTCAGGCGCAACGAGCCGCCGGGATTTGTTTGCAGCGCCTCCCCGGCAAAAACATCCGCACCGATGCTCGCGGTCGCTCCACTCAGATGTGCATCTTCGGCCCTAACCACCATCCCAAGAGGACGTGCACCCGCAGCGATGACAGGAAAGCCCACAAGTGCAGTTACGAGCAATGCGACTAACACACTGCGGAAAATTAGAAGCACAGAGTCTCCATAATCGGGCCTACGACACGGTAGGCTGAATGCTCGCGCAGTGTCAATACTTTGTACTGAGTATTTATACGGATAGGGCTTGCGGTTAATCGTCATTCTCAGCTACCGCAACTGTCTTCAAGTCATCTACTTCGCGGGCTACGCGCTCCCATTGTTTCTTGTTCTTTTTGATGGCGTTGGGCGCGTTGGGGTCGCTGTAGTAATCGAGAATGTCCTTGCGCAATGCAGGGCTCACTTGGGCGAAATGATCCTTGGCCAGGCGGTCCACCAGATCCGCATAGGTCTTATCAGCAAGCGGATATTCCCCCGGATGGGTGACACTGCCGGTATCGAAATTGTCGTTGATCAGATTTACGGTGCCGCCAGACCGCAACTGGTTATCGAAGCGCCGATAGTCGGTCAGCGCATCGTTGAAGCTGGCCATGAAGAGTTTTTCAGCGTCCGGTGTAGGCATGCGAAATGCGAGGGCCCGCAGCGGACCTATCTTTGGCAGGATTCGGAAGAAAAACGCCAGGATGCGTTCCCCGAGGGTCGGTTCCTGAAACTTGTTGCCGAATTCCTTGCGATAACTAGAGCGCGAGAGATGGTAAAGGAAACGCTGGCGCGTCATGCTCGGATCGTCCTTCATGATCTCATCTTTTTTTGACTGCCAGGCAACTTTGGTCATCTTGGGAATGATCGAACCTACAGCGCGGCGATACGTTCCCAGGGCCAAGTCGTAGTTTGAGAAGATGGTGTCCAGCTTGATGCTGTAGGTTTCCTCAAATGCCCGCTCCAGCAACTCCTTGGCGACCTGAAACCCGATGCGATTTTTGTAGTCGTCCGGCGCATAGCGGCCCTGGGCGACTTCGAGAACGTCGAAGCCGAATTCAGCTTTCAAGTGAGCCGCGGGATCCTGGTCGTACACCACCACGTCACCATATTTTTCGCGGAGCTTTGGGTAGAGCATGGGAACAACGCGGTTCGTAGCGATACGGTGACCATTGTTGTCGGCTGCGTAGTGCGCCAGCGATCCCAAAGCGAAGGCATATTCGTCAATATTTTGGGAATCCTTGATCAAAGCGCGGATGAAGTCACCACTGCGAACGTAATGTGTCAAGTCGCTGAACAGTTTGCTTCCGAAGGGGTAGTACCCCATGTCCTGAATGACGGCTCCGCCCCAGGCATAAGAATGAGCCTCCATCAATTCGTCGGGAGTCGCGTTGGGAAATCGTTTGAGGATGAGCGGCTTGATAGCAATGTCCCAGGCGGAATCGATGAGCGCCTGGTGAGACAGCACTGAATAGGCTGGGGAAGGCGCCGGTAGAAAAAGTAGCAGCACAACGCAGGCGATAATCCGCGCTGTACGCGAATGAAAGCGATTGAACATAGTTATCGGTTATCTCGTCGCGGGCGGGAATTGGGCCAACGGAGCGACGTCTATGTCCATGATAATCCGAGAATTCCCGGACATGTAGCGAAATTGTGATACCATCAATTTTCCATCATCAGCAGGAAGGGGAAGGTTTTTGGCGCATATTTCCCGCAAGGAACTAAAGAAGGATGAGATTCGCGATACCTTCGCGCATGGCGCGGAAGCGGTGTTGTCGCACCAGCAGTTGACGATGTACCTCGTTATCGCCGCTCTGGTAGTGGCGCTCGGCGTTTTTGGCTGGAAGACCTACACCGAGCGGCAAGCGGTTCGCGCATCCGCTGCGTTTGACGATGCCATGAAGGATTTTCAGGCTCGAGTGATCGCTCCAGGGGAGTCCGCGCAGCCCGGCGAGCAGACCTACACCGACGAAAAAGTGAAATATGGCGGCGCGGTGAAGAAATTCACGGACGTGGCCTCCAAATACCCGCGGACGCGGCCGGGTCAGCTTGCGAAATATTATGAAGCGCTCAGCCTGGAGCGTCTGGATAAGAATGATGACGCCAAAAAACTGCTGCAGGAAGTCGCCGATAGCGGCGACGCGGAATTCGCTGCTATGTCGCGCTTCGAATTGGCCGGCTTGCAAGACCGCACCAACAAGCCTGACGAAGCGGTGAAGCTCTATCAGCAACTCCTGTCCAAGCCGACGGTGCTGGTTCCCAAGCCATTGGTTCTGCTGGCGCTCGCCGAGCACTACAGCCCGAAGGATCCTTCGGAAGCCGCCAAGTACTTGAAGCAGATCAATACGGAATATCCGGGTACGCCCATTGCGCAGCAGGCCACACAGGAATTGGCACTTCTTCCCGGTCAGTCTTAGGAATTGAGTCGGCCGCCAGTATGGCGTCTGTTCCCCTTCACGCGCCCTACGCAATGGATGTACGGTTCACGCGTGGGCGGAAATATCCCGAAACAGCTCATCCCTATCGCAACGAATATGCGCGCGACCGCGATCGCATCATCCATTCGCGCGCCTTCCGGAGACTGGAAGCCAAGACTCAGGTCTTCACCACTCGCTACTCGGATCACTTTCGCAACCGGCTGACCCACACGCTGGAAGTGACACAGGTTGCGCGCACCGTCGCGGGCGCGCTTCGTCTGAACGCCGATCTTGCCGAAGCACTGGCTCTCGTGCATGACATCGGCCATCCGCCATTCGGGCACGCGGGTGAGCGACAACTCGACCGGCGCATGCGGGAACATGGCGGTCGTTTCGACCACAATCTGCAAGCGCTCCGCACCATTGAGAAGTTCGAGCAGCGGTATATCGAGTTTTCGGGGTTGAACCTGACCTTCGAAGTGCGCGAAGGAATCATCAAGCATTCGCGCGACTACGCTCTGGGAGAAAATTCGGAATTAGCAGAGTATTTGTTGGATCAACGCCCGCCGCTGGAAGCGCAGTTGATCGACCTCGTGGATGAAATCGCCTACAACACCGCGGATCTGGATGATGGATTCGAGGCAAGGTTGGTCGATTTGGACGCGTTGTGCGCTGCGTTGCCGGGCGTAACCGCTCTTTCTGAGCGTGTGAACCAGCGTTACCCGAGCGCCCGGCGCAAGCTGCGATTCAACGAGATCATTCGGCGCATGTTCGACCACCTGGTCACCGATTTGATCGAAACCACCCGCCAACAGGTGCAAAGCGCAGGCGTAAAGACGGTGGAAGACGTGCGTCACTACCCGAAGCGCCTGGCCGGATTTTCGGCCGCGGTGGCCCGGGAGAGCGCGGCCTTAAAGAGCTTTCTGAGCGAGCGTGTGTACTCGAATCCGGCGATTGTGGAGGATCGTGACCGCTCGGTGGCCGCGCTGGACGCCTTGTTTCTGTTCTACATGCAGCATCCCGCGCGCATGCCGCCCAGCTATGCCCAGATAGCTAGCACCGAACCGCGACACCGCGTGGTGTGTGACTACATCGCAGGCATGACCGACACTTTCTTGCTGCGACAATGCCGCGAACTGATCGGTGTTGTCGTCGGCGATCCGGAGTGAGGCGTACGACTTCCGGAATGTTATGAATCAATGCGGGGAGCCGTTCTAGGTGTTTCAAATCGCTTCGTTATCCGATTCGTGTCAGGCGTTTTCGCTGACCCGGCGCTTTCTTGACAAAGCAGACACGCGCTCTATAATGAATTTTCGTCCCGGAAATCGGTGAAAAAGCATGTTTTTGGACGTAAATGAACTCGGCATCCGGAAGATTCGCATCCGGAAAAGCTATGCCCCAGGGACGCTCGATTTCCATTCCGGCGAGTTCCGACAGGTGGAACCCCTGGAAGTGCGTGCAACGGCAGAACTTGTGGATGGACAGATCCGCGTTTTTGGCAATCTGCATACCCGCGTGGAGCTAGTGTGCGCTCGATGTTTGGACACCGTAGTAGAGGAAATCAGCCGTGACTTCGATCTTTACTACCGGCCGATGAACGCGATCGACAACGAGGAATTGCACCTTCGGCTCGACGATACCGAGATTGCCTTTTTCGAGGGTGAGGGCCTCTTTTTGGCGGATATACTTGCCGAGCAGGTGAATCTGGCGATTCCCATGAAGGTTATTTGCCGCAGCGATTGCCGCGGACTTTGCCCTCATTGCGGCGTCAATCTGAATAATGACGAATGCCGCTGCGAGGCCCACGGTTCCGATCCTCGTCTTGCCCCGCTGGCCCGGTTGAAGCAGGACTGGTTCAAAAAGCAATAAAACGCTACACTAACGCAGCCAATTTTGTGCCGCCGTGTGTGCGGCTTGTCCATGAAGGAGCATGAATGCCTAATCCAAAGCGACGTCACTCAAAGCGGCGCACCAGTAACCGTCGCGCGCACGACCATCTTTCCAAGTTCTCCCTGAACGAATGCCCGAACTGCAAGCAGACCAAGATGCCGCATCGGGCTTGCCCACACTGCGGGTACTACAAGGGCCGCGAAGTAATTGACACGGCCGCTGAGACAGCCTAATTTTCCCACGCACGCGCTTCTCGATCCTGCCTTATTGGGGCCTGAGATGATCACGATTGCTCTGGATGCGATGGGGGGCGACCATGCCCCACGTGCGGAAGTGGAAGGTGCGATTCTCGCAACGCGGGAACTGGGCGTCCGTGTGATTCTTACCGGGAACGAGGCGGCCATCCGGCAGGAACTGGACCGTCACCGGCACCAGAATCTTCCCATCGAGATTGTCCACGCCGAAGAAGTCATCACCATGACGGACGCGCCTTCGCACGCCTTCCGGCGGAAGAAGGGCAGTTCGATGCACGCCGCGGCGCATCTGGTGCGCGACGGCAAGGCGGAGGCTTTCGTGACCGCGGGGAACACCGGCGCGGCGATGACCGTAGCTCGCTTCGTCATCGGCACGCTACCGTCGGTGGATCGTCCGGCGCTGGCAGCGGCATTTCCCAACATGAAGGAAAAAGTTTCCATCGTGCTGGATGTGGGCGCGAATGTGGACTCCAAGCCCGAACAGCTCGAGCAATTCGCGGTGATGGGCGAGATCTACTATCGCGCCATCTGGGGCACCAAACGGCCGCGAGTGGCGCTGCTCTCCATAGGGGAAGAAGAAACCAAAGGCAATGAATTGACGCGCGAAGCAGCGGCCCTGTTGAAGCAAACGCCGCTGAACTTCGTCGGCAATGTGGAGGGCCGCGACGTGTTTCGCGGCAATGTGGACGTGATCGTCTGCGATGGGTTCATCGGCAACATCGCGCTGAAGTTGAGCGAAGGAGTGGTGGAGCAGATCGGCGCGATGCTGAAGAAAGCCATCAAAAGCAGCCTGAGTTCCCAGCTCGGCTATGCGCTTTCCAAGAAGGCTTTTGATGGACTGCGCAAGAGCACCGATTATTCCGAATATGGCGGAGCCCCCCTGCTCGGCGTCCGCGGAATTACCATCATCGGCCATGGCCGCTCGAATGCGAATGCCATCAAGAATGCCATTCGCGTCGCCGCGGAGCTTTGCCGGGGCCGCGTCAACGAAAAAATCGAACAGGAGCTTTCCGCCATCGCCACAGTCGCTGCGCGCGGCTGAATGGTTGGAATCGGCGGCAAACTGTTAAGACATCATGAGCAAACTTGCGTTTCTATTTCCGGGGCAGGCCTCGCAATACGCGGGAATGGGGCGCGATCTTTCGGAGAATTGTCCCGAATCGCGCGCGATCTTCGATGCCGCGGATGCCGCGCTGGGTTTTGCCATCTCCAAACTGTGCTTTGAAGGTCCGGAAGAAGAGCTGAAGCTCACCGAAAATACTCAGCCAGCCATCCTGACGGTTTCATCCGCCGCGTATCGCGCGCTGGAAAAGCGCGGCATCCAGCCCGATTTTGTCGCGGGACACAGCTTGGGCGAATACTCCGCGCTGGTGGCCGCGGGCTCGCTGGATTTCGCGGATGCGGTGAAAATCGTGCGCAACCGCGGGCGCTACATGCAGGAAGCCGTGCCTTCGGGCGAGGGCGCCATGGCTGCGATTATGGGGCTGCCTCCCGCGGAAGTGACGGAGGTTTGCAAGCAGGCCGCCGATCAGGAAGTGGTCACGCCGGCGAATCTGAACTCGCCTGAGCAAACGGTGATTTCCGGCAGCGCGGGCGCGGTAAAACGTGGCGTGGAAATCGCGTCGCAGAAAGGCGCCAAGCGCGCGGTGATGCTGCCGGTGTCGGCTCCGTTTCACTCGCCGCTGATGGAGCCTGCGCAGCGACGATTGGAGCGCGACCTGCGCGCGGCGGCTTTTGGTCCGCTGCGTTTTCCATTGATTACCAACGCCGATGCGGAAGCGATCAGCTCCGGCGAAGAAGCGCGCGAGGCGCTGATTCGCCAGGTCACCTTGCCGGTGCGCTGGCTTGATTCCATTCGCGAAATGATCGATCGCGGCGTCAGCATTTTTGTCGAGGTGGGGCCGGGCAAGGTGCTCTGCGGCCTGCTGCGGCAGATCGACCGCTCGGTGCGGTGCTTCAATGTCGAAGACGCCGCCAGCCTGCAAAACACCATCGACCGCATCGCGCAAGCCCGCAGCCAGCAGCCAGAAAGTTAACTTGAGAACTCGCGTCAGTTCTCCAGAGCGCTTTGTAACGCTGGCGCTTTCTACGCTATTGCTGTGTGCTTCTACAGGCTTTTCTCAACAGCTTCCTCAGCGGGTGCGGCAGCTTGATCCCGTCGAACCGCGGCCTACTTCAGCCTCTCAAGTGCCACGACCCAAAGGCGTCGTTCTGCGCTCGGAAGTGGATGAAGCTGCCATGCGCGCCTTGGTCGAGAAACTCGTCGGCTGCGGAACGCGTAACTCGCTCGGCTCGTGGACCGATCCCCAGCGCGGACCCGGCTGCGGCCGAGATGCAGCAGCAGCCCGACTGAACGAGATCGCGAAAATTTCGGGCGGCAAGCTGCAAGTGGTGGTCGATCAATTTGAAGCAACCTCTCCTCGGACGCACGACAAACCCGCCCATTTCGAAAATGTCTACGGAATTCTGCCGGGAAGCGACCCGGCCATGGAAAAGAGCATCATTATTGTTTCCGGCCATTTCGATTCCCGCGCTTCTGACGTAATGAACCCCGATCTGGACGCCCCCGGCGCGGATGACGATTCTTCGGGGGTGGCCGTCAGCACGGAGTGCGCTCGATTGCTCAGCCGCACCGGCGCTGGCAGCCACGGCCCATATCGCGCGACACTGCTTTTCGCCGCAGTGTCGGGGGAAGAGCAGGGGCTGGTCGGATCGGCACATATGCTCGACTGGGTCAAGCAGCAGGGCTACACGGTGGCGGCGATGCTGGATGACGATATCGTCGGTGCCGATTCCGCTCCAGGCGGACCGCATCGCGTGCGTTTGTTCTCAGGAAACGAGCACGGCGATGAAGCGGGGGCGCCCTCGCGGGAGTTGGCGCGAGCGATTGAAGAGATCGACGGCAGTGAGGCGATTCGCCTGGTCTTTTTTATTGATCGCCTCGGTCGCGGCGGAGACCACTACCCGTTCTATCAAGCGGGATTGCCCGCGGTGCGCTTTACCGAGCCGCTTGAGGATTACACGCACCAGCACCAGACACTGCGCACTGAAAATGACATTGAATACGGCGACAAGCTGAAGTATTTGAGCTATAAGTTCATGGGTAATGTCGTGCGATGGAATGCGGAAGCGCTGCGTCAACTGGCGCTCGCGCCGGCCCCTCCGACGGACGTGATTCTGTCGGGCGGAGTCACGCCGGACGCCAAGATCGAAGTGAAATCGATGAACGATCCGAACTTGGCGGGATTTGAACTTCTATGGCGCGAAACCACCAGCCCACGGTGGCAAGTTTACAGCTTTACGCAAGATCTCGGAAAGCTGACAGTAATGGCGTTAACAACTTCCGGACAATCTTTGATTCCGCGTTCTTTGGATATAGTGCTGAAAGGCGTTTCAACGGACAACCACTTCTTCGGGGTGCGCGCTGTCGGCAAGAACGGCGCGCGCTCTGTTGCTGTCCCCGCGCATTCGGCGCAACGGCTGCCGCCCGTGGCTGTACCCGCTGCTCCCAAATAACTGGCTCACTTCTTCGGGGTCTTCCGCACCGCAAACTAAAATTCGAATTTCAGTGCGAATTGCAGTTCGCGTGGATCTTGCGCGCTGGAAATGACCCCGAAGTTCGACGCTCCGAAGATTCTTCCCGGCAGGTTGAAATTCGGGTGATTGAACAGGTTGAATGCGTCTACGCGAAATTGCAGGTTCATGGCCTCGCGCAGATCCCACTGTTTTTGCAAAGACATATCGAGATTTACGAAGCGCGGTCCGATCACGTTGTTGCGCGCCGTGTTTCCGAAGGTGAACGCGGCCGGTAGCGAGAATGCCGCCGTGTTGAACCAGCGAGTCGGAGTGTGCGTGACTGCGTTCGGATCGCCGGACACATTGGGGCGCTCAAGGTTGTTACCGCTCACGGTGCCGATATTGGCAACGTCATTGGCAGGCGAAAGATTGATGGTGAAGGGCGCGCCACTCTGCGCGATCAAAATGCTGCCCACCCGCCATCCACCGCCCACGGCTTTCACCCAGCCTTCTGACTGCCGGAGAAACGGCAAGTCATACAGAACGTTGCCGACGAACCGGTTGCGATGGTCGAAGCTTGAATCCGCTTTTTCCACTCGCAGATTCGGCGCGTAGATGTTTTGCGGAAGGTTGAATTCCGCGTTAGTGCCGCCCGCGTCGGAAGCATCGTCGATCGAGTGCGACAACGTGTAGCTGGCATCAAAGGTCAACCCATGGCTCATGCGATGCGTGGTCCGCACAGTGAGGCCGTGAAACGAAGCCCAGCCGTCCCATCGCAGCGTAACGAATGAATTCAGGTTCGGAAACGGACGCCGGGCTTGTACCGCGCCGGGACCGGGCGTCGGCAGGTTCACCGCGGTGGAGCTATCGGCATGCACCGTCCGCGACCCGACATACTGCACGGAAAACGTAGTGTTGGTGGTAATGGCTTTTTCCGCGGTGGCGTTCCACACTTCGTTATATTCGATCTGGAAGTCGTGGTTCACACTGTTGGGTGTGATCGTTCCATTTGGATTCGCCGCCAGGATGTTGTTCATGGTGAACGTGGGAATTCCGGTGGCGTTGTTGACAGTCTTGCCCAGGAAGAAAGGCACATTTTGCGCCAGCGCATTTAAGACGCTGTAAGCTGCCTGGTTGGTGAAGAGCCCAAATCCCGCGCGCAGCACCAGTCCATTCGTCCCCGGCACTTGCCAGGCCGCTCCGATGCGCGGCGAAAAGCGGTAGGGTTGCGTATCGACGAGACTATTGTTCCAGCCAATGCTGGAGGCCGAAACCACTGGGATGGCCGGCGTCTGCGCCGCGGCGATGGCCACCAAGGATGCGGCTTGCGGAGAAAGACTCGATGTGCTTCCGGCAACTACGAACCGCGGCAGTCCGGTGCTGAGATCGATATCGGAAGTCTGATTGTCCTCGGCATACAGATTAGAGTTGTATTCGTAACGCAGGCCCAGATCTAACTTCAAATTCGGAGTGATCTGCCAGCCGTCTTGCACGTAGAAATGCGCCCAGTTCGTGTGCGCATTTTCGTTGGCCTGACCGATGCCGACCGTGCCTTGTGACGGGTATCCGAACAGATAGTCGGCGAATGCATTGCCGGTGTAGGAGCCGTTATACGTGTACGTGCCGCGGGCGTTGTTGGGGAATCGCGGGCTGAACGCGAGATGGAAGAAGTAGCCCCCGAAAGTCACATTGTGGTGGCCGTGGTGAATCGAGACGTTATCAAAGATTTCGTAATCGGTGTCCACACGGCTGTTAAATCCGGTGGCCGTGCCGAAAGTCGTAAACGCACCGCTCAAATTCACCTGGGGATATCCGAGATCCGCAGCGTTGGTGGTGGTTCCGGCCAGGCCGAACGTGCCGGCGAAAGGATTTCCCGCGTTCGGATCTTTTTGTCCCCCGGAAACCCGCAGCCATCCGAAACGGAATTCATTCACGATATTCGGAGAAAAAATATGCGTTTCGCCGAGCGATAGATTGACGGTATGGGTCTTCAGCAAGCGGCTGAAGGGCGGAAGGAGAGCCTCGTTCAGAACGCTGGAGCCGAACGGATCGAACTGGTTGGCATCAAACACCGAGACGCGCGCAAAAGCATTGTCAGAGGAGCCAAGCTGCTGATCCAACCGGGCATTATATTGGTTGGTATTGATGCGCTGCTGTCCCGTTGCCCGCAGATTGTTGCTGTTTCCCGCCGCGGTGGGCGATGGCAGCAGGTTTACCAGCGCCAGCGCCGCGCGGGTAGCTGGATTGTTCGGATTGAAGTTGGGATCGTCGTTCAGGTTGTTGCTCGAAATAATGGCCTTGGTAATTGGATCGTGGATCGATGATGTTGCGGGGATCAGCCCAGCGAGGTTTCCGGTGCGCTGCGCGGCGGTAGGCACGCTGAATAGCTGCGTGGCCGGAGCGCGCACACGCTGCCCATCGTAATTTACGAAGAAAAAGGTCTTGTTCTTGACGATTGGCCCGCCCACCGCGGCCCCAAATTGGTTTTCCCGGAACGGAGCTGGAACATTCGGCGGCGCGAAGTAGTTCTGCGCATCGAAAACGTTGTTGCGAAGGAATTCGTAAACGCTTCCATGGAACTGATTGCCGCCTGACTTCGTTATGACGTTGATGATTCCGCCCGATTTGCCGCCAAATTCCGCGCTGTAATCCGTAAGCAAAAGATTGAATTCACGGGTGCCGTCTGGCGAGGGACTCAAAGCCACGTTGTTGAAGTACTCGTCGGTGACGCTGACTCCGTCCACAAAAAAGAGATTGTGGCCAGTGCGGTTGCCAAGCACGTTGATAACTTTTCCAGTTTGCTGTAGCGAGTCGCCGCGCGTGCCGCCCGGCGGATTCACCACGCCTGGGCTCAAAATAGCCAACTCGAGGAACTGACGTCCCTTGAGCGGTAAATCCACAACCTGATCGTTCTGAATTACGTTCTTGAGCTCGGCGGATTCCACTTGCAGCCCCCCGGTGGTGGCTTCAACCGTTACCGTCTGATTCGCGTCGCCGAGCTGCAATCCAAAATCCTGGCGGACATGATCGCCCACATGCAGCGTCACGTTTTCCTGCACGGACTGCTTGAAGCCGGTGGCGTCGACGGTCAGCTTATATTCGCCAAGAGGAAGCTGTGCCAGGAGAAATTGTCCCGCATCGTTCGTCACCGTCGTGTGCTTTTGGTCGGTGGCCACTTGCAGAGCGGTGACCGTGGCGCCCCGAACCAGGGCGCCGCTGGGGTCAGTCACGCTCCCAGTGATATCGGCGGTGTTCATTTGTCCAAAGGCAGCCGTCACGGCAAGCAGAGAGGTCAACCAGAGCACCGGCAAGAAAGTCAGCCTTCGGCAGGAAACGAGTTTCATGAATTGTTTCTCCTCAAGCAACACGCGAGACGACGTTGCGTTGGCGACGATTGCAGGCATCGAGAAAGCCAAAATTGCAACACCCCACGGTGAACTGAGGGCAGGCTAGCGCAAGCGCAAGGCTCTTGCTGTAAGGAGGTTGTAAATCCTAGGTATTGCGTGTTTTCCAGGAAGTAGACGGCCGACCGGTAATTTGCAATCTAATGTGGCGCAACTGCTGGTTCTGCTTGCACTTCAGCGGGATGGAATGCTGCCTCCGCTACCGGAAGGTGCAAGGTAAAGGTGCTGCCTTGGCCCGGGACGCTCCGCACCGTCAAGTCGCCCTTCATTGCCTCAGCAATGCTTTTTGCCAGCGGAAGCCCTAGGCCGGTTCCGTGAATCTGCGCCGCAGCCACCGAAGAGCTGCGATAAAACGGTTCGAAAATGTGCGGTAGGTCGGATGAGGCAATGCCGATGCCGCGGTCCGAAACGCTGATCTGAATTTCCCGTCCCAGCAGTCCGTGTTCTTCGAGCGACGCACGCAGGCCGATCCAACGATGTTCGGCGCTGTATTTCAGCGCGTTGGTAATCAGGTTTTGTAAACATTGTGACAGCGCGGAAAGATCGCCCATCACCGGCGGCAAGCCCGTAGCGATATCCTGCTCCACCTCGAATTGCGCCGTGCGGATCAGCGTCGCGGTGTTGGCCAGCGCCGCTTCAATAATCTCCGGAGCTTTCAACAAACGCGAGTTGTAGCGCTGGCGTCCCTCGCGTGCTGCCGCGAACAGCAAAATCTGCTCCACCAGTCCTGAAAGCTGCCGCGCTTGGTTGCCGATGACCGACCCGTATTGTTCGAGCTGCTGCTGGCTTTCGACCACGCCGTGGGCGATATTGTCCGCCGCCGAGCTAATCACCGTGAGCGGCGTGCGCAGTTCGTGGGAAACCGTGGTGACGAAATTCATCTGCAGTTTGGCCAGTTTTTGCGCGCGATAGCTGGTAATCATCAGCATGGCCATGCTTACGACTAGGAGTGCCAGCACACCGAAGCTGATCAGCAGGTCGCGCCGGCGCAATTCGCTAACGAAGGCGCCCATGGGACCACCGCGGCGGTGCCGCACGATCAACTGCCAATCACGATCGGGCGGCATGTCCACCAGCAGCGGAAACCAGGACACGCCCACCGTCGCCGCCGGGCCTTTGTTGATGGAGGGCTTGTGAAACACGTGAACCGGCGATCCTGCCGTCCTGTCCTGCACGCGGCCGAACAAATCCATGGTGCCGTCCGCGTCGCTAACTTCCTGGTGGCCAAATCCGGAGTCCGATGAATAAATGACTTCGCCGCTTTTGCTGCCGGCTACCACCGCCACCTGAAAATCCAGTCCCTCAGTGCCCTGGAAATAGCGCTGGGCCAGTTCTGGCAGCACCCGATTCCGGATCAGATCATCGTTTAACTTCAAGACGATCCATTGAACGGTTCGAGGATCACTCGCTGCATCCGCAGCGGCATGTGACGCGGAGAACAGTGGATGCACAAGAGCTGGGACACCGGGATCGAAACTCCAGCCCGTTAACATGCCTCCGGGATAAAAACTCTCGACAAATTGCTGGCCGGCTAACTCGGCGGACGCGCTCGCGTTCTGGCGGCGTGATGCGACTGCGGTGCGCATAGGGAACTGCGGTTTGGCCGCTTTCAGCCCCTCTCGCAAACGATCCAAATCACGTGAAGGTGTTTCCGGCTTGAATCGGCGAGTGCTGGGGTCAAAGGCCATCGCCGAAGATCGCGGGGAGTTGTCCGAAGGCAGTATGTATAGACCCGAGACCAATTCGGGATAGGCCGCGCCGGCCTTCCAGTCCGCAAACGCTCTGGCAAACTGCTGCATGTCCGCCGGCGCCTCGCCGTCCGGATCGACGCCCAGCGCCACGCAGATCTGCGAGAAGTCGCGGAAGAAATCCAGATGCCAGTTGATCATGGACATCTGCAGGCTGTCCGCCAGGCGCAGGCTGGTGGCTTCGCTCACCTGGTTGCTCCAGTTATATTGGAGAAATGCCAGGACCACGATGATGATCGCCGCGGGAATCACCACCGCCGCGGAAATGGCTCGCTCTTTGATGGGTAACCTGGCCATGCTTGCTTCGCGAATCGCGCTTGTCTATCCGAATTTATACGCGAAAACACACTCAGGCACAAAATGACACAACCGCGCGCTTACCGATACATACACAGACGCCGTTCTCAAGCGGAAGGTTGCGACGCTCGGAACTTGTAGCCTAGGCCCTGCACCGTAAGGATGAACTTCGGCTGCTTCGGATCGCTTTCGAGCTTTTGCCGCAGGCTGGCCACATGCACATCCACGGTGCGGGTGAAGGTATCGGCGCTGTAACCCCACACTTCTTTGAGCAGTTCGTCGCGTGAAAGTGTAGTACCCGCGTGCTCGATGAAGTAGCGCAGCAACTGGAATTCGCGCGCGGAAAGATTCACCGGCTTGCCCTCACGGGTTACCGCGGTGCCCCGCAAATCGACCTGCACTGACCCAAACTGGAAGGCGCCTGCGGTAGCCATTGGACGGCTGGGTGCCCTTCGCAGCAAAGCCTCCACGCGGGCCATCAATTCCTGCATGTCGAAAGGTTTGGTTAAATAATCATCCGCGCCGATCTTGAGACCTGTCACCTTGTCGCTGGTTTGCGTGCGTGCGGTCAGCATCAGGATGGGCGTAATCAGCCCGGCCTGACGGATGTCGCGGCAAACCGTAAAACCGTCGCGGCGGGGAAGCATGATGTCCAAAATGATCAAGTCGAACGGAAGATGCGTTGCCTTGTCGAAGGCCTCGTCACCGTTTGCGGCAGAGTCGACGACATAACCGTCCTTCCGCAGGCGGTCGCCCACGGTCATGCGCAGAGCTTCTTCGTCTTCAACCAGCAGGACGCTATCGTGCATTGTCTTGGAAACGCGAGTTGCAGCTTAACCATCTTGGACAGTCTGCGGCAAGCGCTTCAAGGGAAAAAGGCCGGATGTGTCCAGCGGGGTAGCCGGGGAAGCCAGGTAGTACGAAGGCGGTGAAAAAAACGCGGAGAAGATGAGAAATCCTTCCCCGTGTCCGAAAAGAACCGATGTTTTACGGCATCACGTAACGGAACGACGTAAAGATCATTGTGTCGTCGCCGTGCGGCGCGCCGCTGGTGCCCACGCCGCTTGGTCGCCCGAGGCCGTTCCAGTCATAACGCAGGAAGTATGAGCCCTGCGCCCCGAACTGGAGTGTGCCGCGCGATCCGCGGTAGAAGCGATACCAGAAGCCGACGGTGCTCTCCATCTCGTGCTTGGTGTCATTAGTGCAATTGCTCAAACTGCCCGGGACGAAGCCCGCGGCGCCGCCCACGCCGGTGGCAGTGGCGGTCGCTGCTCCCGGTAACGGTTCGGTCCAGCATCCGCTGTTATTGAAGAAGCGTGAACCGTAGCCGACCGCATTCGACGCTGAGGTGCCATAGGCCGTGCGCGCCTCATATTCGTCGCCAACGTACATGTAGACGTCCAACTTATTCGTGAAGACTTCAATCGTGCCCAACGATTGATAGTTGCGAATCGGAGCCAGCGTGCCATCTGGCCGGACCGTCGCCTGCGCCAAGCCCACCGAACCGTAACGGCCGATGCCATCTCCGCCGAAGAAGTGCATGCCCAAGTCCACGTGCGGAAATACCCTTACCCGCGCGTTGCTTTCCAGCACAGTGGGATCCGAAGCTTGGAATTCACGTGACTTGAAGTCG
>JADMIO011319494.1_pt1 | contig 93582 bp, 71 predicted proteins | sample 8958161 | NCBI WGS metagenome assembly JADMIO01 (sample SAMN16585339, study PRJNA669376) | soil metagenome | isolation source: Crop rotation soil | place: USA: Cullars Rotation, Alabama | collected 2011
GCGACTTCAAGTCACGTGAATTCCAAGCTTCGGATCCCACTGTGCTGGAAAGAGGCATTAAAGTACGTCTTGAAGACGGCCAGGTGGGCCGTGTGCAGGAAATCATTGAAGAATAAAATATCCTGAACGTTTTTGCAGAATCTGCAAAAATGTTTTCTCTCTTTTCGTGGAAACCATAAATTAAGTAAAAGCGCACACATAAAGCAATTGTGATAGACACCATTATGCAAGCAGTTTTGTACCGCAACTTTTAATCAAAACGACATGATGAACTATCAGCAGCGCACATCCTCTCAAACAAACCATCGTAAAAACCCGGAAAAAATTCGTTTATTCGGTAAAAAATTACCCGAGTCTATGGACAAAACATTTCCATCGCTTCATTATTTCCTGCGCAATGCGGCCACTCAAATCAAAACACCAGAAAGCACTTTCCTGCTTAAAAAAGTAAAAGAGGCATATGAAGCTATTACCTACCAGCACGTACTTGATGAAGCAAATGCCATTTCTGCTTTCCTGATCAACAAAGGATATAAAAAAGGTGATAAAGCCGCTCTTATTATTGAGAACTGCCCTGAATACATTGCCTTCGACCAGGGACTGATGCAGCTGGGGATGATCAATGTATCCATCTACCCTACACTTTCTGAAAGTGAGATACAATATATTCTTAATGATTCAGAAGCAGTGGTGATCCTTGTAGGCACACCTTTCCTCCTTAAAAAGATCAACAAAATAAAAGCGAACTGCCCCCATCTTAAATATGTGATCACAGCATTTGAGGACAAAAAATCAGACCATGCCATTTCATACCTGGAGATGATCGAAGAAGGAAAAGGAATCTATCCGGATATTAAATATGCGATCGAACAACAGCTTGAATCTGTAACACCGGATGATCTTGCATGCCTGCTTTATACTTCCGGAACAACAGCTAACCCTAAAGGAGCCATGCTTACGCATAATAACTTTATGAGCAATGTGATCATGGCCGTGAATCTCGTACCTATAGTAAGCTCATCATACAGGTTTCTGTCTTTTCTTCCTCTTTGCCACGTATATGAGCGTACTGCTACTTATTACCTGAGCACCTATGTAGGAAGTGAGATCGCTTTTGCACAAAGTCTTGAATCGCTTTCAGGAAACATTACCGAAGTGAAACCTACCGCCATTCTTACAGTCCCGCGTTTGCTTGAACGTATTGAAGAGCGCGTAAGAAAAAGCGCTACTTCAAAAGGTGGTTTGAGCCTGAAAATTTTTAACTGGGCATTGAAGCTTGGTGAGAAAAGAAGACACAATAAGGAAGCCGGAAAACCAAATGGTATATTATTGAGCCTGCAGTTACCACTCGCTGAAAAACTTGTTTTCTCAAAGATCAAGGAACGTTTAGGCGGACGTATGTCGCTTATGATCTCAGGCGGAGGAGCATTGCCCCAGCATGTCGGAGAATTTTTCGGGAACCTGGGAGTACTTGTTTGCGAAGGCTACGGACTTACAGAAACTTCACCATTGGTATCTGTTAATGAATATGACAGGCAGGTATTTGGAACCGTGGGTCGGATTGGCCCGGGAGGATGTATTGTCGCTATTCAGAATCCTGACACAAAAGAGATCTATACACAACAAACTTATGAATCTTTTAATCCTGAATTTGAATGTGCTGAAGGTGAGATCCTGGTGAAAGGCCCCAACGTAATGAAAGGATATTATAATCAACCGGAGCTTACAGCACAGGCAATTGATGCAGACGGATGGCTTCACACGGGTGATGTTGGAAAATTCCATAAAGGATATCTCAAGATCACCGACAGGATCAAAAACATTATTGTAAACTCCTTTGGAAAAAATGTGTATCCCACTCCTATTGAAAATACATACATGCGTTCCAACAAGATCGAACAGATATTTTTGATAGGCGACAGGCAGGAATACCTCACAGCCATCATTGTACCTTCAAAGGAGGAAATGAAAGAACGCTTCTCTTTCAAGGAAGATTATTTTACGCAGGATGATGAATTCATCAGGGATGCAGATGTAAAAGAATGGATCAAAGAGGATATGCAATCTCTTGAGAAGGACCTTGGAAAATTTGAGCGAGTAAAAGAGTTTATCGTAAAACGCAGGCCATTCAGCCTGGAAACAGGAGAACTCACTCCTACACAAAAAGCCAAGCGTAAAGTGATAGAACAGAAATATGCTCAGGAGATCAAAAACATGTATGTGAATATTGTGGATTGATGTGATAACACTTTCAGAATTAGCCATGAATCATGCTAACTTTGTACAGTGAGAAAATTTATCCTGGCATTTTTATTTTTTTGTGCATCACCGTGCATTCATGCGCAAATGAAAAAACCTGTTTCGTATGAAGCGGGCTTTCTCAAAGATGGATACTTCGGAATACATGGAGGCGTGGCCATACCCCTCGGAGATTTTGCCAATAAAGACCTTGATAACAAAAAATCCGGGTATGCCGACCTGGGCTATACCATTAACCTTGATCTGAAATATGCTTTTATTCCTTATTTGGGCATCAACTTAAAATATTTCTATAGCAGTAACCCGTTTGACGCAGGCAATCTTCAATCTGATTTTAATACGCAACCTAACCGCGATGTAAATATCAATTACAGCTCAGGCCCGTGGGTATTGCAGGGATTTCTGATCATGCCGATGTTCATCTGGCGTTCCGACAAACAGGCTATAGACCTGTCAGCCGGTGCAGGGTGGGTAGATGCTGCACTTCCTTCCAATACAATTTATATCATGCCCCTCAACCCGGCCATTGCCAATGTTACTCTGGAGCAGGATGTTTTCAGCAATGCAGGCTTCGGCTTCTCTGCAGCAATAGGATGGCGGTATAAATTATTCGGTAATTTTATCGGGTCGGCAAAAATGGATTACACCTATGCAGATATCACTTTTACCAATCTTACACAAACAGTAACGGGGTCACAGGGAAGTTATGTGATCAGCGTAGAAGACTATTCCCAGCCTTTCAGCATTATTCATCTTTCTGCAGGTATCGGATACCAGTTTGATTAAAAACTTACAAACCATACTCCGAGATCAGCCAGATCAATGCAGCCATGTTTGCAGTTCCGAGTTCGAGCTCACGTTTATTCACTTTATCAAATGTATCGGTCTCGGCATGGTGAATATCGAAGTAGCGCTGTGAGTCACACTGGTAACCTATCAATACTGCACCTTGCTTTTTTAATGGTTCAATATCTGTCCCGGTATGAGGTGTGGATTTGATCTCGTGGATGCCATAGGGCTTGAGTAAATTTACCCAGGACTGCATTTTATCTGCTTCATTATTTGGCCCGTCTACACCAAACGCACGCGGTGTGAAACCTCCTCCGTCACTTTCCATGGCAACAAGATGTTTTTCATTATTTTTTGCAGCGAGCTCAGCATATTTGTCTGCCCCGCGCACTCCGTTTTCTTCATTCATGAACAGGACTGCACGTATTGTTCTTTTCGGGCGGATACCGAGCATTTTAAAAAGACGAAGCACTTCAATGCTCTGTACAACTCCTGTTCCGTCATCATGCGCGCCTGTGCCAAGATCCCACGAATCAAGATGTCCTCCCACTGCAATGATCTCTTCAGGATACATGCTTCCTCTTATTTCTCCCACAACATTGAATGATTGTACATCGGGCAGCATCTCGCAGGTTTGCCTGAAATAAAATTTAGTATTCGCATCAAGTTTAATGGCATCACTCAGCATTGTTGCGCCAACAGTGCTGATGGCACAGGCAGGAATTTTTGTGATCGAATCATTGTAGCGCATTGATCCCGTATGTGGGTGATCATCCATAAGCAGCGTCATGGAACGCACCACTACCCCCACTGCACCATATCTTGCAGCTTCAACAGCTCCTCTTCCACGCTGGTCAACAGCTCCGCCATACGCAGGGCCTGTACTGATGTGTGTAGGGTCCATAGGCCTGTTAAAAAACACGATCTTACCTTCAATATTTTTTCTTCCAAGTTTTTCAAGGTCTTTCAGACTTTTTACTTCAATCACATTCGCTGTGATACCTTTCGTACCTGTTCCAACAGAATTTCCCAATGCGCAGATACGAACTTCCGTTTTCTCCTTCCCCGAAAATATTTTTGCCTGTTCTTTTTCACCACGCACCCAATGAGGCACCATTACTTCCTGCAACCATACCTTATCGAAACCAAGAAATTCCATCGTACGTTTTCCCCATTCCACGGCCATAGCAGCCTGTGGAGAACCACTCAATCTTCCACCAATCCTGTTGGAAAGATGGTCGAGCATTTCGTATGATTTGCCTTTTGTAAGCTCTTCAGTAAAAAAGTTCCTGATCATGGTAGAGTCATCCTGCGCCCTGGCGCAATAGAATGAAGCAAGAAACAAACAGATGTAAATACCTTTTTTTATCATGATACAAGTTTAATAAAAACATGCATATCTTTATTTCACCTAATTTGTAATAAAAACTACATATGAATACGCGCATAACAAAAGGATTGCTTGTGCTGATCGGTTTATTTATAGCAATACCTGTATACACGCAGATAGTAAAAAAAATGGATCAGTATGGCCCGTTAAACTCATACAGCGAAGCCTATTCATTCACACGAGATATCTCTGGCAATATGATTGCAGGTGGCAAATATTTTCAGTCTCTCGCCTTCGGATCACAATCTGTTTCATCAGCAGGATTCGATCTTTTTGTTGCAAAATTTAACAACACAGGTTCGCCCCTGTGGGTGCGAAATGCTGTGCATGTGGATACAAGTGTGATGCATTCTGTTTCTGCAGATCATATCTGTACAGATGCATCAGGAAATATTTATATAGCGGGAACCTACAAATCGAGTGTACGGTTTGATACCATTGTATTGATGAACAATGGTGATATGGATATTTTTTATGCAAAGTACAATGCTGCAGGTGTGCTTCAATGGGCGCGTAATATTGCTGCCCCGCTGGATCAGCGAGCTGACGGACTTGTGTGTGACCCTTCAGGAAATATTTATTTAGCCGGTATCTTTAAGGGTACTGTTCTTCTTGGTTCTTCTACATACGTGTCAAGTGCAAACGATGATTTTATATCGAAGGTGGATCCGGCCACTGGTAATATTTTACAATCGTACCAGATCGGATGCAGGTTCAACAATTCAATCACATCAATGGTCTCTGATAAATCGGGTAACATATATGTTGCCGGACATTTTTCGGATACGATCACATTTGGCAGCACGGTAGTGAGTGCCGCAGGAAACATGGATATCTTTCTTGCGAAATATAATTCAACCGGCCTGGCATGGGCTAAAAATTTCGGAGGCAGAAATGCAGATGATGCGATGGATATGTTTGCAGGTGACCAGGGACACATTTTTCTGGTCGGCACCTGTTCCGACACTTCCTCTTTCGACACGGTCACACTCAGAGGGTCAGGAAACTACATCATGAGGTTCGACACTTCGGGTGGTGTGGCATGGGTCCGCAGCCTGGGTAAAGGTTATATCACACCAACATGCGTTGCCACAGATGTGCATGAATACATTTACGTAGCCGGTTACTATAATAATTACGCCATTTTCAATTCACAGCAGCTTAATACCTCCAATGGAGGAAGCAATGCTTTTTTTGCAACACTAAGCAACTGGGGAGGTGTGAGCTGGGTGAAATCTTCCTCGAGCACTGTTCCATATAACCTGATCAGCACTACGGGAATTGCAGCAGCACCGCATACGATGTATGTGGCAGGCTGGTTCAATTATTCCAACACACTTGATACCATCAGTTTTGTCACAGGATCATCGGTAAATGATTACCGCAGGCTTTTTATAGGTGAGCTGGATGATATAACCCTTGGAACACGTGAAATTTCTGTAGATAAAGAAGATATCACTATTTTCCCGAATCCTTCTTCAGGTGAATTCAGGGTGACGCTGAGCAGGCAGGTGATGACAGGATCTCAGATTGCGGTTATTAATACACTCGGGCAAAATGTTCTGGAAAAACAAATAACTGAAGAGGATATACAGCAAGGATATCTGAATATGACTACCCGATTACCACAAGGTATATTTTATATTGTGATTCCCGGTACGGCAACATCACCTGTAAAAATGCTTATTGCTGAATAACTTCTGCTATTTGTAAAGCGGAAATTCTTCCATCATTTCATTCACTTTTTTGCGAACACTCCTGATGTTCTTTTCATCGTCATGCTTCATCAGCACGCGATCGATCAGGTCAACCACTTTTTCCATCTGCTTTTCTTTCAGCCCACGGGTAGTGATAGCAGCTGTACCCACACGGATGCCACTTGTTACAAAAGGAGATTTGTCATCAAATGGTACCATGTTCTTATTGATCGTTATATCAGCCTTTACGAGCGCATTCTCCGCCAGCTTCCCTGTAAGGTCCTTTGAACGAAGATCAATAAGCATGAGGTGATTATCGGTTCCGCCTGAAATAATTTTATATCCCCTGTCGGTAAATGCTTTGGCCATTGCCTGAGCATTTTTCTGAACCTGCCTGATATACTTCCTGTAGTCGTCACTCAGAGCTTCACCAAATGCTACTGCTTTGGCCGCAATCACATGCTCAAGCGGACCGCCCTGGGTTCCGGGAAATACTGCACCATCAAGTATCGCGCTCATCATTTTTGTTTCTCCCTTTGGCGTTTTCTGTCCGAACGGATTTTCAAAATCCTGCCCCATCATAATAATTCCTCCACGCGGGCCACGCAGTGTTTTATGTGTAGTTGATGAAACAATATGACAGTGTTTCATCGGGTTATTAAGAAGTCCCATGGCTATAAGCCCTGCCGGGTGTGCGATATCTGCAAAAAGTAAGGCTCCAACCGAATCGGCAATAGCACGCAGCTTAGCATAGTCCCAATCACGGCTGTAAGCTGAAGCTCCGCAGATAAGTAATTTTGGCTTTTCACGCTTCGCTGTTTCTTCCACTTTATTCCAGTCAATAGTACCTGTGGATTGGTCAACACCATAAAAGGAAGGCTTATACAACTTGCCTGAAAAATTCACAGGTGATCCGTGAGTAAGGTGTCCGCCATGAGAAAGATCGAACCCAAGTATTTTATCTCCCGGGTTAAGACAACCAAGCATTACTGCAGCATTGGCTTGCGCTCCGCTGTGAGGTTGCACGTTTGCCCAGGCAGCACCGAACAGTTTTTTTAGTCTTTCAATGGCAAGAGTTTCAACTTCATCTACTACTTCACAGCCTCCGTAGTATCTTTTCCCCGGAAGACCTTCAGCGTATTTATTTGTAAGTACGCTGCCCATTGCCTTCATCACCTGCTTGCTTACAAAATTTTCAGAAGCGATCAGCTCAAGGCCATGTTCTTGTCTTTTATTTTCCTTTTCTATCAGGTCGAATATGAGTTTATCTTTTTTCATGCTTAAATTATCAGCTTATCCTTTAATGATAAGGGAGTGCAATTTAGTGAATTGAGATAAATGCAAAAGCCCTATTTTTGAATTTCATTTCGTCACAAAACCTATGAAAGCAATTATCCCGGTAGCAGGTATTGGCACGCGCTTACGTCCGCACACGCATACACAGCCCAAAGCATTGATACCCATTGCAGGAAAACCGATCCTTGCTCACATAATCGATTCATTGTTAAAAGCAGGAATCAATGAGTTTGTATTCATCATCGGCTATATGGGTGATAAGATAGAGAATTATATCACCACCAATTACCCTTCTATTAAAACAGATTTTGTCATACAAACAACGGGACGCGGAACGGGTCATGCAATTTACCTGGCAAAACAGCAGATCAAAGGCAAAGGCGAGATCTTAATTGTACTGGGTGATACGATTGTTGATGCAGACCTCCGATCAGTTATAGCCAACGAAATGTCGCTTCTGGGTGTGAAAAAAGTAGAAGACCCCCGCCAATTTGGTGTGGCTGAACTTGATAAGGAAGGGTTTATTAAGCGAATGGTGGAAAAGCCCCTGATACCTAAATCGAACCTGGCACTTGTAGGATTGTATAAGATCAGGGAAAGCGACCAGCTGATCGATGCACTGGAATACAATATCACCAATAAAATTACCAACCAGAATGAATACCAGCTTACCGATGCATTGATGCATATGGTGAACCAGGGAGTAAAATTCAAAACATTTGATGTTGATAACTGGTTCGACTGTGGTAAAAAGGAGATCCTGCTCGATACGAATTCGATCCTGCTGAAACGCCTTAACTACGACACTTCCAAATATAAATTTAACAACACGATCATCATTCCTCCTGTATTCATTGGTGATAACTGTACTATAGGCAATTCCATAATCGGCCCCAATGTATCAATAGGAGACAATGTGATCCTTAATTATGCTGTAGTCAAAGAAAGTATCATAGGCCCTTACGCACAGATTGAATACGCTATCCTGGATCACTCACTGATAGGTAATGACGCAGTGTTTAAAGGCATGAAGCAAAGCCTGAATATTGGTGACAGTACGGAAATTAATTTTGGATAAATAGATGCCGGTAAACAAAATGACTGTTAACCCGTTTTAATATTACATGAAAATACTACTCAACTACCTCAGCAGATACAAACCTATTATTGCCTTAGCTCTTTTTTTAGCCACCGTTAACCAGGTGTTCTCTTTGCTCGATCCGTATATTTATGGAAAGATCATCGACAGGTTTGCCAACCACCCGCATGATTATACTGAAAGTGAATTTGTGAAAGGTATTCTTCTGCTCATAGGCGCAGGAATGGGTGTAGCTATGATAAGCCGCATAGCTAAAGCTTTCCAGGATTATACAATGAATCTTGTGATCCAGAAGTTTGGCGCAGCTATGTATACTGACGGGTTAAAACATTCGCTGGGATTGCAGTTCCAGGAATTTGAAGACCAGCGCAGCGGAGAAACATTGAATATTCTCCAGAAAGTACGTACCGATTCGGAAAGGTTCATCATGGCCTTTATCAATGTATTCTTTACCACGCTGGTAGGTTTGGTGTTTGTGTTTGTTTATTCGTTCAGCGTGTATGTATGGCTTATTCCTATCTATTTTCTTTCATCCGCCATTCTTGCTTTTATCATGAACATCCTTTCCAAAAAGATCAAGGTGGTGCAAAAGAAAATTGTGAAAGAAACAAATGTACTGGCAGGAAGTACAACAGAAAGTTTACGCAATATTGAACTGATCAAGAGCCTAGGACTTACTAACCAGGAAGTGGTAAGGCTGAACGATGCCACCATGAAAATACTGAAACTTGAGTTGAAGAAGGTACGTGATATCCGCAGTATCAGCTTTGTGCAGGGAACATTTGTAAATGCGTTGCGCCAGAGTGTGATGTTCACTCTTTTGTATCTTTTATTCAAAGATCACGTATCCCTCGGGCAGCTTATGACTTTGCAGTTCTATTCATTCTTCATTTTCGGACCGCTGCAGGAAATAGGGAATGTAATATTAAGCTGGAGAGAAGCCGAAACATCGCTGAACAATTTCGAGCGCATTATGAACCTTCCGGCTGAACCTATGGCGGCTCAACCTAAACCGATAGGTGATATTCATTCTCTCCGGTTCGACCATGCAGGATTCAAACATAAATCTTCCTCAACCAAAGCTGTTGAAAACATCAATTTTGAAGTGAACAAAGGAGAAACGATCGCATTTGTAGGACCCAGCGGATCTGGCAAAACAACACTGGTAAAATTATTAGTGGGCCTATACAAACCTCAGGACGGGTATATTTATTATAATGGCGTGGAAAGTTCCGAGATGGATATAAATGAACTGCGCAACCAGATTGGTTTTGTAACACAGGACACACAATTGTTTTCGGGTACGATCAAAGAAAATTTATTGTTTGTGAATCCCTCAGCAACAGATGAAGAGATCCTGCATGCATTGAACAGTGCCTCATGCCAGAATTTACTGGCACGAAGCGATAACGGTATTAACAGTATCATAGGTGAAGGCGGAATGAAAATTTCAGGAGGTGAAAAACAACGTCTTTCTATTGCCCGTGCACTGCTCCGCACACCAAAACTCATGGTATTTGATGAGGCAACATCATCGCTTGACTCCATAACCGAGGAAGAAATATCCAATACGATCCGCTCTGTATCCTCAGCAGGAAATCACATCACCGTGATGATCGCCCACAGGCTTTCCACTATTATGCATGCCGACCGCATCTATGTGCTTGAAAAAGGGCTCCTCGTAGAAACAGGCACACACCAGGAATTGCTTCGTGAAAAAGGGTTGTATTATGCCATGTGGAGACAGCAGATCGGTGAACGGAAAAATATCCTTCAACCTGCTGCTTTGTAGCCATTACTTTAACACTTTATTCTTTTCCCCGGTAGCGAAAAGTGCCGTTCAGCCCCCTCCTCGCAGGACCATTCTTTATGTTTTTTTAATTCCGCGCGATGGATAAATTTGAAAAAAACACTTACCTACCATATGAATGATTTCTTGATCAGGGCAGTACATCCCTTACTCTCTGCAAAACGTCATATATTTTTCGTTTTGCTGTTGATTTTCAGCACATCAATGTCGTTTGCTTCTCTTACTGGTACCTATACAATTAACCCTTCGGGAGGAGCCACAGCTACAAATTACCAGAACCTGAGATCTGCTATTTCAGATCTTACATCGGGCACCCGTTTTGACGGTGGAACACCAAACGGGGCCGGTGTAAGTGGTGCGGTGATACTTGAACTGGCAACTGGCTATACTTCATCGGGAGAAACTTTTCCTCTTACATTCGGCCTAATAAGCGGAGTAAGTACAATAAATACAATTACTGTAAGGCCTGCTTCGGGGGTAAGCTCTCCACTTACGATCAGTGCATCGAGTATTACCGCAATCATAGATGTGAACGGAGGAGATTACATCATTTTTGATGGTCGCCCGGGTGGAACAGGAACCAACAAGTATCTCAAAATCGACAACACAAGCGCCAGCGGTGTGGCTGTTCGTTTCATCAATGATGCCTGTAATAATACAGTGCGGTATTGCGATATCAGTGGAATTCATAATTTCACCAACCTGGGTGTTGTACTGTTCAGCACTACTACCGGAACTACCGGTAATGACAGTAATACGATAGACAATTGTAATATTCATAGTGGTTCAACCACCGCGGTGTATACATTATATGCCCTTGGAACGGTGAACAAGGAAAACAACAATAACAGCATCAGCAATTGTAATATTTATGACTTTTTCAATTCAGCTGGCAGCACTGCCGGCATTAGTATTTCTTCTTACAATACAGCCTGGACAATATCAGACAATCATTTTTACCAGACTGCAGCAAGAACACCAACCAGCAGTAATGCTCATTACGGTATACAGATTGCTTCATCAACAGGAAATAATTTTACAATAACCGGGAATTATATAGGCGGAAGTGCGCCTTTATGTGCCGGAACTGCATGGACGTTCATTACCGGTTTTGCCAACAGGTTCCAGGGAATAAGCATCAGTACTGCAGCGTCAGGGTCCAACAGCATACAGGGAAACACGATTAAAAACTTTGTATGGGGCACTACAAGTACTGCGGGTACATTACCTGGAGTATGGTGCGGCATCTATCATTCAGGAGGAAATGTTTCCATTGGAAACATCACAGGAAATACAATTGGTAGTGCAACAGGCACAGCATCTGTAAACGTAACTTCAAGTGGCTCGGGAGCCATGGTCATTGGTATCGGTTCTTCAGCAACCCTTGACAGCATGAGTATTTCCAATAATATCATAGGTGCAATAACAACTGCAGGAACCACCACCAGCATTTCATGTGGTGTAGTCGGAATATATTCAGCAAGCCTTGGCCTGATCACGATCAATAACAACACTATAGGCAGTACATCAACAGCAAACAGCATCAATGCCTCTAACGCATCAACAGGATCTACCGGTCAAACGGTCTGTGGTATTCTCAACACCAACAATTCAACTGTTTTCATTACAAACAATACGATTGCAAATCTGAATAACAATTACAGCGGAACCGGTCAAACTACTTTCCTGGGAACTGTAAAAGGGATTGTGAATGCAACTGCAGGATTAAGTGGTTCTTCCTCCGCCAGCAATTCACTTTGCTCTGTTACCGGCAATACCATACGGAACCTCAGCAATGCTGCACCTTATGCGGGAACCTTATCAGGCTCTGCTGTACTGGGTATCCAATTGCAAACGTCAACAACCAGCGGAGCAACAAATGTTTCACAGAATATAATCCATTCTCTTTCATCGTCAGCTTCTACCGGTGCTGTAAATATCACCGGTATTTATTATGCTTCATCTTCGGCAAACCATCCGTTTATTAATTTGATCGGGCGAAATTTCATTCATAGCTTCAGTGCAATCACATCAGGTGCTGGGGTGATGAGAGGCCTGAATGTAGATATAGGATCATCCGTGAATGTACAGAACAACATGATACGCCTTGGGATCGATGCTACAGGGAGCAGTGTTACCGGTGGATATGATATCATGGGGATACAGACCACGGTAGGACAGTATTACAACAATACGATCTATATAGGCGGAACAGGTGTAACGGGAAGCCAGGCTTCTTTTGCTTTCAGTAATTTAGGAACAGGGAACCCGCGCAAGTACATCAATAATATTTTTGTAAATGCAAGGAGCAATGGAAGTGGTACCGGAAAACATTATGCCATACAAACTTATCTCAATTCTGTAAGCGGGCTCGTCATGAACAACAATATTTATTATGTGAGCGGAAATGGAGGAATAATGGGATTTCTGCAGGGAGTTAACCAGTTAACATTAGCTGACATTCAGACAGCAACCGGGGGGCAGGATCTTGCTTCAGGTTCCGGTAACCCGAATCTTGTAAACCCCACAGGAAATGCGGCCGCAGTGGATTTGCATGTGGCAAGCCCGACAGGCGCTGAAGGAACAGGTCTATCTATATCAGATGTAACTGATGACTTTGACGGGAATACGCGATCAGGGTTCACACCTACAGATATTGGAGCACATGCCGGTAATTTTTCCTTTTCAGATATCTTCCCTCCCTGCATTACTTCAGTTTTTTTTTCCGGGAACACAAGTACATTAACAAACAGGACTCTCAATGGTGTGATCATTACCGATGTGGGAACGGGTATTCCTGCAACAGGAAGCAATCGCCCAAGAATCTGGTTCCGCAGATCTGCACCCTCTGTGTCTTCATGGGCAAGCACTCAAGGAACGTTATCCGCAGGAACAGGAAATAACGGCACATGGAGTTTTACAGTTGATTATTCAGCACTCGGACTCACACCTGTAGCAGGTGAAACATATCAATACTACATTGTTGTGCAAGACCAGGGCGGTACACCTAATCTTATATACAGTCATCCGGGCGGAGCATCGCACAGCGATGTAAATACGCAGATCTCAGCCTCAGCTTCACCAGGAAGCTATACGATAGTAACAGGTCTTCCTACTACGATCAATGTAGGAACCGGGCAGACCTATACTTCACTAAGCGGCTTCACCGGATTGTTTGCTGCGATCAATGCAGGAGCTTTATCAGGAAATACAACGGTGAATGTAACCAGCAACCTGAATGAAGACGGATTCACCGCACTTAATAGCACGGGAATGAATGGATATACGCTGACCATTAAACCGAGCGCAGCTGCCACACGGGTTATTGCCAACAGCGTAAATATTGCCAATGCCATGCTCCGGTTCAACGGTGCAACAGATGTTACTATGGACGGCCGCTTTAGCGGAAGCGGGCAGTATTTCCGGATCATTAATACGCATACCACGACTGCTTCCTGTAATTCTGCTATCCAGATTATGAATGGATGCAATAATATCACTATCCGCAATGCCATTATCGAAACAAATGCATCGAATTCTCTTTATGCAAATGTGTACATAGGACCTGCGGCAAGCACCAATATTGTAATCAGCAACAACAATATACGTGATGCAGTAGGAGTGCCCGGAACACCCGGATTACCTGCCACCCTTATTTTCAGCAATTCCTACAGCGTTGTCACAGTGCAGGATAATAACCTGTTCAATTCCGTGAACAACCTGTATCTTTCTTATGCAGGTAATGGATGCAACATCAGCGGAAACAGCATTTATTATAATTCTGCAATTACAAACAGTACATACGCTACCGGTATTTATATTGGCTCAGGAAACGGGCATACGGTTACAGGAAATTATATAGGAGGGCAAAGCGCAAACTGCGGAGGCAGCGCATGGCTGAACACCACGAATGTCACGTTCACTGCAATTGAGATGCATGGTGAAACAATTATTCCAAGCTCCATACAGGGTAATACGATCCAGAACATCAGTCTTACAGCAACTACAAATGTTAATTTCAAAGGAATATTTGTAGCATCAGGAGATGTAAACATCGGTACAACGATCGGGAATATTATCGGCCAGCCAAGTGTAACGAACAGTATAAGGAACAACGGAAGCTCGGGAGGAGTAGCTTATACGATCGGCATCCATAATACCGGCTCAGGTATAGTGAATGTGGTCAACAATACGATCTCCAATTTTATTGCTGCGGGTACTTCTTCCAACGTAGAACTCCGTGGTATTTCACATGAAGGAACAGGGAATTCTTTTACTGCAACAGGAAACACTATTTACAATCTGAATTCAACGGGCACTACATCAGGAATTACTGCACCAACACCGGTTGGTATTCATACCAACACCACGAGTAGCAATAATATCCTTCTTACAGGTAATCACATTTATAACTTAAGCAATACAGGTATCTCCAACAGCTCGCATTGTGCAGGTATCAGCATTAATGGTACAGGTTCGGGTGGTTCATGCAGCAGTAACCGGATCTATGGATTAACTGCCACATCATCTGCGTCTCCTTATCTTGCCGGTATCTCCTTAAACTCAGGTAACGGATGGACCATATCGAACAACCAGATTAATATTACCAATAGTTCGAACACAAACAATGTTCTGATAGCAGGCATTTATATGTTTGCTCCTACAGGAGCATTCAGGTTTTATTACAACACAATATATATTGGCGGAAATGCGGGTTCAACAAGCAATTACTCTTATTGCTTCCTGAGAACATCTGCATCCTCTCCTATACTTCGAAACAATATTCTTTATAATGAAAGAAGTGGCGGAACAGGTTTTCATTATGCCATATCAAACATTGCTGCACCGGTTGCTACGAACTGGCCATCAACTGCAAGTAATAACAATCTTTTTGTTGTAACCAATCTCAACCAGGTACTAGAATGGGGGGCTGTTCCTTCAAAAACCTTACTCCAATGGCAGTCTTCTTCAGGAGGTGATGCAAACAGCAGCGTTCAATTGAGCAGTAACGTTCCCTCTTCTTCATTTTTTACCGGCTCTGCATCCTCCCCAAGCGATCTTAGTATTCAGACATCATCAAAGTTTTACGTAAAAGATTTCGGCACACCGGTGCCGGCAGTTACTACCGACTTTAACAATAGTACAAGGCCAGGAAATTTTACAACTCTTGGTGCTTTTGAGTATGGCAATGGAACAGCTCCGCTTGCCGCTGTTGGTTCTCCAATGGACCTTACCTGTAATGGAATATGTACGGGAGTTGCATTGGTAACTGCAACAGGCGGAACACCCCCTTATACTTATTCATGGTCTCCCGTGGCAGGGTCTTCCCCGGCACTTTCATCACTTTGCGCTGCAACATATACATGCACAATTACGGATGGCGCTTCAAACCAGGTGATCAAAACAGTAATTGTTAATCAACCAGCAGGACTAACCAATAACACAATCAGTGCTGCACAAACCATCTGCTCAGGCTCAACACCGGCCACTTTGAATGGAGCCACACCTGCCGGAGCAGGGGGGGCTTATACCTATTCATGGATAAGCAGCACAACAAGCGCAACGTCAGGATATACATCTGCTTCATCATTCGGCCTCAACTATTCGCCACCCGCGCTCACACAGAACAGATGGTACAGGCGCATAGTTATACCGGCAAGCTGCCCTGCCGATACGTCTTCAGCAGTTGCCATTACTGTAAACACAGCAATCACCGGCAATACTATATCAGGTAACCAAACGATGTGTGCAGGTCTCACACCTTCCGCAATTATAGGATCTACGCCTTCGGGTGGCAATGGAACAACATATACTTATTCATGGATCGCTTCTACTTCGAATCTGTATGTGGGCTTCACAGCCGCTGCTGCTCCGAACAACCTGCAGCATTATCCGCCACCAGCACTCACACAAACCACCATGTACAGGAGGGTTGTTATTTCGGGTGCGTGTGCATCAGATACATCCTACTATGCAATTGTTACAGTAAACCCCACACCTGCTATTTCTTTCGGAACAACCAGGTGCGTAAACAGCGCATTAGTTGCCAACATAGCTCCTGCAGGTGATTCACTTGTAAGATGGTACAAGGAAGGATCATTGGTGCAAACTACCAATACACGTTACGATACCATGGGCACTTCACCATATGGACTTGGAATAAGTACTCCTAATTTCAGTGACCCAACCGATGTGAAGCTTGATGCCGCAGGCAATGTTTATATATGCGATCGTGGAGGAAACCGCATTTTGAAATATACCCCCGGTTCCATAGCTGGAACTTATGCAGCCGGAGGTGGCAGTACTTCATTAACCACGTTAAATTATCCTAGATCTTTTTGTTTTGATGTAGCGGGCAATATGTTTATTGCCGATCAATATAACCATCGTGTGATCAAGTTCCCTCCCGGATCTACCAGCGCTACAAGCGGAACCGTTGTTGCTGGTGGCAATGGACAAGGTAATGCGGCCAACCAGTTTTATTATCCGACTTCTGTTGCGGTAGATGCTTCAGGTAACCTGTATGTATGTGACCAGGGCAACAGCCGTATACAAAAATTCCCTTCAGGCTCCACCAGCTTAACCAACGGCACCACCTTTGCAGGTACAGGCACTGCCGGAATATTTGAATACCACCTGTCTTCTCCCACTGATATTGTATTGGATGCCTCCGGAAACCTCCTTGTGCTGGATGCCGGCAATAGCCGGGTAATGAAGTTTCCGTCAAACTCTACATCAGGAACTTACGGATTGTTTGTAGCAGGTGGTAATGGTGGAGGTCCCTTTGTACAGATCAGCGGAGGGGAAGGTTTAGCTATTGACGCAGCAGGTTATATTTATGTAACAGTTAATAGCGGAAGTAAATTACTAAAGTTCCCTCCTAACTATAGCGGAAACGGTAAAGCAACAACTGTGATAGGAGCAAGCGGTCCGGGGTATGCAGCCTACCAGCTCGCCTCTCCCTATCGTACTTTTATTCATTCTTCAGGCTTGTATGTTGCCGATAACAATAGCGGAAAGGTAAAAAAATTCGCCCTGGTGGGAAATACGTACGTACCTTCTGCACCCGGAAATTATTCTGTTACATCGATACTATCTACAGGATGCTATGATACATCTGTATGGGTTACCGTTGATCCACAGATCACTGGTAATACAGCTACAGCAAATCAGAATATCTGTACCGGCTCCGCACCTTCCACACTCAACGGGTCTTCACCTGGCGGAGGAAACGGAATATATAATTACACATGGGTGAGCTCTTCAACAAGCGCTGCAACAGGCTATACTCCTGCAACCGGAACAAATAACACTGCAAATTATTCACCTTCCTCACTAACTGCCAATACTTGGTATAAGCGATCTATTATTTCAGGTGGTTGCTATGATTCCACAAATGCAGTCGCAATCACAGTTGATCAGCTTGTAAGTGGTAACATCATATCAAGCTCTCAGACTATCTGCTCGGGTTCTTTGGCATCCAGTCTTTCGGGATCATTACCTTCGGGAGGGAACGGAAGCTTTACATATAGCTGGCTAAGTTCTACAACAAGTGCTACAACTGGTTTTGCAGCAGCATCAGGAACGAACACAGGCCAGTCTTACTTCTTCTCTGCCGGACTTACACAAAGCACATGGTTCAGAAGAAGAGTGAGCTCGGGTGCCTGTGCAGCCGATACATCTGCGGCAATACTTATTACCGTTCAACAACCGATAAGCAACAATACGCTCACCGGCACCCAAACCATATGTAACGGAACTTCTGCATCCCTCATCACAGGTTCATCTCCGGCTGGTGGAAGCGGTACATATTCTTATGCCTGGATCAGCTCGACAACAAGCGCTACAACTGGTTTTGCAACTGCCACGGGTCTGAATACAGGCATCAATTATTCTCCCGGAGCTATTACCCAGAACACATGGTATCGAAGACGTGTGGGAGCAGGTCCATGCCCGATAGACACTTCAGCTGCTGTACTTGTAACTGTTACACCAGCAATTACCACGAACACTGCTTCCGGAACCCAGACTATCTGCTCCGGCTCTGCTCCAACCGCCCTCAGCGGTAGTAGTCCTGCAGGCGGCACCGGCTTATACACTTTCTCATGGATAAGTTCTACTACAGGTTCCACCAGTGGTTTTTCTGTTGCTGCGGGAACTGAAACAAATCAGAATTATTCACCTTCCACGCTCACATCTTCTACATGGTTCAGACGGGCTGTCATTTCAGGGGGCTGCAGGGATACAACCACGGCCGTTGCTATCACTGTTAACCCGGTTATTGCAGGGAATACTGTATCTTCAAACCAGAGCATCTGCACAGGTACAACTCCCTCCTCACTCCTGGGTACAATACCAACAGGCGGAAACAGCTCGTATACCTATTCATGGCTAAGCTCCACTACGAGCAGCACAGCAGGCTTCAGTGTGGCAAGTGGAACAACAACCGGCCAGAATTATACTTTTCCTTCTGCTTTAACCCTAACAACATATTACAGGCGACTTGCTCTTTCAGGCGGATGCAGAGATACCTCAGCACCTTTGACCATGACTGTAAGTCCTGTAATTACCTCAAATACAATAAGCGCAAACCAGCTTATTTGTACAGGTACAACTCCTGCAGCACTCAATGGTTCAGTTCCAGGTGGAGGAAACGGAGCCTTTACTTATTCATGGCTGAGCTCTTCTTCAAGTGCCACGACCGGATTCAGTGCAACAAGCGGCACAGCACAGGGTTACTCTCCATCTTCTCTTTCCGGCACAACATGGTTCAGGCGTTATGCTACATCCGGAGGCTGCCGTGACACCTCAACAGCAATACAGATCACGGTAAATGCGCCTGGAACATGGACTGGAGTCACCAGCACAGCATGGAATAATACATCCAACTGGAGTTGCCCGGGGTTACCCACATCAAACACCAACGTATCTATCAGTTCCGGGGCCCCGTTCATGCCGGTAATAACGGATGCACAGCAATGTAATAACCTGCAGCTAAATGCTGGTGCTACTTTATTGCTGAACAATGCTGCTTCTAATCTTTCGATATATGGCAGTATTACCAATAGCGGCACGTGGACCAACAATAATGGTAAAATAACCATGAGCGGAAGCACAGCACAAAGCCTGCCTGCCAATACTTTCAACAAGCTCGAGATCAATAATCCGGCTGGTGTTAATCTTTCAGGCACAATCACTGTGCAGGATTCACTTATATTAACAAATGGTAAATTATCTCTTGGTGGTACCTCTCATATCCTGCTAGATAATGCTTCCTACGTGTCAGGTGGATCATCCACGCGTTACATCGCCACCAATGGAACCGGCAATGTCACATCCAACAATATAGGAACAGGTGGGAAAACAGGTAATATCACAATACCTGTAGGCAACAGTACTTATAACCCGATAACAATCAATAATACAGGAGCAGCTGATTATTTTACCACACGTGTGATCGATAGTGTAACCTTAAACTATTCGGGCAACATACCGAGCGGATCAGCAATCACTTCAAATGCGGTTGCACGCACATGGATTTTATACAACGGAAGCAGCAGTGGTAATAATGTATCGTTAACCCTTCAATGGAATGCCTCTGATGAACTTACAGGGTTTACAAGAGGGTCAGGTTATATGGGATATTATAACGGAAGCACGTGGATGAAATATCCTACTATTGGTGCATCGGGTTCAAATCCATATACAATTACACACACCGGGATCACCAATTTTTCAAATATGAAATTCGGAGTAGGTTCCGGGGGAACATTACCTGTTGAACTCATTTCCTTTTCTGCTTTAAGACAAACAAATGATGTAGTGCTTGACTGGCAAACTGCCAGTGAAAAGAACAATGATCATTTCGCGCTCTATCGTTCAGCAAACGGCAAAGACTATTACCAGGTAACCACTGTTAAAGGAAATGGCACAAGTATGTTTACCAGTAAGTACAGCCATATCGATGAAAGTGCGGAAGAATTTGCAAAGCAAAACAATACGCATACACTTTATTACAAACTCACCCAAACAGACTTTGACGGAACTGTAAGTGAGCCGTCTTTTGCAACTGTGAAAATGAACGGTAGCGGATTGAACACTTTTGTGCAGCCTAATCCTTTCACAGGAGATCTGAACATTTTATTAAGCAGTCCTGCAGCATGTACCGCCCTGATCAAAATAACAGATATGAGCGGAAGATTGATCGGTGAGACAACTGAACAACTTAAAGCGGGCCAGCAATGGATCATGTTTAGTCACCTTGAAGCACTGGCGGATGGATTGTATTTCGTGAACATACAGGCTGGAGGAGAATCTATAAATCATAAAGTAATAAAAGGACGCTGATCACTCTTCTTAAAATAAAAAAGCTGCAGGCACCCGTAAGTGTCTGCAGCTTTTTTTATCGGTCATACGGAACCTTGTTGAATGCGTAACCACCGAAGTATCTAATTCTGAAAAAAAGCGCTTAATTTGAATCCATACAATCATGACAATGAATCAATCCTTACCTGAAAATATAGCTGTGCTCGGTGGCGGAAGCTGGGGAACAGCACTGACAAGAATACTATCAGAACATAAAAAAGAAGGCAGTAAAATCAAATCATTAAAATGGTGGGTAAGGAAGCCCGAAACTGCCGATTTTATCAAAAAATATAAACACAATCCTGACTATATCAGCTCGGTAGAGATAGACCCGGCCATTGTAGAAGTAAACAGTGATATCAATGAAGTGATCCGATCCTCAGATCTCATCGTGATGGCTATCCCATCAGCATTTCTTCAGGATGCATTAAAACCTGTAAGCAATGAAGACATGCAACACAAATTCATTGTATCGGCCATTAAAGGACTCGTACCAAGCACCCGGCAAATCGTTGCTGATTTTCTCATGGATACTTTTGCTGTTCCGCATGAAAACCTTCTTGTGATATCTGGTCCATGCCATGCCGAAGAGGTAGCTTCCGAAAAGCTCTCATATCTTACCATAGCCGGTTTAAATAATGATATAGCCACGCATTTTGCATCATTACTCAAATGCCGTTTCATCAGGACCATTATTTCAAACGATATTACAGGAACAGAATATGGTGCTGTTCTGAAAAATATTTATGCAGTTGCCAGTGGGATCTGCCACGGTATAGGTTATGGAGACAACTTCCAGGCAGTACTTATTTCCAATGCCATCCGTGAAATGGAAAGCTTCTTATATAAAGTGCATGCTCACCCGCGGGACATCAATCATTCTGCATACCTGGGAGACCTTCTGGTTACTGCCTATTCCCAGCATAGCCGGAACCGTACATTTGGTACCATGTTAGGCAAAGGTTATACGGTTAAATCAGCCCAGCTTGAAATGAATATGGTAGCCGAAGGTTATTACGCCACGAAAAGCATGTATGAATTAAATACCGATAAACTGCATATCGACATGCCTATTGCAGAAGCGGTTTATAATATCATTTACAGGAATGAGCCTGTTAAAAAAGAGATCGAAAAGCTTTGTGAGAAACTCGTTTAGCATTTTTATTAATTAAGAAAAATTAACAGGTTATTTCATTCGGAATACCTTAGCTTTGACATAATCAACCAGTTATTCTGTTATGATGAATAAATTTTACCTGACTTCTTTTCTCTTCCTGTTTCTTGTTTCCTCAGCCGTGCAATCGCAGGTTGTAACCTTTGGAACAGGAACAGCCAGTAACACCGGAACAACATATCCCGCTCCTTATGGCAATTATTACTGGGGCGCAAGGCACCAATTTATAATAAGAGCATCCGAGATCGCTACAGGTGGTATTTCAGGTCCGAAACTGATCACCTCACTTGCGTTTAATGTGAAGGTTGCAGCAGGTACCCTGCAAGGGTTTACCATCGGGATGAAGAACACGCAGATCACCTCTTTTTCCAATTACGATTATGAAACCGGGATCACCCAGGTTTACACACATCCTGCATACACAGATGTTACCGGGTGGAATACACATACTTTTCAAAAAGGGTTTTACTGGGACGGTGTATCAAATGTGATTGTGGAAGTCTGCTTTAATAATTCTGCTTTTATCAATTCTCACGCTCAAACTTACTGGAGTACTACAGCTTTTTCCAGTGTGCTTTATACCTACAATGACATAAGCGGCATCTGTTCAGCGGCTGCCAGTTCTCTTTCTTCGAACAGGCCGAATATGAGGCTTAATTTCACTCCTGTTCCCCCACCTGATGCAGACTTTATTACAACTGACACCATTTTCGTAAACACATCGTATACTTTTAAGAATACATCCACCAATGTTGCCGCATCTTACTGGAAAGTATATGGAATGAATGCGGACAAATGCAATTCATATGGTTGTTTTCTCGACACCACAAGCACAAATCTTAAGGTTACCTTCGGGCAAATGGGAACCTTTTTTATTAAACTGGTAACACCTGGTTATATTGGTTATGACAGCGTTCTGAAAACAATTTATGTTGATACCACGCACAGGAAACCCAAAGCTAATTTTTACGCTGCCGCAACCCAGATTGCCGCTCCCGATGTTCTGAATTTTTATGATTCAAGCCTTTACGGTGCGTCAGGTTGGAAATGGTACATAACCCCTGAATGTATCGGATGCGCCAATAATATAAACCAGATCCCCAATTATTTTTCACCCTCGGATGGGGATCAGAACCCCGTGCTGCAGGTTTTTGACGGAGGCACATTTGACGTATGCCTTGTTGCATGGAATGATAAAGGCAGGGATACACTATGCCGTAAAAACTATCTTAAAGTAATACAGGGTTTCTCAATGTGCAATGGAGCAGATTCTATCAGCACTTACCCTACCGGTTATGTGTTTGATCCGGGAGGCCCTACACAGAACTACCAGGCAATCCTTACAGGGCAATGCAAGTCGGGTTTTGTTATAAACCCCGGGGCATGTTATGATTCTCTTGTGATCAATATCCTCCAGTTCAAAACCCGTAACACAGATACACTTGAGATCAGGGATGGAGGGCTTAGCACATCACCGTTAATCAAAAAAATTGCAGGAGCTAATATAGCTGCTGCCAATAAAATTTTCTACCCAAAGAGCGGAAAAGCTTTTTTACGTCTGTACACAAATGGATCTAATTTCCCTCCGGGAGATTCGGGTTTTGTTATTAAATGGACAACTGTCAGTCCTGCAAAAATATACACCGCAAATCCAAATTTATGTACGGGCGACAGTGCAATACTTAAACTCAGAAGCAAACCCGGACGCACATATCAGTGGCTCTTTAATGACCAGGAACTAACCGGCTTCACCGATTCTACCTACATAGCTAAAACAGCAGGTAACTATCGTGCGGTTGTTACATCTACAGGCTGCCTTGACTCAAGTGATGTAATACCTGTTGGCTTCTTTGCAAGACCCAGCAGTGGCTTTACGGTGAATAACCTCACCCAATGCTTTTTCAAAAACAGCTTCCAGTTTACAGACACCTCTACCTTATCACAGCCTCCTTTTACAAGGTTGTGGAGTTTTGGAGATAACACCACATCTACAAATGCGAACCCTGTAAAAAAATATGTTACTTCAGGAACGTTTAAGGTGAAACTGCAAATCACCACTTCAGGAACCGGTTGTAAGGATTCCATGATCCAATATGTACAAAATCTGCCGAGTCCTGCTGCCAAAATTTCATATAGCAATCTTACTCCGGATATATGCTTGTTCGACAGCACAAGATTGTCTACACCTGTGGGAAGTGGCTATCATTATCAATGGTACTATAATTCTTTACCCCTTTCCAGTGCCGATACACTCTCTTACCTGTGGATAGTACATCCAGGAAGTTACAAGGTAAAAGTGAATACTTCACTCGGATGCGATTCAATGTCATCGCCAGTAATCTCCCAGATTATTCCATCACCTGTTACACCCGTGATCACCAAAAACGGATTTACATTATACTCATCCACTGCGAATGGCTACCAGTGGTTGCTTGAAAACAACCCGGTTGCTGGTGCCACCTTGCAAAGCTTTACTCCAAGCGCTGTTGGAAACTACAGGGTTCGGATTGACAGCAGCAATGGTTGTAAGAGTGTTTCATCATCCATATACATGAATTCAACAACCGGTGTTCAGGAAAATATTATTTCAAAAACATTGAATATCTACCCTAACCCGGCTTCATCCGAAGTAAAAGTTGACTATGCCGAAAACTTTACATGGACCATCGTGGATATAACAGGAAGAACATTGATGAACAATGAGGAATTGCTCGGTACACATACTATTGATATCAGCGCGCTGAGTCACGGAATTTACTTCATCAAAGTATTTACTCCAAGCGAAACGATCATCAGGAAAATTGAAAAGCTGTAACGGTTCTTTTCTATCGGTAACTTTTTAGTTTTCACATAATCCCGATCAATGGATATTATAGATGATTTTAATGCTTATCGTTCAAAAATGAATGATAAGATCCTTTCAGCAGATAATCTTGTTTTAAAAAGATTATTCAATCTCGATACAAACACTTATGAAGAAGGTGCTTTGCCGACCGCTACAAAAGAAATGCTGGGCCTTGTAGCATCAATGGTATTGAGATGCGATGACTGCGTGAAGTATCATCTTGAAAAATGCCATGAACAAGGTATAACCACCACACAGATTTTTGAGGTGTTTGCAGTAGCGAATATTGTAGGTGGTACAATTGTTATTCCGCATACCCGGAGAGCCGTTGAATTCTGGGAAGCCTTACAAAACAAAAACTGATCAGTCTTTTGTCAATGCTTCTATTTTTTGAGGGAGCACCCAAAAAGGCTCGAACAGGTTTGGTGGAGAATAAATCATCATGACGAGATCTATTCCTTCAAACGCATTCAGAAAATCCTTTTCCTCCAATAGTTTGGTGCCTGCACTGGCATATTCTTCATAACAATAATACCAGAATGGAGAATTTCCGCCTGTAATATTTTTATGTATTCCGTTGTTGAATAAAGCATGGTAATAACTATCTCCCACCACAAGCATGTTGGGTTTGTAAACATCATCCGTATAATTAAAGCGAAGCTGCGGATATGCCAGGGCACCCGGCTTAATTGGCTTAAGCAAATTGATACTTTTCATTACATCGTTATCCAGATCACTCGGTTGATCCTTTATCGTGATATGGTTCCAAAGCATTCCTGGTAATTTCTTCCCTGTTTTACTTCCGGCATAACGCATGATGGAATCCATGGCGATAATAGCTCCATATTCCGTCCAGTGAATACCGGTTTTACAATACAGCGGGTAGGATGCCTGTGTTTTCATTTTAAAGAAATAAGCATTCATATCTATAAAGGATATCCCATTGCGCGCGAGCCTTGAAACAAAATTTTCGTAAAATGTTGTATCCTGTATATTCAGCTTATCCGGTTGCACATGCTCCTGATAAAAATAACTTTTGGCTGGCGCAATCACTATAATAAGTGGTATATTCTGTTTACTGAGAAGCTGCCGGAGATGCTTTAGCTGCCTGATCCTCCTTCCCCATTCTTCTTCGCTGAACCTGTACAACCCATTCATTTCATGCAGTTCGGTAGGCCTGAAAAGATACTCATCTTTCCCAACAAAAACATCCTCTGCGTGAACGTGCCCATAGAGGTTAAAATCAATTTGATTACGGCAACGAATAAGCCATTCACGAAATATAATATGCTCATTAAAAAATGCATCTGCCTGCTCCTGAAATTTTCCATCGAACCAGTTTTGCATACTGAAAACAGGTTTAGCAGCATTCACATACGCACCGTCAAGTTTGTCCTCGCGCTGAAAAAACTTAAATCGGGAACCTGCGCCCAGCATGAAAAGCACACCAAGTACCATTGCTAAAAAAACATATATGAAGATCTTCCTCACCATCAAAATCTGAAATATATGAAAGGGTTGAAAGATGACCCAAGCAGATCAGCCATGCAAAGAAACAACAGGCAAATGATAACAACACCTTTTGCAGCCAGTTGCAGACCTGTACCCTTCGGTTCAAAAACAGTTTGTGAAAATCTTTCTATGTGCCGTGATGATACAATAAAACAAAACAACGATGCGACAACCAGCACTGCATAAAACTTGAGAGATGGCGGAAATGCGAAAGACGGAGGTGTAAGTAAGAACATTCTTCCGGCCAGTAAAAAAGCCGATTGCGCATCTTCTGCACGAAAAAAAACCCAACCAACAACAATGATGATAAAAGTAATAAGAATACGTATAGGCTTTCCTATGAATGATGTGATCCTGGTTAAAAAAATCCTGTCGAAAATAAGAAAAACACCATGGTACACTCCCCACAGAACAAAGGTCCATTGGGCTCCATGCCATAACCCGGAAACAACAAATACAATACACAGATTCATGTAAAGTCGTGCGGCAGTAACCCGGCTGCCACCCAGTGGTATATAAAGATAATCCTTCATCCACCGGCTAAGCGACATATGCCAGCGCTGCCAGAACTCGGTTATACTTTGTGATATATAGGGATTATTAAAATTCTCAGGAAAAACGAAACCCATCATGCGTGCCAGCCCGATAGCCATATCCGAGTATCCTGAAAAATCAAAATAGATCTGGAAAGTATAGGCCAGCGCTCCTATCCATATGGTATAACTATTCAGAAAAGCCACATGTGAATCGAATACAGCATCAGCATATTCACCCAGCACATTTGCGATCAGTACTTTTTTAGACAGGCCAATAACAAAACGGAAGAATCCTGCAAAAGCATTGTCTGCATGAATACGGTGCTTCCTTTCGGTAATCTGGTCTGAGATTTCATGGAACCTGATAATCGGACCTGCTATGAGTTGCGGAAAGAGCATAATATACACTGCATACTCGGACAGTTTTTTCATAGGCGGTTTTACTCCGCGGTACACATCAATAATATAGCTCAACTCATGAAATGTGAAAAAAGATATTCCTATAGGTAATGCAACAGTGGTCCAGGCAAGCTGTTTCATACCAAAGCCTGTAAAAACTGCATTCACGTTTTCTACAAAAAAATTCGCGTATTTAAAATAAAGTAAGACAAGCAGGTTGACCGTAACAGATGCTGCTAGTAGTATTTTTTTTCTGCGTTTATCCGTTTCTGAATGAATAAGGCGGGCTAAAACAAAGTCGAGCAGGATGGATGCTAAAATAACTGCAATGAATTTAGGTGCCCCCCATGTATAGAAAAAAATGCTTGATGCAAGAATAACGATGTTTTTAAACCGCGAAGGAGTGATATAGTAGATGAGAAGAAAGCAAGGCAGAAAACAAAGTAAAAACAGGATGCTGCTGAATACCATCAGTATTTCTTATAATAATTTATCTCAAAACATCAATTACCCCTATGAAAAGTATTGTTTTGCCTGCACAATAATACTTTTTATCTTCGGCCAAAATGAAACACTTTTTTTCACTGATCAGGGTAAGTAACTGGCTCAAGAATATTTTCCTGTTTTTCCCGCTCATCTTTTCAATGAATCTTTTTAATAAAGATCTGTTGCTGAATGATATTTTCGGTTTCTTTTCATTTTCATTCCTGAGCTCTTTCATTTATATCATTAACGATCTGACAGACCGTGAACGTGATACCCTGCACCCAAGGAAGAAAAACCGGCCTGTTGCATCAGGAGTGGTATCACCTATCCAGGCCATAACAGCAGCATTTATTCTCCTGGCCACGGGCTTTATGTTATCCTATTATCTCGATACCCGTTTTAAGTTTGTGCTTGTGGGCTATCTTGTTCTGAACATTTCATACAATTTCCGCCTGAAGCATATCGGTGTGGTAGATTGCTTCTGTATTGCCATCGGTTTTGTGCTGCGTGTGCTTGGTGGATGTTATATCATCGATGTGGAACCATCAGACTGGATTCTTACCGTTACATTCTTCCTGGCTTTGTACCTGGCATTTTCCAAACGCAAAGCTGAAATGGTTCTTCTTGAAACCGGCTCAGGTTCTCATCGCGTTTCCTTGCAGGATTATACCCTGAAGCTGCTCGACACATATATGCTTATAAGCGCCACTATAAGTCTTACCGCATATCTTCTTTACACCTTTAGCGATGCGGTGGTATCTAATATTCACAATGATTACCTGAAATATTCTGCAGTATTTGTCGTATTCGGGTTTTTCAGGTTTTTCCAGATCATCGAAACAAAGGCGCTGAACGGAGAAGGAGACCCCACTGTGATCGTATTAAAAGATCTCAGGCTTCAGCTCTGCGTAGTGGCATGGGTGCTTTATATTTGCCTGGTTATCTATGGGTAAAAAAATGATCATTTTTGATTTTGACAAAACACTTTACCAAAAGGATTCGCTGATCACTTTCCACCTGTTTATGATACGAAGGTATCCGCTCGTAGTATTATGGCTCCCCCTGCAGGCTGCGGGTGCTGTGATGTACAAACTTAAAATATTGGGCACACAACAGTTCAAGAACCTTTACCTGTGTTATATGGCTTTCTTCTCAGAAAACCGGATCATTCAGCTTGCCAAAGAATTCTGGGCCATAGAATACCCGAAGAATTTTGATATTGCCCTGATGAATATCATTCAGCAACATGCCGCCACTATTGTGATCATTACCGCTTCACCGGAAATATATATTAAGCCTTTGCTCGAAACACTTCATATCAGGAATCTTATTGGTACTGTAATTAAAAAGCGAGGTGCATTTTATACGATCAGCGGAGCAAATTGTAAAGGAGAAGAAAAAGTAAAACGCCTGTATGAAGAATTTGGAAAAACTATTGAAATAGAGGCTATGTATACCGACAGCATGAGCGATCTTCCGTTACTGCGGATCGCCACACATCCTTTTTTAATAGATAAAGGCCGGATCGTTCCTTTCAAATGAAAAGACTCATCAGCTACACACAAAGGTCATCCGAGCTCTACCAGAGAGAACATATGAGGCTGTCTGATTTTTTCCTGGCTTTGGGCATACCTTATATTATACTGATAACTACTTCTCTTATTGTCAGCTGCACTTTTCTTGCTTTCAATGTTCCGCTGAGCAGTGCAGCTTTTCCTGTATCTATTATTATTACCCTTGTCATTTCCTTCATTTTTATAAGACAGCTTTTCCCTCATCGATCCTTTATCATATCTGCCACTGTGCTGGTAGTTACAACTATCTTTTTTCTGTGTGGCCACCTGTATGCATGCGGCTTTTATGATTTTTCTTATGATGGGCAGTGGTATCATGAAGACGCAATGATCTTCCTGAAAAAAGGATGGAATCCATATCATCATTACCTCAGTGAAAAAGAATACCATGCTGACGAATTGCTGAACCACTACGCCCAGGGTGCATGGATCGTGCGTGCGTCTTATTACATTTTCAGTGACCTTATCGAATCTGCAAAACTCTTCAACTTTCTTCTCATCTGGTCGTCTTTTTTTATTTGTGCAGCCACACTGATCAGGATCCGGAAAAACTCTTTGCTTTTTGCATGTGCAATTGCCGCTCTTGCTGCGCTCAATCCTATCGTAGTAGAGTTTAGTCTAAGTTATTATGTTGACGGACATGTATCTTCATGTTCACTCATCGTTATTTCCCTTTTCTTTTTATATGTCCAAACAAAGAGAGTACCTGTCCTGGTCCTTTTTTGTATTGCGCTCGTTTACTTCGTCAATATTAAATTCACTGCACTGGTATTTGCGGGCATCTTTCTTAGTGCCGGATTTATTTATCTCCTCGTTAAAAAACACAGCGGGATTCGCAGATATGTTATTGCAAGCGTCACAGCTTGTGTGGTTGCATTATGCTTTGTAGGGTTTCCTACATATCTTACCAATACAGTTGTTCGCCACCACCCTTTTTATCCTCTTATGGGGCCCGGGAATATTGGTGAAATGATCAGCCAGGTATGTTACCCTGCTGATTTTTTCGGGCTCAACCGGTTTGAAAAACTTAACCGGTCGTTGTTCGCGGTTCCTACATGGTCAAGAGCCCCGGTTACTTCACAACCCAAGCACCTTTTTGACCATTTCAACCCTGACTTCCTCACAAACTTTGCCAATGGCATTGCAGAGATAAGCGGGTTTGGCCCACTCTTCGGAGAATGTGCCATGCTTATGCTGTTCTCCGTTCTCATCTTTCTTCCGTTTCATTTCAAAAACAAGAACATCCTGAACCTGCTCCTTGTTTGTGGAGTTCTTCTGGTATCCGTATTCATCGTGCCGGAATGCTGGTACTTTCGTTATGTCCCTCAACTTTATTTTGTGTTTCTCCTGTTCATCTGGATCATCCATATCACATCGGGTAAAAGGATCATATCTCCTGCATGGCTCCTGATAACTGTATTTTTCCTGAATACTTATCTCATTCTTCACCCATACGTAGGTTTTCAGAAAAGCCATTCCGTGCTTATACAAGAGCAACTGATTGAGTTAAAGAAAAAATCAGAAGTAAAACCCATTGTCGTTTACCCTGGCTGGATGGGATCTATACTCATAAGACTTGATGAAGCGGGTGTTCGTTACCAGACGAACTATGAAATGGAGTTCCGTGAAAACTGTGAGCGTTTTAAGATGTCGGAAGGTCAGGCATTTTATATAAAGCCTTAACTGAAGCCGATCATTTCCGGCATACCAATGTGTAGTGAGGATACCACAACATTCTTTCTTTTTCACTGCTTTCAATTTTGAATCCTATGGAAGTAAGTAATAGCGTCATATCCTTTACACTTACCTCATTACCTATTTCACCTGCTGCAGCGAGATCATGCAACTTATTAAAATAGTGTAACAGTGACGCGGCATCGATATCCTTTATAACGAATACCGATCCTGTTTTCATTTTCTGATACAACTGGTGAAATATATCTTCTCTTAACTTTATTGGAATATGATGGAACACATCCGTCATAAATACATAATCATACTCGTTGATGAAAGACGGCACAACAACCCCATCATACTTGCTGACATGAATCGGAACATGAATAAATGTATTTTTAAGTAAATGATTGGCATTGGTTACCAGCGTATCGTTTATCTCTATCCCGCCAAGTTTTGAGGGATTACAAAATTTTGCCGTTAACGCAAGGAATGAACCGTTTCCACAACCGAAGTCAAACACGGAACTATGCGCAGGAACAATACGAAGAAGCTTGTGCAGAGGACAGATAAGAGGTCTGTAAACAATTTTTAACCGGTCCAGGAATTTTGCATCAGGGGGCACCAGGGTTTTAAGAAATAAAACAAGATCGTTCGCTGATACGTCCATTGGCCAAATATAGTTTATAGGTATATATTTGGATACAGCGTATGCGTATTTTTCAGTTACCATTCTCACCAGGCATAAATAGCAATAATATAAGAAACAGAGCGTCTGACCTTTGTATGCTTATGGGTATGCCCCTTGCTATTTTCGCTCCTCTCCTATTTTTATTACAATGCTTTTGCTTCTTCTGCGGTACCGGAATATCTTCTTTTACTTTATACACCTCCGCCATCTTTTCTGTTGGTTTTACTTTTTTCTATGGTTTTTCCATCTGGCGGAGTCCTGGATTTTTTGTCGCGTTGGCCTCATCCATCTTCTCATGTGTTCTCTTTTATTATACATCAGTAGTTTGCAATTCGTACTATGATATTTCTTATGACGGCCAGTGGTATCATATGGATGCAATGATAGAACTTGACAAAGGCTGGAACCCATTTACAAAATACCTGACACCTGCAGAATCTGTCAATGGGTATTTACTGAATCACTATCCGCATGCAGCCTGGTATGCGCGGACAGCCATTTATGAAGTAACAGGTAAAATAGAAAGCGCCAAACTACTCAACTTTACTATTGCGTATTCTTCATTTTTTATTTGTGCTGCTGCTCTTTTCAGGGTTGAACGTTTATCATGGATAATGGTAACAGCACTGGCTTTGCTTTTTGCGCTTAATCCAATAGTTATATATGAAAGCATGAGTTATTATATAGACGGGCAGGTTGCTTCTTTAATTTTAATTCTGGTTAGTATCTTTATCATTTTTTTACAGACACAAAGGCGCATGCTGCTTATTGTTCTTTGTATCTGTGTCATTTACTTTATTAATCTTAAATTTACATGCGTTGTGTTTACTGCTGTATTTGGCTTTTCCGCTTTAGCATGGGTATGGATACAGCATCAGCATATTATCCGGCCTTTCCTGCTTACCTGTATTGTAGCAGTGTTTGCAGGTATAGGATTTGCCGGTTACCCAACGTATGTAAAAAATACGATGCTTCATCAGCATCCTTTCTATCCCTTGATGGGACCAGGCAATATTGGCCGACAGGTGCAAGAAGTTCCATATCCTGCGGATTTTTTCGGAAAGAACAGGTTTGAAAAACTGAACCTGGCTACATTTTCAAAGCCTGTATGGGCGAGGGCTCCTGACAACAGCCATCCCAAAGCATTATTTTTTGATTTTGGAATTTTATACCTTGGAATTTATACAAACGTTACAGCTGAACTTAGCGGATTAGGTCCTGTTTTTGCCGAAATTTTATTGCTTACTTTCGTCTCTTTTTGCCTTTTTTTGCCTTTCTTATTTAAATTAAAAAGTGTTAAGCAAATAATGATGTTGTGCATAGTCTTACTTCTTTCAGTATTTGTGATTCCTGAATGTTGGTATGCAAGGTATGTTCCCCAGCTTTATTTTGTTCCTTTACTGATAATCATGGTAATGACTAAGGCCGATATTAATCCCGCACCTCTCCTGGTCACTTTGCTGATCATGAATGTCGGGGTCATTTCTATTTATTATTTCAGAACACAATATCACCTGTCAAGAAAGATGCAAATAGAATTGAATGAACTCCGAAGTTCTTCTGAGATAAAAAGTATTGAAGTACGTCCTGGAAGAATGAAATCGCAATTATTGCGGCTTGATGAAGCAGGAATAAAATATGTGATCAACGATTCGTTGAAAGCAGGTGACGGATCAAAAGATCTTTTCGGTTTTAAAAACGAGGGTATTTATAAATGACAGACAAACGACTTTTTCTGCTTGATGGAATGGCGCTGGTTTACCGCGCGTACTTCGCATTCAGCAAAAACCCAAGAGTTACTTCTTACGGGTTCAATACTTCCGCGATATTCGGCTATACCAATACGGTATTGGATATTCTGAAAAGAGAGCGTCCCACTCATATCGGTGTTTCATTCGACACGATTGCCCCCACTGCAAGACATATCGAATTTGAAGCATATAAAGCCCACAGGCAGGAGCAACCTGAAGACATTACCAAAGCGCTTCCTTACATCATGAAAGTGACCGAAGCGTTAAAGATCCCCATTCTTGTAATGGATGGATTTGAAGCGGATGATATCATAGGTACACTGGCAAAAAAGGCAGAACAAAAAGGGTACGATGTGTACATGATGACGCCTGATAAAGATTTTGGCCAACTGGTAAGCGAGCACATTTTTATCTATAAACCTGCATACCAGGGAAACGACTTTGAAGTACTCGGTATCCCACAAATATTGAAGAGATGGGAGATCAGTGATGTAAAGCAGGTGATCGATATACTGGGACTGATGGGTGATTCGGTTGACAATATTCCAGGCATTCCGGGCATTGGAGAAAAAACAGCAAAACTGCTGATACAGAAATATGGCTCAGTAGAGAACCTGGTAGCAAATACCCATGAGCTGAAAGGAAAACAAAAAGAAAATGTAGAAAATTTCAAAGAACAGGGCTTGCTCTCCAAGCGGCTTGCCACAATAGACCTGAATGTACCGATTGAGCTGGTAGAAGAAAAACTATTGCTTGAAACCGCTGACAGGGATGCCGTTGAAAAATTATTTGCTGAACTTGAGTTTAAAACGCTTGCAAAACGTGTATTCGGAGAAGACGGATCACAACCTGTAAGCAGCGGTCGCTCATCTTCAGCACCTGGCACTGCAGCCGCTTTCGACCTGTTTAATCAGGCTCCCGTGGTTGGGCTTGCCGAACCTGGCGAACTGGTGGAACTTCCACCGGCTGCACCTAAAAATACGATCAGCAACACAACCCATACCTATTCACTGGTTGATTCGGATGAAAAAATAACAGAGCTGGTTCAGTTACTTTTGCAACAGGCAGAAGTATGTTTTGATACCGAAACAACAGACCTGGAAACTTTAAATGCTGAGATCGTTGGAATGTCCTTTTCATTTAAAGAAGGAGAAGGATATTATGTTCCCTGCCCTGCAGACCGGGATGAAACTTTAAAGATACTTGAAAAATTCAGGGCGTTTTTTGAGAATGAAAATATCATCAAGATAGGGCAGAACATTAAATATGACCTGGGAATCCTGAAGAACTACAATATTTCCCTGAAAGGAAAATGGTTTGATACAATGCTCGCGCATTACCTGATAGATGCGGATCTGCGTCACAATATGGATTTTCTTGCCGAAACCTACCTGAATTATTCGCCTGTTTCAATAGAAACACTGATAGGAAAGAAAGGAAAAAATCAATTGAGCATGCGTAATGTGGAAATTGATAAGATCAAAGAATATGCTACTGAAGATGCTGATATCACACTCCGGCTTAAGCACAAATTTGCACCCATGCTGATCAGTGCAAACGGTCAGAAATTATTTGAAGAAGTAGAAATACCACTGATAGATGTATTGAGTGATATTGAACGTGAAGGCGTGCGTATCAACAGGCAGTTTCTGAATGAATATTCTGTTGAGCTTGCAGGCCAGATCGCGTCACTTGAAAAAGCTATTTACCAGCTTGCCGGACTCACCTTTAATATTGCTTCACCACGTCAGCTGGGTGAAGTTCTGTTCGATCACCTGAAGCTTGATCCGAAAGCAAAAAAAACAAAAACGGGCCAGTATCAAACCGGTGAAGATGTATTGAGTGCGCTGAATGAACATGAGATCGTCCGTTGTATTCTCGATATACGGCAGCTTCAAAAACTGAAATCAACATATATTGATTCATTGCCTTTGCTGATTAATGAAAAAACCGGCCGGGTGCATACATCGTTCAACCAGGCTGTAGCAGCCACCGGCAGGCTGAGTTCAACAAATCCAAACCTTCAGAACATTCCTATCCGCACAGATAAAGGAAAAGAGATCCGCAAAGCATTCATACCCCGTTCTGATGAATTTGTATTGATGAGTGCCGATTATTCGCAAATAGAATTACGTGTGATCGCATCCATTTCAAAAGAAGAGAACATGATCGAAGCCTTTAAACAAGGTGTAGACATTCACACTTCCACTGCTTCACGTGTTTACAACACTCCCATAGAACAGGTAACGGGTGATATGCGCAGAAACGCCAAGGCCGTTAACTTCGGTATTATTTATGGGCAATCCGCTTTCGGACTTTCGCAAAATCTCAAAATACCACGCAAAGAAGCCGCACAGATCATTGAAGAATATTTTAAACAATATCCGCGTATTAAGGAATATATGAACAGCTCCATTCATTTTGCCCAGGAACATGGATATATTGAAACGCTATTGGGCAGGAGAAGATATCTGCGGGATATCAACTCAAAGAATTTTACCGTAAGAGGATTTGCAGAACGAAATGCCATTAATGCTCCTATCCAGGGAAGCGCTGCCGATATGATCAAAGTTGCTATGATCAATATTCACAGAAATCTTAAATCGCGTGCTGGGCTCCGTTCAAAAATGATATTGCAGGTACACGATGAGCTATTATTTGATGTACACAAAGACGAAGTGGACATAATGAAAGAGCTGGTGAAGGACGAGATGGAAAAAGCAGTGACACTGGATGTACCCGTATTGGCCGAAGTAGGTACAGGAGAGAACTGGCTCGAAGCCCATTAATTATAAAATTATCATGGAAAAGATCCGGTTTTTAGACCAGGAGATATTCGGGAATCCCATTAGTGCATATATTATATGCATAGGATTTCTTTTTTCAGGGTTCATCCTGAAAAGATATGGAGCCCGGTTTATGAGCCAGGCTTCATTTCGCATTATCAGGGGGTTTTCAAAAAATAAATTTTCAGAAGAATTTGTAGAGCTGCTCAAAAGCCCTTTTGAACAACTTCTTGCCCTTATCATTCTTTTTCTTGCATTCGATCACCTGAACTTTCCTGCATCATGGCACCTTGTTCCTGTAAGTAAGATAGGGCTCAGGTGGGCTATCAGTACAACTTACCAGATCCTGGTGTTTGTTGTTATTACTAAAATCCTTCTGCGCGCAACTGATTTTTTTTCATATGTATTACAAAACAGGGACGATGCACCCATCTCCCGTGAACTTGCCAATTTTCTGAAGGAGCTCCTGAAAGTTCTTCTTGTGATCATTTGTGCATTTACTGCTCTGCGGTTCATTTTCGATGTGAACATTACGGCTCTTGTCGCATCACTGGGTATCGGAGGTCTTGCCGTGGCTCTTGCAGCACAGGATACCCTTACCAACCTGCTCGCGTCATTCACCATTTACCTCGACAAACCTTTTAAAGTTGGTGATCTCATAGAAACAGGTGAAATAAAGGGTACTGTTGAATACGTGGGGTTTCGCACAACACGGCTGCGCACGCTGGATAAAAGCCTGCTCACAGTACCAAACAAAAAAATGATCGATTCGGCACTGAATAATATTACCCTGAGCGAAATGAGACGGGTCCGTATTGTTTTGAATCTTACTTATAAAAGCCAGACCGAACAAATACTGAGCATTGTAGGTGATCTGAAAAAAGTGATCGGGGAACACCCGGATACAAATGATGATTACGTGGTACATTTCACCGACATCAGCTCAAGTTCGCTGAATATTCTTGTACTGTATTTTGTAAACGGAAACGAGTATGAAAAGATGCTTACAGTAAAAGAAGAGATCAATATAAAAATTATGAAGATCGTGGAACAGCACGGATGCGAGTTCGCATTTCCGACACAGACAGTTTATCTACAAAAATAATTCTCACTTAAAATCTTCCAGTGCGTAGCATTACAAGCGTACAGGCCTCAATTGGTTCTATACCTTTTTCAGCCAGTTGCTTTTCGAAATCAGGATTTTCGGTTCCCGGGTTAAAAATCACACGCTTCGGTTTCAGGTTAAGTATGTAGTCAATGTAGGGCTTCTGGTTGGTAGGATTCAGGTATAAGGTTACTGTATCAATATCCGTATCGGGTGGTAAATTATTCAGTATCTCCAGCCCCCCGATATCTCCCTTTTTTATTCCATAAGGAATTACTTCATGATGGTAATCCCGGAGCATTGAAGTAGCTATATAACCATATCTGGAAGGGTTTGGTGAGGCACCTAAAACAAGGGTTTTTTTCATGAATTTCGAGGTATTACAAACTTAAGTTCGTTTTCGGTTTTAGCGAAAGGGTATTTTGCTATTTTCGCTGCACTTAAAATCAAACACGGATTTTAAAGATAAGTTTCAAAAATTGTTCCATAAAACAACTCATGAAGATATCATATAACTGGCTTAAAGAATTTATTGACATTTCATTACCCGTGGAAGAAACTGCCAGGCTGCTTACCGGAAGCGGGCTTGAGGTAGAGGGTATAGAATATTATGAATCCTTAAAAGGAGCTCTCGAAGGAATTGTGATCGGTGAAGTAAAAACAAAAATTTCACACCCGAATGCAGACAAATTAAGTATCACTACAGTGAACATAGGGGGCGCAGCAGATCTGCAGATCGTATGTGGGGCTCCCAATGTGGCAGCAGGCCAGAAAGTACTCGTGGCTACAGTTGGATCTACTGTTCACCCGACCAAAGGCGAACCATTCAAAATAAATAAATCGAAGATCCGTGGTGAAGTAAGTGAGGGGATGATCTGTGCAGAGGATGAGCTGGGCCTTGGAGAAAGCCACGATGGAATTCTTATTCTCCCTTCACACTATGAGGTTGGCAAAAAAGCGATTGATTATTTTCCTGTATACACAGATCATACCATTGAAATAGGGCTAACAGCCAACAGGGGTGATGCAGCTTCCCACCTGGGTGTAGCGCGCGATTTGAAAGCTCTTACCCACACACCCCTTAAACCTTTTGCTGCTAATGATTTAATAAGAAATTCAGGTGTGCCGGACAATACTATCTCTGTTGAAGTCCAGGATCTCAAGGGCTGTATCCGTTATTCCGGTATTGCCATGAGCAATATCACTGTAAAAGAATCTCCTGATTGGCTTAAGAACAGGCTCAAAACCATCGGTCTCTCTCCCATCAATAATATTGTAGACATAACCAATTATGTTCTTCACAGCCTGGGGCAACCCCTTCATGCTTTTGATGCTGATAAAATAACAGGAAGAAAAATTGTAGTAAAGAATATGCCTCAGGGCACAAAGTTCACTACCCTTGATAAAACCGAAAGAACACTGAACGGGAACGAATGCATGATTTGTGACGAAAAAGATGCGCTTGCAATAGGTGGTATTTTTGGAGGTCTCCATTCCGGCATTACTGCCGACACAAAAAATATTTTTGTTGAGAGCGCCTGTTTCAACCCGGAAACAATTCGTAAAAGTGCTAAATATCATGCTCTCAGCACGGATGCGTCATTTCGTTTTGAACGTGGTACAGACCCTAATATCACCATTCGGGCATTGGGCGTGGCAGTAAATCTCATAAAAGAGCTTGCTGGTGGAGAAATTGCTTCTGATATTGTTGATGTATACCCGGCTCCGGTAGAGAATGTCCTTATCCGTTTTTCGATACCGCGCTTTAACAGACTCATTGGACAGGAAATTCCTATTGAAGAAGTAAAAAGAATTCTCCAGGACCTGGAAATTTTGATTGTCAGCGCAAGTGCTGATGTTCTTGAACTTTCTATCCCACCATTCAGGGTGGACGTAAAACGAGAAGCTGATGTTGCCGAGGAAATTCTCCGTATTTATGGACTGAACAAAATTCATATTCCTGCTCAACTTAAATCTGCTATCGTATTTTCAGAAGACGAGAAAAAATACGATTTAAGAAATCAGGTTGCGGATATGCTCGGAAATAAAGGTTTCCTCGAACTGATAAACAACTCCCTTACAAAGTCTTCATATTATAACGAGGACGAACTGAAGCAGGCAGTGAGTATATTGAATCCATTGAGCAATGATCTGGATATTATGCGTATGAATATGCTTTACACTGGTCTTGAGGTAATTCAGTACAACATAAACAGAAAAAATACTGACCTCCGGTTATTTGAATTCGGGTATACTTACCATGCGGAAGCAAAACATACTGAACATGCTCATCTGGCAATATTTATTGCAGGTAATAAAACGCGGGAAAGCTGGAAAGCCAAGCCTCAGTTATCCGATTATTTTACAATAAAAACTGCCTTGGAAATGGTATTAAAGAAAGTAGGAGTTTTTTCTTTCGAGACTACATACACTGGTCAAAACGCATTGCTGGCGGATTATTCGGTTGTAAAAACTGATAATATAATTCTTGCAGAATACGGATCGGTAAAAGATGAGGCTTTGAAAAAATTTGATCTTGATGACTCGGTTTTCTATGCTGATATTAAATGGGATGATCTTTTAAAAGTTGCCAGGAGTACAAAAAATAACATTAAACCTGTTTCTGCATTCCCCAGCGTAAGGAGAGATCTTGCCTTGCTGATAGACAATGCAATACAATATGCTGACATTGAGAGAATTGCCTATAAATCAGGTTCAAAACTTGTAAGAGCAGTGAATGTCTTTGATGTATACCAAGGAGATAAAATCGAAGCTGGCAAAAAGTCCTATGCAATAAGTATCACACTTCAGGATGATGAAAAGACCCTTACAGACGGGGAAATTGAGAAAGTGATGAAAAAACTTATTGGCGAATACGAAAAACAACTTGGTGCCAGGCTGCGAGGTTGAAATTAGTTTTCTTTTTACCTGAAAAAGCCGGAACATGAGTGAACTTAAATTTGTTACCGAAGAAATAAAGCTGAAGGTTGTAAACCTGATGAACCAGCTTGAAAACTCGCTAGACCTTAACCGGCAGCTTGAAAATGAAAATTTTGTCCTGAAAAAAGAACTGGAAGTCCAAAAAAATACCATTCACACATTAGAAGAAAGCAATAAAATTGTTAAACTTGCGGGAACACTCACAGATTCGGCAGATGATATTCCGGCCTTAAGGAAAAAGGTGAATGAATATATCCGCGAAATTGACGAGTGCATCAGGTTTCTGAGCGAAAGACAAGTATAACTTTGGACGAACTTTCCATCAAAGTGAACATAGCCGACCGCCAATATCCCTTGCAGGTTAAACCTGAAGAGGAAGAGGCTGTTAGAAAAGCCGCCAAACTGATCAATGATAAGTTGAAATTATTTGAACAGCAATTTGCTGTTCGCGATAAACAGGATATCCTTTCAATGTGTGCTCTTGAACTAGCCACAGAATTGATTGCCCTACGGTCCAACAACCTCATTGCAGATAAAGGCCTGGCATCACAAATCCTTGAAATACAGGATATATTGAAGAAAGTTTCTCTTTAATCCCTTTCGGTCAGTTACAAAATTATTGTTATGTTAAGTAAAAAACAGGCGCATAAAGAGGTGACGCCTTAAAAAAGAATGTTATGGAAATTTATTTAGTAGTGATCATCGGTATGGTTTCTTTGGCTGTGGGAGCAGGTCTCGCATACGTAGCCACTCAATCCATCCTGAAAAAAAGAGCAGAAATGATCCTGAAAGAAGCTGAGGCCAAAGCTGAGGTGATGAAAAAGGATAGAATGCTGGAAGCAAAGGAGAAATTTATTCAGTTAAAAACAGAACATGAAAAAGAAGTAATGACCCGCAACCAACAGATTGTGAGCCAGGAAAACAAGATCAAGCAAAAAGAGCAATCCCTTAACCAGAAACTCGAACAAACACAACGTAAAGATGCCGAACTGGAACAGATTCGAATCAGCCTGACCAAACAACTGGATGTGGTAGCAGTAAAAAAAGAAGAAGCGGAAAAAGCATTGAATAACCAGGTAAAACAACTTGAAAAAATAGCCGGGTTAAGTGCTGCTGAAGCTAAAGCCCAACTGGTTTCAGCATTACAGGATGAGGCTCGCACAGAAGCAATGTCTAAAATTAAAGATGTTGTTGATGAAGCCAAACTTACTGCCGGAAAAGAAGCTAAAAAAATTATTCTCAGCACTATACAACGAACCGCTGCAGAGCATGCAATCGAGAATTCAGTTTCCGTATTCAATATCGAAAATGATGAAATGAAGGGCCGGATCATAGGACGTGAGGGGAGGAATATAAGGGCATTGGAAGCTGCTACCGGTGTTGAGATCATTGTTGACGATACTCCTGAAGCAATTATTCTATCCTGTTTCGACCCTATTCGCAGAGAAATTGCACGTTTATCACTGCACCGCCTTGTAACAGACGGTCGTATTCACCCTGCCAGGATAGAAGAGATTGTTGCCAAAACAAAAAAGCAGCTTGAAGAAGAGATCGTGGAAATTGGAGAACGCACCTGCGTTGACCTTGGCATACATGGATTACATCCTGAACTGATCAGGATGGTGGGCCGTATGCGTTATCGTTCTTCTTACGGACAAAATCTGCTCCACCACTCCCGCGAGGTTGCACATCTGTGCGCTACAATGGCTGCTGAGTTGGGTTTAAATGTGAAACTGGCTAAAAGGGCTGGTTTACTTCATGATATAGGAAAAGTGCCTGATGATGATGCTGAAACACCTCATGCTCTTTTAGGAATGAAGCTCGCTGAAAAGTATAAAGAACATCCGGATGTTGTGAATGCTATTGGAGCCCACCATGATGAAATTGAAATGACTTCAATGATATCGCCAATTATCCAGGCATGCGATGCCATATCAGGATCTCGGCCCGGTGCCCGCAGAGAAGACAGTGAAAACTACATGAAGCGCCTTAAAGATCTGGAAAACATTGCATTAAGTTATAATGGCGTAGAAAAAGCATATGCTATCCAGGCTGGTCGTGAGCTTCGGGTTATGGTAGAAAGTGAAAAAGTAACTGATGAACAGGCTGATATCCTTTCACTTGACTTGTCTCAACGTATCCAGACGGAAATGACTTATCCGGGACAAATTAAAATCACTGTTATCAGGGAAAAACGGGCCGTTAATTTTGCCAAATAAACATCATAGGAATACACTTCTAACATCTAACATATAAAGAATTAAAGAGACTGCTCAGTTAATAGTGGTCTCTTTTTTTATAGTTCTCCTTGTCAAAAAAAAATTCATTTGAATTATCTCCAACCTCATTACTCCTCCATTCTTTAAGATCCTTGGTGAGTTTTATGAATATAACAGAGCTCGATCCGACTTGCAGGAATGTTTGAGTGTGGCGAACCATTGGATATTTATCACTTGTTATATAGAGAGCTTAGGTGGCATTAATAATATAAAAGTTGGCGGAGTTCTATTCTAAATTGTGCATCGCAGTCAAAATTCTCTCATTAGCGTCTGGGGGGCATAAGTCTCTTGTGATTGGATGGTTGGCGCTTTGCAGATATGTAATACCTGACATAATCAGATAACCTCATCAAACCTACATCTTCGACCTTGCATTTCTTTAGTTCTGAGAAATATTTGGAAAAATAAAACCTGTATGACTAAGCTCAAAATCCATGGCCACGACCCTAAATAAAAAAGAGGCTGGTTCGATACCGAGCCAGCCTCTTTTCTTTATTATAAATCAAACCTCTTACTCTTTCCTTATGAGAGTCACTGTTCCATTCACAGTCTTATCTTCATTCGTTCCCCTCAGCCTATAGCTGAAGATAAAGAAGTAAACACCACTCGGATCTTCGCTTCCGGTATTGTAGTTCTTACCGTTCCACTGATTATCCTTGTTATCACTTTCGAACACTTTATTTCCCCAGCGGTTAAAGATAACCAGGTCATACTTCAATTCACCTTCTATATCAATCTTGAAGAAATCATTGGACCCGTCACCGTTTGGTGTAAACACGTTAGGTATGATAATCTTGGTGATATAAGTATTATTAACCGGTTTACATATTGAATCCGGACAAGACTCTGTTGGCTGACCAGGAATGGTCCTGTAAGCCCACAGACAAACCTTAAATGTTCCGGTGTCATCTCCCAGTTCAACTGTCCAATCTCTGTCCAGGTTATTAACCTTGCGTACAGGTAATGGCTGCTTATCATAAGGCCTTCCATCAGCATACATAATTGACCAATCATACTGATCAGCACCTGACGACCAGTTATAGAAATGGAAGGTTGGATACTGTAAGGTATCTACAGCGAAATCCGCTGTAGGTCTCAATGCTACAACATCCGCTGTATCTCTTACAGGAGGACATTGAGCCTGCAGTGGTACGGTTGACTGATAAGAAGTACTACGCATTATCAGCCTGTAATGTCCTTCCTTGGTGAATTTGGTTGTAAACTGATCACTTGAAGGTGGAGCATCAGACAGCAGTATACTATCTAATAACACCGTATCATTTTCAAACCTTTCAACGGTATAGCTGGCATATTGAGTCGAATCAGAATAATTGTACAGTGAGAACACCTCATCAACGCACACAGTATCACGCGTGGTAAATATATCTACCTTGGATGGTTGTCTTACATATATTAATATTTCCTTTTCACCCAGGCTTGTGTCAGGATAGAATGTTACAGGGCAGATATTCGCTCCCTGCAAATGCGGTACATCAAATCCTGACGCTACTATGCGATATGTTCCAGAGTCTTTATAGGTATGTTCTATTGTATCACTTATACCTGATAAATAATCCTGGAAACCATCACCCCAGTCAATAAGCGTTTCCTTGGTAAAGGTATCAAGAGGGTTTGGCCTGAACAGATCCGCAAGGTTATGTAATTTCACCTTGAATGGTTTACAACCTAATGTATCGCTCAATATCTCAAAGAATGGATCAGGACCTTGAATGAAAATGGTAGTATAGCCTGTATCAAAACAGCCCTGGTAAGTTTCAATCACCATTTTGATTGTATCCCATCCGTTCTTTTTGTAAGGCCATTGTGCCATTTGCGGATATAAGAAATCCTTACCCTGTACCGTAATAGTATCATCTTTTACCTCTCCAAACCACCAATAGTTATGGAGTATACTATCCATTCCGGAAGGTCCCAGTATAGTTGAGGTGTCAATAAACTTACCTCCTACATTACAACCAACTGGTGTCTGAACTGTATGTGGTTTTGCTACCGGTTTCACAATAACTACATGCGCAATACAGGTATCAAACCATCCACAACTATCCCTTGTAGCCATTGTTACTTTATAACGACCCGGGCTCGCATATTTGTGACGTGGGTTATGGGTAGAATCAATCGGTGATCCATCACCAAAATCCCAATAAATACGCTCAGTATAGAATGTGTCAACACGGTAAATTGTATCAAAGTGCGTTGTATCAAGCCTGCTTAGTGTTGGGTTAAAGAATATGATATTCTTTGGAGTCCACCAGATGCTTTCTATAAACAATCCATCATTTCCCGGGAAGGTTACAGTTGGAAGAAGCGTAATAGGACTAAACCATGTGCTTGAGCGCGGCTTACCATTCTCAATATGGGTTATGGTTCGTTTATCCGTTACACGATTAGCCCAGAAGTTGATACTATCAAATTGCCATGAATTGTATGGTGCAGTTCCGTAGGTGTAACCAAAGTTTGTATATCCGATAGAACCTGTCCTGGATACTGCAGGAACGAACGGTAAAGATGTCAGCTGATTATCAAAGCGCCAGTATCTGACAGAATCCCTGAACTCCATGAATTCACCTACACAGAACAGTGTATCCTCTTTGTTTACATTTCCATCCTTACCAATATCATATATCCTGAGGGAGTCGATCCATCCCACGGTAATACGTTTCCTGTCAACATCATTACAACCTTTAGTGCTCACAAGGTTATGTTGAAGTAAGCCGGTAGTTGCTCCTGGTCTCTTCAATATTGGAGGAGGCCATGATGCATCCCAGCTCGTACGGATGAAAGTATGTGAAACGGGGAGGAACATCATTGCTGTATCTATGGTTGCATAAGTACAGTACAATGCAGTGTCTGCAGTTTTAATGGTAAAGGTATCAATTGACCGGAAATATGGATATGGAACTGCTCCACTGTTTGAAGGACAGTTACGTGCAATAACAATTGAATCCTGTGGACCTCCTGGGCCTGGCTTAAAGCCCTGAGGAGTAAAGATTACCTGGTAACTTCTAGTCTGAATTTTATCTGTACGCACACCTGGAGGGCCGTATGGCCAAACAAGCGAATCTATTACATACCTGTTATTCGGATCAAGCACATCCCAGTTGTATCTCACACGCCTGATACCATTTGTATAGAAAGCATCCGTTACATTATACCCGGCATACCAGAATGAATCAACAGTAACTGTACCGTCAGTCCATTGCCAGTTGCTGTATTTGATACTATCCTGTAAACTATCAATATAATGAACTGTAATAGTTTCACCTTTATGATACAGTTGAAGAATATCATTTAAATATGATGTTCTTACATACCTGGAAACGGGACTTGAAGTATTCTGTGGAACACCTACACCGTTAAAATACACAGGATGTACTTCGAATGTTGGTATTACACCAATGATTCTTAGGAAATTATGGTACCAGATTGTATCAGAAATACATCTTGGATAATTACAATCAATATATTCTAATTCAAGTACTGTGTCCTTTATGTTTCCTGGTAATACCACAGGGGTTTTCTTCCTGATCCCACTGAAAAGATAATTTACAGCAGTACTGTCAGGTCGCCATCCTATTGGCTGCGGAACAGGGGTGATCGAATTGAAGTTAGGTATTAAGACTTTGATTGTATCTCCATAATTAGTAGTCTGATGCCCGATCACTTTCTTTACTGTCAGGGGAATAAAGTTACCATTTAAAGTAGTAAGGAAAGTGGTATCGTTAAACATCGCTTTCTTAATAGGATTACCAAAATTATCCTGGTTTAGAAGATATTTTGATTGCAGAACTCCCTTTATTGTAAGACCCGGAACTGAATCATAACGAATACTGTCTCTGCAACCATTTCCAATGGCAAGACCTACGGTTACCCATCCATCCTGATCTGCAGGCATCGGACTTGGGCAAATGGCATTCGCGCCCCAATGGTAACGGTTTTCAACTCCACCCGCACTTGTCCATGGGCAACCCGGTTGCCCATTACAATCCCAGCAAGTATTAAACACAGGGTATGATAAACCTCCCAGAGTAGTTCCTCCTTCCCATGTCGTAAATCCATCAAGAATACAAGGTGTTGCATCCTGGCGATCGGCAGTGGAATCAAGATTAAATATAATATATGAACGTCCGCAGGAAGGAGCTAATCCCGGATATCCGTTTGCTGCATTGAATAAGAAACGAACACCAGCATTTGCATCTCTGAAAGATCCCGGACACTCGAGCCCAGCTTTTCCCAATCCATGAGCATCTGGTTTACCTAAACGTAACTGTACTGTCGATTCGCTGCTGCAATCGTTTGCATCCAACAGAAATGAATCTATTCTTGGCACAGGCACTCTGGGGAAGGTCTGCGTAGTAGGATCATACTTTGGCCAGATCACTGTACCAGGGAAAGCATAGGAGTTCATTGGCTCAGCAGGATCAACACTTTCATTGTTTGCTGTATCAGCCAACTTTAAGGTTACCGTCTTACACTGCAGCTGGAAGCTTCTACGCCATACATACTCGTAAAAATCCCAGCAATTTCTGCCTGGCAACTTGCTGCATCCCGGAATAGGTTCTGTAGCGCAAGGTATTGTTACAGTTGTATTAGGATTCGGTTGGTATGTTATAGGTGCCTTAGGAGGACAACCGGTTGTAGTATCAATTGTACCTCCACTCAGCAGGTAATAATTTCCTGCAGCAAGCTGGTAAGGATCTGGCAGGTTATTTATCTGAAGTGGTGAGTTTGGCACCCTGTCTGTAAGTTGCAGATCAGCAATTGTATCAATTCGTGGCCAGTCAACTACATATCCTTGTCCTGGTGCAAATGGGGTACCCGGAACTAAGAAATCATTTTTCTGGTAAAAACTTGTTCCCGGTGTTAAGGACCATTCTCCACTTTCAACATTTAAGTATACAGGATTGCCCCAATACTTTAAATCCCATGGTTGAACCTTGAATTGACCTGGTCCTGGGGTCAGGCTCCATCTTGTTAAATCCCAAGGCATAAAATCATGCCCGTATCTGTACCACAAATAAGCGGTATCATAATGAGGATATGAGTGCCTCGGTAGGGTATCCATCGAAAACTTACACTGACGTCTTCCTGGATAAATTCTTCCATTCTGAATAAAATAATGTTCACTGTTATGGAACTGCTCTGCGGCATTACGCCAAGCAACTACAGGCCAAGGGGCTACTGGTGGCCCTGTAGGAGCCACGCCATAATGAACCCAGGTCACACTATCATCATAGGTTACAGAGTCTGTCTCATTCAAACTTATAATCTTAGGCCACCCCGGTTTAGCAACACTGAAAGAGGTGCATCGAGGAGCCCATGTATCATCAAAATCCCATAATCTCCATACTTTTCTTGATTTGAAATATGACGAGGCTGCCTGAAGAAAATCCACTGTATCTTCTGGTCCGCATTGGTTCTTTTGCTGAGGCTTGAGCACAAACGGTGGTGGTTTCTCAATTCCGGCAGCAGGTCCAAGTATTCTTACACCATACCCCCATTTAACGCTACTCTTATAATAATAGAGTATTGTATCTTTTATAATCTTATTTGGAGGAGAAGCAGTATCCCACGTATATAACTCTGTTGTATCAGGATTAAAAAGACTATCAGGATAGCTGGTTATTGACAATGTATCCGGCCATATCCATCTGTAAAGTGGCCTGTACCTGAAAACAGTATCTGTTCCTGAAACATAAAATGTATCAAACACACACGGAATACTGTCACACTCTCTACGGAAAGGATTGTCAAATATCTGCGTGGCTGTAGGCAACGTGTCAGGTATGATCCGTGGCCTTGCCCTTGGATCCTGGTTATCGTCACTACCTATAATAAGCTGATTGATATACTTTCTGTTATCGAAGGTATCTATGTAAGCATTATTTTCTAAAGTGATCTTAGAATAATAATTATACACAAGATCTCTGTCAGGGCATAATCCTTTAACCGTTAAAACAGGAAAATACGAACCTAGTCCACAAGTATAACTATGACATGCTCTCCAACTACCACTTACAAAGTTTGTCTGTACACATGGGGGCGAATAATCTCCGAAATCCCAATTCAGATATTGCTGATCCATTGGAGGAGGCGTTTCTTTTAAATAAAGGCAAATGGTTTGACCATTCGGGCTACATACAGAATCAGCTAAAATTGTATCTGTTGGACTTTTTGTAGTTACAACATCAAAGTCAAGAACAATAACATAGGGCACAAGTGCTGAACTAGGAGTAATTTTATACGTTTGTGTACATCCATAAATATTAGTTATGGTGAGTGACGGGTAATAATAACCATTCTTGGTATATTGGACGATTATATTGTCAAATGTATCTTTCTGAGCCTGTGTCCAACCTGTTGAGGGGACAGTTGCACTATAAATATCTCCCAAATTTACTAAAGGCGGATTTTGATTCGGGTTAACCAGCGCAGGGATAATAAATGAACCTCCTCCACTATTCCATGTGAAACTCTTTACCAAATTTATATTAATAGGTGTGGTATTAGTAAATTTATATAATGATCTGAAACAAGGACTCCACTTAGGGTTAAATTTATTTACAGTAAATTCAGGACCAATATCGGGCAATACCCATGCGCTGTCCCTCCAATCACTGAAACAACCTTTACTATCTGTAACGCGGAGTAAAATCTCGAATCCTTTTTGGAGAACATAATGATGACAAATTGTATCGGTGATGAGATGTGTACTGTCGAAGCGCCCATCTCCCCAGTTCCAGTAAAAACTATTTAGCAAAGGGTTGCTTGGATTACTTGTATTTTGAACTGACTTGTTTTTTACGCAAAACAGGTTGCCTCCAAAGCATTGTGTGTCCTGTGTAGTTATTTCAAAATCAGCTACAGGAGGATAATATTTATCAAATGTCTGTGTGATTACAGACGATGAGGTACTATCCGTATACTGCACAAACGCTTTTAAAGTATACGACCCCGGAGGTAACCCCACAGGACTATATGAGCTCGTTGGAGAATTGACAACAAGTGGATATCCTGGTGTGAGATCGAACCTGTAATAAGCAGGTGTTTTTGTACTGCTGTTAGACAGCGTAAAAAGAGGCTGATCACCCGAACAAATCCTTGTAACACCTCCTACCTTAGGCCCGATATCCAAAGTTTGTGCAAAACTACTGCTAACGGATATGACCAAAAGCATGAGAAGATAAAGTAAACGTGTGTGTCTCATATGTGTATTTATTGAAACTTTTAGAAAAGAATACAATCCGGTTGCCGGATCTTTTCTTTCATTTTTCGTGTAAAATAGATTTGCTAACATATAGGTATTATTTTAATTTGTCAACTCTTATCTGATTATTTGAATAGAACCATTCTTGTTTTTAACGTCCTGGCCATTCTTTAACTGGTATTTGAACTCATAAGAATATACCCCCGGCTCGCATGGCTCTCCACTTTTCATATTCATTCCATCCCAGGTCACATTCTTATCATTACTTTCAAATACCGTAGCTCCATTTTTATCAATCACTCTTAAGTAATAAAATATTTCATTTTCAATTTGAATGACAAAATGCTCATTGGCTCCATCGCCATTAGGAGTAAACACATTAGGTATCTGGGGTTTATCTTCAACAACCGTTGGTTCATCCACACGTTTAATCGGTTCAGGTTCTTTTTGATACACATGAGGATGAACTCTTCTTTTTAAGGCAGTCTTTTCACTGGATATTCTTACAGGTGTTTCCTGTCTTTTAATATCTGTGGGCACCACTGGAGAAACTTCCTCAGTTGGCAGAATTATTTGCTTGGAAGGAGATGATTGAAGGGAACCCTGGTCACCGGATTCATACTCTTTCACAACATCCATTGCATGCTTGGGACCTTTTTCCTTTGCTGAGCTGGCAAGTACCTGTTCTCCTGTTTTGTCAGTAACCACTTCTCTCTTTACTGGCGTTTTTGCACTTTCAGGTTGAACAGCTATTTCATTGCTGGGCATGATAATCTCAGGTTTAACTTCAGAAACCTCTATCGATACGGGGGCTTTTTGTTCAGGTGATAAGCTGTAAGTATTATATAAAAAATAAGTTCCGGCAAGAGTAACAGGAACTGCTATTGATAAAACAACCTTGGTAATAAGGGAAACACTCTTGATGGTAGTTGCAGATTGAGTAACACCGTTTGTTACCGCCCCCTGGCTCATCGCTTGCTGAATCCCCCCCCATGCATCTGCAGGAACCTCCGGCTTGAAATCCGCCAAGGTTTCTTTAAGCATCTCATCTATGTTATTTAATTTTTTCATGAATGTATTTTTTGCAATTTTAAAATCTCTTCCTGCAATAAAACTCTTGCCCGGGAGAGTTGAGATTTTGAAGTACCCTCACTTATGCCCAGCATCTGCCCTATCTCTGCATGGCTATATCCTTCAATAATATAAAGATTAAGTACCGCGCGGTAACCAGGTGCCATATTGTTCAACAGGATCAAAATCTCTTTTTGTGATATGTTTTCAATTATATGATCGTGATATGGGTTATTATTAGCTACAGCAACATCACTATGATTCAGGAATTGCTTGGTGTTTCTGTAGTTTTCAAGAGCGGTATTCACAAAAATACGTTTCATCCACCCCTCAAAAGAACCACTGAACGAAAACTGGGATATTTTGGAAAAGACCTTAATAAAGCCATCCTGCAAAACATCCTTTGCTTCATCATAATTACTGCTATATCTTAAGCATATTCCAAACATTGTCCTTGAATATTGATCATACAGCACTTTTTGAGCTTTTCCATCCCCCTTCGCACATGCTTTGATTAAATCCTGCTCATTATTGCTCACGTGTATATATTGATTATGTTGTCAGATGTAAATAAACTGGCCCGGGTTGCAATGCATTTCCAAAAAAACTTAAAAGTTTCTTAAACCCAAACCACCATTAAAGATTTAGATGTATTTTAGCTGAGTAATTGAATACTGCAAAAGACATCTTTTATCATCTTTCCTGGCTTTTTTTAACAGGCCTTTCAATCTTATTGCCCGCTACTAACTGTTTGGCAGGCAATGGAAAACAATTTCCTGTTGCAAAAACAGATGGATATGAATTTATCCCCAATGAGGGGCAATGGGACAAAGATGTTCGCTACAGATTAAGTACACAAGGAGGTGAAATTATTTTTAGAAAAGAAGGGTTTAGCTATTACTTTTATAAACAGGAAGACTTTGAAAAGCTCTTTCCTCACCCCTTCCCTCTTTTTCAAACCGATACCATAACACCTGTGCTTAACGGGTGGGCGGTAAATGTTCAGTTCCCGGGCAGCTCTGCATCAGGAAACCTGGTTGGGTATAAAGAAAGAGAGCATTACTATAATTTTTTCCTGGGTAAAGAGCCTGATAAATGGAAAAGTGGAATACACCCACTGGGTGAAATCATTTACCATGATCTTTACGAAGGGATTGATTTAAAAATGTATGTTGATGAAAACAACGGCAATTTGAAATATGATTTCATTTTGAAAGCAGGGGCTGACCACCGCCAGATAAAAATCCGCTTTAAAGGTGCAACAAAACTGGCAATTGAGTATGGCGATGCATATATCTCGACACCTTATGGCACAATACGGGAAAAAAGACCCATCGTTTATCAGGTACTGAAAGGCCGTAAAGAAAGAGTTAATGCCTCTTATGTTCTTAATAATGATAATACCCTTTCATTTTTGATAGAGAGCGACATAGATTCATCCGTACCTCTTATTATCGACCCTGAACTAATATTCTCAACCTATTCAGGGTCTAGTGTAGATAATTTCGGATACACTGCTACATTTGATCATAAAGGTAATTTATATGCGGGAGGCATAGCAGGTAAGCCCTTTTCTGCTCAGCCCAGTGGTAAATACCCAGTTACCGATAGTGCATTTCAGATAATTTATAAAGGCGATTCTAATCACTCGGACAATGTCCCCGGAAATCCGGCCCTTCTGCGCTGCGATATGGCCATCAGCAAATATTCGTCTGATGGAAGCAAGTTATTATTCGCAACTTATCTCGGCAGTGTAACCGGTAGCGAATTCCCTCACAGCCTTGTTGTAGATAAAAACGAAAATCTGATTGTAATGGGATCAACAAATGGCTATGATTATCCCGTAAGTTCAAATGCTTTTCAAAAAACCAGTGCCAACTCCTTTGATATTGTTGTTACTAAATTTACTGAAGACGGACGTAATCTGGTTGGCTCAACATATATGGGTGGACCTGACAGTGATGGGCTTACAACAAATACGGAACTCAGGTATTTTTACGCGGATGATTTCAGAGGGGATGTAAATGTGGATGCCGCTTGCAACATATATGTAGCATCGTGCACACAGTCTGATGTATTTCCTCACAGTATCAACGCACCAAAGAAAACACTTAATAATGAAGGCTCGAATGGCGTAGTTTTTAAACTTACACCTGATTTATCAGCACTCATTTGGGGCACCTATATTGGGGGGGTAAGCCCGGGAAAAGAAACAGCTTTGTATAGCATAGACTTTGATCAAAACGGACATATTTACGTGGCGGGGGGAACAACTTCAAACACAATAGCTACAGGTTCAAGCACTTTTCAGGCCACCCGCAGTGGAGGGGTTGATGGAGTAATTGTTAAACTAAAGGACGATGGATCAGCAATACTTGCATGCACTTATTATGGAACAGATAGCTTTGATCAGATATATAACCTTGAACTGGATGAGTCAGGAAATGTATATATAGTAGGGCAAACCGAAGGGAAAATGCCAGTTTCACCCGGCAAATATGCGAACCCCAATTCCGGGCAGTTTATAGCAAAACTTAATGACTCTCTCAACAGGAGAATATGGTCAACCACAATCGGATCCGGATCAAACAATGGCAAGCCCGATATTACCATAAATGCTTTTCTTGTAGATGAATGTGATAAAATCTACTTATCAGGATGGGGAGGACCTCTCTTTGTTCCTAATGGCGGGCCTACCGGCAAAGACACCTCATACAATAAATTCTTTAGTTCCACCAGAAACCTCCCTGTTACTGGCGATGCCTATAAATCTACTACAACCGGAAAAGATTTTTATTTAATGACCCTCGCGCCCGATGCAGAAAAGCTTTTGTTCGCAACCTATTTCGGAGGTGATAAAACCCCTAATCATGTTGATGGAGGCACAAGTAGGTTTGACAAAAAAGGTGTTGTATACCAATCAGTATGCGCAAGTTGTAACCTTGATAACCCTACACTCTTTGTCCCTTACAATGATTTTCCTACCACATCTAAATCCGTATTTCCTAACAACTCGAGCCTTAGCTGCAGTAATGCTGCATTCAAATATGACATGAGCCTGGGTGAAGCAAAATTTGGGTTTTCTATAGACACCTGCACAGGCATGACTTCGTTTTCAAATGAAACAGTCAATTACCTGAAATCATACTGGAGTTTCGGAGATGATGAAACCTCCACCTTAGATACACCGTCTCATATCTACAAAAAACCTGGAACATACCAGGTTATGCTGGTGGCAAACCCTGGGACACAATGTGCCGATACAGCATTCAGAGATGTAATTATATCTGAGGATCTCAGAAAAATAGTTATTCCGAACGTCTTTACTCCAAATGGAGACGGGATAAATGATGAGTTTGAAATAAGTGGGATAAATGCGGTCTGCGATCAGTTTGAAATCTGGATTTATAATCGCTGGGGTAACTTGTTTTTTCACTCAAAGGATCCCACAAGCCGGTGGAACGGCCAGAATGAATCAAAGGAAAATGCTCCGGAAGGTGTGTATTTTTTTATAGTGGACATCAAGCAGTACAAGGGTGAGAAAAGGTATGAATCAGGCACAATTTCTATCATACGTGATGGTCATTAACTTTTCTTAAGTACTTCCCAACTATGGTCCCCAAGTAGTTTTACTGATGCAACAAATTTATAGGGCGCCCGTTTCCCCCATTCCTCAGGACCTATGAGCGACAATGTATAGTAAGCATCTTTTTCATATAAATGATACACCTGGTTCACCACAGGTTGATAGCGTATATCTGAAGAATATATCTGCTCAGATATTTTCATCCTGCTTTCTATATCACGTACTTGCTTCATGATAAGTTCTGCCTGCTTTTTCAGCATTGATATTTCCTGTTCTGCATAATAATGCATAGCCTCAACCGCGTTTGCCTTTATCTGGTTTCTGTCCTCAGGCTTTATAACGGGAGAGCTGATATTAAGCGGAATGGGTGAAAGAGACGCTTCACCACTATAACTTTCAAATTCTTCACTCATATTTTCCATACAAAACTAAACAAACGCGTTTGAAAATGTTTTCGCGTGCCCAGGAAAAGAAACATTATCACCCTTAATTGGTTATTTTTGCAGCACGATCATGAATCTAAAAGTAGAAATAGACGATAATTCAGGTTTTTGCTTCGGGGTAGTTTATGCTATCCAGATGGCTGAAGAAATGCTGAATGAATACGGCCATTTATACTGCCTTGGTGATATTGTGCACAATGATGAGGAAGTTGAAAGACTTAAGAAAAAAGGACTTAAGATCATTAACCACGATGATCTTAAAAACATGCACAACGAACGCGTTCTGATCCGTGCTCACGGGGAACCACCTGAAACATATAAACTAGCACTGGACAATAATATTGAACTCGTAGATGCGTCATGCCCTGTTGTGCTTAAACTGCAGAACAGGGTACGTGAAGCTCATAATGATAAAGAACAGATTATCATTTATGGAAAACACGGTCATGCTGAAGTTGCAGGCCTCAAAGGCCAGACAAACGGGGAAGCCATTGTAGTTGAAAAATTCGAAGAACTTGACCAAATCCAGCTTCCTGAAAAAGTGCAACTTTTTAGTCAAACAACTAAAAGCACAAAAAATCTTTATGCTCTCAAAGAGCTGCTGGAACACAAAGGTGTTGAAGTTGATTTTAACGACACACTCTGCAGGCAGGTGTCCAACCGCGATATCCAGCTAAGAGAATTCGCAAAAAGATTTAATAAAATTATTTTTGTGGCTGGGAAAAAATCTTCAAACGGCAAGGTGTTGCATGATGTATGCAAGGAAGTAAACCCCAACACATATTTTGTGAGCTCAAAAGAAGAACTTGATAAAACATGGTTCCATGAAAATGATACTGTTGGGATATGTGGAGCTACATCAACCCCGCAGTGGCAAATGGAAGATGTAAAAGAGAGCATTCTCACGCTTTGAATACAAACAAAAGAATCAAAAATGATGAATAAACAAATGATCTGGATATTAGCAGCAATAGTAGTACTTGGAATACTGTATAGTTTTAAAACACGCCAAAAGGTTGATTTCCCTCCTTTAAAAAAGAAGTTTCATGACTTAAGCATTAAAAGCATTGATGGGCAATCAACAATTGATTTCAGCAAATTTAAAGGTAAAAAAGTGTTGCTTGTGAACACTGCATCCGAATGTGGATTTACACCTCAGTATGAAGCTCTGCAAGCTCTTTCGGAAAAATATAAAGATAAACTGGTTGTTATTGGTTTTCCATGTAACCAGTTTGGAGAACAGGAGCCAGGTGATGGTGCCACGATCGAAAAATTTTGCCGGAACCGGTATAGCGTCACATTTCCCCTTTCAGAGAAGATTGATGTGAAAGGGGAGAAACAGCATGAAGTTTACCAGTGGCTTACAATGAAGCAAAACAACAATAAGGAAGACGTGAATGTTCGCTGGAATTTCGGAAAATTCCTTGTTGACGAAAAAGGTAAACTACTTGGTTATTTCCCTTCAAAAACCAAACCTGATGATCCTTCCATTATTTCTCTCATCGAGGAAAAATAACATCAATAATTATTCTTAAAGCAATTTATCTTTAACAACTCCCATCGGGAAAGATAGTTGCATTACATTTCTACATTCCTATTTTTGCTCCAAAAAACATTGAGATGAAAGTAGCGGTAGTTGGTGCCACAGGCCTTGTAGGCAACGTCATGCTTAAAATACTTGAAGAGAGAAATTTCCCGGTAACAGAACTTATTCCTGTAGCTTCAAATAACTCAATAGGCAGAAAAATCTCTTTTAAAGGAAAAGAATATACTATCCAATCAGTTGTTAATGCTGTAAAAGCACGCCCTGATATCGCTCTTTTTTCTGCCGGCTCAGGAGTTTCCCTGGAATGGGCTCCTAAATTCGCAGAAGTCGGAACCTATGTGATCGATAATTCCTCTGCATGGAGAATGGATCATACTAAAAAGCTGATCGTTCCGGAGGTAAACGCTGATACCTTATCAAAAGATGATCATATCATAGCCAACCCTAATTGTTCTACTATCCAGCTCGTATTGATATTAAATCCCCTTCATAAAAGGTACGGAATCAAACGTGTTGTGGTTTCCACTTACCAGTCTGTTACCGGTACCGGAGTAAAAGCAGTAACACAAATGGAAAATGAAAGGCAGGGTATAAGCGGGGAAATGGCTTATAAATACCCTATTGATAAGAATGCAATCCCTCAAATTGATATTTTTCTTGAGAATGGGTACACCAAAGAAGAAATGAAGATGGTGAATGAAACACGCAAAATTATGCGTGATGCCTCTCTCAATCTTACTGCAACCTGTGTACGAATACCAGTAATGGGAGGCCATTCTGAGAGTGTCAATATTGAATTTAAAAACGATTTTGACCTTAATGAGATAAGAACAATATTAAGTACAACACCTGGGGTTGTGGTTAAAGACGACCCGGAGAATGCAGCTTACCCGATGCCACTCATTGATGCTCACGGTAGAGATGAAGTTTTTGTCGGACGTATCAGGAAAGATGAATCCCAGCCACATTCACTCAACCTGTGGATCGTTGCTGATAACCTTCGTAAAGGAGCTGCAACCAATGCTATTCAGATAGCCCAGTACTTATTATCAAATAAAATCATCTCCTGAGTTTGCAGTGATCGGTTTTTTCATATTTTTGTCGGATACACCAACGAAACGCCAATGAAATACTTTGCGATCATGATCGCTTCTGCCCTGATGGTATTAAGCGCTTGCAAAAAAGAAGACTCAATAGTAGAAACCACAACTCCTATTCCTACATACACCGGTTACACTGCTTCATATACACTGGACGGGCGCACCATAAGTATACAGGATGGAATTAACGGGTTCATCACCCCTTCGGGATGGCTGGCGAGCTCTGTCAAGTATGATACATTCTACATAAAAAATTCTGCTACAGACAGTTTTGCCACACGGGATACTACACAAATTATTCGCGCATCTTATGCTCTAACTCTTGCAGCAAAAGGGTCTACCGAGCGTATCGTAATCAATACTGACACATTGTTTTTTACCGATTCTAATTTTTATTCCAATACCAGGCCTGGAAGCCATAGTTTTAATAGTTTCTTCTCCCGTTCTGCAATTTCTCTTGAAACAGGCGGTGCCCGCATTTCATTTTATGCTTCAGATTCAACAGTATGGACAAGTGCGGGGGGGGCTCAGGCTGCCGGCACCAGCATTAATCTTGGCACGAGCGCTGTTGGTGCATTAAGTAACGGGCAGGAGTATGTTAAGAGCAGCCTTTCATTTGGTAACGTAGTTCTTTATAAAATTAATTCAACCGAAACCAAAACCCTTTCATCGGGAAACGTCAACGGTTATTTTATTAATGGTAAATAGTACTTTTTAATGCTTTTTTGTGAATGGTGTCTCTTGAGAGACACCATTTTTTTTATATTTATAATTTCCTCATGCAAAACCTTCCACAATATTCCAGGGCGCAACTTGCCTTACGAAACGGGCAGGATAAACCTGAAATATGGGTTGCTTTCATGGGTATTATTTATGATGTAACCGATAGTCGTCTCTGGAGAAATGGAAAGCACTACGAGCATTGGGCCGGTCAGGATCTGACAGATGAGCTGAAGGATGCTCCTCATACTGACCAGGTTTTTTTAAGATTTAAAGCGATTGGACAGTTAGTAAATTGACTAATTAACTTTGTAAAACTTATTGTTTATATTGTAAACTAGTTTACATTTGCACAACCAAAAGACAAACTCTTATGAAAAAAAACTTACTCCTCGTGCTCCTTATTGCAATCAGTTTTGGCATAAAGGCACAAACCGACAGCATTCCTAACGGAGGCTTTGAAAACTGGCAAAATTCCGGATCGTATGATGATCCGATCTCATGGTACACTTTAAATTTCCTGGTTGATGTTGGATTTGATACCACCGCTTTCAGAACAACGGATGCACATACCGGAATGTATGCCGTAAAACTGGTATCACAAACCAGCTCATTCCAGGATATACCAGGCCTTCTAACCAGCGGTCCTATGGTAAGCAGCATGGGCGCTGTGGATTTGAACAAGCTTAAATATAAGTTCACTTCAAGACCACAAAAAATTAAATTCTGGTACAAATCATTCCCCGTTGCAGGAGATACCTGTTCTATGTTTATGGCCCTTTTACGATGGAACCAGGCTTTTCAGAGAAATGATACAATCGCATTTGCGGGGTTGCGGAGCTCACAAACTGTATCATCTTATACACTTGCAGAACTAACATTCAACTACAGATTACCTATGCCTCCTGATTCTGCAGCTATACTTTTTTCTTCAAGCAGCAATGGATTTGCTCCTAAGCCGGGAAGTACATTTTTTATTGATGATTTATCTCTCGTTTATGATTTTACGGGTATTAACCCACTTTCAGAGACCTTGCATCCGGATATATATCCCAACCCTGCTAATGACGAGATTTTTATTACCCTGGATAAACACTATACCCTTACCCTATATGATCATATTGGTAAAAAGGTATTTGAAGCTCCGGTTCAAACTTCTCATTACAAATTGAATGTTTCAGAACTGAAGAGTGGGTCATACTATCTCGGAATACAGGCTGATGACAAAGCGCCTTCATTTCACAAAGTCATAATTCACTAACCTATGGAATTCAAACAGGAAAATGCATTGATGGTTATTGAGGAGATGATCAATAAAACCAAGGAAGACCTGAAGGACAATGGTTTCTACTTTTCATTATGGGGTTGGCTTGTTCTCATCGCAGCCCTTAGCAATTACTATCTGCTTGTTTTTACAGATTATATGTATCATTCATTGCCATGGATGATATTAATGCCGGCCGGAGGCATTTTTACAATGCTTTGGGCCATAAAAGAAAGAAAGAAAACTCCACAGGTAAAAACATATGTGGGAGAAGTCTTCAAATACGTGGGACAGGCTTTTGCATTTTCTCTTTTCATCATTTGTTTTCTTATGCCTATGGGGAATCAATGGGCAGCATTCTATCCCACTATTATGGTGATATATGCTCTCTGGCTGTATGTATCCGGGGGTGTTTTAAAATTCAAACCTTTAATGGCAGGCGCCTTGTTGAACTGGTTACTTGCAGGAATCGGTTTTATCTGGAAAGATACTGAAGTACACTTGTTGCTTATTTCTCTCGCAGTTCTAGGTGGCTATATCATTCCTGGCTACCTTTTGACCAGAAAATTCAGGCAGCAACATGTTTAAAGATCTTGATCCTTTGCTTCATTCTCAGCTCCGATTGGCTATCATGTCACTACTTATAAGCGTGAAAGAAGCAGAATTCAACTACCTGAAAGAAAAAACAAATGCAACATCGGGCAACCTAAGTGTGCAGATAGATAAGCTGAAACAAGCTGGCTATATTGATGTAGAAAAAAGTTTCAGGGATAATTACCCTCTTACCGTATGTAAAATTGCACCAACGGGTAAGAATGCTTTTGAAGAGTATGTGAAAAATCTGAAAGCCTACCTAAAGCCATAGTTCGCTGATATTTTGTGCATTCGCACCTGTTAACGATAAATAAAAAAGGCCAGCAGACATGCTGACCTTTTTTATTTTGTGCTCCCTGACCTGGGCTCGAACCAGGGACCTAGTGATTAACAGTCACTCGCTCTAACCAGCTGAGCTATCAAGGAATTTCCCCTAAAACGGGGATGCAATATTAGTTTAAGAGAATTAATTACACAATATTTGCCAAAAAAAAATAATAATAATCTATGAGTCTATTGATTGTGGGCAGTGTAGCCTTTGATGCCATTGAAACTCCGTTTGGCAAAACAGACAAAATAATTGGAGGAGCAGCTTCATATATCTCGCTTGCTGCAACCAATTTTACCCAAAATGCAAAACTTGTTGCCGTAGTAGGAGAAGATTTTCCAAATGAATTTATTGACCATTTGCAAAGCAAAGGAGTAGATACAGAAGGATTGCAGATCAAGAAAGGCGAAAAATCTTTCTTCTGGTCAGGGCGCTACCATACCGATATGAATACCCGCGATACACTTGTTACTGAATTGAATGTCCTTGCAGATTTCGACCCTATAATCCCTGAATCATACCAGGATTGCGAATACCTGATGTTGGGCAATCTATCACCGCAGGTACAGCGTTCAGTAATTGAGCGCCTTCATAAAAGACCGAAACTGATCGTTATGGATACGATGAATTTTTGGATGGAAATTGCAATGGATGAATTAAAGAAAACCATTTCGATGGTAGATGTTCTGACCATTAATGATGAGGAAGCACGCCAGCTTTCGGGAGAATATTCTCTGGTGAAAGCTGCGGTTAAAATACAAAAAATGGGGCCTAAGTACCTTATTATCAAAAAGGGAGAGAATGGAGCCTTGCTGTTTAGCGGACGTGAAGTGTTCTTCTCACCGGCTCTGCCACTTGAAGAAGTGTTTGACCCGACTGGTGCAGGCGACACGTTTGCCGGTGGATTTATAGGCTATCTTGCCAAAACAGGTGATATTTCGTTTGAAAACATGAAGAACGCGATCATATATGGCTCAGCCATGGCATCATTCTGCGTGGAAAAATTCGGTACTGAAAGACTTGTAAGTCTTAAGGATGACGAAATGAGAAGCCGCGTAAATGTGTTTAAGAATCTTGTGAAGTTCAATATGGCTTCTATGTAACAAAAGTATTTTGCTATAAAGATGTCAAATATTACTTTTGACGTCCCATAATTACTGAATAAAAGATAAATTTATATGTCAAATAACGCAACAGTTAAGCACAGCAGTGAGAATCCTTTCGAATCAATGATGTCTAGGTTTGATGAGGCTGCAAGAATTATCGGACTTGATGAGGGATCTTATAATGTTTTAAAATCACCACAAAAAGCAGTGATTGTTTCAATACCTGTAACCATGGATGATGGTAAAGTAAAAGTATTTGAAGGTTTTCGCGTGGTGCATAATGCAAACCTCGGCCCATCAAAAGGGGGTATCAGATATTCAATGGACGTTCACCTTGATGAAGTGAAAGCGCTTGCTGCATGGATGACATGGAAATGTGCTGTTGTTGGTATTCCATACGGAGGAGGTAAAGGAGGTATTAAATGTAATCCCCGTGAAATGTCAAGGGGTGAACTTGAGAGACTTACACGCTCATATACGGACCTGATGGTGACCGTTTTTGGTCCGGATAAAGATATTCCGGCACCTGATATGGGTACCGGACAGCAGGAAATGGCCTGGATCATGGACGAATATTCAAAACTGATTGGCCATTCTTCGCCAGCAGTTGTTACCGGTAAACCATTGGTTCTTGGTGGATCACTTGGACGCGTAGAAGCTACAGGACGCGGTGTAATGGTATCAACCCGTTCAGCTCTTGCCAAGCTTGGCATAAGCCCCGTAGGCACCACCTGTGCAGTTCAGGGTTTCGGTAACGTTGGATCCATTTCCGCAAAGCTTCTCGAAATGCAGGGTATGAAAATATTAGCTATATCTGACGTTACAGGTGGTTATTACAATCCTGAAGGTATCAACGTAGAAGAAGCTATCACATACCGTGACAATAACAAAGGAACACTTGAGGGGTACAAGGGTGGGAAAAAGATCACAAACGAAGACTTACTTGAGCTTGATGTAACTGTCCTGGTACCTGCAGCAATGGAAGATCAGATCACAAATGAAAATGCTGACAGGATAAAAGCAAAGCTGATTGTTGAAGGAGCAAACGGACCGATAGCAGCAAGCGCTGACAGTATAATCAATAAAAAAGGGATCATGGTAGTACCTGATATCCTGGCCAATGCCGGGGGGGTAACCGTATCATATTTCGAGTGGGTGCAAAACCGCCTTGGATACTTCTGGACAGAAGAGCGCGTATACCGCAGAGCTGACCGCGTGATGAAGCTTGCCTTTGAAAATGTTTACCAGGCATCACAAAAACATAAAGTTAGCATGAGAATTGCTGCATATGTAGTAGCTATATCCCGCGTTGCCGAAGTTGAAAAGCTTCGTGGGAAATTCGGAGTTTAATTACCTGTTACGGTTCCACTTGGAGGAACAAGGTAAAAATGTTCACAAAACTATTTTACCACAATTATTAATTAGTAACCTCAAATGCTACACAAAGAAGGTAAAGCAACCATTTTGCTTACATTATTATTCCTGTTTCTGTTGAATGCGGGTATAAATTATTTTTTTCCTGAGAATGATCTTCTGAAAAATATTTTTCTCATTCTGTCTATTGTCTTTCTGGCTATTGTGCTGCAATTTTTTCGCAATCCTCGCGTAGAAATTGCTATCAGTGAAAGAAATGTCATTTCCCCGGCAGATGGAAAGGTTGTCGTGATTGAAGAAGTAGAAGAAGGTGAGTTTTTTAAGGATAAGCGAATTCAGGTTTCTGTTTTTATGTCTCCTTTTAATGTGCATGTAAACCGTAACCCGGTGAGTGGCGTGGTGAAATATTTTAAATATCACAAAGGTAAATACCTGGTAGCGTGGCATCCCAAGTCATCAACGGAAAATGAACGAACCACAACGGTAATTGAAACCCCTCAGAAAATACAGGTTCTTTTCAGGCAGATAGCTGGTGCGCTTGCAAAACGTATAGTAGCGTATGTTAAAGAAGGACAACCTGTGAAGCAGGGAGCCGAAATGGGGTTTATCAAATTTGGTTCTCGGGTAGATATATTACTACCGCTCAATGCTACTATAAAAGTAGAACTCAATCAGAAAGTAAAAGGCGGAAAGACAATCCTGGCTGAACTTAATTAAGGATCTTTTTAGAAGCAGCTACAATCAAAACTGTAATTTTTCGTTACATTTGAATATCAACATTAAAACACTAAATTATTATGAAAAAACTCATTTGCCTGTTTGCATTTATCGGTTTGGGATATATAGCCGCTCATGCACAAAATGCCTCGGTGGCAACTCCAGCAGTATCTGTAAGCGTTGACCAGGTAGAAGCACCAAAAGCGGATAAATCCGCAGATGCTAAAGCCGATAAGAAAACAGATAAGAAAGACTGCAGTACTGCAGAGAAAAAACAATGTTCATCATCTCACTCATGCTGCAAGGGTAAGAAAGCAGAAGCCAAAAAAGAAGAAAAGGCAAATCCTGCTCCGTAATATTTTTCTTATAAAAAACACTAAAAGCCCTGTTCTTACCGAACGGGGCTTTTTTTATTCGCAGTATTTCCTGATGTATGATAAGGCCTCTGTATAGCTGAGAGATGCTGCCTTCTTAAAATCGCTACACGCATCATCTGTATTTCTTTGCGAAATTTCAAGACGGCTCAGCGCACGGTTAAAATATGCAAGATGAAACGATTTATCATTGATTATTGTGGTATCAAAATCGGCTATGGCACCACGATAATCTTTCATTTCAAACTTTGCCCTGCCTCTTCCGTAATATGCAGCAGCATTATGGTTTTTTAACCTGATGGCCCTGTTGAACATCTGAAAAGCTTCTTTATTTTTTCTCATGCCCAGCAATGCTGTTCCTCGCTGGGTAAAAAGTGCATCATCAAACGGGGATTCCTTAAGTGATGAATCTATATCACGCATAGCAAGAAGATATTTATGCTTAGCCATGTATATCTCGGAACGATAACGATAAATAGCAGTTAGTGTAGAATCCTTCTTCAGTGCAGAACGGTAACTTTGTAAAGCTTCATTCAATTTTCCCATTTGCTGTTCTACTTTCCCCAGATTGAAGTAATTAACCGCACTTCTATCATAGTAAGAAGCATTTATAAGATCAAGCCTGGCACTGTTCATATCCCTTATTGCATAATGACAATGTCCTCTTTTGGCATAAGCATCTGCATAAACCGGATTTAATTTGATCGCCTGATTATAACAGGCTATCGCATTTCCATAGCTGTTCAGCACTGAATAGATATCACCTAAGAGGCATTGCAATTCTGCATTCGAAGGCTGGCTTTCAATAAGCTCAGAACATGCTTTCTCAGCACTTTCATACTTCCCTTCATTCAAATATGCTTTTATAGCATTGACATTCTGCGCATGAAGTATCGCACAATTCATTAAGATCAACACGAAAAAAAATCTATGCATTATTTAAACTACTTGATTGACCGGTAGTTCAAATATAAAAGAACTGCCTTTCCCTTCCTCACTTTCGGCCCATATTTTTCCATGGTTACGCTCTATAAAATCTTTGCACAGTATCAGGCCGAGACCAGTACCCTTTTCATTACCTGTTCCCTTCGTTGTTGGATTCTCATGCTGGCTGAACAATAATTCCATAGAAGACTTGCTGATACCTACACCATTATCTTTAACCTGCACCTGGCATACGTCATTAATAATATGGGCGTAGACTTCAATACTACCCGCTTCAGGTGTGAATTTAGTTGCGTTGGAAATGAGGTTGCGAAGTACCAGCCTGATCATATCAATATCTCCGTATGCTGTTGTATGCTCAGGAATATGATTACTTAAAGAAATATTTTTCTGCTTTGCATTCCATGAAAGCAGTTGTATATTTTCTTCAGCCAGTGAATGAAGGTTGATCTTTTGAATATGCATCGGTACTCCTTTTATCTGGGCGGATGCCCATACAAGAAGATTTTCCAGAAGGTCAATGGTATTCTCAACCGAGCCTGCAATTTGTGAAGTGAGGTCTTTATTATCAGTAGCGTCATATTCCGGATTGCTTATAAGATCAAAATAAAGTCGCATTGTAGTAAGGTTGTTGCGCAGATCGTGGGAAATGATCGAAAAAAATCTGTCTTTTACTGTATTGAGCTGCCTTAATTGTTCACTTTGTGCAATGATCTCGGTATTTTTTACCTGTAACTCATTTTTCTGCCTTTCAAGACTTTTTGCTATGCGTTTGTTCTGAATAAAAAATAATACCAGGACAATGAATATAACTCCCATGACAAGAGAAGCTATCAGGAAAAAATTCCTGAGCTGGCGTTCTCTCAACAATTCCGAATCCTTGATCTTCTGTTCCTTTGCCATCAGTTCAATCTGTGTCTGCTTCTTCTCTGCAAGATAGATCAGCTCCTTATCCGACATCAGCTTGTAAATACTATCATTATATAAAGAGTCTTTGATATTGGTGCTAAGAGTTTCAAATCGCTGGGCTTTCGACTTTTCCTTTGTTTTTCCATAAACTTCAGCAAGACCGTTGTAAGCCGTTTCCAGCTCAAATTTCAGGCCTACATCAGTAGCGATCTTAATAGCTCTCTGGTAGTATTTAATGGCTTCAGGATACTGTTTCAAATCGAAATAAGCCTGGCCCATGCCATTAAGATTCGAGACTGTAAGCATGGGTTGTGTTTTAAGTTCTTCCGATATCCGCATGGATTGCTTGTAGTAAGAAATAGCCTTATCGCTTTCGCCCATGCGCTCGGCTATCTTCCCCAACTGGTGGAGTGTATAAGCAATACCTGTTGGGTTATTAATTTCCCTGTTCAGCTTCAGGGATTTATTAAAATATTCCGAAGCTTTTTTGAAATTATTTTTCTGAAGATAAATGTTTCCAATCTGATCGGCTCCAACAAGCGTGCGGAATTTGTCTGAAGACTCTTCATATATTTTAATTGCACGCTCGTGGTATTCGATTGCTTTGCTAAAGTTGTTTTGTTTAAGGTAAATATTACCAAGGTTGCTTAATGCATTTACCATACCTGCCTTATTGCTTACCTGCTCATAGTACCGGAGAGCCTTCAGGTAACTCTCAACAGCTGCGGGCTGATTACCCTGTGCAAAATACATTGCTGCAAGAGTACTGTTTACCTCTGCTTCTCCTTTTTCATTGTTCGTGCGGATAAAATACTGGAGTGCCTGTGAATAGTTTTCTTTGGCTTTTGCAAAATTACCATTCTGATAATGCATACGCCCGGCCAGTTGATAACTCCTGGCTGTGGCATCGTCATCATTTAATTTAAGGGCCAGGTCAATTGCCTGGTTTAAATACTCAAGAGCTTCGTATGGTTTATTGCCAAGCGCGGCTCCGGCATTCTGAAGCAATGTGAGCTTTTCGCGATCGGGTAAATTCTTTAGAAGGGCATCAAGGCTATCAGGATTTTGCGCATACAGTTTTGTGCATACACATAAAATCAGTGTTATTATTCTTATCTGCCTGTAAAAAGTACGCACTTATAGTTCCACATTTTCTGCTAATTTAAAGCCGGAACCATGAATATTCACAATTTCAATGCTACTATCTTCTTTCAGCAGCTTACGCAATTTGTTGATATATACATCAAGATTACGCGCGGTGTAGAAGTCATCCCGTCCCCATACGTTGAGAAGTATTGTGTTACGGGTGAGAAGATTATTTTTATTCTGGACAAATAACTTAAGCAATTCAGCCTCTGTTGTGCTGATACGCTTTTCGTTGTCATTTATCCTGAACACCTGATTGGTAAAATCTATGGTAATATTACCAACACGCATTACCTGGTCTTCCTGGGTAAGCGGAGCTTTCATCTGTTGCGACCTTTTCAATATAGCTTTTATACGTGCTATAAGTTCCTGGGTGCTGAAGGGCTTGGTTATGTATTCGTCACATCCCAGTTCAAAGCCGCGAAGTTTATCTTCTTCGGTAGAATTAGCTGTAAGAAATACAATAGGTACATTCTGATTGATGTTACGGATATCTCTGGCCAGTTCAAAACCGTTCTTTTTCGGCATATTCACATCGAGGATACACACATCGAAACGTTCAGTCTTAAAAGCTTCCCAGCCTTCCATTCCATCTTTACAAAGCTTAATTGTAAACCCGGCAATCTTCAGGTTTTCTTTCAGAAGATAACCCAGGCTGTTCTCGTCTTCAACTAGTAAGATATGAGGTCTGTCATCTTTATGCATACGACTTGAGTTTAGTATTTCAAATTTATGTAAAACACCTTAAGTTTACCCTTCGGAATCTAAGTTCGTCATTTTGCATTTTTTCTTCCTTACTCAGTCAAACCCAATAATAACAAGGAAGTAGATGATGTTTAGAAAAATTTGGAACATCCTGATTTTCTTAATGTTTAAGAAAACATTAAGAAAATGGAGGAAATAAAACTACTTTCCCTATTGAATGTTTGAACGCAATACCATCCTCCTTTTGCGCATCCCTTTCTCTTTTTTTCTCATGCCGGTATATTTTTTTGCCCTGAGCGCATGTGAAGAGGTGAATCTTCTCCATGCAGTTCTCGTCTTCTTTGTTCTGCATCTTTTTATCTATCCCGCAAGTAACGGGTATAACAGTTACATGGATAAAGATGAAGGCAGTATTGGAGGTTTGCGTAATCCTCCCAAAGTTACGAAGCAATTGTTCCACATATCAGTACTTTTCGATTTCATAGGCCTCGCAATTAGCTTTATTATCGGGTCCCAGTTTTTTATATGCGTTTTACTTTATGTAATTGCTTCAAGGGCGTACAGCTTTAAAGGAATACGCATTAAAAAATACCCGCTTCTGTCCTATTTTACCGTAATGGTCTTCCAGGGATGGCTTACCTTTTTTATGTGCTATAATGCTATGAGTGTGTCTCCGGATCCGGATACCTGGATAACCCCAGCGCCCATGGCCGCCTTTTTCCTGATCGGGGGAGTATATCCTCTGACACAAATATACCAGCATGAAGAAGACAGGAAAAATGGTGATAAAACAATCAGCATACTCGTGGGTTATCATGGTACATTTATACTTACTGCTGTGATGTTCACTATTTCCACATTGTGCCTGTATCTGGTATACAACCAATCAGGAAAGCTGCTCCATTTTCTTGTGCTGCAAGCCTTCCTGGCTCCTGTCATTATTTATTTCCTGTATTGGTGGCGGAAGGTAAGTAAACAGAGGTCATATGCAGATTTTGACCATACCATGCGTATGAACCTGCTTGCTTCCATATGCATGAACCTGTGCTTTATTTTCCTTATCGTGTTAAACCACATTGCATGAGTTATATTCTTTCAATAGGAACTGCAGTGCCGAGGTACCGAATCAGCCAGATGGAAATACATTCTTTTATGAACGATGTATATACAGGCAGCGATGAGGAGCGGAGGAGATTAAAACTCCTTTATGAGAGAAGCGGAATAAAATCACGCCATTCATCGGTTCCCGATTATAGCCCTGAGCGCGGACAGAGAGATTTCTTTCCCCATACGAAAAACCTCGAACCTTTTCCTTCACTTGAACAAAGAATGATCAGGTTCCATGAAGAGGCTCCCGGGCTTGCAATAGCTGCCATTGAAAACTGCCTCAATGGTTCAGAAACTACCCTTCAGCAAATCACGCACCTGATAACGGTATCCTGTACAGGACTTGCAGCACCCGGCCTTGATATTATGTTAATAGAACAGCTGCGCTTACCAAAAAACACCCATCGCACTTCCGTGAATTTTATGGGGTGCTATGCTGCGGTTCACGCACTGAAAATGGCCGATGCTATTTGTAATAATGATGCTAATGCAAGAGTGATGATCATATGCGTGGAACTGTGTACCCTGCATTTTCAGAAAAAACAGGATTATGATAACCTCACCGCCAATGCAATATTTGCAGATGGGGCGTCTGCTGCACTTGTTTCAGGAAATACAGCGGCTAATAAGCATACAGGCAATAAATTTTCAATAACAGGCTTTTATGCAGAAGTGCACAGTGATGGCAAAAATGATATGGCCTGGCAGTTATCTTCAACAGGTTTCCTGATGACCTTAAGCTCTTACATTCCCCAACTTATCGAGAGTGGGATAGATGCTTTGTTACTTAATGCCCTGCAGCAATTCGGTATTAAAAAAACTGATATCGAGCGATGGGCGATACACCCTGGAGGAAGAAAAATTCTGGAAGTGATAGAAAAAAAACTGGATCTTGAGCCACATGCTCTTGTTCATTCTTATGATGTTCTAAGTGAACATGGAAATATGTCTTCTGCTACGATCCTCTTCGTGTTAAAACGGATGCTGGATGAAAACAGGAAGAATGAAAATATTTTCGGGGCGGCATTTGGTCCGGGTCTTACAATGGAAACATTTCTTTTAAAGCAATTGTGATATTTTATACTGGCAGTATGGTAAATTTCCTTCAACGCTCATATGAAAAAGAACTGCTGGATAAGGATCATATACCAACGCCTGATCTTTATAGAAATCTAAAAGAACTTGATATTATTAACCGTATCCTGGGCGGACATGCTGTAACATTAAAAGGCTTATCATCACTTTTATTAGACCGGAATAAAACTTACCGCGTGCTTGATATAGGATGTGGTGGTGGAGATACATTGAAAGCCGTTGCAAAGTGGGCAAAAAATAAAGGATATACATTTGTTCTTACAGGCGTGGATCTGAAACCTGAATGCATTGAATACGCTACCTCATTTTGCCGGGAATTTCCCGAGATACGGTTTATTCAGTCAGACTATCGTGATCTACCATCTATGAATGAAGATTTTGACATTGTGATCACTTCATTATTCTGTCACCATTTAAATGACAATGAGCTATCAGATCTTTTTGCATGGTGTGCTGATAAGAGCAGGCGGGCTTTTGTAATGAATGATCTGCACCGGCATCCATTCGCTTATTACAGTATTGCAATCCTCACGAGCATGTTTTCACGATCATATCTTGTAAAAAATGATGCTAAGCTTTCTGTATTACGGGGCTTCAAAAGACATGACCTGGAATATCTGCTTGGCGAGGCAGGTATTGCTGCATATTCATTAAACTGGAGATGGGCATTCCGGTGGATGCTGATCATTCAAAAGACAGGAGCCTATGCGTAAATATGATGTGGTTATCATAGGTGGTGGCCTGGCAGGGCTAACTCTCTCCATCCAGCTTGCTAAAAAAAATCTGCATGTCATCCTGTTTGAAAAAGAACGATACCCGTTTCACAAAGTATGTGGCGAATACATCGCAATGGAATCATGGGATTATTTGGAAGCGTGCGGTATACCATTATCAAAAATGAACCTGCCTCGTATCACCAGCCTGAATATATCTTCACCTTCAGGCAATCTCCTAAGACATAAGCTTGAGCCCGGAGGTTTTGGAATATCCCGTTTTTCACTCGATCAACTTCTGGCAGAAGAGGCTATAAAAGCAGGCGTTCTTGTGATGCAGGAAACGAAGGTAAATGATGTAATATGGGGGGGTGATCAGTTTACGGTAACTTCTTCAGGCGGATCTTATAACGCCCGGATTGTGGTAGGCAGCTTTGGTAAACGGAGTAATCTTGATGTAAAATTTCAGCGCAGTTTTATACAGAACAAAGCAAAAGGGCTCAATAACTATATAGCAGTGAAATACCATGTTGCTGCCGACCTGCCGGATGATGTGATAGAACTCCATAATTTCAGCAATGGGTACTGTGGTATTTCTAAAACCGATCAGGAAAGATATTGCTTATGTTACCTTACCACTGCAGAAAACCTGAACCGCAGTGGAAATGATATTAAGAGAATGGAAGCTGAAATACTGATGCGCAATCCTTACCTCAATAAATATTTTCAATCCTTTGTATCATTGTATGAAGAGCCCGTGATAATATCGCAGGTGAGCTTTGCTTCAAAAACACAAACAGAGCAGCATATACTTATGCCTGGAGACTCTGCAGGTCTTATCACACCTTTATGCGGAAACGGAATGAGCATGGCCATGCATGCTTCAAAAATTCTGGTCCATAAGCTTGAACTGTTCTTTGAAAATAAGATCACACGTGCAGAACTCGAAAACCAATATACCATGGAATGGAAAAAACACTTCTCCAAAAGATTGATAGCCGGAAGAATATTTCAGCAACTATTCGGGAAAGAATGGGTAACGAATTCTGTGATCTCCTTACTGAAACCATTTCCATTTGTTGTTAAAGAACTTGTTTCACTTACTCACGGTAAACCTTTTTAAGTGCATAAAACGATTAACACGAACGTTGGCACTTATTCACAGCCATTCTTCAGCCTGTCTATTTTTCTACATCACTCCTCAGCCCTTTACCAGCCTGTATCTTAAGAAATTGTTAATTGCGTTCATGCGGGTGAACACCAATATCCACTATACTTTGCGGCTACTGCCATTTAAAAGGAGCCATCCCGATCATTAGCTTTGCTATGAATGATACTCATACACAAGTTCGAACCCGCGTTCGCAGTTGAAGAAAAACACTTCGACATCATCCGCCTTCACGATGAACTTGTCAAGATTCTCGACTTCATTGATCTTCCTGAAAACATCCGTGATATAGAGCAAAAGAACAGCGCGATACTTCGTAATTATTATGCGAACGCTCTTGACCACAACCTGCTTGATATTAAAACTGTTAAGTACATTGTTAACGGAAATATTAAGCCTCGCGGTACCGCTGAGCTGGCTGTGGAACAATATGCCAAAGCCGAATCATGGCTTGATACCCAGCTTGAACAACCTTTAAGCCTGAATATGATATCCCAGCTTCAGAAGCTGCTTATTACCGATATCTATACACATCACGAAAGCTTCAACCTGTTCAATGCAAACAGCCTCAAAGTACCCGAAAGATTAAGTGTATCAAGCGAACTCGAACTTGAAGCACTGTTTGATTTTATGAATAGCGATACGGAACACCACCCGGTGCAATTATCATGGGTATTGCATTTCCGGTTGCTGAGCATCCAGATGTTCACCGAAGCAAAAAGTAAGATCGCCTCCCTGCTTCAATATTTCTGGCTGAAGAAAAAAGGATATGCTTTAACAGGGTTGCTTAGCCTTGAGCATGAGCTTTACCTTGAAAAAAACAGGTATCTCAATTTTATTAGCGATAATAACAGCCAGACCCATGCCGAATCCAACGACCTGAATGAGCATATAGCTTTTGGTATGGAGCTACATGATTCACACCTGAACCGCTTGAAACAGCTGCTGCGGACTTATTACCGTAAGCAGGTTGAGTTCGAAAAGCTGAATGCGCGACAGAAAAACATCATGAATTATGTTTTCGAATTCGGCTACAAGCTAAAGGAAATGGATGAAACTATCCTGAATAAAAGGCAAAAGCTGATCATGTACATTGTACAGAACAAAGGGTTTATTTCAACCAAAGAACTGGTGAATGAATTTGAATGCAACCGCAAAACAATACAAAGGGACTTTGCTGTGCTTACAGAACTTAATCTTGTGCGTGTGATCGGGCAGGGAGCGGGGCTCAGGTATGCTGTGAACCTGCATCATGAAAAACACCCGGTAATGGAAAAATACCAAGCCGACTTTTTAAAACAGGAAGAGGAACAACAGGCTGGTATGGAAGTAGTGTAAACGATCAGGAACAACTTTATTTATTAAACTTATATCAAAAAAAATCCCCGTCACTTGACGGGGATTTTTATATTACAACTCATCTTCGTTGTAAAAATAATCTTCATTCGTGGGATAATCCGGCCACACCTCTTCAATACTTTCGAAAGGATCACCATCATCTTCCATTTCCTGCAGGTTCTCTATCACTTCCAAAGGTGCACCTGAACGTATTGCGTAATCTATCAGTTCGTCTTTTGTTGCAGGCCAGGGTGCATCATCCAAATATGAGGCTAATTCGAGTGTCCAATACATAGTAGTTTGTTATTTAAATCAAACGCGAATATAAAATTTTGATCGTTTTATGAAAGTGTTTTTTTTTTAGCGTAAAAAAACTCCCAAAAGCCTACATATTTAGTGCCTCTGCAAGGGTTGCGGATTTATCTATTTTACCGCTGGGGGTTAATATGAAGCTTTTTATGCCCAACCATTCTTTTGGTATTTCGTAATTGTTAAGCATACCCGCAATATTCTGCCGGATCATTTCAGTCATTTCCGGATCTGTTTTTTCCGTTTGCAAGACAGCTACAATTTTTTCTCCTCGCAATACATCAGGCACAGAAGTAATAAAACCTTCGAGTTGGGGATAGCCTGCATTCAATATTGCATGTTGTAAAGCGATCTCCACTCTTTCAGGCTGAACCTTCATTCCTCCTGTGTTGATCACATGATCAAGCCTGCCCGTTATTATAAAATGCGTGGTGTCAATAAGTTCTGCCATATCGTTTGTGTTCACCCAATCATTGTTTGTTACATCTCCGCGTATACAAAGGCACTCCCTGTCATCAGTTTTAAGTTCTATTCCTGGTAAGGCTGTAAAAACATTTTCCTTACCCACCCTCCTGAGTGCAATATGACTTACCGTTTCGGTCATGCCATATGTATGCCATATGGTTGTTCCTGTGCCTTTCAGCTTTTCTTCAAGCTCGGCATGTAAAGGGGCCCCGCCTACCAGCACATTCCTGAATTTTTCAAGCTTTGCATTGTCGATATGTTTAAGCTGGAAAGGAACAAGCGAAACAAACGTGTATGGATGATCGTTTTTAAGATCACTGATAACGGATGTAGAAGGCTCAACTATTGTCATCTCACACCCAAGCATTAATCCTCTTACAAGCATCATGGTGCCGGCAATCAGGTGGGTATTGAGGCATATCAGTATATGTTCGTTTTGTGTAAGGTTCAGAAACCTGATAGTGGCATTTGCACTGGCCTCGAGTTGTTTTCGCTGCAGGATAATTTTTTTAGGGCTACCGGTAGAGCCGGAGGTATGAAAAACAAATTCCTGCTGCCCGGCAAGCCATTCTTTACAAAACTCAACGGCACGGTTTAACTGCATGGAGCTTGTATCGCCTGGAAGTTGCTGAACGGTGCGTTTATTAAAAGTATTTTTCACAGCAATATATTTTCAAAAACTCAGCCAAAAATTTCCTGCTATGATCTCTCCTCCCAGACAATGGCAAGATTTACGAGCGTTTCTACTGCTTTCTGCATGTCCTGCACTGACACCCACTCGAGCTTTGAATGAAATGCATGCTCACCTGCAAAGATATTGGGACATGGTAAGCCCATATAAGAAAGTCGCGACCCGTCTGTTCCTCCCCTTATACTCGATTGTACAGGTTCAAGCCCGCTCCGTTTCATGGCTTCCATTGCATACGCAGTTACATGAGGAACTGTATCAAGCACCATTTTCATATTGCGGTATTGTTCCTGTACTTCAAAATCAAAGCGTGATTTTGTGTAAGGTGCAATCGTACTTTCTATCGATTCTTTTAAAAAGGCTTCCATCTCATGCAAACCTTCCACTGAAAAAGAACGGATAATAAATTTAATGACCACTTTTTCAATCGTACCTCCAATATAGGTAGGATGAATAAATCCTTCGTTCAGTTCTGTTGTTTCAGGTGATAATGCGTGGCGCGGGAGATCCGAAATAACATCTCCCGCAATGCGAATGGCGCTCTCCATTTTGCCTTTTGCAAATCCCGGGTGTGTACTGATCCCATGGATGGTTACCGTAACCCCATCGGCTGAAAAAGTTTCGTCCTCTAAATGGCCAAGCGTTTCACCATCCACTGTATACCCAAAGTCTGCAGCAAGTTTTTTCATATCCACTTTATCTACTCCTCTGCCAATTTCTTCATCAGGAGTAAATAATATCCTTATTGTTCCATGCTTTATTTCAGGGTGTGTAGCAAGATGATGAATTGCATCCATGATCTCTGCTACACCGGCCTTGTTATCTGCGCCCAGCAGTGTTGTTCCATCTGTTGTAATGATATCATTGCCGATCTGATTTTTAAGGTCCGGATGATCTTCTACCTTAAGCACCTGGGTCTGATCTCTGGGTAATACAATATCTGTTCCCTGGTAGTTTTTGTGAACAACAGGATTTACGTTCTTCCCTGAACAATCGGGTGAAGTATCCATGTGGGAACACAAACAAATAACAGGAACTTTTTTATCCGTATTAGAGGGTAACGTTGCATATACATACCCATGATCATCCAGATGGGCATCACTGATCCCGATCTCAAGAAGCTCCTGCACAAGCAGCCTTCCAAGGTCTTTTTGTTTCTCTGTTGACGGACATGTGGGGGAATCAGGATCAGATTGTGTATCGATCTTTACATATCGTAAAAAGCGTTCGGTAACTGTATGTGATATCTGCATAAAGAAATATTTGGCTCGCTAAACTAAGCAAGTTTATGCATTTGATTTATGGATGGAGGCCATAAGGTTAAAAAATTCCTGCTGCCTATTTTTTCCAGCAATTTGGTCCCATTAAAACAAAAACTCTAACTTTAGCCAGTCGTTCAAATAAATCCCGCTCGCAAAAAACATAAAATGAGTCATTTACCTGCAATCCTCGACATTTAAAGCCATGAGATTATTCATAAACGGGCGGTTTTTAACACAGAGGGTATCCGGTGTACAATCTTTTGCAAGAGAAATATGCAGGGAGCTGGCAAAGGAAACGGAACTTACAATACTTATTCCGGCAAACGAACCTTTGATAGATGATGAATTTTCTCCTTTCATAAAAAAAATCGGCAAACTAAAAGGCCATCTCTGGGAACAGATAGATCTTACCTGGTTTATGAATAATCAAAAAGAAGCCAGGTTGTTAAATTTATGCAATACAGGCCCCCTTTTTCTACAGGGGCAAATAGTCACTATACATGACCTGGCTTTTTTGAAAAATCCCGCCTGGTTCAATCGCGTATTCAGTATCACCTATTCGATCATGGTGCCCCGTCTTGTAAGATCCGCGTCAACAGTGATCACAGTTTCTGAAACGGTAAAAGCCGAGATCTGCTCACAATATGGAGTTTCCTCTCAAAAGGTGATTGTGCTGAGTAATAAAGTGGGGATTGATCTGTTGAATGAAGACGACATCCCACCATTTGACGAGCGGCTTGTTCCAACTTCTTATTTCCTGATGGTAGGCTCAAACAATCCACGTAAAAACTTCAATTTTGTGGAAAAGCTTTTTTCGGAAAATAATATCAGCCATATTTTGGTCATAGCAGGAGGCAGTTTTCGCTCTTTCAATACCGATAACACAATGCATTTCCAAAATGATCGTATAATACGACTGGACTACATAAATAATCAAAAACTGAAGTGGTTGTATAAAAATGCAAAAGCTTTCATTAATCCTTCTCTTTATGAGGGGTTCGGCATTCCGAACATTGAAGCAATGGCATTCGGATGCCCGGTAATATGCTCCGATATTCCCGTTTTCAGGGAAGTATGTAAAGAGGCGGCTTTTTATTTTAATTTACTTGATATTAGCACTTTGAAAAAATGCGTGACAGGAGATATAGAACAACACGAACTTGTAGCTGAAAAGATCAGTATTGGTAAAGAAGTTTACATGAAATATCAGCATGAAAAGAGATTACCTGCACTTTTAAACGCTGTGAGGAAATGAGGGTGGCATTGGTTCAGGACTGGTTTACTGTGAATGGTGGCGCTGAAAAGGTCATTCGTGAAATGATCAACCTCTACCCTGATGCTGATGTTTTTGCTCTTGTTGATTTTTTAAATGATACCGACAGGATGCATATCCTGAACGGGAAAAGAGTTACGACCACATTTATTCAACAGCTGCCATTTTCCAGAAAATGGTATCGCAATTATCTCCCATTTTTCCCAAAAGCGATAGAAAGTTTAGATCTCTCATCATACGATCTGATCATCTCCTCTTCATACTCGGTAGCCAAGGGCGTTAAAAAACGGCCGGGTCAATTACATATCTGTTATTGCCACTCTCCTATGCGCTATGCGTGGGACCTGGAAGAAGAATATCTTTCTCACCTTGGTTTTTTTAAAAGACTGCTGGCAAAACAACTTTTAAAAAATATCCGTAAATGGGACCTCCGGTCAAATGAAGGCGTTGATCTTTTTATCGCAAACTCCAGGAATGTGGCAGAACGTATAAAAAGAATCTACAACCGAGACTCCGTTGTTCTCTATCCCCCGGTCGATACATCCCAGTTCAGCCCGGTAGAGAGAAAAGAGAATTATTATTTCACTTCCGCCCGAATGGTTCCATATAAAAAGATCGACCTGATTATCCGCACTTTTAATCAGCTTCCCCAATTGAAATTGCGTGTAGCAGGTGACGGGCCTGAATATGCAAAGCTCAAAGGGATAGCCGGTGCAAATGTAACCTTTGATGGTTTTTTAGAGAAAAAAGACCTGATAACAGCTGTACAAAATGCCAAAGCGTTTGTGTTAGCTGCAGATGAAGATTTCGGCATAACAAGTGTAGAGGCACAGAGTTGCTGTACCCCTGTGATCGCTTATAAAAAAGGAGGATACCTTGAAACAGTAATAGAGGGTAAGACAGGGATATTCTTTGCACAACAGACCATCAGCAGCCTGCAGCAGGCAATCACAGAGTTTGAAGCCCGTACGGTACCTTTTAAAAAGGACGATTTCTTAATGAATGTGGCAAATTTTACAGAATGTAATTTTCAATCAGGATTAAAATCTATTATTGAAAAGACTTATGCTGAAAGAAAAGGTAAATAAAGTCTTCTTTTTCATTTTTTGCCTGCTCTCATGCTTCCCCTTACTGAGCTTGCGGGTTACCTCTGTTGTGATCATTCTTTTTGCATTGTTCAGCATCATTTCAGGCCTTCTTGAGGTTAAGAAAATAAACTGGAAGCTGTTTCCTGAACTGATCGTATACATACTCCCGTTCCTGCTTATTTTTTTATGGACAATACTGTATGACCGCAGCAGGGAAGCCTATTATTATATGGAAAGGTCATTAAGCCTGCTGGTTTTCCCACTTGCATTTTTTATTCTCCCTTTCAGGTTTTCCGACAGGCAAAAAAGAGTGTTCCAGGTACTGTTCATTCTCTCTACTTCAATTATCACCGCATATGGCGCTGTAATGGTTACAGGCAGGCTATCCGCAATGTACGGGCCTGAACAGGAATGGAAAACAGTTTCAGAAATGATGAACCATCCTTCTTTTTCACACCTGCTCAGGTCCGGGTTTGAAGATATAACAGGCTTCCACCCTACCTATGCCTGTTTGTTTCTCGGCATTTCTTTCCTGCTTATATTGAATGAGCTGATATGCCGGTTTCCTTTATTAAGCACCGGTAAAAAATTCTATTATATAGCCGCATTGTTCACACTCATCATTGCCCAGGTTACGCTTGCTTCCCGTACTCCTTTTATCGGCACGGTTCTTTCATCCTTCCTCCTGTTCATTTACTACCAGAAAAGAAAGATCTATATCCTTTGGGCAGCAGTTATTATCGTGTTCTTTACCGGCCTGCTGTTCCTGCTGGTTCCTTCATTCTCCGCGCGGCTCCGTGAAATATCCCTGAGCAATTTCACTCTTGCTACTGCCAAGAACAACGATTCTTTCAATATCCGTACGGGCATATACAAATGCAGCGTTGAGATCATCAGGGATAACTGGATAGCCGGCATTGGCCCGGGAAACACACAGCGACAGCTGAACCAGTGCTATAATAACATCTCTACAGAGGTTTACGAAGGCCGTGAATACAATACGCATAACCAATATCTTGACTACTGGCTTGGCATGGGTATACTTGCCCCGTTTTCGTTAGTCTTTCTGCTTATCTTTGTTTCCTACAGGAATCTTTTGATAAAAGATGCTTTGCCCTTATGCTTCTGCATGCTGTTTTTTGTGGCTATGCTTACAGAAAATATTCTTGTAAGGCAAGGTGGCGTACTGATCTTTTCGTTTATCATGAGTTTCTATATTTTTATAGGCAGCAAAAAGGAAGAGTTAACATACTGCGGCATTAACCGGTTCAGAGTCCATTGACAAGATATTCAAGATATATAAAGGTTTTCAGCATTATCAGCGACCTGGTGTTACTTAACATCCTGTTTGTTGCTGTATTCTATTATAAATTCCACGCCTTCCATGATCCTTTCACTTTCATGGTATTCTATGTAAACCTTGCATGGATATTCCTGATCGTGATGATCAAGCCATATGATATCAGCCGTACTTCAACACTGTTCAATATCCTGCGGTCATCGTATTCTGTTATCATATCCCATATCCTGCTTGTTTTTGCTTACTACGTTTTTCTCCAGTCATACAGGTATTCCAGAGAGCTGCTTGCTTTATTTTACCTGAGTCTTACGATTTCAACACTCCTTCTTAAAACATGCTATTTCTATGTGATCAAGTGGGCGAGAGAAAAGGGATTTAATTACAGGAACATCGTTGTGGTGAACCAAAGCGAAAACCCTATCGATCTGCAGACCTTTTTGCAATCACACCCTGAATATGGTTACCATATCAAACAGGTATTCGATGCCGATAAATATGATAAGGGACAACTTCATGCAGAACTGAAACAATATTGCCTTAACAATGAAATTCACGAAGTCTTCTACTCCATGTCGGTAATGGAAAATAATTCGCTTGTAGACCTGATGAATTTTGCGGAGGATAATTTTATCAAAATAAGATTGGTGGCAGACTTTAAGGGAGTGACTTTTACCGAAATGGAACTTGAAAAATTTGGCCATGTTCCGGTACTTAAGCTGCTCACCACACCACTTGATGACTGGGACAAACAACTTCTCAAGCGTTGTTTCGATATCATCTTTTCTCTGCTCGTTATCATACTCATCATGAGTTGGCTGCTACCCATTCTCGCTATTCTCATACGCCTGGATTCAAAGGGGGGGGTATTTTTTATGCAACAACGAACAGGTCGCGACAACCGGCCTTTCTGGTGTTACAAATTAAGAACGATGTATAGGAATGACGATAGTGATGTGCTGCAGGCAACAAAAAATGATAAACGTATCACGCGTATAGGAAAATTTTTGAGAAACTCGAGCCTTGACGAACTGCCACAGTTTTTCAATGTGCTGATAGGAAATATGTCTGTGGTAGGTCCGCGGCCGCATATGCTGAAACACACCCAGGATTTTTCAGAAGAGCTTGATAAATTTATGGGACGCCACCAGATCAGGCCAGGCATTACGGGTCTTGCCCAATCTAAAGGATACAGGGGTGAAACGAATGAATTTGAGAAAGTAAAGAACAGAGTTAAGCTTGACCTTTTTTACGTGAAATACTGGTCGTTCTTCCTGGATCTGAAGATCATCTTCGCCACACTTCTTTCCATGCGTAAATTCAACTCCTGACCAGGCAGAATACAGTAACATGCTAAAAAAAATAACCGGGAAATTAAAATCCGTTACAAAATCATCATCTCATCAGTGGACAGGTAACCTGAGCCTGTTCCGCCTTGGGTTGTTTTTTACTTCCCTTACGGGATATAAAAGGATACTAAGCTTCGGATGGAAGACCACTAAATTCATTTTCAGAAAAGCATTGGGTATCCGCACACCTGATAACGCTTCTTATAAAAAGTGGATGAAAAAAAATCTGCCTGATTCAAAAAAAATCGCACGATATAAAAAGGAACTTGAAAAATTTAATTTTCAGCCAACGATCAGCATCCTGTTTTCAATCCGGCAGGAAGAAATAAGCTTGAGCAGGCAAACCATTGAATCTATCCGGGCGCAGGTGTATGAAAAATGGGAATTATGCATATCTGCTAATGCGGAAACACGTGATGATGTGAAAGCTCTGATATCTTCGCTCGATGCTGATTCCCGTATAAAGCTATTACCAGCAAATACCATGGATAATGTTCCCGCTTTGCTGAACCAGGCCCTGGAAGCTGCAACAAGTCCGTACGCAGCGATCATAAAAGCCGGTGATCTCCTTGTGGCCGATTCATTATTCCAGGTTGTGAAACTGCTTAACACCGAAAATGATGTTGATATTATTTATTCCGATGACGATAAAATAAGTGAAAGCGGGGAATTTTACGATCCTCACTTTAAACCAGACTGGAGCCCCGTGAATCTACTTTCGGGAAATTATACAGGTGATCTTATGGTGATGAAAACCGAGCTGATAAAAAATGCAGGTGGCTGGCGAAAAGAATTTGACCTGGTATGCGAGTATGATCTGTTGCTGAGAATAACAGAACTGGCCAAAAAGATTCGCCACATTTCAACGGTGCTATATCACACGAGAGAAAAGAACGCGAAAAATACGAAGGAGCTTTCCGCACAGGGAATAAAAGCACTTGAAGAAACACTTGTAAGAAGAGGCCTGAAAGGGCTTGTATCGTCCGACCCTCATGAACCTGGTATTTACACCATTCGTTATACTATTGATAAACCTGGTAAAGTTAGTATCATCATTCCTACAAAAGATAAGCATGAACTGTGTGAAGTGATCCTTTCATCTGTATTCAGGCTTACAGATTATCCTGATTTTGAAGTGATCATGGTCAGTAACAACAGTTCGGATCCTGATTTTTTCGCAATGGTGAAGAAATGGGAAACCCAGGAACCTGAAAGATTTACCTGTATCTATGATAACGATTATTTCAATTTCTCAAGGCTCATCAATAAAGGCGCATCTGTAGCAAAAGGAAAATATCTTCTCTTACTGAATAATGATATGGAGATCATTCACAAGGATTGGATGACTGGAATGGTTGAACAGGCCCAATTCGAGTCAACGGGAGTTGTTGGTGCACGTCTTCTTTATCCTAATGATATGATCCAGCATGCCGGTGTCATTATCGGCCTGGGGGCATTGGCAGGGCATGTGTTTGTCGGGTTGGATAAAAATGCGGGTGGTTATTTTAATCTGGTAAAGACCACAGGAAATTATTCGGCCGTTACTGCGGCCTGCATGATGGTAAAAAAGACAGATTTTGATGCGGTGAAAGGGTTTGATGAACTGTTTGCGGTAGAGTACAACGATATTGACTTTTGCCTGAAAATTAAAGACAGGGGATTGAATAATATTTACCTGCCCCATGTTACTTTATATCATTTCGAATCGATCTCAAGAGGGCATCCTAAACATAACAGCAAATCATACAAACAGCACCTGAGCGATGTAGGAAATTTTCAACAGAAATGGAAAAAGTATATCGATCATGATCCTTTCTACAACCAGCACCTTACACGTATTTTTCTCGATTACCGGTTAAGGGTGAGCGATTGATCGCTGCGATCATCAGGAGATTTTCCGATTAATTTCATCCAGGCCCTTTTGACTTTTCTGTAAAGCGTCAGTATTTTTTTGCCGAGCATATAATCGGATGAGTTGATCACGTGCAGCCCATTATTGGTAGTCAGGTAATAGTAATATACCAACTCACTCATATCAAGCACAGAATGATAAAGAACCGTATGGTTCTCATAGATCTGCCTTCGGAGCAATCTGACCTTTTCTTCATCCAGCGAATTATTCCGTGAACTTTTCCTGATGCGATAAAAGAAAAGCACCTCCGGTATTCTTACCACATCACTATCATTTTTCAACAGGCTTAGCCAGAAATCCCAATCCTCGTATCCTACTACCATCGACTCGTTGTAACCTTTGGTCTGATCAAAATCAGATCTCCTGAAAAAGGATGTACAAAAAATAATATTTTCAATCAGAAGCTGCCTGATCGAAAATGGACGAAGGTCCCATTTCCCGGTCCACTCGCCAAAGAACTCCACTTCACAATACACAAGTTTAACCTGAACATTATCCTCCAGTATCTGTACCGCTTTTTCCATATAAACGGGAGCTATCTTATCATCTCCGTCAAGTGGTAAAATATATTTGCCATGGCTTGCAGCAATCCCGGTGTTACGGGTGGCAGATACACCTCTCTTTTGTTCGCTTAAAGATTTGAAACGGGAATCTTTCTCTGCATACTCTTCAGCAATTTTTTTTGAATGGTCAGTCGATCCATTATCCACCACTATGCATTCCCAGTTTGTGTATGTTTGTGCTATCACGCTGTTGAGCGTTTCCTCAAGAAAGGTAGCCGAATTGTAGCAGGGAACTATAACTGAAACAAGAGGTAGCTTTGAATTATCCATTCTTCAATTTGTTCATTAAACGTTTTAACAGACCTTCCTTTCTTCTTACTGCTGAATTCCTGATATACTCATCTGTAAATGCGATCACCGATTCCGGAAGATGTGTTCTTATTACCCGCTCGCGTTCTGCTTTTTCAATTGACTTAAACTCAGGTTTCGAGCTAAATCCTTTCATGTTATAAACAGAAATGGGAACGGCTACATGTTTCAGGCTTACATTATGAATAATGATAGCTTTAAAAAAAAATTCGTAGTCTGCTACCATTCTATAAGATTCATCATAATTCCCGAATTTATGAAAAAGTGCGTGTTTTATAAATGATACGGGATGCCATAAAGTATCGGTATACATCTGGTAAAACGATATGTGATCGGGCATTGTTCCGGCAGTGAGTGTTCCGTTTCCATAATCGATCATCATATCACCGTAAATAATATCTTCACTGTGATGGTTGTTGAAAACTGTTTCGAGCACATCCTTCTTATAAAGATAGTCTCCTGAATTAAGGAACAGGCAATATTCTCCCTTAGCTATCTGGATACCTTTATTCATGGCATGGTAGATACCACGGTCTTTTTCAGAACACCACCACGCGAGCTTTGCTGCATGCTGCTGTATCAACTCCGCACTTCCATCTGTTGAACCACCGTCAATCACGATATACTCATAGCTGGTGAACGTTTGTGAAAAAACGCTCTCCATCGTTTTCTGCAATCCCGCAGAATCATTGTAGTTGATGGTGATAATGGACAGTTTCGTCATGTGTTGTTATACCCGAATTTATTTTTCCCGGTTATAGAAATAATAATGATGTGCAACCTGTTTTCTAAGGTTCCGGGCAGTAACATTCCTTAAAGATTGCCTGATACCACCCAGGTATGCTTTCACGATCCACAATAACGTGAGCGGCTTGTAAGGAGCCGGACCAGAGTTTCCATGCGGATCAAACGAGGTATCCCATTTCCTGATCCGTTGCCTTGCTTCGTTCAGCAAACTGATATAGGGCTTATAAAAAATGTCCTGTACCTGTTTATTGACAGCATAGAGTTCACCGGTGTATGATACAATGCTGTTGTCGAAAAATTTCAGCCCGTGAAAGTGAAAAAAAACAGCTTCAAAATTTTTACCTGAAGCGATCTCTGTTCCTATGATCATACCATGCTCATTCCTGAAACGATATTGCTGTATGTTCCAGGGGGCAAGCCCACCGCCTAAATGCCGGAGCTCATGCACACCACCAAAACGGGTTTCAAATTCTTCAAGGTATTTCTGATCACCGAACTTGCCATCTTCTACCCGTGCGTAGCACCATTCTATGCAGGCATCTTTCCACCAGTTCAATACTTCCATTCCCTTTTCCGTGTTTTTAAATGTGACGAACTGAACACAAAATTTTCCACTTACGGCTGACTGATCATACGCAGGTGAATACCTGTGAGCAGTAATAAGAACCGAATTGTTTCCCATTTCATCCACCAACACCCCTGGGTCGGAATAAAACAGCATATCAGCATCAATATATGTACAGTTGGGAAGATTGTAATGTGTAATAGCGTGGTGAATTGTAGAAGCTGAACAGGTCCAGCAATATTCGGCTGCAGTACGGCCCGGCTTTATGCGAAGCAGCTCCTTATTCTCAAATTCTTTGAGAGAAATAACAGTGAGATTTTTGAAAGTACCGGATTTAAAATATGAATAGCAACGATCATCAAACGCATACACATACAAATGAAAATCTTTGCAATGCCTCATTAATGACTCGTACATCACCAGCCCACGTGATAAATAATTTGAATTGAACAGAGTACAAAAGTTAAGTGTCATTACTTTGTGCGAATCATGTTTATTTATTTTTGTCAGGCCCGGTTTTATAAACATTTATAAAGATTACGAAAGAATGCCACAGGGCTGATCCATTCATCATAAAGTTTTCTCGCTTCCAGTTTCATGCGCAACAGTGCATCATCACTTAATTCACCGTGGAAGCCGACCAGGATATCATTACATGAATTTATATCTTTCTGGTTAACCCACACTACATATTTCTCCCAATCAATAATATGATCAAAAGGCAACACACAGTCTGTATCAATAAAAAGAGGAATTCTGCCACAGCTTAAAACCTCATAAAGCCGGTATGAAAAATTTCCGGCACCTCTTACTACCAAAGCATAATCAGAGCTAAAAATATTCTCTGCATATTCCAGCCTGGCCTGATTTTGATCAATACCCGGAGCCCAAAAACCTTCCCGAATAAGAAAATTCGTATGAATTCGCTTATCCTTTTGCAATTTTCTTACTGCTATTCCTCTCAATGCGGGACCCAAAGGCGTTTCTCTTTTCTCCTCTCTTCCCAATAATTTTTTGATCGTTTTCTTCAGGCTAAATTTTTCATCACTATTAGCCATGTATCCACAGTAACTTATAGCCGGTGATAAGGTTTTAGAAACAGGTCCGATACCTGAAAATTCATATTTTTTAAAGTCTACACTCCAGCCTGGTACAGCATATTCATTTTTCCTGCGGGTACTTTTATAAAAAGATGTACGAAAAACGATGGCGTTCTCTAACGGAATTTTCGTGTCGGAATCGTTATTGTAAAAAACGATAAGTTTCTTATTCATTATGCCCGCAAGCTGTGCCATTCTTTGAGCTTCGTCAATACATGCAGGCTCGTCAAAAGAATATTCAAACGGAAGCAAAAAAACATCTGCGTCAGCCGGGTCATTCACAATATCAAAAAAATCTCCACCCGCTTTTAAATACTCATTAAACCTTCCGTTGTCAGGATCTGAGTGATCCTGAGCGGGCATGCCCCAGAAAGGATAGACCATGATAGTATGAACTTTTCCCTCGGGCAGAAATGATCTGTCAGTATATATTCTTAAGCGTCCCAACTTTATTGATTATTCTTTTAATAAATGTTCTTAATGAAAATGTGGTCCGGTGTTTATTAAGATTCCTGAAATAATGAATGAATGCTTGCTTCCCAATGCATGACTCAACTAAAGGTATTTGTTTTACCGGAGTTTTTTGTGTGAACAGCTTAACTTCCCATTTATCTGAACTTCCGCTGTGTGTGCCACTTCCGTCAATACCAATATTCTGCACGAGTGATCTGCCAGGGTAAAGGCATAATTTGTTTGCCACAAAAGCAGACGCATACCACCTGATCGCCCATGAATTATTAACCTGATTAATCTGGTCCTTTAACATCTGAATATAAGGATATGAATTCTCAAAATCGAACTTACTTTCAAGTGAACGTTGTTCCAGCTCCTGCAATAGTTTCTTTCCATCCGGTTCAAAAATATTCCAGGCTCTGCTCCAAGTTGCCCATCCCCAACAATCAGCTCCTTTTATAAAAAAAGTATCCGGCAGCTTCTTCTTTACCGGATAAACATAGCCACTTATGCACGCTACTTCGTCATTGAATTTATACAGCTCCAAAGCTTCGTTCATAAATGACAGGAAATAAGGGCCGGTAACCAGGTCGTCTTCCAGCACAATAATTCTTTCATGCAATCTGACAACTTCGGAAACACCTTTTATAATTGAGGCTGCAAGTCCCCTGTTTGTTTTGCTTTCAATAATATTTACGGATTTGCACCACTTCTCTTCCCGGATTACACGCCTGGTTTCCTCTATATTTGCAATATCAACTTCAGAAGCTCCTGGTTTTGCTCCATCAGCATATATATACAAATCCGATTGAGCCGCATATTTATTAGCCATTAAGCTGTGCAATGTTTTCCTTGTATGTGCAGGCCGGTTATAAACAAATAAAGTAACAGGAGCGCAATCCATAAATTATTTCTTTTTCCAAATGGAGGTCTGTGTAAACCATGTCAGATAAGGACATGCCCCGGAAGAATGCAAAAGGTTTGTAAAATTGTCTGAAAGCACCTTTGAGAAAAAGGTTGTGTAATACGTCCTGTCAGAATTGTCAAGAACAAGAAACCCGCCCTTTTTCAGCTTTGGTATTCCGTGTTTCATACAAGATGGCCGTGACCGCCCGTCTACAAGCACCACATCAAAATATTCATCAGGAAAAGAATCAATTGCGAACGCGTAAGCTTTAAAATTCAATCCCTTGAATTTTTCATCTTCGGAAGAATAGTGGCCGGGATTTGCTTTATCTGCAACCGGGAATAAATCCCCCTTTTCGGGTTCGATAAAAAGACCTTTCCAGTTAGTGAGGCCTTCACTTTTTATGATATCCGCTAAAACATTGAACCATTCTCTGTCATGTTCTGCAGTAACAACCTCTTTGACACGATCTGCAAAAAATAATGTGGATCCTCCTCCTCCGTATTCGAAAACGCGGGAAGAAGAGTTAAGGTAATTATCCAGTATATCAATAGCTGCAAATGTGATCCAGGGTTGTTTATCTTTAACAGAGGAGGTTTCAGGACGTAATGATTTTTTCCATCTCAGATAGTATTTCAGTTCACTCCATGAAGCTCTGTGTTCCTTTATTTGTTGTATAAATAGTTTAAGCATGCTAAAATCCATAAAAAATGTGCTTACAGAACCATTACATAAAGGTCCATTTGTTTTCAATCAAAATACTTTTGTGTGATGCGGGAATTATTTTCCCTGTTCCGTAAAAATCTCCGCTCTCCACATCAAACATAACGGCTTCCTGAACCCAATCCTGTGTTACCCCTGCCTGTGTTACCGAAATGTTCATGAGATACTTTCCGGCAGTGATTGGCAGTTTGTCCAGTTCACAAATGAATGCTCCATTGGGTGGAATCCGGTTAAACAGAGAGGACGAAAATTCATTGCCAAGCATTGTATAAAGCAAACCATCATCACCATAGATGGCTACAGCAACTGCAATGTTATTGAGCGGCTCTTGTTTACGACATTCATATTCGATCTTTATTTTCACATACTGGCCCGTTATCAATTCACGTTGTGATTCGTTTCTTTCGTTAATAAATTCTACATTTATTAACCGCAGGTTTCCTTCTCCTTCCCTGTCCTTTCTGTCTCTCAAATCAATTTTTGAATTGTCGAGCGAAGACCTCATATAATCTTGCACTGCGCTGCTTACATCACCCATGGGGAATACCACTTTACCTTTACTCAAAACTACAGCTTTATTGCAGAGGTTCTGAACAGCCGCCATATTATGGCTTACAAACAAAACTGTCCGTCCTTCACCTGATACCTCTTTCATCTTACCGAGGCATTTCTTCTGAAAATCAGCATCCCCCACAGCAAGCACTTCATCTACGATCAGTATTTCAGGTTCAAGATGAGCTGCCACGGCAAATGCCAGCCGCACATACATTCCTGAAGAGTACCGCTTAACCGGTGTGTCCAGAAATTTTTCTACTTCAGAGAAAGATACGATCTCATCAAATTTCCTCTTGATCTCCGCTTTGCCCATACCTAATACCGCGCCATTCAGAAAAATATTTTCTCTTCCACTTAGTTCCGGATGAAATCCTGTTCCTACTTCAAGCAGGCTTGCCACACGTCCATCAATTGTGATGCGGCCTGCTGTAGGCGCCACAATACGGCTTAAAATTTTAAGCAAAGTTGATTTTCCTGCTCCGTTGCGCCCGATGATCCCTACTCTTTCACCTTGTTTAATTTCGAATGATACATCCTTCAGTGCCCAGAATTCCTCTTTGGATGAAGAAGCTGCTGCATTTGATGAGGGCCTGAAAACAGACCTGGCCGAATGAACGATCATATCGCGAAACGTATCATGACGCTTTACATTCTGGTGAGCCAGGATATATTTTTTACTTAAACCTTCAATGCTGATAATGGGACTGCTCATAGTTGATTTTTTTCCTCTCTCATCACTACCCGGTTAGATCACATCAGCGAATGACCGCTCCATTTTGCGGAAATACCTGACGCCTGCAAATAAAAATAAAAGACTGATAGCGGTTGATAAAAGGAACTGGTTGATATGCAACGGAGTGCTTCCGCCAAGTATACACCACCTGAAACCATCAATCACTCCCACCATAGGGTTAAGCGAATAGATGTACTTAGCAATCTCAGGTATGCGCTCATTGTTATAAATATCGCTGCTGCTGAAGGCAATGGGTGATATGTACATTCCGAACTGAACAATAACCGGGATTAGATAACGGAAATCGCGGTATTTCACATTCAACGCGGAGATGAATAGACCAATACCTGTTGATGCGATAAGGGCAAGTAACAGAAACACCGGCAGCATCAGTATCCTTACATCAGGAGCATAGCGGTAAAAGATCATGATAAAAACAAGGATAACAAATGAAATGAGAAAATCGATGAGGCACACAATGATGGTGCTGACAGGAACAATGAGCCTTGGAAAATATACTTTGGTGAGGAGGTTGGCATTAGCCACGAGAGAATTACTTGTATCGGTGAATGATGACGCAAAAAACTGCCATGGTAAGGTAGCTGCCGATACCAGTAAAATACGCGGAATGCCTTCAGGCACATTTGAATTGAACAGCCAACCGATAAACCACATTACAAAGATGGTGATCAGGGGGCGCACAACACTCCACAATACTCCTATGGCTGTTTGTTTGTATCTCACCAGAATATCACGCCAGGCAAGGAAGTAAAACAGGGATCTGTATTTCCATATATCCTTCCAGTAGTTGCTGTCTTCAGTTCCCGGCTCTATAATGATGCGGTGCTCGCTCATATTCTGTTTATAACCTGTTAACGGCTCACAATTTACATCTCCGCACCGGAGGCTGCAAACTTATTTTAGATTCATCGGCAGGCGTGGCGTGATCGGCCGTTGTATCTGTCATCGAAGCGGATGAAACCCGGGGAAATTCTTCTGCATAAATGCAGTATCGTTTTTAATTTCAGGAGGAATGCGAAGAAGACCTTCAATAAAAAGCTCGGCAACTTCATGAAGCACAATGTCGGGTGACGATTTCATCAGTGGAGGAAGAGGTATCTGGGGCATCCAGGCCATTTCCACATGATCGAAACTCGGGGACAGAAAATTCTTCAGGTATTCGGTATAGCTGTCGCGTACCACAAAAAGCCTGAGGCCATTTACCCGTTCGGGCATAGCCTCAACACTGTATTTGTAGCATTCAGGATAGCCCGCAAGCTTACTTTCTGTGATCACAGGCTTTGATCCTGACTTACGGTCGAAAAAATATGTAGGCGTGGTGATCTGGTCATCAAATCCCATTAACTGTTGAAGGTCGCCCCCATCAATAATATCGGAATCAAGTGTGAATTCTTCCATTTGCATTGCCCTGATCTGCGGGAAATCCTTTTTCATCCGTTCCATCACCTTCAGGTAAGCAAGAAAAGCTCCGTACTGGTTCCAGTGCGTATCAGTCCTCAGGAATGTGGGTCTTACCTTTTTGCCATCAATAAGCGTTTGGGTGCATTCTATCAAGCGCACTGCAGTATCCGCTCTGAACATATCATTGAGCTGGTTCATTCTGGCAAATGATCCCTGTTTGATCAACAGCGGTGGCATCATTTCAGGATACACCCTTGCTTTGCTGGGCACCAGCATGAGATAATATTTTATATTCTTCTCATTGAACCATTTTGTGATGATCCTGATATTGGTATGCACGGTATCAAGCTGGGCTTGTGTAAAAGGAACGCTGGTAAGCTGAAGGAAACCTTTGTTCGAAGTAAAAAGCCACTGGTCTTTCCCGATCACCACATGATCCGGCATAGGAGATATATTGAAAACAATAAAACCTATTTTGTTGACGGTGCCTACTGCGAGATTCCGGTAAGCAAAGTGATCGCTGAAATAATCCCTGAACCCGAAAAAGAATTCCCAGACATTGTGCAGGTTAAATTCAGGGAATTTCGCAAGCGTTCTTTTTTCAAGACTCTCATCTTCCTTTTTTCCTGCAAGCGGAATGATGATGATAAAAACAAATACCGATACCAGTAATACGGTGCTGAAAGAAAAATTCCTCAGATAATTCCTGAGAGCGAAACATGCTCCCAGTGCAGCTGCGGCAGCAATACCGAATGCCGGTATGACATTGTCTGTAAAATGAAGACAACCAATGCCAAGAAGCGCTGTAAAAAACATAAAGATGATCACCTGCTTTGCCATGCTGTTCATCAGAATCTGAAATAAATAAAAGGATTATAGGTACCTGATGCTACGTTGAACACCGAGTAAATAAAAATAATACACAGCACGATCATTTTCACCGTTCTGAATACACTTTTTATCTGCGGCACATTTGTACCTGAGCGGTATAATGCTTTTATACTCATCCTCAGCACCCTGTTAATACCATTTACCGCCAGTATTGCTCCAACAATAAATGAGAAAACATTTTCACGGTTGATAAACATATCCAGCGTATAGTCAGGTGAATTGGTACCGAAGAGCGCTTTCACAAAAGCAAGGGATTTAGGGAGTGTTTCAGCGCGAAAGAATACCCACGCCAATACGACCACAAAAAGAGTATATATGTGCTGCACTATCCCGGGAAGCCTTGCCAGTACTTTTCCGAAGCCAAGCCGTTCAATGATCATAAAAAAACCATGAAGCAGCCCCCAGATCACAAAATTCCAGCTTGCACCATGCCACAGGCCGGTTACAAAAAATACGATGAACAGGTTAAGATATACTCTGCTGTTGCTTACCCTGTTACCTCCCAGGGGGATATACAGGTAATCCCTGAACCAGTTGGATAATGAAATGTGCCATCTTTGCCAGAACTCACGGATCGATTTGGCTATATAGGGGAAATTAAAATTCTCAAGGAAATCGAAGCCCAGCATCTTTGCAAGACCTATGGCCATATCCGAATAACCTGAAAAATCAAAATAAAGCTGGAGGGAATATGACAGGATTGCAAACCAGGCAGTAGCCGTGGAAAGTTGTGCAGGATCATTCAGCAGGATCGAATCTGTGACGAAACCAAGAGAATTGGCAATGATCACCTTCTTGCCAAGCCCGATAATGAACCGCTGGATACCAAGCTGGAACTGGGCTGAATTCAATACACGCCCGGTAAACTGGGCTGCTATATCTTTATACCTGATAATGGGGCCGGCAACAAGCTGCGGGAAGAGGCTTATATACAATGCAAGATCTACATATGATTTCTGTACCTTGTTCTCTTTGCGATAAACATCCACGAGATATGAGATGCTATGGAAAGTATAGAACGAAATTCCAACAGGCAGCTTCACATGCCCAATCTTTACAGGCTCAACACTCATCATGGCCAATACTACATTTATATTTTCAACAATAAATGAACTGTATTTACATATGATAAGAAGCAACAGGTTAATGATCACACCTACACTGAGAGGTATCTCCTTTTTTCCGGCACTATCGATCCATTTACCGATATAAAAGTTGAAGGTAATGGAACATAGCATGAGAATGATCATCTCACCTTCACCAAAAATGTAAAAGAAAATGCTTAAAAACAGCAGGATGCCGTTGCGGTACGAGGAGTTACGTGACAGGTATGTAAGCAGCAGCGTAAGCGGCAGAAAAAAGAAAAGAAAAAAAGGAGAACTGAATACCATTAAAGCCTCTGTTTAATTTATGCTATGTTTTTTTGCCACAACGCTACATCAATATTAAAAACACAACAATAAAACATTCCCACAAATTTGTTGATATGGTTGGCATGCATGTGCTATATAAGCATGTGGTTTACAACTACCGTCATCATAAATATTATGTTGCCTCGTGTACAGGTATCCTGTTATAATTGCACATGAGTTTTCTCGCAACCGATATAGATACCAGGCGGATATTCGGCCTTGATATCCTCCGGGCATTTGCTATCCTTGCCGTAGTTTATGCGCATGGGTTCCACCAGACGGGCGGGTATATTTCACCAGAAACCTATGAGCTTTTAGTATTCGATGGGGTGTCTGTCTTCTTTATTCTCAGTGGTTTCCTCATCGGAGGTATTCTTATCAGGCTCCTGGAAAAGGAAGATGCAGGGATTCCCGTGCTTTTCGGATTCTGGAAGAGAAGATGGTTCCGTACACTTCCGAATTATTTTCTCATATTATCTTTCCAGCACATTGGGATCCTAAGCTTAGAATTCCACGTGGACAAGTTGT